>Ga0081538_10003329_pt1 | contig 15220 bp, 12 predicted proteins | sample TabmetS5T2R1_FD_71022 | JGI IMG/M metagenome (GOLD analysis project Ga0081538, IMG submission 71022) | Tabebuia heterophylla rhizosphere microbial communities from the University of Puerto Rico - S5T2R1 | ecosystem: Host-associated > Plants > Roots > Rhizosphere ... | reverse complement strand
CGTGCCATTATAGCTGCATTCCCATAGTGGTGCCTCTAGTTCTCCTAGGGCTTGATCATTCTGGCATCTCACATCATAATAACTAGTATCTATGTCATTGAGCCTCGACTGCCTTGCGCATGCAGTGGAGCAGGCTAGGCACATCAATAGCACCCGCCACTGCCATGCTTTGTAAGGTCAACATCTCAGAGAGAGATGCCGTATGCGGCCGCTTCAAGCTCAACAAAATGCCTCAGAAGGGCACCAGGCCTTTACAGAGATTGTGGAGGACTGGTTGCTGCGCCCACGCAATCCGCACGCTGACGAGGCCATCCTGGACGCTGTGCAGCGACGGCAAGAGCGCCAGGATGACGCACCACGTGCCCACACCACGTCCGCAGATAACGAGACACATGCGACGCCGTCCACCGCGGTCGTCAGTGCGGCCCAACTTGTCAAACTCCAGGGAGAGCAGCCATGTGAGACGTGGTTATTGCCATCTGGCCGACCGGTCCTGGTGGGACGCTCCGGGCACAAGACCTCGTCTCTGGATGTCAATCTATGGCCAGATATGAGCGTTTCCAGGCGACATGCCCTGATCTGGTGTGATGGCGAGGGATGGTATATCGAGGATCTTTGCAGTACTAACGGGACTGTACTGGGCGATAGCAATATTCGAGGCCAGGGCGCCATACGTCTTGCTCCTGGGACCAAAATACAGTTCGGGCGCACCGTCCTGATGCTCACGGCGCTTGCACCAGAGAGCGGAGAGAGTGCCCAGGCCAGTGCTGATGGGACATCAGCTGACTGAGGTGGGGTGCCTTTTACTCCTTCCCCACAGAGGGAAGGAGTATCATCACCGCTATCTGCTCTCTTCCTACTCTACGTCGTCGTCATGCCCCAAAAAGCTGCGTATACGTTCCATCAGTTCCTCTTTGGGATAGATAGTATGGAGGAACTGCGCTCGCGTCAGAGGATCGCTCGCAAAAAAGCGTTCGTAGAGCACCTGTCTGCCGCCAAAGGAGCTACAGGCAATATCCCAGGCAAGATGAAAGAGTTTGACACGCTCGCGTGCTGTGGCCGTGTCGGTAGCGAGGTACTGTTCGATCTCGGGAGCCAGAGGGGTGTGGAAGTCCGCCTCACTCGGACGCATCATGAAGCTGCTAGAGCCCAGAAGTTGCAGGATTTCCACCATCTCAGGATAGGCGGTCACGAACAAATTCCGGGTGATTTCGATCGGCAGTTGCGCTGGACACATGACACCCCATTCGTCGCTCTTGGCATCGGCTTCAGCCGCACGCAGACAGGCCTTCATGAGTTCCGTGTACATCATGAGTTTCCCTAAACGCTCCTGGGTATGGGGGAGATGGCCATTGCCGAGCACATGCGTCATGAGCAGGGCAGTCCCCAGGACCAGCTCGCACTTCGCGACATTTTTGGCAGCGCCCTGATGCGCCGTGTGGTTGGAGGAGTGCGTGGTCGAGGCCGTAGCGTTGACCATGCCGACATCGCCGAGCAGAAACACGCGTTCCCATGGGACCGGCACGTCGTCGAAGAAGACGACAGCATCCATCTCCTCGAAGCGCGATCCGAGGGGATGCTCAAAGTGCGACTTCCCGACATCAAAACTCTCGCGACACAGGAATTTGAGGCCTGGCGTACCGCAGGGGATGGCGAAACTGAGGGCGTAGGGGCTGTGCCCCTCGGTCATACGGCCCATGCGTGGCGAATAGACGCCAATCTCGTCTGCCAGCGGGCCGAGGGTCGCCAGGATACGTGCGCCACGCACGACGATGCCAGCGTCGGTTTCCCGTACCACGCGCAACGCAGTATCGTCGGAAAGGTTAAAGGTGCCGGCGATGTTCCGACTGCGCTGCAGATTGATCAGCGAGTGAGTCAGCGTGAGGTCATTTTCACGGATATATTCATAGTATCGCCGCACATGGTCCCCGAATTCGGGACGGTTCTGGGCAAAGAAATCCGCCGCGGCGGCCCAGGCAGCATAGGAAACGTTCATAAAGTCCGGCGACCGCCCCATCATGCCACATGTGGTCCGGGCCCAGTGCAGCATCATGGTGCGCCGTCGCTCCAGTTCGTCCATGGTACGCGGGATGATAAAGGATAACCCGACATGGTCACCAGTGGTGGGCGAGATGTAGGTCATCTCGTCGCGGAGTTGCGGGTCAACCTGCATATCGTACAAGGAGGCGATGGCCCGTGCGCCATTACGCAATCCCGCGTGGGTGGTCACGTCCTTGATGCGTTCTCCACCGAGCCAGATCTCACGCTCTTGTTCCTGTAAGCCCTTGAGGTAATCCTGTCCTGTGCGCGCTGGCATAGCACGTCTCCTTCGTGATACATCCTTCCGCCTGTCGTTGACGCGACCTCTTATCTTAGCGCAAGCCATGCCTGAGAGGAATCTCTGAGTAAGCGACCATTATTGACGGCGCCTTACGGCATGCTGTATACAGAATACAGAATTCCGACATTAATGCCACATCAACCCGTAATAGAGGCCTACACCGTGGCATCCCTCAGCCGCATCGCTGAGAGCCTCACTGGCGCTGCGTAGGAGGGAATCATCATAGCATGCATTGCAGTGTACCCGATACACGGTGCGCTGCCTAAGTGCCCAGCAGCGTACGAGGAGACCCCATGCAACTTACCCAGACACAGATCGAGCAGTTCGACCGTGACGGCTATCTCTTCTTCCCCAGCCTGTTTACCCCGGAGGAGATCCGTGTCCTGATCGACGAGGTGCCCCATCTCTATGCGCAACACCGGCCTGAGAACGTGCGCGAGAAGGGCAGTGAAGCGGTGCGCACGAACTTCGCCGCGCACATGTATAGTAAGCCCTTCGCCAGGCTCGCCCGTCATCCGCGTATGGTCAAGCCGGTCATGCAGATCTTTCGTGAGCCCGTGTATATGCACCAGTTCAAGATCAACGGCAAAATGGCCTTCGAGGGCGACCTCTGGCAGTGGCACCAGGACTACGGTACCTGGAAGAACGACGACCTCATGCCCGAGGCGCGCGCCATGAATGTGGCCATCTTCCTCGACGAGGTCAACGAGTTCAACGGCCCGCTGATGTTCATCCCGGGTAGCCACACGCTGGGCGTGCTCGACGCCGAGCACGATGTTACAACCACCAGCTATCCGCTATGGACTATTAACCACGACACCATTCGTAAGCTCGTCGAGCGCGGTGGTCTGGTAGCGCCCAAAGGTCCGGCCGGGTCACTGATCATGTTCCACTCGTGCCTGGTGCACGCCTCGACGGCTAATCTGTCGCCCTGGAACCGGGTCAGCGTCTACCTGAGCCTATGCGCGGTGTCAAACCACATCCGCCGCTTCAAGCGACCGGAGTACATCGCCCACCGGGACTTCACGCCGATCGAGTGCTTACCCGACGACTGCCTGCTGCGGGACTACGATGTGCCGCTGCCCTGGCAGGACGGTACACCCGCGGCGGCGTTGCACTCTGCACTCGCCAGCTAGTGCTGCGCACGGCTAGTTGCCCCGCCAGTTTGGCGGGGTTTCGGAGATACCCATGAATCTCTACACGAAGCTTTGTGAGCGCGCGGCGCAGGGCCGGCCACTCCGGGTTGGCTTGATTGGCGCCGGCAAGTTCGGATCGATGTATCTGGCGCAGGTGCCAAAGACCCCTGGCGTCCATCTCGTTGGCATCGCCGATCTCGCGCCTACCAACGCGCGCACCAACCTGCAACGCGTTGGCTGGTCGGACGAGCGCTCTGCGGCGACGTCACTCGCGGCAGCGCTCATGTCGGGCGCGACTCATGTGAGTGACGACTGGTGGGCTCTGGTGGCGCATCCGCAGATCGACATCATTGTTGAGGCCACTGGCAACCCTATGGCAGCGGTCGAGCACGCGCTCGCCGCCTTCCAGCACGGCAAGCACGTCGTGATGGTGACGGTCGAGGCCGATGCCTACTGTGGTCCGCTGCTGGCGCGCCGGGCCCAGGAGGCAGGCGTAGTCTACAGCCTCGCCTACGGCGACCAGCCGGCCCTGATCTGTGATCTCGTGGACTGGGCCCGCGCCGCCGGCTTCACCGTCGTCGCCGCTGGGCGCGGGCACAAGTGGCTGCCGCACTACGCCCAGTCTACACCCGAGACGGTGTGGGGCTACTACGGCCTGACTCCTGAGCAGGCGCAGGTCGGCGGTCTGAACCCCAAGATGTTTAACTCGTTCCTGGATGGTTCGAAGCCGGCTATCGAAAGCACGGCAGTGTGCAACGCCACAGGGCTGACGCCAGCGCCCTATGGTCTAGCGTACCCGCCGGCGAGCATCGACGACCTCCCAGCCGTCATGCGGCCCCGCGCCGAAGGCGGGCAGCTCCACCACAAGGGCCAGGTCGAAGTGGTGTCCTCGCTGGAGCGCGACGGACAGCCGCTGCCCTACGATATCCGCTTTGGCGTGTGGGTAGTGTTCGAGGGCGACACGGAGTACATCCGCCGCTGCTTCACCGAGTATGGCGTCCATACCGATCCCTCCGGGCGGTACGCCTGCCTGTACAAGCGCTGGCACCTGATCGGCCTGGAGGTCGGCATCTCGGTGGCCTCCATCGGGGTGCGCTGCGAGCCGACGGGCTGCCCAACGGGCTTCCGAGCCGACGCGGTCGCGACCGCCAAACGCGACCTCAAGCCTGGCGAGCCCCTGGATGGGGAGGGCGGCTACACGGTCGTCGGCCGGCTGCTGCCAGCTGCCGACTCACTCACAGCCGGCGCCCTGCCGCTCGGCCTGGCGCACGGCTGGAAGGTCACCCGTCCGGTCGCCGCGGGCGAGCTGGTGCGCTGGGCCGATGTGGTGGTGGATGAGGCCGACAGCGCCGTGCGCGTGCGCCGGGAGATGGAGCAGATCTATGCCGCGCCGCCGGACATGGTGGTGACCTGATGGCGCACGCAACCGTCCTGATTAGCTTGAGCGGGGCCAGAGTTGCCGGGTGGCCAGTGCAGCACCATCCGCCATGGCTTTCATCTTGGCCCACGCGATGTCCGGGTACACGCGGTTGCCATACCCACAGTCTGTGCCCGCGACCACGTTCTCGCGTCCCATGATGTTGGCGTATCGCACGATACGGTGTGCCACGAGTTCCGGGGGCTCGATGGTAGTGGTCTTGTGCGCGATGACGCCCGGGATGTAGATCTTGCCATCCGGAAATTTGACGTCCTCCCAGACTTGGTAATCTAACTCGTGCCGTACGTCCGCTGCTTCGACCGAATAGGCCTGCGCTTTAACTTTGAGCAGGAGGTCCACGATGTGCTTGAAGGGAATGTCGGTGGTATGGGGCGTATGCCAGCTGCCCCAGCACGTGTGATAGCGGACCCGTTCTTCAGGGATGTTGCTGAGGGCCCAGTTGGTAGCTTCAATGCGCAGCTCGGCGTGCTTGCGGAACTCTTCTACCGTAATGGGGGGGTAGAACATGCCGAACTTGTCGGCCAGGCCGGGGTCATCAATCTGCAAGATGAACCCCGCGTCGACCACGGCCTCATACTCGCCCTTGAACATCGCTGCCATGGCATAGACGTATTCCTCGTCCGTTGGGTAATAGGCGTTGAAGAGGAAGTGGCCGAGCCAGCCTGGCCCCAGGACTGGGAAGAAGAAGTCCTCGACCTGCGCGCCAGCCTCCACAATGCCCGCTTTGACTACCTCGAGCTCATGCTTGATGGCCTCCTGGCCTTTGTATGTCATGGGGCCAGTGATCACTGCCTTGTGCGTCGGCTGCGGGTTGACGACGCCTGGCCGTGGGATGTTGCCAATCTGGTCATAGACTTCATAGAACCCTCTGAACTCCGGCATATGCCGTTCTTGCTGGTGCACCAGGATGGAAGGGCCCTCACCGGCTTGGAGAGGCTGCATTTCAACGTTGATGACCCGGCTGTTGTAGTAGTGCTCGTCACGCGCTTTCCAAAACTCGCCGTCGCTGTGGATGTCGTTGCGGAGCTCCATCTGCTTGCGCACCCTGTCAGCAACGCCAGCCTTGACGAGTCGGTCAAACGTGGCCTGGTCGCTGTCGGCGCGAGCTTGCTGGATCGCAGCGATATTGTCAGGATTCGGCAACCTCCCGGCGTGCGTTGTGAGGATCCGTTCCGTGCTACGCTTCATAGCTCTCCTCCAGTTGTGCTAGGACTGCCGAAGCAGCTGATGACGGAACATTGTGATGTCTGAAGAGAAAGATGAGAGATGAGCCAATCCTGCCGTTATGCGTCCCCTATGTCAAGAGAGATAAGTGCCCCGCGTGGCCGACGGGGTGCAACATCCTCGTAGGATCTGGTACGCTGTCCTCAAGCAAGAGCCCCAAAGGGTTGGACTCACAGAGAACGGGCACGAAGCGCATCTATGATGTAGAACAGAGTTTGTATCACTGTCGCGGTTGCTATCCCTGAGTCCGCAAAGCTCGTGTTAAGAACATCCTGAGAGGAGAAAACCATGGAGCTGTCACAGATACAACAGGCGTGGGCCGAGCGGGGATTTAGTTGCACGGTGTGGACGGATCCGCCCGGGCAGGTCTGGGCGAATTTTATCCATGAGATGGATGAACTGGTCACACTCGTCGAAGGGGAGATTGAGCTGTCTTTCCAGGGACAAACACTCCGTCCCCACATTGGCGAAGAAGTGTTTATTCCTGCTGGTGCGCGTCACACGGTGCGCAACATTGGTGCTAAGACCAATCGCTGGTGTTTTGGCTATAAGTGCAAGGACTAGACAGACTATTTAGGCGCAAGAACGAGATCCACACTGATGGCTGTCTGTGCCTGCTGAGGATAGACCTGTGTGACTAGCGTACGGTGTCCCGGTGCGGTGACGCGTACATGGAGGTGCGGTGGCCGACCGGGATAGCGTCCGGGGAAGTCCGTGGTGTAGTGATAGTAACCGTCGGCGCTGGCCTGCTGTGTGGCACGATGTGCAGCATCATAGTCGCCATGGGGGTTTGCAGACCACCACTCAATCCGGGCTCCCCCAAGAGCATGACAGTCTCTCGCCGAACGCACGATACCCGAGATGATCAACCCCTGCCCAGTACTGTCCCGCTCTGGAGCATTGGGCTCGTAGAATGGCCCAAGGCTATCAGGGCGCGTCGGAGCGCACATGGGCGTGGCAGCAGACGCGAGGTCTAGGGACTGCCCTACTCCCAGCACGAGAACTACCAGAACGGCCCACCACATTGCTGCAGCGCTACGCATACGCCCCACTCCCTACTCCATATGGCATAATGGTCAAGAATAGCAAAGAAATCTAGCATGCACCCCTGCAAGCGTCAAGGTTCTGAGCACTGCTCACGCCATGCTATGCCTCGGGTAGTCTCAGAACAAAAGCCAGCGCCAGATACCGTTCAGAATCGTCAGCGACACTGCGCCGACCAGGGCTGTGGGGATGTTGTCAATCTGAAAATTATCGAGCAGCGCACTCGTCAAAAGCAATAGGAGGGCATTAATCACAAAGATAAACAGCCCAAAGCTCAGCAACACGGGAATAAAGGCCACAAACAACAGCACGGGGTAGAGCACGACGTGAAAGATACCGTAGACCGCCGCGACTCCCAACGCACTACCAAAATCCTTGATGTGAAACCCAGGCAGAAGTTTCGCAACCATCATCAAGGACAGCGCAGACAGCACCCATTGTAAGAGAAGCCGCATCATAGCAATAGCCTCCAGGGTATAGAGAGGACATTTTGAGAACCCCAGCCCTCCTCGCGTCCTGCATTCCTGCAGCACGTGCATGCAACAAGTCTATCCAAAGCATGAGAGAACTGCCCGACCCTGCCAAGCATGCTGGCTGCTCTTGCGTTAGGGACGCATCTCCCCTATGATCGGAATCACATATGCAACTCGAGCACTGAACAGGGGATGACGGAGGAACTGGAATGCATCGCCGAGGCCGTCATGCGTTAACGTGAGGCGCGAGGGCAAGGAGAACACAGCATGGATCGCACCTTGGAATTGTTGAGCACGTATGCCTGTGAACTCACCTACGAGGCTTTACCTGCTGCGGTGGTGCATCAGGTCAAGCGCACCCTGATCGATACGTTGGGCTGTGGCATGGGGGCGTTTCATGCTGAGCCATCTCGCATCGCCCGGCATCTGGCGGAGAGCGTCACCAGTCGCATGCCAGCACGTGTGCTGGGGACGCGTCACGCTAGCTCGCCCGACATGGCAGGCTTTGCCAATGGGGTGATGGTGCGCTATCTTGACTGTAACGATTCCTATTTCTCCCCAGGCGGTGGGCATCCGAGCGACATGATTCCTGCCGCCCTGGCCTTGGCGGATCCGCTCGGGTGCGATGGACGCGCGGTCATCACGGCCATTGTTCTGGCGTATGAGGTCTTTAGTCGTCTCTCTGACCAAGTCGTGGCGGGAGAATTGGGCTGGGACCAGGGCATTTTTAGCGTCATCGGCGCCGCGTGTGCAGCCGGCAAGCTCTTGGGCTTAAGCCAGGAACAGATGCGTCATGCCATTGCGCTAGCCGTGGCACCCAACCTGCCACTGGGAGTCACGCGCGTGGGTGAATTATCGATGTGGAAAGGCTGCGCCACCGCCAGTGCCACACGCGCGGCGATCTTCGCCGCGCAATTGGCTCAGCAGGGCATGACCGGCCCAGCAGAGCCGTTTGAAGGACGCCGAGGGCTCTGGGAACAGGCTGTGGGCAAGCCCGTGACCCTGGAGAAATGTGGTGGGCATGGTGAGCCATTTCGTATTACTGCCACCACGTTTAAATTTTTCCCCTCACAGATTCACACGCAGGGCCCCATTGGCCTGGCCCTTGAGCTACGCTCCCAAGTGGCCGTGTCAGACATTGCTGCCCTGCGCATCCACGGCTATCGCGCTGCCGTCAGTAGTGCTGCCACCGAGCCGGAGAAATGGGATCCACAGACGCGAGAGACGGCCGACCACAGCATTCCGTACTTAGTGGCAGTGGCGTTCCATGATGGCGCTGTCACACCCGCCAGCTTCACCCCTGAGCGCGTACGGGACCCGACGCTGCGTCCCCTGATTGCCAAGATGACTATCAACGAAGACAAGGATTTTACGCAGCGCTTTCCGCAGGAAGGCAACTGTCGCATGGAGGTGACTACCGTATCTGGCCAGCGCCTGGTGGCGCACACGGCTTATCCCAAAGGGCACCAACGCAATCCGCTCTCCGATGCGGACGTGGAGGCAAAATTCCGGCGCTTAGCTGGGGCAGTCTTAACGGAGCAGCAATGCAGCACAGCCCTGGAATTGCTTTGGGGAGTAGAGCGCCTACCACATCTGCAGGCGCTGTTCGATATGCTAGTAGTATAAAAGCAGGCGAGGTTGGGGTATAGCGCTATACCCCAACCTCGGTCGTATAGACCAGGTCGAGGTCAGGAATAGCATTGTGGATGACCTCCACGAAGCGCTCGACCAGGATGAACGTCATGGCATCGCGCACCGCTTCGGGGAGTTTACGTAAATCCTTAGCATTAGCCTTCGGTATGATGACCCGTTGCAAGCCAGCGCGGCGTGCTGCCAGCACTTTTTCTTTGATGCCACCCACTGGCAGCACCAATCCAGCCAGAGTAATCTCGCCGGTCATGGCCGTGTCAGAACGCACGGGCTTGCGCGTCAGCAGTGAAGTAATCGCCGTTGCCAGGGCAATGCCAGCCGACGGGCCGTCTTTCGGAATCGCACCAGCCGGCACATGCACATGCATACCGTTGCTCTCAAACGTTTTTACATCAATATCGAGTTGCGACGCCTCAGCCCAGAGCAAGTCACGGGCAATTTCAGCTGACTCGCGCATGACCTCACCCAGTTGACCGGTGAGGGCCAAACCTTTGCCACCTGGCAGCAATTGCGCCTCGATGTAGAGCACTTCGCCGCCTGTGGGCGTCACAGCCAAGCCGGCGGCCACACCAGCTGGCAAGTTCTGCCGCGCTTCCTCCAAGGAATACGTCTCAGGGCCTAAGAGATCATCGAGGTCGGCTGGCTCGAGGCGTTCTGGTGGCGTTTCTTGCATGGCCACGCGACGCGCAATCTTGCGTGCCACTTGCCCGATCGTGCGTTCGAGCTGACGCACCCCTGCCTCACGGGTGTAGCGGCTGATCATGGTCCGTAGGGCGTTTTCCGAAAGCGGTAGCTGTGCCAGCGTCAGACCGCTATTCTCGACCTGCCGTGGCAGGAGATAGCGCTTGGCAATCTCTAATTTCTCTTCTTCGCTGTAGCCAGCCAGCGTCATAATTTCCAGGCGGTCGAGTAAGGGTCCAGGGATGGTCTCGAGTGCATTGGCCGTGCAAATAAAAAAGACTTTTGAGAGATCGAAGGGGAGGTCGAGATAGTGATCCCGGAACGTGTGATTTTGTGCCGGATCGAGGATTTCGAGCAGCGCTGCGGCTGGGTCGCCACGGAAATCACGCCCCAGTTTATCCACCTCGTCCAGCATCAGCACCGGGTTACACACCCCCACCCGACGTATGGCTTGCAGGATGCGCCCTGGCAGTGCACCAATATACGTGCGCCGATGGCCGCGCAGTTCCGCTTCATCATGCACGCCGCCTAGAGAAAAACGCTCGAAACGTCGCCCCAAGGCACGGGCGATGGAATGCCCTAAACTCGTCTTGCCGACGCCCGGCGGTCCCACAAAACACAAAATGGGACTTTTGGCTTCGGGTTTGAGCTGCATCACCGCCAGATGTTCGATGATGCGGTCCTTGATGTCCTCGAGGCCAAAGTGATCCTCATTGAGGATCTGCTGTGCCCGTACCAGGTCCAGCTGGTCTGTGGTCGTGGCGGTCCAGGGCAGTTCTAGGGCAAATTCAAGATAACTACGCAGGACCTGATGATCTGGCGCTGCGGGGGCCAAGCGTTGCAGACGCGACAACTCACGCTCAAGTTCCTTGCGGACCTCATCTGGCAAAGCTGTCTCTGCCAGACGTTGACGCAGGAGATCCGTGTCGTCCTGTTCATCGTCCTCGCCCAGCTCTTTCTTGATCTGCCTGAGTTGTTGCCGTAACACATAGTCACGCTGCGCCTTGTCCAGCTCGATCTGCGTCTCGCCAGCAATTTTCTGACGCAATTCGAGGATCTGCACTTCCCGCGCCAGGTGCTCGTAGATCCGCTGCAGGAGAGTAGGCAGATTGTCCGTCATCAACAACTGCATCTCCTGTTCAGTATCAATATTCAGCACCGTAGCGATAAGATAGGCGAGCTTCACGGGTTCAGCAGTATTGATAAGCAGATTCACCATATCTTCAGGAATAGTCTCTAGATGCTTAACAGCGGTGCGGATCAATTCCTGGACATTGCGCAGCAGTGCAGTGACTTTTGGAGAGTCTTCCTGTGGCTCAGGCAGCGACGCCACCGCGGCGCGGAGATAGGGCGTGGTGGCGACCGCTTGCTGCAGTGCCACGCGTTCAACACCTTGTAGCAACAATTGCAGCACGTTGTCCTGGCGTTGAATGACCCGCTTGATGACCGCCAGAGTGGCTGTCTGGTAGAGAGCTGGCAAATCTGGTGCCTGCGTCTGCGGCTCCCGCTGTACCGCGGCCACCAGCATTTTATCTTCCGACGCCAGGGCAGCCTCAGCTGCAGCCACCGATTGGGGGCGTCCAACCGCCACGGGCATAAGAATATGTGGAAATAACACCGTACTTTTCAGAGGCAGCACAGGGTAGACAGTGTGTAATGGTGCCATAACCAAAAACCTCCTCCCAGCCCAAAGGGAGTGTGCTCTGACACCGGGTGCCGCCCATCATACGGGCGACGGGATAGCGCTCCGGAGCGTTCTCCTATAGCATCGCGAAATCGGCCAGCATGGCACTCCGATGTGGTTGGCGCAGCTTCTCAAAGGCTTGCCGCTCGAGCTGACGTACACGTTCACGACTTAATCTAAGCATATCCGCAATTTCTTGCAATGTGTGGGGCTGTTCAGACTCCAGGCCATACCGCAGGCGTAAGATAAATGCTTCACGCTCGGTGAGACTCGCTAAGCAGTCCGACAGGCAACGCTGCAACTGGTCCTCGGCTAGCAGTTCGTCAGGCCGTGGCGCCTGGTCATCTTCGAGAATATCCGCCAGACTCCCACCATCTTCGGCCAACGGCTGTTGCAGGCGGATGACTGGCTGCACTGCCGCTTGCAGCTCTTCCACTTCCTCGCGTGTCCAGCCCAATGCCACACTCAGCTCCTCGCTAGTGGGCGGCCGCCCATGCTGTCCCCAGAGGCGCTCCACCGCCCCCCGGAGTTTGTTTTTCCGCTCGCCAATGTGATTGGGAAGACGGACCGTGCGGTATTGCTCAGTAATGGCACGACTAATGGCTTGGCGCACCCACCAGTGTGCATAGGTTACAAACTTGAGCCCACGGCTTGGTTCAAATTTTTCGAGGGCCCGCATTAGGCCAATATTGCCTTCTTGAATGAGGTCAAGAAATGGTACCCCCCGGCCTCGATAACGGTTTGCCACATGAATGACGAGACGCAGGTTGGCACGGATCATGCCGGCTTTGACCTGCGTGAGCCGCTCGTGCGCGCGCTGCCAGGCACGGTATGCGGCGTGCAGGGCCAGGTTGTCTGGCTGTACGGTCTGCTCTGTCACAAGCGCCTCGCGTAGAGTGTCATACACCTGCGGATGTAAGGCGAGCGCTTCCCAGGTCTTACACCACTGCTGCCACAGTTCGGCGTAGGTTCGACGTACGGCACGCCGTTTGGAAGCCGTCTGTGTATGGGAGCGCCAGGCCTGTAGACGCGTGGCGATGTCTTGCAACTCGAGCACAGCGTCCTCAAACTGCCTCCGCAGGTCTGCCTGTCGTGCCGCCAAGGCCTCCGCATCGCGCAATACATGATCCAGAGGGACTTCTGCGCGTTCTACCTGATGCCTTAATTGCATCAGGATAGAGAGGGCCATAGGCGCAGTATACAGGGCCCGGCGTTCGCGTTTTTGCGCACTTTCAATGCGACACCAGAGGGCCTGCTCTTCAGCGCGATTGAGCAACGCAAACTGGCGCACATCGCCAAAATAGCGGGCTACCAGGTTATCAAAATTCTCTTCCAACTCGTGAGGAGACTCCTCCAGATCGGTGTCGAGTCCAAACGTCATATCCTCTTCTGGCGCCGCCCACCGATCCTCCTCATGCCCAAACGCCACGGAACGATGGTCCTCTGCAAGCATAGTCCACCTATATCCTTCTCGTCTACGCACAGTCATGATGCCTGCCCTTCCCGCGTCTGGAGTCTACCTGCGCACCGTCATGATACGCCGTGTCCGATGCCAGGCCTGGCATGCAAATTTCATGCCTGAGGAGGGCGGCTGTTTTCTTCACCTTTCTGCCACATGCAACAGCGCTAGATCACAGAATATTTCCTCCTGCTAGTAGCACAGGGATAATCCTGGGCATACGAGATGTAGCAATTCTGACGAGGGGGGTGTCAATGTCTTGACACCCCCCTGTCCCGCTCCACCCCCGTAAGCTCTCTCCATGAGAATGTGGTATAGTCCTTCAGCTTGTCTGTGCGCTCTCACAGGAGCTGTGTGATATGCGGCGGCCGTGGTTTTTCTGGGGGTCTTGCAGCAGTCCTTAGCGCTGGACGCAGCCATGCACTGTCGCCGGCGGTGCGTCAACAGATCGACACCACCCTCTGCACACAACTCCACACTACCCCCGAAGCTTATAAAGATCGCATCGTGATGCTGGGTGGGGACATTTTGAGCACCCGCAATCTCACCGAGGGCACGCTTCTCGAAGTGCTGCAAAAACCGCTCGATGCCACGGACAGCAGGTGTACATCTCAAGCTCGAAGGAGGCGTGCGTGAAGATTACCGCAGTACAAGCATATCCCCTGTCGCTCCCGCGACTGCAGCCGAGTTGGACGGCGCACGAAATCAGCACAGAAGCAACCTTGATCTTGGTTGAGGTCCAGACTGATGCCGGTCTCCGTGGGTATGGCGAGATTCAGAGTGGACCATTGCCGTTGGTCTGTCGTCTCGTTGAGCAATTCGGGGAGATCATCCGTGGCATGGATGCACTGGCGCACCTTGAGGTGTGGGAAAAACTTTTCGCGCTAACCTCGCCGCGACCGGGGTGGATGCGGGGACAGGACGATCTGCCGCCACCGTTGCCGCGTGGCCAGCGGCCACAGATCATGGCCGCGCTCGGCGGCATCGACATCGCCCTGTGGGATATCAAAGGCAAGGCCGCCAACATGCCCCTTTATCGGCTGCTCGGCGGCGCCCGTCAGGAGATCTTTACGTATGCCACGGGTGGCTATTACATCGAAGATGCTCCCCTGACGGCCTGTGCCGAGGAGCTAGGACAGTTTGTCGCCGCCGGCTATCGGGCCGTCAAGCTCAAGACCGGTGGGCTGTCGCTCGAGGAGGAAGTTGTGCGCATCAAGGCCACGCGGGAGGCGATTGGCAAGGCGCTGTTGATGCTCGACATGAACGCGCCTTACAACGTGCAAGAGTGTATCACTTTCGCCAGAGCCGTTGAACCGTACAATATCTTCTGGCTTGAAGAGCCGCTGCACTGGTACCTGCAGCCAGCCGACTATGTCCGCCTCGCAGCGGCCGTCACTATCCCGCTCGCACATGGGGAGCGGGAATGGCATCGTTTCACCGTGCGTGATTTCATTACCTCGGGTGCCATTCGCTTCGTGCAGTTCGATGCTACACGACATGCCGGCTTCACCGAAGCCCTACGCATTGCCTCTCTGGCAGAACAACACGGCGTGGTCATTGCGCCCCATACGGCCCCCCATATTCACGGCCATCTCGTCTCTGCGTTCGGCACCAGTGCCTTTGCAGTGGAATCGCACGGAGATCCCGAGCGTCATCCGATCCAGCATGGTCTGTACACTGAGGGCCCAGTCGTATGCAATGGTATGGTGCATTTGAATAGCTTGCCAGGTTTGGGTATTGAGGTCGACTGGGGCTTTGTCCAGAAACATCGAGCCTGAGCCCCAGGAAGTCGCTATGGGTATTGACTCTCCACCGTGTTTCTGCTTTGATAGGCTAAAGAGTCAGGTAAGATGACCCGTACTGCACCGCGTCAGACGCCCTTAGGAGTGTCTATCCAACAAGCGATGACATGGAGAAAACGCATATGAGTGCTCCAGCAACAGCCAACGGGGTAGAGAGTAAAAACATGCGGTTAATCGGCCACAGCGACCTGGGTGGCTTCGGCAATGGCGGCGAGGGGATGGGGCTACAAAAGACCAAAGATGGACGCCGCATCATGTACATTGCCCACGAATGCGCCCCCATAAACT
>Ga0081538_10003328_pt1 | contig 15223 bp, 17 predicted proteins | sample TabmetS5T2R1_FD_71022 | JGI IMG/M metagenome (GOLD analysis project Ga0081538, IMG submission 71022) | Tabebuia heterophylla rhizosphere microbial communities from the University of Puerto Rico - S5T2R1 | ecosystem: Host-associated > Plants > Roots > Rhizosphere ... | reverse complement strand
CCGCAGCGGAAAACCTGCGAAACGACCTCGTAAAGATTCCGTAAGCGCGCCCGCAGCGTCCGCTGCCGGCACGCATAGTGACCGACGTGGCGAGACTGTTTCGCGCAGCGAGGACGCCCGATTTCGATCGGCTCTACCGAGACCACGCCGCTTCCGTCTACCGGTACGCGTTCGCGGTGCTCGGCAACCACGCGGACGCCGAGGACGTCACCCAGCAGACGTTCCTCAACGCCTACCGCGCAATGGCACGAGGCACGAAGCCGCGCAAGGCCGAGAACTGGCTCCTGACGATCGTCCACAACGAGGTCCGCCGGCACTTCCGGAGCGCTCAAGGGAAACCCTTCGAGGTGGAGCTCGACGAACGTCTCCCGCAGCAGGAGCAGGAGCGCAGCGAGCCGAGCGTCGCCGACGTCGTCCGCGCGCTCCAGCACCTGCCGCCGGCTCAGCGGTCGGCGCTCGTCATGCGCGAGTTCGAGGGCCGTTCCTACGCCGAGATCGCGGACATCATGGAGGTGACGCAGGGCGCGCTCGAGACGCTGCTCTTCCGCGCGCGCCGCGGTCTGGCGGACCAGCTCCAGGACACACTGACCTGTGCCGAGGCCGAGCAGGCCCTCTCCCGGCGCCTCGACAGGCGCTTGCCGCGCCGCGAGGCGAGGCGGCTCAAGGCGCACCTGCGCGAGTGCCCGCTCTGCGCGCGCTTCGAAGACGGCCAGAAGCGCCAGCGCTCGCTGCTCGAGGGGCTCTCGGTGATCCCCATCCCGGCCTCCCTCTACCTCGTCCGCGGAGAACAGGCTGCGGCGGCCGGCCTGGGAACGACCGCCGTCGCGGCCGGCGGGAGTGCGGCTGTCGGCGCCGGCGGTACGGGGATCGCGGTCGGGCTCGTCGCCAAGGCAGCAGCGGTCACCGCAGCCATTGGGGTCGCCGGCGGCGCGAGCTACGGCGTCGCCGCCCAGTCCGGCCTCGTCGCGAAGGACGAACGGAAGTCGGTTCACGCAGCGGCCGTCGCCGAGACACGCAGAGGAGCTCGGGCCGCGCAGGTCCACGCTGCGCTCGCCCGCGGCGAGCGACCCGGCCGCGCTCGGCCGGCGATCGCACGCGCGGCGATCAAGCGGCAGCGGACGAAGTCGGCGCCGGCCGGTGGCCCGCCGCCCCATGCCAGCGCGTTCCGGAAAACGAAGGCACGCAAATCAGGCGTTCGACGCGCCCTGGGACATGTGCGGCGGGCGGCGAAGGCGGGGCCACCCGCGCGAGCGACGAAGGCGAAGCCCACGACGAAGGCGAAGCCCACCACGGCGAAGGCGAAGCCTGCTGCGCCGAAGGCGCTCGCGCGGCCCCGGCCCGGCAAGCGGAACGGTCAGGTTCGGCCCACGGAGCCGAAGCCGAAGGTCAAGCCGCGCGGGCCGGCGCCCACGGCGGCGACGCCCAAGACGAAGCCGCCGCGAAACGCCGACCCGCCGGTGCTGCCCGGCGTGGTTGAAGGCGGGCCGAAGAAGCCGCCCGCTAGCGCCCCCTGACCTTTCGGAACTGCGCCAGCCAGTACGGGGTCGTCGGCGTCGGCGACGTCGTGAACCGCGCGTTGACCGCGTACAGACGCTTGCCGAACTCGTCGATCGTCGTCGGGACGTCGAAGTCCGGATCGGTCAGGTGCGTAGTCACAGTGCCCGACTCGAGCCCCTTGTCGAGCCTAACGACGGCCACCTCGTTGTTCAGGTTCTGCACGACGTAAAGCGTCCGTCCGTCCAGCAGCAGCCCGTCACCCCTGTCGACTGATTCGTTGAGCGTGATCTCATCCGTCGTGCCCGATGCTGGGTCGACCGTGAAGAGCTTCCCGACATTGCTCTGGACGATGATCAGCGTCTTGCCGTCTGGCGTCGCCACGATGCCGTTGGCGTTATTGACGGCGGGGTCGTAGACGATGTCCCCGGTCAGCGGAATCCGTGTGACGCCACCGGCGTCGAGTCGATACAGGAACGGCCTACGCGAGTCCGTGAAGTACGCGGCGCCGCGCGCGAGCGCGACGTCGTTCACGAACGTCGGGTTGGTCATCTGGTCGATCGGGTCGGTCGCGAGCTGAGGCGAGGCCAGCAAGCTCCGGCTCCGCACGCTGTAGACGAACGCCTTCCCGGTCATTCCACCAGCGACGAACAGCAGGCCACGCTGATACTCGATGCCGATTGCGGCGCGCCCGGTCGTTGCTCCGGGGATGATGACCTCCCCCTCGCCGGTGCGGAGATTCCCGCGGTAGATCGCCCCGGTATTGATCGAGCCGACGAAGAAGGTCGCTCCCTTGGCGATCTCGATCCCTTCCGGCCGGAAGCCGTTGTCCAGTGCAATCCGCTCCGGGAACTGGGACGAGGCCGCGAGCGGCGCGGCAAGAACGGTCGCCGCGACGGCGATCCACGCGGCGATGAGCATGACTCGTCGCATCAACAAATCCCCCCTTGAACGTTCGGTCTCGGGGGACCTACGTGCCCCGCGCCCGGTCGGATGACACATCCCTGGCACACTGGGCCCGTGCCGAAGATCGAGAAGACAGAACCGGAGTGGCGTGCAGAGCTCTCGCCCGAGCAGTACCACGTCCTACGCGAAAAGGGGACCGAGGCGCCGTTCACCGGCGAGTACGACCACGTCTTCGAGCCGGGGCGCTACCTCTGCGCCGGCTGCGGCGCGGAGCTCTTCAGCTCGGAGACGAAGTACGATTCCGGGTGCGGCTGGCCGGCGTTCTACGCGCCGGCGTCCGAGGACGCGATCGACGAGGAGTCGGACACGAGCTACGGGATGGTCCGCACGGAGGTCCTGTGTGCGAGCTGCGGCGGCCACCTCGGCCACGTCTTCCCGGACGGCCCTCGCCCGACGGGCCAGCGGTACTGCATCAACTCCGCCGCGCTGAAGCTCGAAGAGGAGTAGCCGGGCCGCCACCCGTGGCCATCTCCCGCCACCTCCCGACGTATCGTCGTCGCGACATGGCGGTGGATCTCGGGACCGCCAACACCGTCGTCTACGTCCGCAACGAGGGGATCATCCTCTTCGAGCCCTCGGTGATCGCGATCGACGAGGCGACGGGCCAGGTACAGGCGGTCGGCGACGAGGCGAAGAGGATGATCGGACGGACGCCGGCCTCAATTCGTGCCACGAGGCCGCTCCGCCACGGCGTCATCGCCGACTTCGACGTCACCGAGCAGATGCTGCGCCGCTTCCTCGTTCGGGCGAACGGCAACCGCGGCATCCATCAGCGGGTTGTCCTCTGCGTTCCGAGCGGGATCACCAATGTCGAGGAGCGCGCCGTCAAGGAAGCGACGCTGAGCGCAGGGGCCCGAGAAGCCGACCTGATCGAGGAGCCGATGGCGGGAGCGATCGGCGCGGGCCTTCCGATCGGCGAGCCGAGCGGCAACATGGTCGTCGATATCGGCGGTGGGACGACCGAGGTCGCGGTCATCTCCCTCGGCGGGATCGTTGTCTCGCGGTCACTTCGCGTCGGCGGCTACGAGATGGACGAAGCGATCGTGCGGTACGTGAGGGATCGCCGGCGGCTCCTGATCGGCCAGGAGCGGGCCGAGGAGGTCAAGATCGACGTCGGCTCCGCGATCGAGCTCGAGGACATCCCCGACACCGAGGTCAGCGGGCGCGATCTCGTGACGGGAGGGCTGAGGCGGGTTCGGATCACCGCCGATGAGGCGCGCGAGGCGCTCGAGCGGCCGATCGGCCAGATCATCGAGACCGTCAGGGAGACGCTCGAGGCCACACCGCCCGAGCTCGCGGCCGACATCACCAACCGCGGCATCGTGCTCGTCGGCGGCGGCGCCCTGCTCCGCGGCCTGGACGAGATGATGCGGGTCCAGACCCAGCTCCCGGTCTACGTCGCGGAGTCACCGCTCACCTGCGTCGCCACCGGCGCCGGCCACAGCCTCGAAGAGCTGCCTGTGATCCACAAGGTCGCGAAGCGGGGACGGCTCCCGCGCCGGCGACGCCGCTGGCGCTAGGGAATCGTGTACTCGATGTGGCTGACGTCGAGGCCGAGCGACGACGCGATCCGCACGCCCTCCTCGATCTCCCGCCGCACGCGGGCGAGGTCGCGCTGGCGCATCGCGCTGCCGATGAACTCACGCTCCTTCGGCCGCCAGAGCACGTGGTTGGCGAAGATCGGGAGCATCTTCTCGGCGCCGCGGATCATCTTGTCCTTGGTCTTCTCGTCGGCGTCGCGGAGGAGGACCCGCTCGTAGGCCATTCCCGCCCCATGGTGGATGCCGTCGTCGACCGTCAGGCGGTTGCAGAGGTCTTCGAGCAGCGTCCCGCGCGAGCTGCGGGCGATCAGCCGGAAGCGCGGAATGATCATCTTCTCGAAGAAGACCTGCATCAGGAAGACCTTCTCCTCGAGCTTGTCGAGGCCGAGGAAGATCGTCGCGAGCTGGTCCAGGTACGGATCGCGCTCGCTCGTTCCGCCCGCCGCGTCGGCGAGCTTGAGCCAGGCCTCCACGTGGCGCGCCTCGTCCTGCGCCATCGTCGAGTAGTAGAGCTTGGCGTCGTGGTGCCGGGCGAGCTCGAGCAGCTGCGCCGCCATCTCGACGGCCAGTGAGTCGGCCTGGAGCTGCTGGGTGATGACGGAGCGCCAGATGCCCTGACGGCGGGCCCGCTTCCCCTTGGGGCCGGACGACTCCGGGATCGGTGGGAGCTCGCCCCACGCCATGTCCCGGACCTGCCACTCCTGCTTCTTCGCGAGGTCGTAGAAGCGGAGAACCTCCTGCGTGCGCGCGGGCTCCGCGGCTTCCTCGATTGGGGTCTGAGCCTCGATTTGCTGGGCCATGGCGGTCGCGCAAGGTTAACCGGTAGGGTGGCGGCGAGCCGGGGAGGCTCTCAGCGAAAACTTAGGTTCCCATGCTCTCCTGGGAGGGAAGAGCCGAGCGAGAGGAGCCCCCGAGTTGGCCGACACGAAGACCGACCTCCCCGTCCCCACTCCCGCCGAGGCGAAGGAGCGGCTCGAGCAGGCCCTGTTCGAGATCCGCCGCGTGATCGCCGGCCAGGAGGCGATGCTCGAGCGGGTGCTCGTCTGCCTGCTCGCGCAGGGGCATCTGTTGATCGAGGGCGTGCCGGGTCTGGCGAAGACGCTGACGATCAAGACGACCGCCGGTGTTCTCGGCGGCAGCTTCTCGCGTGTGCAGTTCACTCCGGATCTCGTGCCGTCGGATCTCGTCGGCACGCGCATCTACCGCGCCGGCGAGGGCACGTTCGAGACCGAGCTCGGGCCCGTCTTCTGCAACTTCCTGCTCGCGGACGAGATCAACCGCGCGCCCGCGAAGGTGCAGTCGGCGCTGCTCGAGGTCATGCAGGAGCGCCAGGTCACGATCGGACACGACACGTTCCCGGTCCCCGATCCCTTCCTCGTCATGGCGACGCAGAACCCGATCGAGTCCGAGGGCACGTATCCGTTGCCGGAGGCTCAGATCGATCGCTTCATGCTGAAGGTCGTCATCGGCTACCCGGAGCACGACGAGGAGCTGACGATCGTCGACCGGCAACTCGTTCCTCCACCCCTGCTGCGCGAGGCGCTGACGCTGGACGAGCTGAAGGCGCTCCAGCTCGCGGTATACGAGATCTACGTCGACCCTGCCCTCGTCAGCTACGCGGTCAATCTCGCCACCGCGACGCGGCAATCCTCCGAGTACGTTGCCTACGGCGCCAGCCCTCGTGGCCCGATCAGCCTCGTCCAGGCGTCGCGCGCGCTCGCGTTGCTCAGGGGCCGCGAGTATGCGATCGCCGAGGACCTCCAGGCGCTGACGAAGGACGCGCTGCGGCACCGGCTCGTCCTCACCTACCAGGCCCTGGCCGAGGAGGTGACTCCCGACTCGATCCTCGACGGAGTGATCGCCTCAGTGCCCGTGCCCCAGATCGACCTGAACCGCGCGAGCGCCGCGTGACCCTGCTCCGGCGCGCCATGACCCCCGACCGGCCCGGCCCGGGGCCGATGCCGGAGGCGCTCTTGCGCGCGCTCGAGGTCAAGGTCGGGCGGCGAATGGAAGGGCTGCTCGCCGGCGACTACCGCTCGCCGCAGTTCGGCGACGGGACCGAGTTCGCGCAGGTGCGGCCGTACGAGCCCGGCGACGACGTGCGCCGCATCGACTGGAACGTCACCGCGCGGACGCAGGAGCCGCACGTCCGCGTCGACCTCGCCGAGCGCGTCCTCGTGACCTGGCTCGTCCTCGACACCTCGCCGTCGATGCAGTTCGGCACGGCGGACCGGCGCAAGGCGGATGTCGCCGAGGGAGCAGCGATCGCGGTCGGCCACGTGGCGACCCGGCGCGGCAACCGCCTGGGGATCGTCACCTTCGGCGGCACCGAGCCGCGGGCGCTCCCCGCACGGCAGGGACGGATGGGGCTCGTCGGGCTGCTGGCCGCGATCCGGCAGGAGCCCGACGGGGACGGCGATGCCCGGCTCGGCGCGACGTCGCTCGGCGAGGCGATCACCCGCGCCGGAGCGTTGGCGCGCCAGCGCAGCCTCCTCGTCCTCGTTTCCGACTTTCGCGGGCCGCGGGACTGGCGACGGCCGCTGCTGGAGCTCGCCGGCCGGCACGATGTCGTCGCGCTCGAGGTGCGCGACCAGCGCGAGCAGGAGCTCACGAACGTCGGATCGCTCTGGCTCGTCGACCCCGAGACCGGGCGGTTGCTGCACGTCGACACGCGGAGCCGCAGACTGCGTGAACGGTTCGCCGCCGCCGCCGCGCAGGAGCGCGCCGAGGTCGCGCAACTGCTGGCCCGGGCCGGGGTCAGCCACCAGGTTCTGACGACCTCGGGCGACTGGCTCCGCTCGCTCGCCGTCTTCCTCCGCCGCAAGCGCCAATGACCTTCGACTGGCCGATCGCGCTCGTCGCCCTCCTGCTCGTTCCGGCGCTGATCGCCCTCTACATCGCCCGCGAGCGCCGACGCACGGCCTTCGCCTCGGGGTTCACGAACCCCGACCTGCTGCCGAACGTCGTCGACCGCAAGCCGGGAGCCCGCCGGCACATCCCGCTGATCCTCCTGTTGCTCGGGCTGACTGCCGTCGTCCTAGGCGTCGCGCGGCCGCATGCGACCGTCAGCGTCAAGCGCGAGGAGGCGACGGTCGTGATGGCCGTCGACGTCTCGCGCTCGATGAAGGCCGAGGACGTGGAGCCGACGCGGCTCGGGGCGGCCCAGGAGGCGGCGAAGGTGTTCGCAGCCGACGTCCCGGAGAAGTTCCGGATCGGCGTCGTGTCGTTCGCGACGCGGGCGGTTCCGGCGTTGTTGCCGACGGAGGACCGAAAGCTCGTGGACGACGCGATCGACGCGCTCTCGCCGGGCGAGGGGACGGCGATCGGCGACGCCGTGGCGCTCTCGGCGAAGCTCGGGCAGGAGCAGCGCACGAGCGACGGTGCCGCGCCGCCGCGCTCGGTGCTGCTGATCTCGGACGGCGCTCGGGACGGCGGCGCGGTCGCCCCGCAGGAGGCGGCGCGGCAGGCGAAGCGGATGAACGTCCCGGTCTACACGGTCCTGCTCGGAACGCCGGACGGGGTCGTCGAGGAGACGCTGCCGGGTGGACTGCGGCAGATCATCCGCGTCCCGCCCAGCCCGGACACCCTCGAGCAGATCGCGCAGCTCTCGGGCGGCGAGTTCTTCACGGCGACCGACGCCGACGGCCTCAAGCGCGTCTATGAGGAGCTCGGGTCGCGGCTCGGGTCCCGCGACGAGTCGCGTGAGGTCGGCGACTACTTCGCGGGCGGCGCCGCCGCGCTCCTGCTCGCCGGCGGGGCACTCTCGGCGCTCTGGTTCCGGAGGGTCGTGTGAAGAAGCTGCTCGTCCTGGCAGGCCTCTGCGCGGTGCTGACGGCCGGCTCCGGCCCCGCCCAGGCCGCGGACGAGTGCGACGGGCTGATGGTCTGCGTTCCCGTTGCGGGGCCCTGGGTCGCCGTCCCGACCGCTGCCTCGTTCCCGCGGCCCCGGGTCGAGTACCAGCTGACCTGCCCACGGCGCTACGTCGTCGGCGGCGTGGACGCGCGCCTCAGCGACCGCGCGATCGCCGTCGAGTTCGTCGGACGGCTCGGGAGCCCGATCAACCCCGGAATCACGACGTCGCGCTCGGTCGTCTTCGTTGCCCGCTACGTGGGCGCGACGGCGCGGTCACCCAGCTTCCGGCCGTTCATCGGCTGTATCCCGAGCAGCGGCGGCGGGCGGATCCCGACGGCCGTCGGCGCGGTGGTTAGGCCGGGTGAGCCGACGATCCGCCGCGTCACCTCGGCTCGGGTCACTCCAGGCTCGAAGACTGTCGTGAGCGGGTGCCGTGGGAACGAGTTCCTCGTCGACGCGTCGCATGCGTTCGGCTTCCGCCGCGCGCAGCCGCCGACGGCGACCGTCATCGGGATGGTGAGCGGGACGAGGAGTGTCAGCGGCCAGCGCGTGCTCGTGACGGCGCGCGGCAACGCGGAGCTGGGGTCGATCCGCGCCGTCGTCCAGGTCCACGCCGTCTGCTCGAGGGTGCGATGACGTTCGAACGGCCGATCATGCTGCTCTCGCTCGCCGGTCTGGCCGCTGCGGTGGCGCTCGTCTGGTGGCTGCTGCGTCGGCGCCGGATGCGGTACGCGGTGCGGTTCACGAACGTAGACGTGCTGGCGAGCGTGGCCACGGGGAGCGGCTGGCGCCGCCTGGTGCCGCCCGCGGTGTTCGTGGCGGCGCTGGCCGCGCTCTGCGTCGCGCTTGCGCGGCCGCACGTCGATCGCATGGTCGCCAAGGAGCGCGCAATGGTGATCCTCGTCGTCGACACCTCGCGGTCGATGCAGGCGGAGGACGTCAAGCCGAACAGACTCGCGGCCGCGCAGGAGGCGATGCTGCGGTTCCTCGACAAGGTTCCGGACCGTCTGAAGGTCGGGTTCATCGTCTTCGCCGGCGAGGCCCAGGTGGCGACGCCGCCGACAGCCGACCACGAGCTCGTCAGGCAGTCGATCAACGAGATCGGGGAGTTCCAGGTCTTCGGCGGGACGGCGATCGGCGACGCATTGGCCGAGGCGGTCGAGCTGGCCGAGCGGACGCTCTCCGAGGGGCGGGAGACGATCGCCCTGCGGACCGCGCCCGCCGAGCGGGAGAAGGGCCTGGCGTCGATCCTCTTCCTGTCGGACGGCGCGCAGACCCGCGGGCTACTCGCCCCGTTCGAGGGCGCCGAGCAGGCCAAGGCCGCCGGCATCCCCGTCTACACCGTCGCCCTGGGCACTCCGGAAGGCGTGATCAGGGGGCGCTTCGGCTTCGGCCCGCCGGGCGGCGGCGGAGGCGGCGGGCTCCCGCCCGGGACTCCCTCGACGCCGCCGGGGTTCGACCCCGACGACGAGCTCATTCCCGTCCCGCCCGACCCGGCGACGCTGAGGGACATCGCCGAGACCACGGGCGGCAAGTTCACGGAGGCCCGGACGGCGAGCGTCCTCGAGGACACCTACGAGCAGCTGGGCTCGAGCCTGGGTCAGGAACCGGGCAAGTCCGAGGTCACGTTCCTGTTCCTCGCCGCCGCCGCCGGGCTGCTGGTCGCGGCCGGTGTGCTCTCGGCCCTCTGGTCGCCCCGCTTCCCCTAGCCTGGGCCTGACCCCAGCGCCACGCCGTCGGCGTGGACGTAGACCTTCTCCCCGCCGAAAAGCCGCCGCTCCCGGTCCCACGGGAAGAAGATCACGACGTTGAACTCGACCGGCTCGCCGGTCGCCTTCCAGCCGAGCCAGTCCCCCGAGTGCGTTGCAGTGACCCGTGCCTCCTCGCAGACCCCCTGGGGCCCGACGACGATGTCCGTCATCTGGAAGTCGATGTCGGGGAAAGCCGTGAGCAGGCCCGTGTAGAAGCGCGTCGCGCCCTCGTGGCCCTCCCAGCGCTCATCGGATCCGATGATCCGGTAGACGCAATCGTCGGTCAGCGTCGCGAGGAGCCCGGCGATGTCGCGGTCGTCCTCGGCCTTCGAGTGCTGCTTCCAGAGCTCGTAGACCGCCTGCACCTCGTCCGGATCGACCTCGAGCTTCATCAGTTCGCGGATGTCCATGAGCGGATTCTCCCCCACTATCCTGGGCGCGTGACGCACCTCCATTCCGTCCGAGCTCGAAATCGCCGTGTCCTCGGGATCGTGCTCGTCCTCACGCTCGCGTTCACGGCCCTCGAGATCGTCGGCGGACTGCTGACCGGAAGCCTCGCGCTCCTCGCCGACGCCGCGCACATGGTCTCGGACAACCTCGCGATCGCCGTGGCGCTCCTCGCACTCTGGCTCGCCGGCCGCCCGAGCACGCCGGAGCGCAGCTTCGGCTACCAGCGCGCCGAGATCCTCGCCGCGTTCGTCAACGGGGTGATCCTCCTCGCCCTAGCGGTCTGGATCTTCATCGAGGCCTGGGGGCGGCTCTCCGACCCGCCGGAGGTGCTCGCGGGCTGGGTCGCGGTCGTCGCCGTCGTCGGGCTCGCCGTCAACCTCGTGTCCGCTGCGATCCTCCAGCGCGGAGGGCACGACACGCTGAACATGCGCGCGGCACTCCGCCACGTTCTCGCCGACGCGCTCGGGTCGGCCGGCGTGCTCGTCGCCGCCGTCGTGATCCTGCTCACGGGGTGGCGCTACGCCGACCCGCTCGCCGGCATGGCGATCGCCGCTCTGATCCTCGCGAGCTCGTGGAGCATCCTCCGCGACTCGGTGCACATCCTGCTCGAGGGTGCTCCCAGGGGCATGGACACGCGCACCCTCGGGCGCCGCCTCACGGAAGTGCCGGGCGTCGTCGAGGTCCACGACCTCCATGTCTGGACGATTACGTCCGGCTTCCCCGCCCTGTCGGCGCACGTTCTCGTCGAGCGGCACGACGACTGCCACGCGCGCCGCCGCGAGCTCGAGGAGATCCTGCTCCGCGAGTACGGTATCGAGCACACGACGCTCCAAGTCGACCACGTGGCTCCGCCGCGCCTCGTGTCGATCGAATCTCGTCAGTGACCGACGACGAGAGCAAGGAGGACCGGCTCGACCGCGAGCTGATCGAGTTCCTCAACGAACTTCGCGTCGTCTTGCCCGGCGTGCAGGTGTTGTTCGCCTTCCTGCTGACCGTGCCGTTCGCGAATCGCTTCACGTCGATCACGGACCTGCAGCGTCAGGTGTTCTTCGCGGTCTTCCTCTGCACGACGGCAGCGACTGCACTCCTGATCGCGCCGTCGGCATACCACCGACTCCGGTGGCGGGAGTACGACAAGGAGCGGATGCTCCGAACCTCGAATCGGCTGGCGATCGGGGGAATGGCCTTTCTGAGCCTGGCGCTCGTCGGGGCGGCGTTCCTCGTCACCGACCTGCTCTTCCACCCGGCTGCGGCGGCCCTGGTGACCGCCGCAGCCGCAGTCTTCTTCGCGTGGTTCTGGTGGGGGCTCCCGCTGTCGCGGAAGCTCCGGGATCAGAGGCGCTAGCTCTCCGCCGGGGCTTCGGCACCCGGGACGCGAAGGAGGTTCTCGACGTCCTGGACGCCCTGGACCTTGCGCGTCCGCTCCTCGAGGTCCTTGATCAGCTCCGGCTTCTCGACCTCACCGCGCAGAACGATCTTGCCGTTCTCGGCGTTCACGTTGATCTGGCCCTTCGGCACGTCCGCGTCGCGGAAGATCTCCGTCTCGACCTTCCGGGCGAGCGTCACGTCGTCGGGCTGCGGCTTCGGTTCCTCCTCGAGGTGCGTGGCTTTCTGGACGAGGCCTTCGGCCTGAGCCGAGGCCGGCTGTGCGACCTGTTCGGCCTTGCCCATGCGTTGCCGGAAGAAGGCGGTGACCCGATCCTTGGCGATGGCACGGCGGCGGCGTCCCTGCTGAGGATCGAAGAAGTACGTGAGCGCGGCTCCGAGCGCGACGAGGCCAAGCAGTTTTCTCATGGCGGCTCCCCCTTTGGGTCTCTTGAACTTCGGGGGAGCCTACCCCGTCAGTAGTCGTCGAAACCCGCGCTCGCGCGCGGTCTGGCTAGTCCCCCCAGTCGAAGTCGCGAGAGCGGCCCCAGAGCCCGTCGCCGTCGGAGTGGAGCTCGACGCTTTCGTCACTTGGGCCGGCGTGCTCTGCGACCGCGACGCCCTGGTATCCGTCCAGGGTGTCTTCGATCCGAGCCTGTTCCTCGGTCTTGAAGAGCGGATGATTCTCGAATGGATCTTCGCTTCGGTACGCGCCGAGCGGCATGTCGTCCTCGAGCTCGGCGTTGCGGCGCTTCAACTCCAGATGATCCTGAATCACGCTCGCGAACAGAGAAGGTGTCTCTACCGTCATGGTCCTCCGTAGATCTAGCTGGGCCTCGTGCGTTGGCGGCGGATTGTAACGGTGTGAAAACCTCGCTGCAGGTTATGCATCGCCCCTGACGGCAAGAGGTGTGGCAGCGGCGACGACCTGGTTCTTGCCGGCACGCTTCGCCTCGTACAGGGCTCGATCCGAGGCGGCCACGAGCCGGTCCTGGGACTCGGCCTCCGGGAAGGCGGCAACGCCGAAGCTCGCGGTCACTCGCACGGCGCCTCCGTCGGGAGCAGGGAGCTCCAGCGCCTCGAGCGCGCGTCGCACCCGCTCCGCCAGCTCCCGTCCTCCCTCGAGGTCGGTCCCCGGCAGGAGGAGCACGAACTCCTCGCCGCCCCAGCGTCCCGCCAGGTCGATCTCACGCACGCTCTCGCGCAGCGTTGTTGCGAACGCCGTCAGCACCTCGTCGCCGGTCGGGTGCCCGAACCGGTCGTTGACCCGCTTGAAGTCGTCGAGGTCGGCGAGCACCAGCGCCACCGGCTCCTCGAAGCGCCTCGCGCGAGCGAGCTCCTTCTCGAGCGCGGCGGTGCACACCCGCCGGTTCGCGAGGCCGGTGAGGCCGTCGACGAGCGCCTGCTGCTCGACCGTGCGATGACGCCGGGCGTTCCCGAGCGCGATCACCGCGTGACCGACGAGCCACCGCGCGCTCTCCCGCTGCTCCGGCCCGAAGTCGTCGCCGAAGAGCACGAGCGTGCCGAAGTCCTCCTGGTCGACGGCGAGCGGGAGCTCGATCTGCGCCGGGCCGGCCTCGTGGCCGAACTCGATCAGCACCGTGCCTCCGTCGACGAGCCGGCCCAGCGATGCGCCGGTCGACTCGACGGCCGACTCGACGATCACGCGCAGGAGCTCGTCGACGTCGTGTGTCGCCGCCAGCGCCTCGCCGAAGCGAAGCGTCGTCTCACGTGAGCGGCGCCGCTCCTCGTCGAGCTCGCCGAGGCGAGCCTCGAGCTGATCCGCCATCTCGTTGAAGGCCAGGCCGAGCGACGCGAACTCGTCCCTGCCCCGGACCTCGACCCGATCGCCGAGGCGGCCGCGCGCGATGCCGCGCGCCGCAGCGGCGACGTTTCCGAGGCTCCGGACGATCGATCGCCCCTCGAGGTAGGCGACGGCCGCGATCAACAGGAGCGCGATCAGCATCGCCGCGAGGATCCGCGCCTGCGCCCAGTCGCTGGATGCGTCGATTCGCGACTGCGGCTGGAGGACGAGGAGGCGGAGATCGGGATGCCCGGGTAACGCCTCCGACGCGAGCGCGCGGAACTCTCGACCGCCCACGGTCAGGACGCGCGGATCGGTGGGGGCGTCGATCGGCCCCGAGAGGCCGTCGCCGGCGGCGACGATCGAGCCGTCGCGCACAAGGGCAACCTGGCCGCCGCGCCAGCCCTGGCCGGCGCTTCGGCGGAGTAGGGTCGCCAGACGGTCGTCGAGCGGCACACCGGCCACGACGCGACCGAGGGGCCCGCGACGGCCCCGGACGGCGACCGAGCGCACGACCGCCGGCCGAGGGATCGAGCCGAAGCTCAGGCCGCGGGCCTCCAGCCGGAGGTTCGGCCGCTCGGCGAGCGCGCGGCGCAGGCCGCGTCGGTCGCGGCGGGAGAGCGCCCGCTGGAACGCAGGATCGCGCGCCAGCTCGGCGGCGCTTCGCTGGGCAGCCGCCAGCTCGTCGGAGAACCGCGCGAGACCTGCCCGCACGCCGGTCTCGAGGATGCCGTCGACGCGCCGGGTCTCGTTCCGGTCGGTGATCGACTCCAGCCCACTGAGCGCGGCGGCGAACGGCAGCAGCGAGATCAGCGAGAAGTAGACGACGAGCTTGAGCTTGAGACTGCCCATGCGGTCCTCCTCAAGAAGCCTCGAGTTGCGTCCGATACATCCGCTTGAAGAGTTGTCGGCCGCAACGGGGAGGAGCATGAGGACGAGATTCGTCCACGTACTGGCGGGGATGCTGCTCGGCGCGGCGCTGATGGCCCTGTTCAGCGTCCCGGGACGAGTGCTCGCTCACGAGGAGTCGGTCCCACCGGTTCACGCCCCCGTCGGCACGACGACGGCCGAGGAGGTGGTCGTTCGCGTCTCGCCGACGGTCGAGCGCGCCCTGGCCGCTGAGCGCCGCCGAGCGCGAGCCAAGCGACGGGCGAGGCTCGCCGCGCTCCGTGCTGCGCGCAGGCCGGCGCCGCGCCCGGCTCCGACCTACTCGTCGGCGGTCTTCGTCCGCGCGCCGCTCCCCCGGCCGCAGCCAGCGGCACCGCCGTCGCCTCCTGCGCCCAGGCCGGCCCGCAGGCCGCTGCGCAAGCACAAGCCGGCACCGGCGCCTCCGCCGAAGCGCGCCCGGAGGGCCATCCCGCCGGCGCCGCCGCCGCCCCCGTCGCCCCCGCCTCCGACCGACGATCGCCGGGACGACGACCACCACCGGAAGGAGCGCCGTGACGACGAGGACAAGGGAAAGCGCTCCGACCGGAAGCACGACGACGACGATCGCCACGGGAAGCGCGACCGCCACGACGATCACGACGACTAGGATGCGCGCGTGCGCGCGCGCTATCTCATGATCAAGAAAATGGGCTGGTGGGGAATCGCCCTCACCGCCTGGGATCTCTGGCGTCGCATCCCCAAGCGGCACCGCAAGCGGATGCTGGCGGAGTTGCGCCAACACGCCCCGGACCTCGCCCGCGGCCTGACCCGCGAGGCCAGGCGCATCCGCGACACCGCGCGCGAAGCGGCGCGAAGCTCAGGCGGGCGTTAGCACCTCGCCGACGATGCGCTCCTGCTCCTGGAGGTGCGCGGTCGGGTAGCCCTCGCTCGGGCTGGCGCGCCAGGGCCGGCCGGCGTAGCGCAGCGGCACACGACCGCCGATCGCCTCCTCGAGCCGGTGGCGGATCGCCCGCCACGGGCCCATGTTCTGCGGTTCTTCCTGGGCCCAGACGACTTCCTGCAATGCGGGGTACGACGCCACGAGCGACGCGGCCTCGGCGACCGGGAAGGGA
>Ga0081538_10003327_pt1 | contig 15225 bp, 16 predicted proteins | sample TabmetS5T2R1_FD_71022 | JGI IMG/M metagenome (GOLD analysis project Ga0081538, IMG submission 71022) | Tabebuia heterophylla rhizosphere microbial communities from the University of Puerto Rico - S5T2R1 | ecosystem: Host-associated > Plants > Roots > Rhizosphere ... | reverse complement strand
CCCTCAGAGGGCTTACGCCACCATCTGAGGTGCCTCTAGTGGCCCAGGCGGTAGACGCGTGCCGCCGTGTCGTGGAACAGCTTGGCCTTCTCGTCCGCGGAGTAGCCGGAGGTCAGGCGCTTGAACGCGTTCCACAGCACGGTGTAGCTGCAGCTCGCCTTATCCACGGGAAAATTTGATTCGAACATACAGCGGTCTACCCCGAATTGCTCCAGCATATATTCGTAATAGTGCCGGGTGGCGTCCAGGAGTTCCTGGCTGGTGGGCGGGCGCGCCTTCTCATGCCAGCCAAAGCCGTTCACCTCCATATTGATCCCGCCCAGCTTGGCCACGACATTGCGGCAGGTGGCCAATTGGGCCACGTGGGCGCGCCACTGAGCATACACCTCGTCGGCTTTGCCGGCATAGGGCCCGATGCCGATGGGCCCGCCAAAATGATCGAGGATAATCGTGGTGTCGGGAAAGGCGCGGGCGAGATCGGTGACCTCCGGGATCTGGTGGTGATAGCACCAGGCTTCAAACGTCAGCTGGCGCGGTGCCAGGTGGGCGAATCCCGCCCGGAAATCATCACGCAGGAGCAATCCCTTGGGAGGATTGGTGCGATGGTTGGGGACCGCGTCGCTGGCATCCCAGGTCGCCCCCAGGCGGATGCCGCGGAACCGCCCGCCGCCCGCGACGAGGTGGGCATCCAGCACCGCGGCCGCCGCGTCCCCCAGGCGTAGATCGGCGGTGCCAACGATCCCGGCGGCGATCCTCACCGGGCCGTAGAGGCCGGAGGCGCTCATCGCCGCGATGCCGTTGACGAACTCGGTCTCGCCCACGGGGCGCATCGCTTCCGGCCCGTCAGGTTTGAACATGGAAGCGCACTCGATGAATACGGTCGACACGACGTTGTGGCCGCTCTGCACATCCGCCAGGATTTCCTCGAGCAAATAACGCGGAGCGACGCGTGTGGGACGGAGGTCCCACAGGTGATGGTGAGGATCGCAAATCGGCAAGTCGGGTTCGAGGGGTTCCTCGACCGTTAACGCGAGCCAGTCGGCATTCGCCGCTTGTGTTACCATGGGAGGACCTTTCTGTATGTCGCTGCATCTGCCAATCCATGTCTGTTCCCAACCTCATTCTTGCTGCCGATGGTTGTCGTGAGTATGGCCCATGGCAGGGTGGAATGCAAGGCATTGTCCAGGGCAGGCGCGCGGTTACCAGTAGTCATAGCTTCACACTTCGTCTATGATAGGCTTCGAGCCAACACTCCATGGATAGCGGCCAGCAATGCCGCTCCATCAGAACCCATGATCCCGTGATACCAGGAGGTGAAGCGTGGCTGGTGCACTCAACGGCATCAGGGTCATCGATTTCGGCCAATGGATTGCCGGCCCTCTCAGCGCGCTGCTGCTGGCTGACCAGGGCGCGGAGGTCATCCATGTGGACCCACCCGGTGGACCACGCTGGCAGACCGCGGCCAATGCCACCCTGCAACGGGGCAAAAAGTGCCTCATCCTGGACTTGAAGAACCATACAGATCTGGCATTCGCTCGCGCATTGATCGGCTCTGCCGACGTGCTGATCGAGAACTTCCGGCCCGGGGTCATGGACGGTTTGGGGCTCGGCTGGGACGCCGTCAGACACGGTCACGACCGTCTCATCTATTGCTCGCTGCCCGGATTTGCCGCTGATGACCCGCGTGCCGCGATGCCGGCGTGGGAAGGCGTGCTGGCGGCCGCCACCGGCACCTACGCCGGTCGTGGTCCGGCCGGCAGCAGTCGTCCGCCGGCTCACCCCGCGGCGGGAGCGGATGCTCAGCCCCGCTTCAACGCCCTCCCCCTCGCCTCCGAGTTCGGGGCGCTGGCCGCCGCCATCGCGATCGTCATGGCCCTCATCGCACGGGAGCGGGACGGCCTCGGTCAGCGCATAGAGGTGCCGCTCTTCGACGCGATGTTCCTGGCATTCGGCGCCAGCGGCTTGCTGGTGAATGGTGCTGCCGCTGGCGGCCGTCCGTCCGATCCCTGGTCCGGGACCTATCAGTGCCGCGATGGCGCCATGGTCCTGCTGAACCTGGCCACACCGCGCTTCGTGCGCCGCTTTCTCGAGGCCACCGGCACACTCGATGAATGGACGACAAAGGGCTACCTGGAGCCGGATCGTCTGGTGCACGAGAGCGAACTCTGGTCCCAGCAACGACAGGAGCTCAGCGCCCTCTTGCGCAGGCGCACCGCCGAGGAATGGGACAGACTGGCCACACAGGTGCTCCTCCCGCTCACGCGCATTCGGACGAGCGCCGAATGGATCGCGTCAAAGCATACACAGGATGCCGGCATCGTCGTGCCCGTCGACGACCCGGAGTACGGCAAGATGCTGCAGCCTGGCCCCTCGGTGTGCCTGAATGGCTTGAGCAGTGCTGTGCCAGCGCCACGCACTGCGATCGGGCCGCTCAGCAGAGCAGACTTGCTCGCCTCCGGACGCCCGGCGGTCGTCCGTGAGCACACGGCCACCAGCCGCCTCACGTCGGCGCTAGAAGGTGTTAGAGTCGTCGACACGACGCAGGTGCTGGCGGGGCCGACGGCGGCGAGGACGCTCGCCGAGTTCGGCGCCGAGGTCGTCAAGATCAACAACCCCTGGGAAGAAGGGGCAGGGTACCGCTGGCAGGTGCACCGTTACCATACCGACGTTAATCGGGGCAAGCGCAGCATCCTCATCGACCTGAAGCGCGCCGAAGGGTTGGAGATCCTGTGGCGACTGGTCGAAAGCGCCGATGCGTTTTTGCAAAACCTCCGGTTGGGGGTGGCTGAACGCCTGGGGTTCGGCTATGAGCAGGTCAAAGCTCACAAGCCGGACATGGTCTACTTGTCGGTCAGCGCCTTCGGGTACGGCGGCGAATGGCAGTACCGGCCGGGCTACGAGCCGAACGCGCAGTCGATCGCAGGCATGCAGGCCCGCATGGCTGGCAGCGCCGACCGACCCTCTGGCCAGCCTTTCGCCATCAATGACTATTGCACGGGCCTGCTGGGGGCCTTTGGCCTCGGCCTGGGGCTATTGCATCGACTCAGGACGGGCGAGGGGGCTCGCGTCGAAACCTCACTTGGCCATGCGGCGACATACCTGCAACTGCCGTACATGCAGACATTCGAGGGCAAGACCTGGGATGAACCGAGCGGGACGCAGGCGCAAGGCTGGGGGCCGCTCCAGCGTTTATATCGCGCTGCGGACGTCTGGTTCTTTCTGGGCGCCACGCACACGCAGATCATGAGCCTCGCCGCCATCCCTGGCCTGGAGGCGGTGCAAGGCCTCGCGGGTGGACGGTTGGAGGTCCAACTGGAAGCGTCCTTCCGCGCCAAGACCGCTGACGAGTGGGTGCGCCTGCTGGTCGAGGCGGGGATAGGCGCGCACACGCTGGGCCATGTGACGCAGCTCATGCGGGACCCCTGGGCAGTGGACCATGGCCTCAGCGTCACCCGACGACATGGCGATGGCTCCATGATCACGACGATCGGCCCGCCGGCCAGGCTGTCGCGCACGCCCGCCATGCCTGGCCGTCCCGTCTCGCCTCCCGGCGGCGACGCGGAAGAGGTCCTGGCCATGATTGGCATGGCCGACAAGCTGAACGCGCTGGTGGAGAAGCGGGTGATCGCACTGGACTAGGAAGGCGTGTCGCGCCATCGCCTCCCGTTTATCGGTGAAGGCACGTGTCAGGAGGATGAAGACCATGAAATGGTGTCGCTTCCAAGCAGGGCAGCACGTGAGCTCTGGTCTCGTCGAAGACGACAAGGTCATTGAAGTCGCTGGGAGTCCTTTCGCGGAGCATACGGTCACCCGTACGAGCTATCCGCTGAGCCAGGTGAAGCTCTTGCCGCCCGTCATCCCCCCGATGCTTTACGCCGCGGGACCCAACTACCGCGGCCATGTGGAAGGGATGGCGCGGCGCCGAGGGGCTGAACCCCGCTACCCAGAAAGGCCAGAGCCGAATTTTCGCTCGGTGCATGCGCTCATCGGCACGGAGGAAAACATCATCGTGCCCAAGGAGTCTTCCGGAGCGGTCCAGCCCGAGGGACAGCTGGCGGTGGTGATCGGCAAGGAGGCGCGGCACGTCTCCAAGGAACGCGCGTTGGATTACATCTTTGGCTACAGCATCGGCAACGATATCAGTCAGCGCCCGTGGCAGCAGGCGGATCGGACCATGTTTCGCGGCAAGAATTGCGACACCTTCAAACCGTTCGGGCCCTGGATTGTGACCGGGTTGGACCCCACCCAGTTCCGCATCACCGTCCGCCATAACGGCACCGTGTGGGAGGATTTCTCCTCGGCCGACCAGATCTGGGACACGGCGACCTGGATTCAGGAGCTCAGCCGCTACACCACTCTCCACCCCGGCGACGTGCTCTGGATGGGCACCCAGGGGGCCGACGGGGACATGGTTCCCGGCGACGTCATCGAGGTCGAGATCAGCGGCATCGGCATCCTCAGAAACTATGTGGTCGCCGAGGGGTAGACGCACGCGCACGTAGCAAGGCAAGGTTGGGGAGGCGGTCGCAGGACCCCCACTGGTCGCTGATAACTGACCCGCCTCTCGCATCCCGCTGCATGACTTATCCGCTCGAGTGCTTACAGGGGGAGCCTACTTGCCCGCTAGTAGCTCGCGGACACCGCGCAGAGCCAGATAGTAGCCGAAGATGCCAAAGCCGGTCACCGTACCGCGACAGACACGGGCCACCTCTGAGACCCCGCCTCGTCTGGCCGGATTCGAGATGTGAACCTCTATCGTGGGGAAACTCACCTGTCCCAGCGCGGCGACGAGGGAGGGGTGTCCTGTTGAGTATCCCGCCGGGTTAATCAATGCGGCGTCTACACCACTGTCATGCGCCTCGTATATCTTGTTGATGACCTCTCCTTCGATATTTGAATGAAAAATCTCGACCTCAAGGCCCAACTCAGACGCATATTTCTGGATCTGCTCATCGTATTCTGGCAGTGTCATGGTGCCGAAGATATCGATTTGGACTTTGCCGCGCATATTCATGCCGATCCCGTGGATAACCAAGACTTTTGGCATCTCGTGTCCTCCAGTGCAAACCAAGGTTCTGTTCTGGATATAACGATGAAAGCTTGACGTCGGCGCACGGCCAACCGTCTACGCATCTAGGATCCGCCCGCTTCCATCAGCGGCCGGCGCCGCCAGGTGCCTATTGTTAGTCCGATACGGTTCCTCTTGTCAACAGAACATGCTGTTGAGGGGCCCGTCAATGGTTTGCAAGGAGCAAGAATCGCCTCAGCGACAGCGCCGCAAAACCATTCGGCACGCTTCGGCACTGTACTGGCGGTCGAGGGGGACGAAGTCGTGGTGTGGCCACAGCCGTAACGGCGTTCAAGGCCACGCGACGTGCTGTCCATACAGCGCATCACGTGGCCTGTACCTCAGGTTCGCTAAGCCTCTCGCCTACGGCGAACATCTGCACCCACTACCCCTCATTGGGTGCGATCTGCATGGTGATGGTCAGCCCATCCAGGTACGTCGTCGTATGACCTTTGCCGGTGGTGTCTTCGATGAGACGCACATCGCCTGGGCCGAAGGTGTGCGAGGTCCCGTCCGAGAGTCCGATCGTCGTCCGCCCCGCGAGACCTACCTGCCAGCGACGGAAGGGGGCTGGATGAAAATCCATGAAGTACCCCGGTTCTCGTTGCTGCACGCTATAACTCATCGTGCCGGTGACCTTGATATCTCGGAGTTCCTCGGCCTTGATCTCCTCGATATGGCTCTCGCCGTCGCTGCCGGTATACAGCCTGTAGACGCCCATGCTCGCTCCTCCTCTACTACGCGTCCGGTTATCGGTCATGCGTATGACTCATGGCTCTCCTCCCAACCAATGGTGATGATTATACTGCAATTATACGGAATGCATCTGAGTCGCCTGCTCATCCCGCTGAAGGGGCAGGGGAAACGACGGCATCGTGTGCTCTCGAGACATGACTAGGGAACTGGACATTGATCATCCGAAATCACCTCACGGCGAGATCAGGAGGCACCGCTTGACCCCTGAGAATTGAGCGCCTGAGCCAGTTGCAGAGCCCCGATCACACCACTCCGGTCGCCCAATGCCGGTGGCAGAAGATAGGTCTCAAAATCGCGGCCGGTGTTGAGACGCGCTAAATAGCCATGCAACGCCCGAGCACAGGCCTCGCGGATGCGGGTGAGTAAGTGCGGCTGGTGCATGACCCCACCGCCAATGATAATCCGCTGCGGTGACAGAATGGTGACGATGGTGGCCAGGGCTTGCCCCAGATACGCCGCTTCTAGCGCCCAGGCCCGATGATCTGGAGGCAATGTTTCCGGCTCCCCAAAGCGGACCCGAATGGCGTGGCCGCTAGCCAATCCCTCCAAACAATCTTCATGAAACGGACAGCCGCTCGGGCGGCTATCGTTGGCCACGCGTGCCAGAATCATGTGGCCCATTTCTGGATGCATCAGGCCATGGAGTGGACGTCCATGGACCACAGCGCCGCCGCCGATGCCGGTCCCGACGGTTAGGTAGACCACCGGATCGCATCCCCATCCCGCTCCGTACATGGCCTCCGCCAGGGCTGCCGCGTTGACATCGGTCTCGACGACCACCGGTACCTGCAGAGCGGTCTGCAAGATGTCGACGATCGGGCATCCCTGCCAGGCTAACTTCGGCGTCGAGAGGATGCGGCCGTAGGTCGATGAGCCTCGATCCAGGTCGATCGGGCCGAACGTTGCGAGACCAAGACTCCGTATCGCATAGGGACGGAAGAAGGCGATCACCTGGCGCAAGGTTGCGGTAGGCGTTGAGGTGGAAATCACCGTCGAGGCTTGTATGGCTTGAGGTGTGGACGCCACCGCACAGACAAATTTCGTCCCGCCCGCCTCGACGCCGCCGTAAAGGTATGATGGCGTTGCCAGGTTCTTTCCGCCCATGTCGATCCTCCGACGCGCTCTGCATCTCCATGACGGTGCGACAGCGTCGTGCACGAATTAACGAAATGGGTGTAGCAGGAGCTCTCCTCCCATGTTGTTGACTCGTCCTGAGCGATGTGTCCGGCGCTTGTCGATTTGCCATGAGATGGGCCGCATCTCTGTGCTAGTATGCCCCCGCAAGGAAGACCTCTGCACCAGTCTTCTGCACCCGCGGGTTTACCGCCTACAGACTACGTCGATGGCCGCGGTAAATTCACCGGTCGCGGCGGCAGGGTACTTCCTCCAAGGTCGTCTGCGCTCTTAGGTTTCCCGCTTATTGCTCGACATCGTGCCGTTGCAGCGCCGAGCCGATGGTCGTTAGAAGGAGCCAACCAGGATGGATGCACCGGCAATTCATACCGGGGGGATCGGTGAAGCGATCGAAATGGGTGATTATCTACGACAACGGTATCCGAAGGACGCCATTGTCTCCGCCGTCGGCGAGGTCGTCGATGATCAGGGCGTCCGTGCCTACCTCCCTACCTTTGTTGGGGAGGCGGCGCGTATCTATCGCGAGCATCCCGATCAGGCCATCGCCTATGCCGACATCGGCGGACGTACCGGCTATCTCGAGGCATCGACCCGTTACATCCTGCCAGGAGAATTCGCCGCCGGCCATGTGGCACGGGTGGCGGTGGCCGGGCTGGCCTCGGCAGTTTATACGACGCTCCAAGTCTCGGCCAAGCGAGCCGATGTCTTCGTACCCGAACCCGCCTGGCCGCATTATCCTGGGATGATCGAAGATCTCGAAGGACACTATCACGGCTTTCCGCTCCTCAATCCGCAGCAGACCTTTAACGCCGAGGCACTGGCGGCGGGTCTACAAGGCGTGCCCGCGCGGGGGACCGCGGCGATCATTCTCAATACCCCATGCCACAATCCCACCGGCTATGCCCTGACAAAAACGGACTGGCAACGCGTCAAGGACGTAGTGTGGGAACACGCCGATGCGGGTAAGCGCATTTGTCTGGTGATCGACACCGCATACGTTGACTATTACTGGGGGCGGCCGCAGTCGATCCACCAGGACATCATCATGCCGCTCATGCCGCTGCACGAGCGCGTCACCCTGGCCATTGGCTGGACCATCTCCAAGACCTTTCTCGCCTATGGGCAGCGGCTGGGGACGTTGCTGGTCATCGCCAGCACACCTCCGCAGGCGGCTGACTTGCAAGACAAGATCTATCGGGCCACCATGGCGACCTATTCTCAGTGCTCAACAGTGCCGCAGTTGGTGATCGAACACTTACACGCCGATCCGCAAAAGCTGCGTCAGATTCAGGCCGAGCGCGAACCTATACGGGCCGAACTGGCGCGCCGCAATGCAGCCTTCGAGGCTGCGATCGGGCAGACCGGTCTGATCAGTATGCCGGGCGATGGAGGATTTTTCCGCACGATCGAGCTGCCGGCTGGGGTGAGCGCGCTGGAGGTGGTGCGACGCCTGGCGGAAAAACGCGTGGCCATGGTGGCGACCGGTGAGCAGCGCTTACGCATCGCCATCTGCTCCGTGCCTGAAAGCAAGATGCTGCCGATGTGCGAGCGCATCGGCGAGGTGGTGGGGGCGATAGGGGATCGCCGCTGAGACAACAGGTCGCCTATATCAGCTGCCACTCTCGCAGCACACTCATCAGCGGCGGGAGGGGCTCTTGCCAGAGCCACTCTACGTTAAGCCATAAGCCTTCCAGAACGGTGCTGTGATAGACACCATCCTCATCAATGGGGGCTAGACGGTAAATTCCGTCTGGCCCCAGTTGATAAAATTCCGCCTGTCGGCGCTGGTAATCGAGCAACCAGTATTCTCGCACACCCCCCTGCTCGTACTCGTAGAATTTATCCCCACGGTCGCGGGCTCGGCTGTCGCGGCTGATGATCTCCACTGCGAGGTCAGCAGGGCCATCTAAATATGTGTCTCTGAGATGGTTAAGGCTCGTGCGGGAAATGAATATGATATCCGGTTCGCGCCCAGGCAGGTCGGGTCCGATTTTCATTTGGAATGGTGCAGTAACCACAGAGCCTAACTGGCCTGCCTCGACAAAAAAACGGAGCAGGGCCGCCAAGAAAAAAGCTATGTCTTGATGTCGCTTCGACGCCGGACTCAAGAGGATCACCTCCCCGTTGACCCACTCCGCCCACGTATCCTCATCCGCCCAGGCGAGAAATTCTTCGTAGGTCATCTTGCCAGGAGGCGCAGCCTTCTCAGGTGTCCTTAAGGGGTCAGAGCTGGACTCTCGATCCATACGGCAGCTCCTCTGAAAGTTAACTGAATGACACGCACTCCCCTCACCCTCTGCGTCATTTGTGTGGCTTGAGGATCATCGCGTCATACTCATTGGGGTCGACTACGGCCTCAACGATGACCGGTTCTGACATCGTCAGCGCCGTCGCAAATGCCTCATGGAAAGCGTGTGCGTCGTTCGCTGCGATCACCGGCACGCCGAAATACTGTGGGGCGGGACGATAAGCATCGGTGTAGAGCGCTGTGCCATATTGCGGATAGCCCCGGCGTTCTTGCTTGATCTTGATCAATTGCAGATTGCGATCGGTCAGCACCACGAACACCACCGGCAAGCCCAGCCGCGCCGCCGTCGCCATCTCGCCGACCATCATCAGGAAGCCCCCGTCCCCGGTCACACACGCCACCGCTCGGTGGGGCCAGCAGAGCTTAGCGGCCAGCGCGGCAGGGATGCCAAAGCCCATCGACGACCAGCCGTTGGTCATAATAAAATTCCCCGGCGCATACGGCCGCCAGAGCTGGCCGATGAGATGCGTATGCGCGCCGACATCGCAAGTCAGAATAGCATCCCGCGGCATGAGCTCCCGCATAATGGCCAGGACGTGGTGCGGACTGAACAGCGAGGTGTCAGGCATGAGCGCGGCGAACATCTGTGCTCGGCGTCGTGCCAGCGCCGGCAGATCCCAGGCATTTCCGAATCTGGGAAACGCCGCCAGCTGCTCAATCGCGGCGCGCAGGTCGCACACCAGCTCGGAAGCCACCGCGTAGGTCGAACGGTCGATATCCGCCGGCAGTGTATCGATCGACACCAGCGGGGACTTCGGCATCCAGTCCTCGTAATTGAATTCCACCGGATCATAGCCGAGGGCGATCACCAAGTCGGCCTGCTGGTTGGTTTGGGCGACGATGTCGCTGAGCCCATGGAAGAGCACACCGGCATAGCACGGATGCGCTTCATCCAGGAGGCCTTTGGCCATCGGGGTGAAGATGACCGGCAGCTGTTGTGTGTCGATGAACCGACGTAGGGGCTCCCAGGCCCCGGTACGCATCACGGAAAGTCCCACCGCCAGCAGGGGCTTGCGCGCGTGTTGCAAGAGGCGCTGCACCTGAGCGAGCTGGTGCGGCGCTGGGAGGGGAGGGCGAAGCGATTCCGGAAGGGGCAACGATCCCGGCGGCACATCATCATAGCCCAGATCCTCTGGCAGCCCGAGGTGGACGGGTCCGGGGACCTCGGATAGGGCCACCTGCACGGCGCGGGCGAAGGTATCCCGGAAATTATCGGGGCGCAGCGTGGTGGTCCACTTGGTCAGAGGTTTGAACAGGGCCTGATGGTCGATCCACATCTGCATGGTGCGCTGACGCATGGCGTCGCGGGCCTCGCTGGTGAACGCCAGCTGCGGCGAGCGATCGAGATAGGCCGAGCCGACGCCCGTGCTCAGATTGGTCGCGCCAGGTCCGGTGGTCCCATAACACGCCCCTGGCCTGCCGGTGATCCGCCCGCAGACGTCGGCCATAAATCCTGCCGCTGCCTCATTGCTGACCAATACGAACTCGACCTCACCCGTGCGCATGGCCTCCATGAACGGACACCAGGGGCCGCTCGGAATCCCGAAGACCTGCCGCACGCCCGCTTCGGCGAGAAGCTCTGTGAGGACTGCTGCCCCCTTAGCCATGCATCGACTCCCTTCTAAAGAAAGTGGTGAGGACCGAGCGGCGAGCTCTCAGCGCTGAGAGCAGCAGGCGCAGGGATACGCCGACGAATACTGTTCATCGGCGTATCCCTGCGCCTGCTGCGGCTATTCTCACGCTGTTAGACACGCGCTAGGAGTGCTTCGATCTCTTGCCGCGTGGGCAGAGCCTCCTGGGCGCCGCGTTTGGTCACACATAGGGCCCCAGCGGCGTTGGCCCGCACGATTGCCTCATCGAGGCTGCGTCCTTCGAGGAGCGCGGCCGCGAGCACACCATTGAACGCATCGCCTGCGGCGGTGGTATCGATCGGCGTCACCGGAAATGGCGGGAAATGTTGCACCCCTCCCTGACGGACCAGCAGTGACCCCTGGGCTCCGAGCGTGATGATCACCGTGCGACATCCCAGGGCCAGCAAGCGCTCCCCAGCGCGTCTGGCGGTGTCCAGATCCGTCACCGCCAGTCCAGACAGCAGCGAGGCTTCGGTCTCATTGGGGGTAATGATCTGCGGCAGCGCCAGAAAATCCGGGCTCAATAGGCGTCCTGGAGCGGGGTTAAGGATCGTCGTCATCCCCTGCTCTAGGGCGCGTTGCAACCCATATTCGACCGTTTCAAGAGGGGTCTCTAATTGTGTCAACAGAATACCCCCCACAAACGCGCTGGCATCGAGTGCCCGGATATCCGCGACCGTCAAACGCTGATTACTTCCCGGCGCGGTGGCGATCAGATTATGCCCATGGGCGTCGACCATGATCAACGCCACTCCCCCAGGGACCGTCTCATCACGCAATAATCCCTGGGCGTTCACCCCCGCAGCAGTCAGCTGCCGATAGAGTAATTCCCCGTTGGCGTCCCGTCCGAGCTTGGCAATCATGAACACTGGTGCGCCCGCCAGAAGGGCTGCGAGTGCCTGGTTGGCTCCTTTGCCGCCGTAAGACAGCAGAAAATCGCCTCCTGAGACGGTCTCCCCCACCTGCGGCAGGCGCTCGACCTTCACCGTGAAATCCACATTGGCACTGCCAATGACCAGGATATGTGGGGCTGTAGAGGTCATGGCCTTTGGAGTCGATGCAGAAACAGTTCCAGGAAGCGACCGGCGTCCACTTCCAGAGCGACCTGCACATTGGCAGGAGCCTTCAGAGCAGTGTGCAGCGGTCGACGGTCGGTGACGAGCATCCCTGTCGTCAACTCCCCCTTCGTCTCTACCTGCACCGACATTGGCACCGTGTGCATGAGCGTCGGATCGATCAGCGCCCCGACCGCCAGCGGGTCGTGCATGGCCATCCCCGCCGGTCGCTCCACGCGGGAGCTGAACTGGATCGTATGGGCGGTACAATCGACCACGAATTGGCTCAGTGACGCGCCGGTGGGGTCGACATACCGATCGATCATCTCAGCCGTCAGCCGCACGCGCTCGGTCACGTCGAGCCCGATCAGCGTGATCGGTATCCCTGAGGCGAAGACGACCTGTGCGGCTTCGGGATCGATGTAGATATTGAACTCCGCCACCGGGGTGACATTGCCGGGCACGGTCACGGCGCCCCCCATGATGACGATTTCTGCTAGCCGCCGGAAGGCTTGGGCATCGCGGCGCACAGCCTGTGCGAGATTGGTCAGTGGCCCGAGTGCGATGAGCGTAAGCTCGCCCGGCGAGCGGCGGATCAAGTCGAGCATGCAGGCCACGGCATCTGGCGAGGGAAGCGTGACATTCGCCGCAGGGTAGCGCGGCTGCCCCGCAGCCGTTCGCAAGCGTGACACCCCGCCCAGGCCATCGTCGCCGTGCACATGGGCCGCCGTAGATAATGAGCGGACCAATGGCCGATCGGCACCTCTTGCCACCGGAGGGCGGCGCTCTGGCGGGAAGAGCGCTAGCACTGTCAGCGCGTTCTGGGTCGCCAGATCGACATGGACGTTGCCGCTCACGGTGGTGATGGCGTCGACGCAGAGCTCTGGCGACTGGAGGGCTAGGATCAGCGCCAGCGCATCGTCGACGCCGGGGTCAGTATCGATGATGACATGTCGCGGCATAAGAGCGTACCGGCGCCTGAGTGCCGAGGACTGAGCATAGGACGCGCCTCACTCCGTCGGCAGTCCTCATCTCGCAGTCCTTACTTGAGCTCACTCAGGACTTTGAGCAGCTGATCGTTGGGAAGGAGGTCCTCCCTAGGCTCATTCGTCTTGGCAAAGCGGATGACCCCATTTTTATCGATCACGAACCACGAGCGTTGGGCCCTCAGGTAACGTCCGATCGTCGCAGGGTCCTGTGCCAGTTTGGGATCGTCAAAAAGGGCACCATAGGCCTTCGACATCTGACGTCGCACATCGCTCAAGAGGGGATAGGTGAGGCCGAGTTTCTCGGCCCATGCCTTATTCGCGTCGTTAAAATCAACACTCACGCCCAGCACCTGGGCACCAGCGGCCTCGAACTTGGGCAGATCAAGTTGGAAGGCCAGCGCTTCCGACGTTCAGGTGCGAGTGAAGGCACCGATGTAGAAGAACACCACGACCGGCTGCTTCCCGACAAAGTCGGCTAGGCTGACCTTTTCCGCGGTGGTGGCGGGCAGCGAGAAGTCGGGAGCTGTATCGCCGACCTGCAAGCCCATCGCCGGGGTGGAGTTGAGCAGCAGCAAGACCACCCCCAAGAGCATCACAGCCATGCCCCATGTCCATCGTCTGAGCCGCATAGAACCCTCCTTTCAGATCGGTATGATCCGTTCACGACGGCATGCCCCAGGACGGGGCCGTAGGGCACTGCCACCGGGCGTCATGACGCCGACAGCAACGCTTCCAGGAACTGGACAAACTCCGGCCCAGCGACATCAAGCGGGCCATACCCTGCTCCGACGATCATCCCTTCACGGTTGAGGACATAGGTGGTCGGCACCAGGCGCATGCCAAACTTGCGTGCCACCTCCATGCGCTGGTCCACCAGTGACGGGAAGGTATACCCATGCGTCGTCATGAACGGCGCCACGGCTCGCTCACCCTGGCCATCGATGGATATCATCAGGATAGACACATCTTTGTCTTGGAACCGATCATGTGCCTTCTGCACGGAAGGCATTTCCGCCACGCACGTGTGTCACCAGGTCGCCCAAAATCGCACGACTACGACTTTGCCCTGCAGGTCTGCCGAGTGCACCGGGATGCCACGATGATCGGGCAGGGTGAAGGATGGCGCAGACGGTTGCTGGCCCGGTGGCAAGGCGCGGAACGGGTCCAGAGCAGATGAGGTCCCGGCGATACTGCAGAGCCCACACACCAGCAGGCTCGCAAGCACAGACATGACAAGTCGACAACGCATAGACGTTCCTTCCTTTATCGTGAGCGGACTTACCATGGATGCGACGAGTATAGACATTGAGTAAGACAAGCGCAACGCTTCTTTTCTTCCATTGCCCCTCGCTGACGCGGGCATGCTTCACGCGCAACTGGGCTTATGCCAGAGGCAGAGGCGATTTTGACTGTCGGGTGAGAATCCCGCTATAGTAGCTTTACCATGGCAGACCGAGACCGCTGGCAGGATTCGCAGGAGGACGGGGATGAAAGTGCTGTTGGTCCATCCAAGCGCCTTGATGTACTCCGAAATCTACCTTCGGCTTGAACCACTCGGCTTGGAGCGCGTGGCCCAGGCCATTCGATCGGCGGGTCACGAAGTCCGGCTCCTCGACCTACAGATCTTCCGAGACGCCGATTATTTTCAGGAACTGCAAGACTTCACACCACAGGCGGTGGGCTTCTCGCTGAACTACCTCGCCAACGTTCCCGAAGTGATTGAGCTGGCCCGGGCGACGAAACGCCGCCTCCCGGAAAGCTTCATCTTCGTCGGGGGGCACAGTGCGTCCTTTATCCCCCATGAACTCCTGCACCATGCCCAGGGGGCGATCGATTGCGTCCTCCGCGGTGAGGGAGAGGCGGAGGCCCCGGGTCTCCTCGACGCTGCGCCCGGGCGAGGGCTTGAGACCCTTCCTGGGGTGGTCACCATGGATGGTATGGGACCACAGCCCGCGCTTCTGAACCACCTTGACGAGCACCTACCGGCCAGAGACCTTGCCCGCAAACGCCATAAATACTTCATCGGGGTGCTGGACCCCTGTGCGTCGATCGAATTCACCCGCGGCTGTCCGTGGGACTGTGCCTTCTGTAGCGCCTGGACCTTCTACGGCCGCAGCTATCGACAGATGGCTCCCGAAGCAGCCGCGGAAGACCTGGCACGAATCCAGGAACCGAACGTCTTCATCGTCGACGATGTGGCGTTCATCCATCCGGAACAGGGCCTAGCCATCGGCCAGGCGATCGAGAAGCGGCGCATCCGTAAGCAGTACTATTTGGAGACGCG
>Ga0081538_10003326_pt1 | contig 15225 bp, 14 predicted proteins | sample TabmetS5T2R1_FD_71022 | JGI IMG/M metagenome (GOLD analysis project Ga0081538, IMG submission 71022) | Tabebuia heterophylla rhizosphere microbial communities from the University of Puerto Rico - S5T2R1 | ecosystem: Host-associated > Plants > Roots > Rhizosphere ... | reverse complement strand
GACGATGGCCGACGACCCCCAGTCGATCGAGCCGCTGCTGGCCATGTCCGAGAGCGACATGGCGAACGGGCTCATGGACGCGCCCTGGCCGCCCGTGTACCCGAAGATGCCGAACGAGCCGCCCCGGGTGGCGCCCAGCCGGGCCGCCAAGGAGGCGTGACCGGCGGGGGCCGGGAGTGCCGTTGTAGGTTCCGCTGGTGTTCGTCACCAACCACGCGCTGGCCGGGGCGGCGATCGGCGCGCTGGTGCGCCGTCCGGTGCCCGCGTTCGTGATCGGGGTTGCGTCCCACGTCCTGATGGACATGACGCCGCACTTCGGCGAGCCGGACATGGACGAGGACGAGTTCCTCAGGCTGGCCCGGATCGACGGGTCCGTCGGCTTGGGGATCACCGCCGCCGTGGCCGCTGCGGCGCCCCCTTCGGTGCGGCGCAGCGTCCTCGTGGGCCTCGCAGGCGCCTGCCTGATCGACCTCGACAAGCCGGGTCGTCACTTCCTCGGCCGGTCGCCGTTCCCGCCGGCCGTTGACAGGTTCCACGACAACATCCAGAACGAGGCGCCCCGCGGGCGGTGGACGGAGGCGGCCACCACCGCCCTGCTCGTGGCGGCCGTGGGCGTTGCCTTCCGCTACCGGCGTCGCCGGGGGCGGGCTGTAGCGTGACTCGTATGACCGCCATCGACGCTCGTGCCACCCTCGAAGCCGGAGGTCGGCGGTACCAGATCCAGCGACTCGGTGCCCTCGAGGGCGACTTCGGGGACCCCAGCCGGCTGCCGTATTCGCTCAAGGTCCTGCTCGAGAACCTGCTGCGCCACAACGACGGGGTGCAGGTCACCGACGACGACGTCGCCGCCCTGGCGCAGTGGTCGGGTGGGCGCGAGGGCGCCGACGACGACGGCAGCGAGATCTCGTTCCTGCCCGCCCGGGTGCTGATGCAGGACTTCACCGGGGTGCCCGCCGTCGTCGATCTGGCGGCCATGCGCCATGCGGTGCGCGAGAAGGGCGGCGACCCCCAGTCGCTCGACCCCCTCATCCCCGCCGACCTGGTGATCGACCACTCCGTGCAGGTCGACGTCTTCGGCCGCCCCGAGGCCCTGGCCCGCAACGCCGAGCTCGAGTACGAGCGGAACGTCGAGCGCTATCAGTTCCTTCGCTGGGGTCAGCAGGCGTTCAACAGCTTCAGCGTCGTGCCGCCCGCGACCGGGATCTGCCACCAGGTCAACCTCGAGCACCTGGCAACTGTCGTCGCCACTCGCGACGGGGACGCCTTCCCCGACACGCTGGTGGGCACCGACTCGCACACGCCGATGGTCAACGGCCTCGGCGTGGTCGGCTGGGGCGTAGGGGGCATCGAGGCCGAGGCGGCCCTTCTCGGCCAGCCCATCTCGATGCTCATCCCCGAGGTCGTCGGCTTCAGGCTGTCGGGTGAGCTGCCGGAGGGCGCCACCGCCACCGATCTGGTCCTCACCGTCACCAACATGCTGCGCGCCCATGGCGTCGTGGGCCGCTTCGTCGAGTTCTATGGACCGGGCGTGGCCAACGTCCCGGTCGAGAACCGGGCCACGATCGGCAACATGTCGCCCGAGTACGGCTCGACGATCACGATCTTCCCGGTCGACGACGAGACGCTGCGCTACCTGCGCTTCACCGGTCGGCCCGACGAGCTGGTGGAGCTGGTCGAGGCGTACACCAAGGAACAGGGCATGTGGCACGATCCCGCCGCAGAGCCGACGTTCACCGAGACCCTCGACCTCGACCTCTCCAGCGTCGAGCCCTGCATCGCGGGACCCGCCCGCCCGCAGGATCGGGTGCCGCTGCGGGAGGCCAAGCAGCGCTTCGCCGTGGCGCTCCTCGACTCGCTGCCCGAGTCGGCCCGGGCGGCGGCGGGCGCAGCACCCGCCGGTGGGACCTCGGTGTCGATCGGTCGCGCTTACGACGATGCCGACGCCGCGTCGTTCCCGGCCAGCGATCCGCCCTCCGCAATCCAGGACGGCCGCCACCCCAACGGCGGCATGGACGGGGACGCCCCGGACGCCCGCGACGAGCCCGCGAGCCGGCCCCACCAGCGCGTACCGGTCCACCTCGACGCCTCCGCCGGCCTCGACGAGGAGGTCGACGTCGAGCTCGACCATGGCCACGTCGCGATCGCCGCCATCACCAGTTGCACGAACACGTCGAATCCCCACGTCATGGTGGGCGCGGGCCTGCTGGCGCAGAGGGCCGTCGAGCGGGGCCTCAGCCGCAAGCCGTGGGTCAAGACCTCGCTCGCCCCGGGTTCCAAGGTGGTGATCGACTACCTCGAGCGGGCCGGGCTGCTTCCAGACCTGGAGAAGCTGGGCTTCGGGCTGGTGGGCTTCGGCTGCACGACGTGCATCGGCAACTCGGGGCCCTTGCCCCCGCCCGTCGCCGCCGCTGCCACCGAGCACGGGCTGGCGCTGGTGTCGGTGCTGTCGGGCAACCGCAACTTCGAGGGTCGGATCAACCCCGACGTGCGCATGAACTACCTGGCCTCGCCGCCCCTGGTGGTGGCGTACGCGTTGGCCGGGACGATGGACGTCGACCTCACGTCCGAGCCGCTCGGCACCGACCAGGCGGGCAAGCCCGTGATGCTCGCCGACCTGTGGCCCAGCGAGGCCGAGGTGAACGCGGTGATCGAGGATGTGGTGGCGTCGGACATGTTCCGCACCGCCTACGGCGAGGTCTTCGACGGCGATGACATGTGGCGCTCGCTGCCGGTGCCCCCGGGCGGCGACTACGAGTGGTCGGACACGTCGACGTACGTGCGCCGCCCGCCGTACTTCGAGGGGCTGCCCGACGAGCCGGCGCCGCTGGCGAACGTCGAGGGCGCCAGGGCGCTCGCAGTGCTGGGCGACAGCGTCACCACCGACCACATCTCCCCCGCGGGGGCGATTCACCCCGACAGCCCCGCCGGCCGCTGGCTGATCGACCACGGCGTCGAACCGGCCGACTTCAACTCCTACGGGTCACGCCGCGGCAACCACGAGGTGATGATCCGGGGCACCTTCGCCAACCGCCGGATCCGCAACCGACTCGCGCCCGGGACGGAGGGCGGGGTGACCCGCCACCAGCCCTCTGGCGACCAGATGACGATCTACGAGGCCGCCGAACGCTACCGGTCCGAGGGCGTCCCCCTGGTGGTCCTGGCCGGCAAGGAGTACGGCTCCGGATCGTCTCGTGACTGGGCCGCCAAGGGCACGGCGCTGCTGGGCGTGCGGGCGGTGATCGCCGAGAGCTTCGAGCGCATCCACCGGTCCAACCTCATCGGCATGGGCGTGCTGCCGCTCCAGCTCGCAGACGGGACCGCCTGGGACTCGCTCGACGTCGAGGGGACGGAGACGTTCACCATCCGGGGGTTGGCTGGCACCGACCCGGCGACGCTCATCGGCGCGGAGCTCGAAGTGGACGCCGACGGCACCCGCATCCCCGTCATCGCGCGCCTCGACACCCCCATGGAGACCGCGTACTACCAGCACGGCGGGATCCTCCAGTACGTGCTGCGCCAGCAGCTGGCCCGGACCTGAATCAGTCGACGAGGTGCGGCGCGAGCCGGCGGAACGCCCGGCCGCGGTGGCTGAGCGCGTGCTTCTCGGCCTCGGACATCTGGGCGAACGTCCGACCGTCGCCCTCGGTCGGAACCATGATCGGGTCGTAGCCGAAGCCACCCGTTCCCCTGGGCGCCTCGGCCACGCGGCCCTCGACCACGCCCCGAACCACGAACTCGCGGGCGTGCGGATCGGGCCAGACCGCGGCGGCGGCGCAGACGTAGCGGCAGCCCCGCCCCGCCTCGGGCACCCCCACCAGCTCGCGGAGGACCCGGGGGATCCAGTCGCCCTCGTCGGCCCACCGTGCCGACCGCACGCCGGGGTCACCGCCCAGTGCGTCGACCTCGATCCCCGAGTCGTCGGCGATCGCCACCTCACCCGCCGACGCCGCCACCGCCCGAGCCTTCAGCAGGGCGTTCTCCTCGAACGTCGAGCCGGTTTCCTCGACTGCGGGATCGCGAGCGACGAGCAGCCACGGCTCACCGAGGATCGCCTGGACCTCGGCGAGCTTGTGCGCGTTGCCGGTGGCCAGGAGCAACTGGCGGCGGCGGCCCGGCCGGCCCGCCCCGGTCACCGGCGGTCGGGAACGACCCGCCGCAGCGGCGGCGGCTCGGCGACCATCTCCTGCTGCAGCTCGATGACCTCGGCGATGCCCTTCTCGCCCAGCGCCACCATCTCGTCGAGCTCGGACCTCGTGAACGGCGTGCCCTCGGCGGTGCCTTGCACTTCGACGAACCGACCCTCCGACGTCATCACCAGGTTCATGTCGACCGCGGCCCGGCTGTCCTCGACATACGCCAGGTCGAGCATCGGCGTGGCGTCGACAACGCCCACGGACACGGCGGCGCAGAACGCGACCAGCGGGTGGGCGCCGATCACCTCCTGGCCCACCAGCCGGGCGAGGGCGTCGTGCAGCGCCAGGTAGCCGCCGCAGATGGACGCGGTGCGCGTGCCGCCGTCGGCCTGGAGCACGTCGCAGTCGACGATCACCTGGCGCTCGCCCAGCAGCGCCGTGTCGCAGACCGACCGCAGCGCCCGGCCGATCAGCCGCTGGATCTCCTGGGTTCGCCCCGACGGCCTGCCGTCCTTGACCTCGCGCCGGATCCGTTCCGGCGACGATCCCGGCAGCATCGAGTACTCGGCGGTCACCCAGCCCCGGCCGCGACCCCGCATCCACCGTGGCACCTCGTCGTCGATCGACGCCGTGCACAGCACGCGCGTGTCGCCGAAGCTGACCAGGCACGCGCCGGCCGCCATCTCAGTGAAGTCGCGCTCGAAGGTGACCGGCCGCAGCTCGTCGGGCGCCCGTCCGTCGTCTCTCATCATCACTTGGGCACCGTAACCCGACCCCGTCACACCTCATAGGACCGGTTGGCGGCGGCCAGCTCCACCGGGCCGCCGAACGCCTGCCTCGCCATGTCGAGCTGCGCCTCGGCGTCGACGCCCGGGACGACGTGGGTGACGACCAGGCGGCCCGCGGCCAACGTGCGGGCCAGCTTGCCCGCCTGGCGGGCCGACAGGTGCTGGACCTGGCCCTCGTGGTCGGGTGGGAGCGACGCCTCGCAGACCATCAGGTCGACGTCGGCGCCGGTTTCGCCCGGGTACCAGGCCGATCCCGTGTCGGCGCTGTAGAGCAGGGAACGGCCGTCGGCGTCGACGCGTACCGCCAGCGTCTCGACCGGATGGTCGGTGCGGCTGAAGCGCACGACCTGATCGCCGACCTCGACGACCGACGACTCGTCGATGGTGTGCCACAGCATCGTCGGCGGCAGCACGCCGATGATGACCTCCGCCATCAACCACGTCTCGGCCGTCCCGTAGACGGGGAGCCCCTCGATGCCAAGCACGTAGCGCATCGCGTTGCGCAGCACCGGCAGGTCCAGCCAGTGGTCCGGGTGGACGTGGCTGAGGACCACCGCGTCGATCCCGCCGATCGCCAGGTGTCGCTGGAGGTTGGCGAGGCTGCCGGCCCCGAGGTCGAGGACGAGCGATGCGCCAGGGCTCCGCACCAGGTAGCCGCTGCACGCGCCACCGTCGTCCGGGTAGGTCCCCGAGCACCCCAGCACGGTCAGGGTCACGCCGCTCGTGCCGCTCACGCCCAGGGCACCGCCTCGGCGTGGTCGAGCTCCGGCCCGAGGAGACGCCCACCCAGCTCCCGGAAGACCCGGACGTCGCCGGACGACAGCCAGCGGTGGCGACGCTCGCCCTCCCGGGCTTGCGCCTGATCGTGAGGCTCGGGTGCCCCCAGCCGGCGCAGGTTGGTCTCGAGCTGAGCCCGCACCTCGAACGCAGTCTCGTCGGCCGACGACACCAGCACCACGTCCCGTCCCATCACGTCGGAGATGGTGCGGGCCAGGAACGGGTAGTGCGTGCACCCCAGCAGCAGTGCGTCCACCTTCGCCTCCCGCAACGGCGCCAGCAGGCGCTCGGCCAGCACGTGGACCTGGTCGCTGGCGGTCTCCCCCCGTTCGACGAACTCGACGAAGCCCGGGCAGGCCGCACACGTGAGCTCCAGGCCGGGCGCCAGCCGGGCGACGGTGCGCTGATAGGCGCCAGAGGCGATGGCACCCACCGTGCCGATCACCCCGATCCGCCCGGTCTCGGTGACCATCGCGACCGAGCGCACCCCGGGCTCGATGACGCCCACGACCGGCAGGCCGAACGTGTCCTCCAGCTCGCTCAGCGGTGCGGCCGCCGCCGCCGTGTTGCACGCCACGACCAGGAGCTTCACGCCGTGGTCGTCGACCAGGTGGCGGGCGATCTCGAACGCGAACCCGCGCACCTGGCCCAGCGGCCGTGGCCCGTACGGATAGCGGCCGGTGTCGCCGACGTAGACCAGGCGCTCTGCCGGCAGCAGGTCGATCACCGCCCGGGCAACGGTGAGCCCGCCGAAGCCGGAGTCGAACATCCCGATCGGCCGGTCGTCCATGCCCGCAGAGTACGGCCCTGGCGGCATGCGTTGCCGCTGCCCCGGCCCGCCGATAGCTTGCTCTGCGGCGAAGGGGAGTAGCTCCTCGTCGGGTGATCGACACGCTGGGCGACGAGCCCCGGTCCCCGGGCCCCTCGGGGTGAGCGAGACCTTCGACCGCCGGACAGACCGCTGTCCGGGGTCGAGGTCGCGCAGTCCCCGTCCCGGTCAGCCCGACCGAGGAGCCGCTTCGTGGAATCGCTACTGGCCTCTCTGGGGCTGGTGTTCGTCGCCGAGCTGGGGGACAAGACCCAGCTCGTGGCGCTCGGCTTCGGGGCGCGGCACCGCCTCGGACCGGTCCTCGCCGGGGTGGCCATCGCCTACGCGGTGAGCAACCTGCTGTCGGTGGTGGTGGGCGGCCTGCTGGGGGTTGCCCTGCCGGTGCGGGCCATCGGGCTGATCGGCGGCGTGCTGTTCCTCGGGTTCGCCGCCTGGACGCTGTGGGAGCGCGACGCCGACTCCGGCGACGACGCGGTCCCCGACGGCGAGGGCGGGGTGGCCATCGACCGCCGCTCGATCGTGCTGTCGGTCGCCGCGGCGATGTTCGTGGCCGAGTTGGGGGACAAGACGATGCTGGCGACCGCCACGCTGGCGGCGCAGGGCAGTCCCGTCCACACCTGGGTCGGGGCCACGGTCGGCATCATCCTCAGCGGCGCGCTCGGCGTCCTGGTCGGGCGGGTGTTCGGCGCGCGGCTGCCCGAGCGCGTCACCCGGCTCGGCTCGGCCGCGCTGTTCGCGCTGTTCGGCGCCGTGCTGCTGGTGGCCAACCTGTAGGCGGTCGGCTCGCCCGCCGGTCACGTCTCGAGCGGCTTCAGGGCGTCGGCCAGCTCGCCGACCTCGGCGTCCCAGTCGTCTGGCTCCTCGCCCGGCACCACCACGAACTTCGATGCCCCCGCGTCGATGAACCGCTGGACCTGGCGGCGCAGCCCGTCGATGCCCACCGGCACCACGTCGGCCGGGTTGAGGTGTGGCCGCCGGGTGGTCACTACCCGAGCAATCGCTTCCGACAGCCCCGAGCGCAGGTAGAAGAGGAGGACGCCCAGGTGCTCCGGGTCGAGGGACCGCCCGTGCTCGGCGGCCTCGCGGTTGATCGTGGCCCAGCCGGCCTCGACCTCGGACGGCACCACGAACGAGGGCAGCCAACCGTCGCCGAGCCGCCCGGTCCGCCGCAGCTCCGACGGGGAGCCGCCACCCAGCCACACCTCGATGGGTTGCTGCACCGGTCGTGGCCGCAGGGTCACGCCGTCGACATGGAAGTGCTCGCCATCGTGGCAAACGTCGTCCTCGGTCCACAGCCGACGGATGAGGCCCAGCGCCTCGTCGAACAGGCCGGCCCGCTCGCGTCGGTCCACGCCGAACGCCCGGTGCTCGGCGGGCACCGGCGCCCCCAGACCCACCGCCGGCAGCAACCGGCCGCCCGACAACCGATCCAGGCTGGCCAGCTCCTTGGCCAACACGACCGGGTTGCGCCCCGGGATCACCAGCACGCTGGTGCCGAGCTTCAGCCGCTCGGTGCGCCCGGCGGCGACCGCCAGGGCGATGAGCGGGTCGGGCGCCACCGTCGTCAGGCGCTCGGACAGCCACAGGGAGTCGAACCCCCGCCGCTCGAGGCCGTCGACCAACGGCCCGAAGCGGCCGCTGTCACCCGACAGGGTCTGCGTCCCCAGGCCGAACCCGATGCGTACCTTCACCGCCGCCGGAACCTAGGGGTCGACGTAGATGAAGCCATACGCCTCGTCACGGTAGGGCACACCACAGGCATCCAGCGCGATCGACCAATCGCCGGTGACCGCCGGGTTGCTGTCCTCCATGCCGTGGTCGGCGACCACGAAGAACGCCGTTCGGTCCCAGGCACCGGCACGCTCCACGGCATCGAGCACACGGCCCATGCGGGCGTCCGTGTCGCGGACGCTGGCGGTCGCGATCTCCGAGTAGGGCCCACCCTGGTGGAAGGCGGCGTCGGAAAGCGTGAAGTTGACGAAACAGAACCGGGGCAGCGGGGCCGTGCCCGCCCACGCCTCGATGGCCTGGGTCATCCCGCTGTGGTCGACGCGGGAAGACCACGCGTAGCTCTTGTGCGGCCGCACGAACCGCTCGGTTGTGAAGGGGAGCTCGTCGGCACGCGGGGGCCGGGCCAGCTCACGCCCGGCGCGCAGCTCGGCGAACGTCGAGCGATCCGCACCCACGTCGCAGGGCTCGTTGACCGACACCGTGAGTGCGTCCGGCCAGTAACGATGCACGGCCTGGTGGATCGTCTCCGTGCCCGCGGCCAGCGAACGCATGGCCCACGGCCAGGTGGCGGGCGAGTTCGTGATGATCTGCTCACCGGTGGACCGGTCGTACCACGCGTTGTGGAGCACGCCGTGGTGGCCGGGATGGGTGCCCGTGAGGATGGTCGTGTGGTTGGCGAGTGTGACGGAAGGGAGCGATGCCATGGCACCGTGGCCCATCACCGTGCCCCCGTCGACGAGCCGCGCCAGGTTCGGTGCCTCGCCCCGGGCGACGAGGTCGTAGAGGACGTTTGCGTTGCTGCCGTCCCAGAGGATCCCCACGACGTGCTCCGGTGGTGCAGCCCCGTCGTCGATGAGCTCCCTCAGGACCCGACCGTCCTGGCGGGCGAGCAGCTGTCCGCCGTCACCCGAGCCTGCGCCGAGGAGGGCGAGGATGGTGGGCGCCACGTCGACCAGGCGGCAGGAACTGGGCACGAACCCCAGCTGCGCGACGCCGGCCCCCGCCACCACGAACGGCGCCCGCACCTGGACGATCCCGAGCGACCCGTGTTCGCCGCGTTCGCCCCCGTGGTCCTCCCAGTTGTGGGCCGCGGTGTGCAGGCACACGATGTCGGGTGCGGCCGGGTGGTCGAACAGCTGCGCGATCTGGTCGTGCGCGTGGGGATAGGACTGTTGCGTCCGCGTGGGCCACGGCGTCGCACGCTCGGCGTCCAGCGTCGGGAACCGGTCGGTGGCGGTGTCGCCGAGCGGATTGCGCCCCTCGGTGTGGAGCTCGGTGTAGTGATCGCCGCTGCGGTCGGAATCACGGCGGAAGCGCACGGCCCCGTCCAGCGCTCGCGCCTCGTAGCCCGACCCGTACCTGGTGACCACCATGTCGACGATGGGCTCCAGCGCGGGATCCAGCAGGGCGGCGATCACCGGCTCCAGCCGACGGCGCCGCGACGGGTGGACCTGGCTCATCGGTTCCGCAACCTAGGCCGTCGACATGTCCTGCGAAGGACGGGGAGGTGACCGCGATCAGAACACGATCAGCCGCTCGGTGAGGGCGGCGACCGCGTCGAGGTCGCCGGTCCAGGCGCCCGTGGACAGGTACTTCCAGCCCCCGTCGGCCAGGATCACCACGATCGTGCCCGCCTCGATCTCGGAGGCGACCTTGGCCGCGCCCGCCAGCGCCGCGCCCCCCGAGATGCCCGAGAAGATCCCCACCTCGATCAGCCGCCGGGTCCACTCGATCGACTCGCGGGGGCGGACGATGCGCTTGCGGTCGAGCAGCTCGGGACCGCCCCATTTCTCGTAGACCGGCGGGATGTAGCCGTCGTCCAGGTTGCGCAGGCCCTCGACCCGCTCCCCCAGTGGCGGCTCGATGGCCACCACCCTGACCTCGGGGTTCTGCTCCTTTAGGAACCGGCCCACACCCATGAGCGTGCCGGTGGTGCCCAGCCCGGCGACGAAGTGGGTGACGTCGGGGGCGTCGCGCCAGATCTCGGGGCCGGTGGTCTCGTAGTGCGCCCGGGGGTTGGCCTCGTTGGCGTACTGATAGAGGAACGCCCAGTGGGGGTGATCGTCGGCCAGCTGCTGCGCGCGGCGGACGGCCCCGTTGGATCCCTCCTCGCCGGGCGTGAGGATGATCTCCGCCCCCCAGACCTCCAGCGCCTGCCGCCGCTCGATCGACACGTTCTCGGGCATCACGATCTTGATCGGATAGCCGCGGGTGCGGGCAATCATCGCCAGGGCGATGCCCGTGTTGCCCGAGGACGGCTCGATGATCGTGCGGCCCGGGGCCAGGGTGCCGTCCGCCTCGGCCTCCTGGATCATCTTCCACGCGATCCGGTCCTTGATCGAACCGCCCGGGTTCTGGCCCTCGAGCTTGGCGAGGATGCGGACCGCGGGGTTGGGGCTCAGCGAGCTGACGTCGACGAGCGGCGTGTTGCCGATGAGTTCGAGGACCGAGGAGTGGGTCGCCATTGCTCCCATTCTATTCCTGAGTCATTCAGTCACAATTCTACTGCCCGTCCAGCCCCACCTCCTCCTCGGATATCGCACCGTCGACGATGCGGTACGAACGCAGCACCGCCGTCTCCCGCTTGAGCGACACGATCACGTAGTGCCAGGACGGGTCGGGGGCCTGCGCCACGTCGGTGGGCGACGGATAGGCCTCGGTGTGGGTGTGGCTGTGCATCACGCCCACGATCTCGAGCCCCCGGCCCTCGGCATCGCGGTCGGCGCGCAGGTGGTCGCGGGGATCGACGGTGTAGAGCCGGCTCGACTCGGCAGCATTGCGGCAGGGATAGAACACGCCGACCCGCCCGGTCGCAGGATCGCCGCCCAACAGCCCGCACGCCTCCTCGGGCAGGCCGTCGTACGCGTGTCCCACCATCTGGCGCCACACGGCCTCGGTGAGGGTCAGGCCGTTCGGGGGCACGGCCGGCGAGGGTACCCTTCCCTCTCCCCATGGCACGTCCGACAGGCACCAAGCTGATCGCCGCCAACCGGAGGGCGCGGCGCAACTACGAGATCCTCGAGACCGTCGAGGCCGGCTTGGTGCTGCGCGGCAGCGAGGTGAAGTCCCTGCGGGATGCGCACGTTCAGCTGGGCGACGCCTATGCCCGGATCGAGGACGGCGAGGCCTGGCTGGTGTCGATGCACATCGCGCCCTACGACCGTGCGCAGGAACATTCCGGCCACGAGCCCGAGCGCCGCCGCAAGCTGCTCCTGCACCGGGGGGAGATCGACCGGCTGCGCTCCATCGTGGACGAGCAGCGGCTGGCCCTGATCCCGCTGTCGGTCTACTTCAAGGACGGCCGGGCCAAGGTCGAGCTGGCGCTCGCCCGGGGCCGCAAGACCTACGACAAGCGCGAGGTGCTGGCCAAGCGTGACGCAGAGCGCGAGGCGGCTCGGGCGATGGCCCGGGCCGACCGCCCGTAGACGCGCACCGGTAGCTCGGCCGGCCGCCCCCGGCCGAGGCCGACGAGCAGTAGCCCGTCCCCATGCGCCGCTGCGTCGCTGTGTCGCTGCTCGACCCGAGGTCATCGGTTCCACGGAATCGAGGCCGAGGTCATGAGTTCCGCACGCGGAACCTATGACCTCGGCGTCTCGCGGCCGGAACCCATGACCTCGCCTCACCGCCGACCGTCGGGAGCACGCAGCTCCGGCGTCGCCTAGGCCCGACCGTCGGGCCAACCGACGACCGTGGCGACCAGGTCGGCGCCGTCGACCACGACGTGCAAGCCGTCGCGCTCCGCCAGCCAGGCGCGATTGCGCCGGTGCAGATCGAGGGTGGCATCGAAGCGGTTGAGCACGACGCTGAGCGGCCAGCCCTCGAGCGCCGCCGCTGCAAGCCGCACGGCGTTGATCGTCCCGAGCCCGGCGTCGGCCGCCAACACGACCCGCTCGGGCTGCAGCGCCCCCGCCAGCGCCAGCGCGTCGCCGTCGGCGGCGAGGGGCGAGCGGATCCCACCCGCGCACTCGATCAGTCCGACGGCCACACCCGCGGGCCAGGCCAACTCCCTCACCAGGTCGGCCACCGTGAACCCCGGCCGGCCCAGAACGTCGGCCGCCATCGGCGGCGCCATGGCCACCGGGTACCAGCGATGCTGCGGGCACACCAGCTGGGCCGTCTCCCCGGTCGCCTCGGCCAGCAGCGCGGCGTCGGTGCCGGCCGGGTCGTCGGAGGCGGCGTAGGACTGCACCGGCTTACGCGCGGCCACGACCAGGCCCCGCTCCCGCAGCGCCCGCGCCAGGCGGCACGCCACCCAGGTCTTGCCGACCTCGGTGCCGGTGCCGGTCACCAGCACCAGGCGCTCAGGTCGGGCGGTCACCGCCCGGCTCCTGCGTGGCGAGGGACCGCAGCGCCGCCGACAACCGGTCGAGCTGGGCGTCGTCGTGGGCCGCGGACAGGGCGACGCGGAGCCGCGATGTCCCCGGCGGGACCGTCGGGGGACGAATGGCGGGCACCAGCAGTCCCCATTCCAGGAGCTCGTCCGCCGCTCTCAGGGCCACTGCTTCGTCGCCCAGCACGACGGGCACGATCGGCGTCGGGTGGCCGGGCCGGACCCGGTCGACGTTGTGGCGCAGCCGCTCGACCAGGGCCTTGCCCTCGTCCGACCGCACGATCCGCAGGGCCGCGAGCGCCGCCGCCACGTCGGCGGGCGTGGGAGCGGTCGTGAAGATGAAGGACCGGGCGCGGTTGCGCAGCAGGTCGATCACCGGCCCCGGCCCGGCCACGAAGCCCCCGAGCGATCCGAGCGCCTTCGAGAGCGTCCCCATGCGCACCACCGGCGCGCCCGGCGGCACGTCCGGCCCCAGCACGGCGTGGGCCTCGTCCAGGACCAGCAACGCGCCGTGGCGGCCGACCAGCTCGAGCAGTGCCTCGACGTCGGCGACGTCACCGTCCATGGAGAAGGCGCTGTCGGTCACCACCACCGCCGGGCCGTCGACCCCAGCCAGCTGCCCGGCGAGGTCATCGAGACCGCCGTGCCGGAACACCCGCACCGTGGCGCGTGCCAGCCGGCAGCCGTCGACGATGGAGGCGTGGTTCAGCTCGTCCGACAGCACGGTGACCTCGGGTGACGCGCCCAGCGTCGCCAGCAACCCGACGTTGGCCGCATAGCCGGTCGGGAACACCAGCGCCGCCTCGGTCTCCTTCCAGGCCGCCAGCGCAGACTCGAGCTCGGAGTGCAACGGCCTCGACCCGACGACCAGGCGAGATGCCCCCGTGCCCGCACCCCAGCGGTCGAGGGCGTCGTGAGCGGCGCCAACCACGGTCGGATGATGGGTGAGCCCGAGGTAGTCGTTGGAGGCGAAGTTGACGACCGAGCGGCCGTCGAGGGTCCCGGTGACCGGGCCCGTGGTGACGAGGTCTCGGGTGGTCCGCCAGCGACCGGCGGCGCGCAGGGCGTCGAGCTCGGCGGCGATCCGCCGATCCCATGCGCCGGCGATGCCCGTGGCCGGCGCCGCCCCGTTCGCCGTGACCTCGGCGATGGACGCCGCCAAGACGTCGACGATCCGGGCCAGTTCGGCATCGGTGACGGTCAACGGCGGCATGATGACGACCACGTCGCCGAGGGGGCGCAGCAGCACCCCGCGGCGCACGGCGCCGGCGCACACCCGGCGGCCCCAGGGCAGCCCGGGATGCGGGGGCGCCAACTCGACGCCGGCCATCAGGCCCCTCGACCGGACCTCGCCGACAGCCGCCAGCGGAGCGATCCGCTCGTCAAGCAGGCGGCCGAGGTTGGCGGACCGGGCGCGCACGTTGGCGAGGACGTCCCACTCCTCGAACAGCTCGAGGTGACGCAGCGCCACCGCCGCCGCCAGGGCGTTCCCGCTGTACGAGTGCCCGTGGTAGAAGGTCCGGTCCGACAGGTCCGCACCCAGGAACGCCCGGTAGACACGGTCGCTCGCCGCCGTGGCGGACATCGGCAGGTAGCCGCCCGTGAGCCCCTTGCCGAGCGCCAGCAGGTCGGGGCGCAGCCCGCACTGCTCCGAGGCGAACAGCGTGCCTGTGCGCCCGAACCCGGTGGCCACCTCGTCGGCGATCAGCAACACGTCGTGGCGCCGGCAGGCGTCGACCAGCGGCCCGTAGGCCGCGGGATCGGCAACCAGCATCCCCGCCGCCCCCTGCACGAGCGGCTCGATCACGACCGCCGCCAGCGCGGGACCGTGTTCGTCGATCAGGGCGGCGGCGCGGGCGAGGGCATCCGGGGCGTCGTAGCCGGGGGCCCGGACCACCTCGAAGCGCAGGGGTTCGAACAGGTCGGTGCCGAAGCCGCCGGCGCCCACCGACAGCGATCCGACGGTGTCACCGTGGTAGGCGTGGCCGAGGGCCAGGTACCGGGTGCGGCCGGCGACGCCGAGGTTGGCCCAGTACTGGAACGCGATCTTGAGCGCCTGCTCCACCGCGGCGGCGCCGTCCGAGGCGAACAGCAGGTGCGGCCGGTCCACGGGCACCGCGCACGCCAGCGCCTCGGCGAGCTCGACGACCACGCGGTTGCCGTTGCCGAGCAGCGTCGAATGCGCCACCCGGTCGATCTGGCCCCGCAGCGCCTGGTCGAGCTCCGGCACCCGATGGCCGAGCGTCGTTACCCAGAGCGACGAGATGGCGTCGAGGTAGCGGCGACCGTCCACGTCGATCAGCTCGCGGCCCTCGGCCGACTCGACGATGATCGGGTCGTTGTCGAGGTAGCACGCCATCTGGGTGAAGCCGTGCCAGACCACGGCGGCATCCCGGGCGCCCCAGGCAGCTGCATCGCCCACGGGCTAGCAGCGTGCCAGCGCCCGGAGGCGTGGGGCGAATCCATGTGGGACACGGGCGCAGGGCGGGTCGGGGGCGCCGGTACACTTGTTGAGCTGCTTGACAAGGGGCTGATCGGTTTCGACGTCGGGACCGGAAGCCGAATCGTGCGACCGGAGTTGCTCAGACTCCTTAAACGGGGCACAAACACAACTGCCGACGAGCAGTTCGCTGTCGC
>Ga0081538_10003325_pt1 | contig 15227 bp, 15 predicted proteins | sample TabmetS5T2R1_FD_71022 | JGI IMG/M metagenome (GOLD analysis project Ga0081538, IMG submission 71022) | Tabebuia heterophylla rhizosphere microbial communities from the University of Puerto Rico - S5T2R1 | ecosystem: Host-associated > Plants > Roots > Rhizosphere ... | reverse complement strand
TCGACAGCACGGCGCGCAGGCCGGCGCGCATGAGGTGGTCGTCGTCGACGAGCAGCACGCGGATCGGACCGCTCACGACCGCTCCGCCTCGTAGGGCAGCTGCGCGTGAACGCGGAACTCGCCGCCCGACGCGGCCGCCTCGAGCCGCCCGCCGAGCAGGTTCGCGCGCTCGCGCATGCCGGTGATCCCGTGGCCGCCGCCGGGCCGCGCGGAGCCGTTGCGGACCGGGTTGGTCACTGTCACCTCGAGCGCCGCCGGACCGTACTCGACGCGCACGTCGGCGGCGCCGCCGTCGCCGTGGCGTGCGGCGTTCAACAGCGCCTCCTGCACGATCCGGTACGCCGCCGCGTCGACGCCGCCGGGCAGCCGGCGCGGCGGCCCGCCGATCGCGACGTGCACCGGCATGCCGGCAGAGCGGTGGCGCTCGGCCAGCTCGTCGACCGACCCCAGCCCGATCGGGGCGCGCGGCGGCTGCTCGTTCTCACGCAGCGCGTGCACGAGTCGGTCGATGTCGCCGATCGTGTCGCGCGCGACCTCCTCGATCGTCTCGAGCGCCTTCGTCGACGCCTCCGGGTCGCGCTCGCGCAGCAGCCGCGCGGCGCCGGCCTGCACGAGGATGACGTTGATCGCATGACCCGCCGAGTCGTGCAGCTCGCGCGCGATCCGGGTGCGCTCCTCGGCGGCGGCGAGCCGCCGCTCGCGCTCGGCCTCGAGCTCGGCGCGGCGGGTGCGCTCCTCGAGCGCCGCGATGCGCTCGCGGCGCAGCCGCGCACGGTCGCCGGCCAGCCAAGCCGCGGCCCAGATCGCGCCGCCGGCGAGCAGGCCGGTCGCCGGCGCGCCGTCGGAGTCGTCGAGCAGCGGCGGCACGGCGAGGACGGCGAAGAACGCCGCCGCCGCGAGCGCCGCCGCCCAGCGCGAGCGGCCGGCGTCGCCGCCGGTGCTGGCCGCGAGCTCGAACAGCGCGATCGCGGGGACCAACCCGATCTCGCCGGGGTACTCGAGCAGGTGCAGCGGGAAGATCGCCGTCGCGCTGAGCGCGAACGCGGCCCACGGCGCCGAGCGGCGCAGCAGCAGTGGCAGCGTCGCGGCGAGCACCAGCACGACGCCGAGCGCGTCGGCGTCGCGGACGCCGGGCTCGGGCTCGCCGAAGCCGTGCGTGGACAGCAGCACCAGCGCGAACGCCGTCGCCACCAGCGTGACCACGATGTCGCCTGTTCGTATCCGCTGCCACACGACAGCCACGTTAGCCCGCGGCGACGCCCGCGGCATCCTCCCGGCGAGCGACCTCCGTCCCTCCGCGGGAGGACCCTCAAGATCGCCCCGCGGGGAGTCGTCCGCGCGCGACTCCGGGCCTAGGTTGGTCGCATGACCTCCCCAGCCTCCCCCACTCCCCGGGCCGGGCGCCTCGCGCGCCTGGCCGAACTTGCCGTCCGCCGCCGCGGGCGGATGGTGCTCGCCTGGATAGCGGCGCTCGTGCTGCTCGGCGCCGTCGGTCCCTCGCTCGCGGGCGACTACGACGCCGACTATTACACGCCCGGCTCGGAGTCGAAGGCCGCCGCGCAGCTCATCGACGAGCGCTTCCCCGGCCGCTCCGACGCCGGCATCGACGTCGTCTGGCAGGCGCGCGGTGGTGTCGACGACCCGGCCGTCGAAGCGCGCATGGAACGCTTCATCGCCGAGGCCGAGCGGCTCGAGGCGATCGCGGGCGCGGGCGAACAGCGCGTCTCGCGCGACGGGACGATCGCCTACGTGAGCCTGGCGCTCGACCGGCCCGGCTTCGACGTCCCGGTCGAGACCGGCGAGCAGCTGATCGATCGCGCCGAGGCCACGAGCGGCGACGGGCTGCGGATCGAGCTCGGCGGCGGCCCGATCCAGGACGCGCAGGAGGGCGCGCCGCCCGAGGTCGTCGGTCTCCTCGCGGCCGCGTTCATCCTGCTGATCGCGTTCGGCTCGGTCGTGGCCGCGGGGCTACCGATCGCGGTGGCGCTGTTCGGCCTCGGCCTCTCGACGATGCTGATCGGCATACTGACCGCCGTCGTCGACATCCCCGAGTGGGCGCCGGCCGTCGCCTCGCTGATGGGCATCGGAGTCGGCATCGACTACGCGCTGCTGATCCTCACGCGCTTCCGCACCGCGCTCGCACGCGGAGCTTCGACGCGCGACGGGATCGTCGAGTCGGTCGCCACCGCGGGGCGCAGCGTCGTCGTCGCCGGGGCGACCGTGATCATCGCGCTGCTCGGCCTGTTCGTCGTCGGCGTGTCGTACATGAACGGCGTCGCGCTCGCGGCCGGCATGTCGGTTCTCGTGGTCATGCTCGCCGCGATCACGCTGCTGCCGGCGCTGCTCGCGTACGCCGGCACGCGCGTGAACCGGCTGCGGATCCCCGGGCTCGCGCGGACGTCCAAGAGCGGCGAGGGCGTGCGCGCGGCGCGCTGGAGCCGCGCCGTGCAGCGGCGCCCGTGGGCGGCGGCGATCGCCGGCGCCGCGCTGCTGCTCGCGCTCACCGCGCCGGTGCTCGGGCTGCGGCTCGGCTTCCCCGACGCGGGCAACGACCGCGCCGGGACGACGACGCGTGCGGCGTACGACCTCGTCACCGAGGGCTTCGGCCCCGGCGCCAACGGCGCGCTGCTGGTCGCCGCCGACCTGCCGAGCCCGGAGTCGATCGCGGCACTCGACCGCGCGGCCGAGCAGCTGCGCGACGAGCCCGGCGTCTCGTTCGTCACCGACCCCCAGCCCAACCCGGCGGGCGACGCCGCGCTGCTCACCGTCGTCCCGACGACCGCTCCCCAGGACGGCGCGACCGCGGATCTGGTCCGGCAAGTGCGCGCCGACACGCTCCCGGGGGCGCTGCGCGGCAGCGGCGTCGAGGCGCATGTCGGCGGACTGACGGCGTCGGTGATCGACCAGTCCGAGCTGGTCTCCGAACGCCTGCCGCTGTTCATCGCGGCCGTGCTCGGGACGTCGTTCCTGCTGCTGCTGGCCGCGTTCCGGGCGCCGCTGGTCGCGCTCAAGGCGGGCGTGATGAACCTGCTCTCGGTCGGCGCCGCCTACGGCGTGGTCGCGCTCGTCGCGGAAGGCGGCTGGGCCGGCTCGCTGATCGGCGTCGACACCGACACGCCGGTGCCGCCGTTCATCCCGGTGATCATGTTCGCGATCCTGTTCGGGCTCTCGATGGACTACGAGGTGTTCCTGCTGTCGCGGATCCGCGAGGAGCTGACCGATCCCGACGGCACGGCGCACGCCGTCGCGCACGGGCTCGCGAAGACCGCGCGCGTGATCACGGCGGCGGCGGCGATCATGGTCGCGGTGTTCATGGCGTTCGTGTTCAGCTCGGAGGTGTTCCTCAAGCTGATGGGAGTCGGCATGGCAGCGGCGATCCTCGTCGACGCGACGGTCGTGCGGATGGTGCTCGTGCCGGCCGTGATGCAGCTGATGGGGCGCGCCAACTGGTGGATCCCGCGCTGGCTCGACCGGGCGCTGCCGCGGCTCGACGTCGAGCCGCAGCCGACGCGCTGACGTCAGCCTGCCGACCGCGCGGCGGCGTGTCCGGGTCTTAGGATCGGTCCGTGAGCCTGGACACGCCGCCCACGCGGGAGGCGCCGCCGCTCGACGCCACGGTCGAGCTGCCCGCGGGCCGCTACCCGGTCGGCGAGCCGGGCGAGGAGCGGTCCGTCCTGCTGGGGCGCGTGGCGATCGGGCGCTTCCCGGTCGTCAACGCGCAGCTCGCCGCGTTCGCGCGTGCCACGGGCAGGCCGCGTACGGCGAAGCTGTCCGACCCGCAGCTCGCCGACCACCCCGCCACCGACGTGACGCGCGCCGACGCCGAGGCGTTCTGCGCCTGGGCGTCCGCGACGCTCGGGCGCGCGGTGCGGCTCCCGACCGGCGACGAGTGGGAGGCGCTCGCGCGCGGCCCCGATGGACGCGCGTGGCCGTGGGGCGACGTGTTCGACGAGGCGCGCTGCGCGTGCGCGGAGAGCGGCTGGGGCTGGACGGTGCCGGTCACCGCGCACCCCGACGGCGCGAGCCCGTTCGGCGCCGAGCAGCTCGCCGGCAACGTGTGGGAGTGGGTCGGCGACAGCGCGGCGGACGGCTGGGGCGTCGTGCGCGGCGGCTCGTACCTCGACACCGGCTGGGGCCTGCGCGCGTGCCGCGCGCAGCCGGCCGACCCGGAGCGGGCGACCGCCACGACCGGCTTCCGGATCGCCATCGACGAGAGGAGGAGCGCATGACCGACCGCCCGGCCTGCCTCGACGCGCTGCGGGAGGTGTACGACCCCTGCTGCGCGGACCGGGGCATCTCGATCGTCGACATGGGCGTGGTGGAGGACGTCCGCGTCGACGGGTCCCACGTCGCGGTCGACCTCGTGCTGACGACGGGCTGGTGCCCCTTCGTCGCGTCGATGTCGACCGCGATCCCCGACCGGCTCAAGCGCCTCGACGGCGTCGAGACCGTCGACGTGCAGGTCGTGTGGGACCCGGTCTGGACGATGGACCGCCTGTCGGACTCGGCGCGCGACAAGCTCGCGCTGCCGCTGGAGGAGCTGGAGCAATACCGCGTCGGAAGGAGCGCCGCCTGATGGCCATCACCGAGGAACGCACCGAGCAGGCCCGCGAGCGCAAGGTCGACGCGTTCGTGTTCGACTGCGTCTGCCACGTCTTCAACTTCGACAAGGCCAACGCGATCGGACCGCCCGGCGAGCTGTTCGACGAGCACCTGTACGCCTTCCACCAGCTGCTGACGCGGGAGGGCGAGCCGGTCATGTCGCGCGAGGAGTTCTTCCGCGAGTGGAGCGTCGACGAGATCTACGAGATGGTCATCGAGGGCTCCGACACCGACATGATCGCGGCCCAGCCGCTGCCGCTGACCGACCTGTTCCACGACGGGCTGTCGCCGTGGGAGAAGTGCGCGGAGATGGCGGCCAAGCACCCGGACCGCGCGGTGTTCTGGGGCTCGGTCAACCCGCTCGAGGGCAAGAAGGCGCTCGACCTGATGACACGCCAGGTCGAGGACCACGGCGCCAAGGCGTTCAAGTTCTACAACGTCCGCTACGACTACGGGCAGCCGTTCCCGTGGCGGATGGACGACCCTCGCGTCGCCTATCCCGCGTTCGAGCGCGCGCAGGAGCTCGGCGTCAACCTGATCGGCGTCCACAAGGGCGTGCCGCTCGGGCCGCAGCCCGTCGAGCACACGCGCACGTTCGACATGGACGGCGCGGCGGCGAACTTCCCCGACATCAACTTCGTCATCTTCCACGTCGGGCTGCCGTGGCTCGACGAGGTGCTGTGGCAGCTCGTGCGCTACCCGAACCTGTACGCGTCGATCGCCGCGACGGTCAACTTCATCTCGCGCCAGCCGCGGGTCTTCGCGGAGACGCTCGGGAAGATGATGTGGTGGTGCGGCGAGGACAAGATCATCTACGGCGGCGAGTCGCCGATCTGGCACCCGCAGTGGGCGCTCGAGGAGTTCTGGAACTTCGAGCTGCCGCGCGACATCGTCGAGGAGCGCGGCTACCCGCAGCTCACGGAGCAGGCGAAGCGCAAGATCCTCGGGGAGAACCTCGCGCGGCTGCATGGGATCGACGTGGAGGCCAAGAAGGCGGAGCTGGCGCGCTAGCAGCGACCTCACGTCGCTCGTGACGCCTGCCGCGGCTTGACGGCGCGGACAGAATCGTCCGGGTGAACACCGAGGTCTTCATCACCTGCGCGGTCACGGGCGCGGGCGACACGACGCGCGCCAGCGACCGCGTCCCGGTTACGCCGCCGGAGATCGCGGACGCGGCGATCCAGGCCGCGCGCGCGGGCGCGGCCGTCGTCCACATCCACGTCCGCGACGCCGAGACCGGGCGCGGCGCGCGCGACCCGGCGCTCTACCGCGAGGTCGTCGAGCGCGTGCGCGGGTCCGACGTCGACCCCGTCATCAACCTCACCGCCGGGATGGGCGGCGACCTCGTGCTCGGCGGCGAGGACGCCCCGCTGCCCGTGGACGAGGCCGGCACCGACATGATCGGCGCGGCCGAGCGGCTCGCGCACGTCGAGGAGCTGCGGCCGGAGATCTGCACGCTCGACTGCGGCAGCATGAACTTCGCCGCCGGCGGCGACTACGTGATGGTCAACACGCCGGGCATGCTGCGGGCGATGGCGCGCCGGATCCAAGAGCTCGGCGTGCGGCCCGAGCTGGAGGTGTTCGACACCGGCCACCTGGTGATGGTCAAGGACCTGATCACCGAGGGGCTGATCGACGACCCGCCGCTGATCCAGCTCTGCATGGGGATCCCGTACGGCGCACCCGACGACCCGACGACGCTGCTCGCGCTCGTCAGCCGGCTGCCCGAGGGCGCGGTGTTCTCGGCGTTCTCGATCGGCCGGATGCAGCTGCCGTACGTCGCGATGGCGGCACTCGCCGGCGGCAACGTGCGCGTAGGGCTGGAGGACAACATCTACCTTTCGCGCGGCGTGCTTGCGACGAACGCGCAGCTCGTCGAGCGCGCGGTGACGATCCTCGAGGCGATGAACGTGCGCGTGCTCGAGCCCGACGAGGTGCGCGAGCGGCTCGCGCTCGCGCGGCATGGCTGAGACCGTCGGGCTGCTCGGCTGTGGCGTGATCGGCGGGGGCTGGGCCGCGCGTTTCCTGCTGCACGGGTTCGACGTGCGGCTGTACGACCCCGCGTCCGACGCCGAGGGGCTCGCCGGCGAGGTGCTCGAGAACGCGCGCCGCGCGTACCGCCGGCTGACGCTCGCGCCACTGCCGGCCGAGGGGTCGTTGACGGTCGTGGCGTCGGCCGAGGAGGCGGCGGCGGGAGTGGCGTTCGTGCAGGAGAGCGCACCGGAGCGCGAGGAGCTCAAGCGCGAGCTGCTCGCCGCGGCGAGCCGCGCAGCGGGTCCGGACGTCGTGATCGCGAGCTCCACGTCGGGGCTGCTGCCGTCGCACCTGCAGGCGGACATGGAGCGCCCGGAGCGGTTCACCGTCGGGCATCCGTTCAATCCCGTCTACCTCCTGCCGCTGGTCGAGGTGTGCGGCGGCGAGCGGACGGCGCCGGAGACGCTCGAGCGCGCGGCGGCGCTGTATCGCCGGCTCGGGATGCGGCCGCTGGTGCTGCGCCGCGAGGTCGACGCGTTCGTCGCCGACCGGCTGCTCGAGGCACTGTGGCGCGAGGCGCTGTGGCTCGTCGCCGACGACGTCGCGACGGTCGCCGAGGTCGATGACGCGATCCGCTTCGGCGCCGGCCTGCGCTGGGCGGTGATGGGCACGTTCCTCACGTACCGGATCGCGGGCGGGACCGCCGGGATGCGGCACTTCATGGAGCAGTTCGGCCCGGCGCTGGCGCTGCCGTGGACGCGGCTGACCGACGTGCCGGAGCTGACCGAGGAGCTGCTCGACCGGCTCGTGGCGCAGTCCGACGAGCAGGCCGGCGGGCGCTCGCTGCGGGAGCTCGAGCGGCTGCGCGACGATTGCCTCGTGTCGGTGATGCAGGCGCTGCGGACGCACGACTTCGGCGCCGGCGCCGTGCTCGCCGAGCACGAGCGCGCGCTGTTCGCGGCCGCTCCGGATGGCTCCGGTGCGGCGGCCGACGAGGCGCCGCTGCGGCTCCACACCGCGGTCGTGGCGCCCGAATGGATCGACTACAACGGCCACGCGCACGAGAGCCGCTACCTGCAGGTGTTCGGCGACACGACCGATGCGCTGCTGCGCCACATCGGCCTCGACCTCGGCGGCGGCAGCTCCTACTACACGGTCGAGACGCACCTCTCTCACCTCGGCCAGGCGCGCGCCGAGGAGCGCCTGCACACGACGACGCAGCTGCTCGGCCACGACGAGAAGCGGCTGCACGTGTTCCACTCGCTCTACCGCGCGGGGGACGAGGCGCTGCTTGCGACGGCCGAGCAGATGCTGCTGCACGTCGACACGCGGGCGGAGCGGGTCGCGCCGGCGGCGCCCGAGCTGCTTGCGCGGGTCGAGCGGATCGCGGCCGCGCACGCCGACCTGCCGCGGCCCGACCGCGCCGGCCGCGCGATCGGGACGCGATGATGCCGCGCCGAAGCCGAGCCTCAGGCGGTCTTCGCGTCGAGGAGCTGCAGCAGCTCGTGCGCGGCCAGCTCGATCTCCTTGTGGCGCCACTCGGCCGCGCGGTAGTGGCACGCGATCAGGCCCATCCGGTGCAGGCGGCGGAAGTCGCCGTAGACGAACGCGTACCGCGCCTTGGTCTCCTCCCCCGCTCCCTCGGTCAGCCCGAGGTGCCACTGGCCGTACTCCGCCCACGAGTGCGACTCCAGGAACGCGTTCTCCTCGGCCGCGCGCGGCTGAACGTTTCCCCATTCGCTCCGGAGCACGTACTGGCGCGCTTCGATCAGCCGCCGGGCATGCGCGATGCCGCTCTCGTTGACCGTATACGAGGCCATGGCGCGGGTCTTACCCGGCGGAGCCGGTCTCGGGCAACAACGTGAGCGCTTCGGTGTGAGCGGGACGTACGACCGCGAAGTGACGGTGGTCGAGCGTTGCCACCTTCGTCTCCCTGAGCATCTCGGCGGCAACGACGACGGTGGCGTCTACGAGGCCGAGCGACAGGTCGCGGTAGCGATCGAGCAGCTCGCCTGCGCGCAGCAGCCACCGCGCCGGGAGATCGACGAGCTCGAACGCTCCACTGGCGAAGTCGGCGAGCAACGCGGGGAAGGCGTGCGGCCACGGACGCAGCACGTACTCGACTTCGACGAGCACGCAAACGGGCACGACGCGCGGCTCCGCCGAGCGTTGAAGCAGCTCCGCGCATCTTTCGTGATCGGGATCCGTCGCATCGAGCATTGCGACGAGCGGTCCCGTGTCGACGATCAGCGCCACGAATCGGGCTCGTAGGTTCCCTTGCGTGCCCGGCCGCGCGTGCTGATCACACCGGCGCTCGACAGCGCGCGAGGCGTTCCCGATCGAGGGCCCAGCTCGTGTTCGAGGGCGTCCCTCACCAGCTGCGGAAAGCTGACGCCGCGCTCCCTCGCGGCGCGCCGCGCGCGCTCGAGCAGCGCCTTGTCGGCCTGGATCATGACGCGCTCCATGGTGCTAGCAATGCTAGCATTGGTGTCCGCCGTTGAAGGCCTGCCGGGGCTTTGCGAGACTCGACGGCGTGGCCGCAGCGCCGGAACCGGACGTCCGGGAGATCGTCGCGCGCCTGCGCGAAGCCGACTCGCTCGACCCCGCCGAGCTGCGCGAGCTCAACCCGTCGCTGCTGATACTGGAGGCGCTCGCGGTGCGCGAGTCGCCGCCGTTCGGCGCCGAGGCGATCGCCGAACTGCGCGCCGCGAACCGGCGGCTGCTCCAGTCGGCGGGCGACGCCGCGGCCGCCGCGCTCGCCGACGACGACTTCCACCGCAGGCTCACGGCGAACTGCGGCAACCAGCGCCTGCTCGAAGTCGTCGACCCCGTGCGCCGCGCGCTGCTCGCCTACGAGCGCGTGTACATGCTCTCCCAGGAGCGGCTGGCGCGCTCGGTCGAGGAGCACGAGGCGATCGTGTCGGCGCTGGAGCAGGGCGACCACGAGCGCGCCGCCGAGCTCGTGCGCGAGAACTTCACCAGCGGGATGCCCGAGGTCGAGGCGCAGCTGCGCGAGCAGCAGCGCGACGGCTAGCGGTCTCGCCCGTGCGTACTGCGGGCGAGGCCACTAGGGATCGATCCCCTTCTTGCGCAGCTCGTCGAGCGCGGCCTCCGTCTTCCCGAGGCCGCCGAGGCCCATGCCGCGCAGCACCGACTCGGTCTTCGAGAACTGGATCGCGTCGTACTGCACGACCTCGACGTTGTTGCCCCACGGGTCCACGAACCGCAGGCCGCGCGTAGGCACGATCTCCGCGCCGGCCGCGGCGAGCGCGCGCCGCACCGCCTCCTTGTCGTCGACGACGAGCCCGAAGTGGCGGTCGTCGTCGCGCGGCTGCCGTCGCCGCGCGCTCAACGCGAGGAACTGGTCGCCCATGTCGATGAACGCCATGTTGCGGCCGGCCCGACCGCGCAGCTCGAAGTCGAAGATCCGCCCGTACCACTCGAGCGCCTCGTCGACGTCGCCGACCTCGAGCGCGACGTGGTTGATGCCGACGAGCGTCGCTGCCATGGCCGCAAGGGTATGACGCCCGGCGATGACGCTGATCGTCGACGGCAACAACGTCATCGGGAGCCGGCCGGACGGCTGGTGGCGCGACCGCGCCGCCGCGACGACGCGGCTCGTCGGGCAGCTCGCCGAGTGGACCGCCGCGACGGGCGAGACCGTCACCGTGGTGTTCGACGGCGCGCCGCCCGACGACCTCGGCGCGCCCGCGGCGGTCGAGGTCCGCTTCGCCGGGCACGGCGGCCGCAACGCCGCCGACGACGTGATCGCGCAGCTGGTCGCCGCGGATCCGCGGCCGCAGCGCCTCCGCGTCGTGACCTCCGACGCCGAGCTCGCGGCGCGCGTCCGAGCGCATGGCGCCACCGTGATCGGCGCGCGGTCCTTCCGCGACCGGCTCGTCAGCGATCGCTGAACCGAAACGACGTCTGCCCGTGCGGCTCGCCGGCTCATCGCCGCGGCCTGGGATGATGCGCGCGTGGCCTACGACGAGGATCTCGCGAACCGCATCCGCGAGTTGACCGCCGGCGAGCAGGGGCTGACCGAGCAGCGGATGTTCGGCGGGCTCGCGTTCCTGATCGGCGGCAACATGTCGGTCGGCGTGAGCGGCCAGGGCGGCCTGATGGTGCGCGTCGATCCCGACGACACCGACGCGCTCGTAGCCAAGCCCCACGCGCGGCCGTTCGAGATGCGCGGCCGCGCGATGCGGGGCTGGCTGAGGGTCGATCCCGAGGGTGTGCGCACGAAGCGCCAGCTCGAGCCCTGGGTCAAGCGCGGCGTCGCGTATGCGCGCTCGCTCCCGCCCAAGGGCTGAGCGTCACCTAGCGGGCAGGATGTTCTGGTTCAGCCGGAACAGGTTGTCCGGGTCGTACGCGGCCTTGATCCGCGCGAGGCGGGCGTGGTTGTCGCCGTAGCTCGCGCGCACGGCGGCGTCGCCCTCCTCCAGCAGCCCAGGGAAGTTGAAGTACGTCTTGTCCTGGGAGTACCGGCGCGCGTCATCCCAGTACGCGCGCGTCCACGCGATGTTCTCCTCGTCGTCGGCCGGGTCGTCCCAGGTCGCGTCGATGCTCAGCATCCACTCGGAGCTGCGATCCCCGAACGCCGTCTCATCCGCACCGACGCGCGCGATCGCGCCGCCGCAGTGGCGGATCACGACGAGCGTGCGCTCCGACGGGCGCCGCAGCGACCACGACACCGTCTGGTCGACCGCGCCGTCGGAGAAGCCGTCGAGGTAGAGCGCCTTCCAGTAGTACCGGAGTCCGGCCGGGAAGAACGGGTCCAGCGAGCGCTGCATGTCGATGTAGGGCATGGGGGCGCTCATGTCGAGCAGCGGCGTGGCGAGCTCGCGCAGCGGCCGCGTCAGGCGCTCGCCCTGCTCCGGGTCGCCGGCGTACATGCCGGCCACGCCGACGTACGGCAGGCCGCGCAGGTGCTCGGGCAGGTCGGGGATGACGGGCAGCGTCCAGATGAGCCCGACCGTGCTGAGCTCGTCGACCGCGCCGTCGACCGCGTCGCGCCAGCCCTTGAGCACGCGCGCGGCGTCGTCGAGCGGGAACGCGACGTTGAGCGCGTAGATGTCGGGGCCGAGCTCGTGCACGCGCAGCTCGAACGCGACCACGACGCCGAAGTTGCCGCCGCCGCCGCGCAGCGCCCAGTAGAGGTCGCTGTGCTCGTCGGCGCTCGCGCGCACCTGGCGGCCGTCGGCGAGAACGACCTGCGCGGACACGAGGTTGTCGACCGTCATGCCGTGCAGCCGGCGCTGGTGGGAGACGCCGCCGCTGAGCGCGAGCCCGGCGACGCCGGTCTCCGACACCACTCCGCCGGTCGTCGCGAGCCCGAGCGGCGCCGTCACGCGATCGACGTCGGCCCACGTGGCGCCGCCCTGCACGTGCACCGTGCGGCGCGAGGCGTCGAGCGTGACCGCGCGCATCGGCGAGAGGTCGACGACGATGCCGTCGTCGACGACCGCTGTGCCGGCGACGTTGTGGCCGCCGCCGCGGACGGCGAGCGGCAGCTCGTAGTCGGCGGCGAACCGCAGCGCGTGGGCGACGTCGTCGGCGCCGGCGCAGCGCACGATCGCGGCGGGGCGCTTGTCGATCATGCCGTTCCACACGCGGCGGGCGGACTCGTAGTCGGGATGGTCGGGGGTGATGACCTGCCCGGCGATCAGCTCGGCGAGCGCCTCGACGGGAAGGGCGGGATGGACGGCCATGCAGACTCCTTGCGAACGATTGCTGCGACCACCGTCGCGCCCGTCCGTCAGGCCAGCGTGAGGGCAGCGTGAGTCCTGCGCGTCAGATGCGCGCGAGCGCCTCACGCGCCGCCGCGGCGAAGATCACCGCGCCGAGCGCGTCGTTGCGCCGCACCGCCTCTTCGAGGTGGCCGGCGGCGGCCGCGCGGTCGCCGAGCGCCGCCGCCATCAGCCCGATCGGGAGCGCGGCGGACCCGGCGCACGCGGCCGCCCGCCCGGTCGTCACGACGCGATCGCGATACGGCAGCACGCGCGGATACACCACCGCGACCGACGCGGCGTCGCCCAACCTCGCGGCGAGCGAGCCGAGCACGGTCGCGGTGTACAGCCACTCCGCGTCGAGCGGGAGCGCAGGCAGGCCGGCGACCTCCGCCAGCACCGCGTCGGCGGCGCGTTCGGCGTCGCCGCGCTCGTACGCGATGTCCGCGGCCCACATCCGCCACGCCGCTCTGGCGGGCGAGTGCTCGGCGCCGCGGACGATGGCGGCGTAGTCGGCGTCCGTGAGCCGGCCGGCGGCGTAGCGGATGGCGAGCCGCTGGATGCGGAAGAGCAGGTCAGCGTTGTCGTCGTGCGCCGCCCGGCCGATCCGTTCTCCCTCTTCCGAGAGGCGCTCGGCCTCGTCGAGGCGGCCGGCCATCAGAGCGAGCGACGCGCGCCACAACGGCACGTACCAGGCGTAGGCCGGCAGCCGCAGGTCGGCGGCGAGGCGCTCGTGGTCGGCGATCGCCGCCCGCGCCTCGTCGATCCGGCCGAGCTCGAGCAGGTCCACGAAGCGCCAGTTGGCGCCTTGCAGCTGCGCCTCCCGATCTCCCTGCGCGCGCGCCGCGGCGCTCAGCTCCGCGGCGATCGCGAATCGCTCCTCCGTGTGGTCGGGGCCCCATAGCGCGACGTGGCGCGCCTCGAGCGCCTCCAGCACCGCCCGGCCGCCGACGTCCCGTGCCGCGGTCAGCGCCTCCTCGCTCAGGCGCTCGCGCAGCGCCGTCGGTTGCGCGTAGTAGAGCTCGATCGCGAGCCTGGCCTGCAGCCGCGGGCGCAGCGGCGAGGTCTCCGGAATGGCGGCCAGCGCCTCCTCGAGCAGCGCGCGGACGTCGGCGCGGACGGCGCCGATCTTCACGGTGAGGCCGGCGGAGGCGAGCGCCGCGCGCGCGAGCAGCTCAGGCTCGCCGAGCGTGCGCGCGGCTGCGGCGGCCTCGCGCAGCCGGAGCGCCGCGGCCGGCGCGTCGCCCGACCGCTGCAGCGCGTCGCCGAGCGCCAGCAGGATCTCGGCACGCAGGGGATCGCGATCCCCGAGGTCGGCGGCGGAGGCGCGCTCGAGCAGGTCCGCGGCGTCCTCGTAGGCGAGCCTCCCCAGCGCCTGCTCCGCGGCGCGCAGCGCGGTGCGCGCGGCCGCGTCCGCGGGCACCAGTGGCCGGGCGTCGAGCAGGTGGCGGGCGACCTCCGGCAGCCGTTCCTCGCCGTGCGACTCGAGCACCTGGGCGAGCCGCCGGTGCAGCAGCGCGCGGCGGGGGGCGGGCAACCCCGCCAGGATCGCGCTGCGGATCAGCGCGTGCGCGAACCGGTACTGCCCGGCGAGCTGCGACTCGTCGATCAGCCCGGCGCGGACCGCCGCATCGAGGCTCTCGGCGATGACGTCGTCGCGCTCGCCGGCCGCCGCGGCGACGTCGGTCAGGCCGAAGTCCTCCCCGACCACGGCCGCGACCGTTACCGCTTGTCTGGCCGGTTCGGGCAGACGCGCCACGCGACGATCGATCACGGTGCGCACGCCCTCCGGCACGTCGGTCGTCGCGGCGTCAACAAGGTCCGCGATCGGCTCGCCGGAATGGCTCTCAACCAGGTGGCGCACGAGCTCCTCGACGAACAGCGGGTTGCCTCCGGTCCGCGTACAGACGGCCTTGGTCAACTCAGGGGGCGGCGCCTCGCCCAGCCAGGCGGCGACCAGGTCCTCGACCTCGCTCACCGCCAAGCCGGTAAGCCTGACCTGCTCGAGGCGCCGCCCGCGCCGGAGCTCGGCGAGCAGCGCGCGGAGCCGCGCCCCCGCCTCATCGCCCTCGTCGCGAAAGGACCCGGCGACAAGGAGAGGCGCCCACCCGACCGTGTGGATGACGTGCTCGAGCATCCCGAGCGACGCGTCGTCGGCCCAGTGCAGGTCCTCGACGACCAGGAGCACCGGGGCCCGGCTCGCCGCGGTCCCGATCGTCGCTGCCACCGCCTCGAACAGGCGGTGCCGGGCGTCCTGCGGCTCTCCCTGGACGGGGGTGGCCTCGGGAGCAAGCTCGGGGAGCAGGCGCGCCAGCTCTTTAGCCGCCCATTCGGGCGGCGCGTCGGGCGCGGCGGCAATGTAGTGGCGCAGCGCCTCCGTAAACGGGGCGAAGGCGGCGATGCCGTCCTCTTTGCAGCGACCGGCGAGCACGATGGCGCCGCCGGCACAGGCCTCGTTCGCAAGCTCGATGAGCAAGCGGGTCTTGCCGGCACCGGCCGGACCGGCCACCATCACCGTCCCGGCGGCGCCCGCGCTCGCCCGACGCCACGCTGTCCGCAGCGCCGCGAGTTGCTCGCGGCGGCCCGCGAGCGGGGCCTCATCGCTGCGTCTGAGGGCGTTCGGCAGCGGCGTAGCGGGGCCGGCCGCGGATGCGGCCGCGCGAGCCGAGCGGAGCTCGTCGACAAGCGCCCGCGTCTCCGGCGACGGTGTCATGCCCAACTCCCGCCGCAGCGCCGAGCGAAACTCCTCGTAGGTGGCGACGGCGGCGGCGCTGTCGCCGGTTCGTCCGAGACGGCGCATGAGAGCCCGGGCGACTTCCTCCGACAAAGGATCGAGCTCGAGGCGGCGCCGGGAGTGTCGAACCGCAGTATCCAGATCGCCCGCCTCCTCGGCCGCGTCGGCCGCGAGGCTCAGTAGCTCGA
>Ga0081538_10003324_pt1 | contig 15232 bp, 14 predicted proteins | sample TabmetS5T2R1_FD_71022 | JGI IMG/M metagenome (GOLD analysis project Ga0081538, IMG submission 71022) | Tabebuia heterophylla rhizosphere microbial communities from the University of Puerto Rico - S5T2R1 | ecosystem: Host-associated > Plants > Roots > Rhizosphere ... | reverse complement strand
CTCGCGCAGCGACGACGGCACCGCCCGCATGGCGTCCTCGCTGATCGAGGCGATGATCGGCAGGATCATCAGCCCGACCGCGATCGACCCGGCGGCGGCGTTGAAGATGAACACCCGGTCGTCACCGAAGATCGGCCGCAGCAGGTCGGGGGTGATGAACTGGAGGGCGAAGAAGCCGACGATGACGGTGGGGATGCCGGCCAGGATCTCGAGGGTCGGCTTGAGCACGCCGCGGACCCGGGGGTTGGCGTACTCAGAGAGGTAGATCGCGGTCAGCAGGCCGAGGGGCAGGGCGACGACGATCGAGCCGACGCCGATCATCAGGGTGCCGTTCAGCAGCGGGAGCATGCCGTAGAGGCCGCCCTCGCCGCCGCCCTGGCCGGGCGCCCACACCGTCCCGGTGAGGAACTCGACCAGGCTGGACTCGCTGAAGAAGCTGATGGTGTCGACCAGCAGGACGGCGACGATCCCGACGGTGACCGCCACCGAGAGCACGGCGCAGATGAACAGGGCGTTGACGATCAGCCGCTCGCGTGTCCGCGCCCTGCGGCGGGTGATGCGGTGGGAGTCATCACCCGCCGGCGTGCGGTCGCCGGCGGGTGACGAGCTCGGTGGGCGGGTGCTCAAGGCGACTCAGCCGGTGAGGAAGGGCTGGAGCTTGGACAGGCCCTGGGTGTAGTCGTCCTGGGGGGCGGCCACGTAGCCGACGTCGGCGATGAGCTGCGGCGTCTGCTCCAGGTAGAACTTCACGAACTGGCTGACCTCGGGCTTCTGGAGCGAGTCGTCCTTGACGTAGATGTACAGCGGCCGCGACAGCGGGTAGTCGCCCGACTCGATCGTCTCGGCAGTCGGCTCGATCCCGGAGGTGCCCTCCTCGGCGACCTTGATGATCTTCAGGCCTTCCTTGTTGTTCTGGTAGTAGGCGTAGCCGAAGTAGCCCCAGGAGTTGGCCTCGCCCTCGATGCCCTGGACGAGCGTGTTGTCGTCGGAGGAGGCGGTGTAGTCGTTGCGGGGCTTCTTGCCGCCCTCCTCGGGGTCACCGAGGACCTCCTCGTTGAAGAAGTCGTAGGTGCCCGACTCGGTGTCGGGGCCGAAGATGGCGATCTCCTCGTTGGGGAAGCTGGGGTCGACCTGGTTCCAGGTCTTGGCCCCGCCCTCCTCGAAGATCTTGGCCAGCTGCTCGTAGCTCAGGGTGTCGAGGAACTGGTTCTGGGCCGAGGTGACCACGGCCAGCCCGTCCAGGCCGACGCGGAACTCCTGGTACTTGACGCCCTTGGCCTCGCAGGCGGCCTTCTCCTCGTCGTCGATCGCCCGGGAGGCGTCCTGGATGTCGGTCTCGCCGGCGCAGAACTTGGTGAAGCCGCCGCCGGTCCCGGAGGTGCCGACGGTGACCTTCACGCCCGACTGCTCCTTGTTGAACTCCTCGGCGATGGCCTCGGTGATCGGGGCCACGGTCGAGGAGCCGTCGATGGCGATGCTGCCGGAGAGGCTCGTCCCTCCCGTCCCGGCGCCGCCGGCGTCGTCGTCCCCGCCACAGGCGGTGGCGACCAGGGCGATGGCCATCGTCAGGCCGAGCAGCCAGCCTCGGCGCATCCGTCGCGTCATTCGTTCATGCCTCCTGAAGTGCGTGGTAACCGGAGCGACGGTACGGGCGGCCGCTGACGCGCCAGGCGACGGAAGGTGAACGGCAGGTGAACGGGACGGGAACCTTCGCTTCGGCCTCAGGTGAACAGCTGGGACCGGCCGGATCAGCCGTCGAAGCGGTAGCCAACGCCGCGGACGGTCACGATCAGCCGGGGGTCGTGCCGGTCCTCCTCGACCCGGGCCCGCAGCCGCTTCACGTGGACGTCCAGGGTCTTGGTGTCGCCGACGTAGTCGAAGCCCCAGACCCGGTCGATCAGGGTCTGGCGGGTCAGCACCCGGTTGCGGTTCTCCATCAGGATCTCGAGCAGCTCGAACTCCTTCAGGGGCAGGTTGACCTGGGCCCCGCGCACGCTGACCTCGTGCCGCTCCTGGTCGAGGCGGATGCCGGCGGCCTCCAGCACGGCCGCCTCGGGACGGGGCCCGTCGGTGGCCGTGCCGGCCCGCCGCAGCAGGGCGCGGACCCTGGCCACCAGCTCACGCAGGGAGAACGGCTTGATGACGTAGTCGTCGGCGCCCATCTCGAGCCCGACCACCCGGTCGACCTCGGCGTCGCGGGCGGTGAGCATCAGGATCGGCACCTGGCTGGTGGACCGGATGCGCCGGCACACGTCCCAGCCGTTGAGGGTCGGGAGCATCAGGTCGAGCACGACCAGGTCGGGCCGCTCGGCCTCGAAGTCGCGCATGGCGTCGCCCCCGTCGGTGGCCGTCACCACCTCGAAGCCCTCGCGCGACAGGGCGTAACGGATCGCCTCGAGCAGCGACTCTTCGTCGTCGACGACCATCACCTTGGGCATGGGTCCAACATTCCACCGACGCGGCGGCCCGGCAACGAGCGAGGGGAAACCTTCACCGTCCGTTCGCCTCCCGGCCACCTGTCCGTACCCGGCATGTTCGACTCGCGCGTAGGATGACCTCGACGAATACCATGAGCCCAGCAGGGTGCCCAGGGGGATCTGAGTGCGCACGACCTTCGAACAACGCCTCGAGGGCCTCGAGGCGAAGCTGCTCCAGATGGGCCAGCTGGTGCAGAGCCAGCTCGACCGGACGCTGGAGGCGCTCGCCGGCTTCGACACCACCCTGGCCGACGAGGTCATCGTCCGCGACGACCAGATCGACCGAACCTACGTCGAGGTCGAGCAGGAGATCCTGCGCACCCTGGCCCTCCAGGCCCCCGTGGCCAAGGACCTGCGCCTGGTGGCCGGGGTCCTGCACATCAACTCGCACATCGAGCGGATGGGCGACCTGTGCGTGAACATGGCCAAGTTCGTCCGCATCACCAAGGACTACCCGCCGGTCCCCGAGATCCAGGCGACCCTGGTCGAGATGGGCGGCCACGCCCAGCGGATGGTGGCCGCGGCCATGACCTGCTTCGCCCGCCGCGACCTGGAGCTGGCCGAGCGCCTGCCCATCTTCGACCAGCCGCTGGACCGGCTCAACGCCGAGGTCTTCCGGCAGATCGAGCGGGCCGCGGCCGACGACCGGACCCTGGAATGGGCCAGCCGCATGGTGCTGGTCGCCCGCTACCTGGAACGGCTCGGCGACCACTCGGTCGACATCGGCGAGCAGGTGGTGTTCATCGTCACCGGCGAGGTCAAGGAGCTCGTTCCCTCCAAGGCGGTCCGGGCCGGGGTCGAGGACGGCTAGCCCATGTCCTTCACCGTCTGGCCGATGGGCAGGCGGCTGGCGGCCCTGCGCCGTAACGTCCACCGCCTGGCCGACACGGCCCTTCCGAGCTGGCGCTGGACCGAGCCCGACGACCTGGCCGGGCTGACCAACGAGCTGAGCGCGATCACCACCCGCCTGCGCGACCGCCTCGACGAGCTGACCGAGGAGCGCGACCGGGCCGGCCAGATCCTTGACGCCCTGGACGACGGCGTGCTGCTGCTGGACGGCGCCGGGCGGCTGCTGGTGGCCAACCCGGCCGCCCGGTCCTGGTTCGGGCTGCCCGACGACCTGCGACCCGGGCTCCCGGTCAAGCGGGTGCTGGGCGTGCCCCAGGTGACCGCCCTGGCCGAGGAGGCGGCCGAGACCAGGGCGCCGGTGACGGGGACGCTGACCCTGGTGTTCCCCGAGCCCCGCACGCTGACGATGCGGGCCTTCCCGCTGGCCGACCGCGGACCCACCGGGCGGATCGTGGTCACGATGACCGACATCACCCAGCGCCGCCGCCTGGAGGTGCTGCGCCGCGACTTCGTGGCCAACGCCTCCCACGAGCTGAAGACGCCGGTGGCGGCGGTCCGGGCCCTGGCCGAGACCCTGCTGACCGCCCTGCCCGACGACCCCGAGGCCGGGCGGCGCTTCGCCGAGCGGATCGGCCGCGAGGCCGAGCGCCTGGACATCCTGGTGCGGGACCTGCTCGACCTCTCGCGGGTCGAGCGCGGGACCCTCGACGTCGAGCCGGTCGACCTGGTCGGGCTGGCCAAGGAGGTCGCCGGGAGCTACGCCGACCGGGCCGAGGAGCGGCGGGTCAAGCTCAGCGCCGAGCTGCGGGCCGACGTGGCCGTCCGCGGCGACCGGGCCCAGCTCGGGCTGCTGCTGTCCAACCTGCTCGACAACGCCCTGCGCCACACACCGGCCAAGGGAAGCATCTGCGTGCGCCTCGACACCACCGAGCGCCAGGCCGTCCTCGAGGTCGCCGACACCGGCGACGGCATCCCGGCGAGCGAGCTGCCCCGCGTGTTCGAGCGCTTCTACCGGGTCGACAAGGCCAGGGCGCGCCAGACCGGCGGGACCGGCCTCGGCCTGGCGATCGTCCGTCACGTGGCCGAGGCCCACGGCGGCACCGTCCGGGTCCAGTCCGAGCTCGGCCAGGGCTCCACCTTCACGGTCACGCTGGCCGTGTCGGGCCCGCCGTCCCCGGGCGGCTGACCCGGCCGCGGCGCCGCCGCCAGCCCCACAGCCCCGCCAGGCCGGCGCCGGCGAGCACGCTCACGACCAGCCCGGCCCGCAACGCCGTGTCCTCGTACCGGAACACGACCCGATGGCTGCCGGCGGGGACCCGCACGCCGCGGAAGGCGTGGTCGACCCGGAGCAGGTCGGCCGGGCGGCCGTCGACCTCGACCCGCCACTGGGGGTACCAGGGGTCGGCAAGGACCAGCAGGCCGTCGGCGTCGCCACGGACCGACACCTCGACGCGGGTCTGGGCGCGCCCGGTGACCCGGACCTCGGCCGGCCGGGCGGGCCGGCCCAGGCCGGGGACGGGGTGCTCGACCATGGCCCGCTCCAGCAGCGGGTAGCCGGCCCGCAGCCTGGCCACCCGGTCGGCCGGGTCGGGGACCACGTCGAGGTCGTGGTACATCCGGGCCAGCGGCGGCGCCGGCCGCTCCCAGAGCAGGAAGAACGCCTCGCGCTGGACCACCCGGAAGCCGTGCTCCTCCATCACCCCGATCTCGTCCGGGGGCAGGCCGTTGGTGACGAACCAGCGCACGCCCAGCAGGTCGAGGGCGGGCCAGCCCCACTTGGACGGGGCCTGGGTGGTGACCCCGGCGGTCAGCCGGGCCTCGGGGTTGACCGCGGCGGTGAAGAACGCCTGGTAGGTCCGGAGCGGGAGCAGCCCGCCGTCGCGGCCCGAGATGGTCTCGGCGTTGGTGGCGTACTCCCAGGCGGGACGGGCGGCCAGCCGCCGCGGCCACGCCTCCCGGTAGTAGCGGCCCATGCGGGCGCTGTAGCCGGCCGGGGCGGCGACCGAGCGGCGCTCTCCCGCGGTGGTGGGCCGGTCCCAGGCGATCGTCACGTAGCGGCCGCGCTCGCGACCCAGACGCTCCATCACCGGCCCCGGGTCGTCGTAGGCGACGTCGGGGACGAGCTGGTGGTACTCGGCCGCCGGCCGGGCCTGCTGGAGCTCGACCGCGGTCACCCCGACCAGGACCAGGGCGACCAGCACCCGGGGCACGGACCGGAACCCGGCCGCCAGCCAGGCGAGCGCCCCGGCGGCGGCGGCAACGGCCCACCAGCGGCGGCTCTCGATCCAGTCGCTGTGCCCGCCCACCGCCAGGGCGAAGCCGAGCACCAGCCCGACCACGGCCAGGCCGCCCAGTCCCTGGCGGGCCCGGGCGGGCAGGCGGCCGACGTCGCGTCCCAGCAGTGCGTCGGTGCCGAGCGCGGCCACCGCCGCCAGCGGGAAGTAGGCCAGCAGCAGGTAGCGGGCCGGCACCCGGAACTCGGCGACCAGGTCGACGTTGCCGGCGATCAGCCGGTAGAGGGCGTTCTGGTTGCCGAGGGCCATCGCGACCCCGAACAGCGACAGGGCCACCGCCCAGACCCGCAGCCAGAGCAGGCGGGCCGGGCCGGCCCAGACCCCGAGGCCGGCCAGCCCGAGGGCGACCAGGCCGATGAAGCCCACGTTCTCGCCGAACAGGGTGTTGCCGTAGTCGGGCAGCAGGGCGTTGAAGGCGAGCCGGGCCGGCAGCTCGTACTGCTCGTCGAAGCCGGGGGTGGTCCGCCAGCCCTGGCGCTGGAGCAGCAGGGTCGGCAGGAGCTGCCAGGCGAACAGCAGCCCGAGCGCGGCCATGGCCCCGCCGAGCCGCAGGGCGGCGGTCAGGGCCCGGCGGGGCCAGTCGCGCAAGCCGGCGGACAGGCTCCAGGCGAGGCCGTAGGTGGCCAGGGCGAACAGGGTGTAGACCCATTCCTCGGGGTGGCCGGCCAGCAGCTGCAGCCCGGCCGCGACCCCGGTCAGCACGACCCACCGCAGCCGCCCCCGCTCAAGGGCCAGGTGGCCGAACAGCAGCACCAGCGGCATCCAGGCGATCACCTGAAGCTGGTTGAGCAGGATGATGTGCTGCAGGGTGATCGACCCGAAGCCGAACGCCAGCGCGGCCAGGACCGCCCCGGCCCAGCCGGTGCGCAGGGCGAAGCGGCAGTAGGCCCACATGCAGACCCCGGCCAGGGCGACGTGGAGGGCGGCGACCACTTCCAGGGCGGTGGAGGTGGGCAGGACCCAGAACGGCAGGTTGCCCGGGTAGAGCACCGCGTGCTGGAGGTTGGCCAGGAACGGCTCGCCGCCGTACTGGTTGTCGAGCCAGGTGGGCAGGAACCCGTCCCGCAGCAGCGCGGCCAGGCCGTGCTTCTCGGGGCCGAAGAAGCCGAGGAGCACGTCGTCGTAGAAGGTCTCCCTGGCCGAGCGCAACGCCGGCAGGAACGCGACCGTCAGGGCCTGCAGCACCAGGTAGACGACCACCCCCTCGAGGGCCAGGGCGCGGCCCGACGGCCGGGGCGGGGCCGCGGCGGCGGCCGCCGGCGCGGGCGCGGCCGTCCCGGCCGGCCTGGCGGTGACGTCAGGCCGCATGGGTCGACTCCAGCGCTCGCGGCGCCGTCGGGCGAGGCTCGGGGGGTTCGCCGGGTGGCCGGAGACGGGCCAGGGCGAGCCCGAGCAGCCCGAAGGCGCCGGCGAGCAGCGCCCCGGCCGCGGCCAGGGCCGGCCAGGGCCAGGCCAGCCCGGCCGCTCCGAGCAGGTCGGCGACGGCGCCGAGCAGCCCGTCCGGGCCGCCGGGCCGGCGGCCCTCCAGGGCGGTGACGAACCCGGCCCAGGCCATCCCGGTGAGGACGAGCTGGGCCAGGGTCACGCCGGGGATCCACAGGCCATGGCGGCCGCCGGCCAGCCGGTCGAGACCGGCGGCGGCCACCACGGCCAGCACGGGCAGCCCGGGGAACAGGTAGCGCGGGTGCAGGTGGCCGCCGTTGCCGTCGTAGGCGGCGACCATCGCGTAGACCGCGGCCAGCCAGGCCAGGGCCAGCGCCCAGGCGGCCACGGCCGCCGCGTCGGCGGACCGGCGGCGCCGGAGGTGGCCGACGGCGGCCACGGCCAGGCCGGCCAGGGCGAGCACCCCGACGACCCGGGGGACGGCCACGGCCAGGGCCGGGACCGGCACCCTGGGCAGGTTGAAGCGGGTCCAGACCCACAGCCCGTCGTACAGCCGCAGCGCGTACGCCGGCGAGACCAGCAGGTCGAGCGTGTGGTCCTGGGGCTTGAAGCGGAACAGCTCCTGGTTGTAGGCGGCCCCGGTGAGGGAGCCGTAGAGGGACCGGTTGCGCAGGTACCAGCCGGCGGCCGCGGCGCCGGCGATGCCCCCGACGACGGCCCCCGTCCCGGCGGCGACCAGCACCCGCCGGACCAGGGCCTGGCGGCCGTGCAGGAGCACGCCGGCCACGGCCGCCACCCCGGCCAGGGCGACCAGGACGAGCCCGGGGGCCTTGGTCAGGGCGGCCACGGAAGCGGCCACGGTCAGGCCGGCAAGGCGCGGGAGGGTGGGGCCGCGGCGGACGACCGCGACGGCCGTGGCCAGGGTGGCCCCGGCGGCCAGGAACACGAGCCCGTCGTTGTAGACGAAGGCCGCGACATGGGGGAGGCTCGGCAGCAGGGCGGCCAGCCAGGCGGCGCCGACGGCCACCCGGGGCCGCCCCGGGGCCAGCAGCAGGGCCAGCCAGGCGACCGCGATCAGGCCGCCGGCGGCCAGGCCGATCGACAGCAGCCGGGCCGCCAGGAACCCGGCTCGGGGCATCCCCAGCCACTCCCCCAGACCGATGGGCGCGGCCGTGACCGCGTAGAACAGGGGCGGGTGGTTGGCGACGTACACCCGCCGGGCCCGGCCGTCGTCCGGGGCCAGCGGCACCCGGTCCGCCGGCAGCGGCGTGGTCAGGGTGGGGAGCCGGCCGTCCAGGACCGTGGCCGCGTAGCCGACGTGGTAGAGCTCGTCCGGGGGCAGGTAGGGGCGGATCGCGACCGCCTGCACGGTGGCCAGGGCGAGGAAGGCGAGCACGGCCCCGGCCACGCCCAGCCGGACCGCTCGCCGCTCCTGGGCGTCCAGATCGCCGTCCACGGGCCGCAGCCTACGGGTGCCCGCGGCCCGCGACCCCGTCCGGGGTGACCGCCTCGCCCGGTTTCGGCAGCGGGTTCACCGACCCTTCAGCTTAGCTTCGGCTGGACGCAAGCCACTGCTCGGTGGCTGGCCGCCCGCGATGCGCGAGGGTGGAACCGGTCGTCCGGAGCAGCCTCCGGCATCCACGCACGGTCCCCCAGGCAACCCCCCCAGGCACCCACGAGGAGCACCCCATGCCACCCGGTCGCACGTCCCGGCTCGCCCGGCGGGTCGGCCTCGCGCGCTCGCGCCAGCTGCTCCGCCGCTCCCTCGCCCTGCACGCCACGGCGGGCGCCTTCCCCCTGGCCACGGTCATCGCCAGGCCCAAGGCGACGGTGAGGTCGTCGCTGTGAGCCTCGACGTCACCGTCGTGCTCCCCTGCTACAACGAGCGCGACCACATCGAGCTGGAGATCAAGCGCATCAAGGCCGCCCTCGACGACGCCGGTCTGGCCTACGAGCTGATCTGCGTCGACGACGGCTCCACCGACGGCACCCGCGACATCCTCGAGGCGACCCCGGGGATCCGCACCATCTTCCTGCCGCGCAACCAGGGCTCGGGCACGGCCAGACGGATCGGCACCCAGCAGGCCAAGGGCCGGGTGGTCGTCTGGACCGACGCCGACATGACCTATCCCAACGAGCTGATCCCCGAGCTGGTCGCCCACCTCGACCAGACCTGGGACCAGGTCGTCGGGGCCCGCCGGACCGAGGCCGGGACCTACAAGCTGGCCCGGGTCCCGGCCAAGTGGGCCATCCGCAAGCTGGCCTCGTTCCTCACCGACACCGACATCCCCGACCTGAACTCGGGCCTGCGGGCGTTCAAGCGGTCGGTGGCCGAGCCGTACCTGCGCCTGCTGCCGTCCGGGTTCTCGTGCGTGACCACGATCACCCTGGCCTTCCTGTCCAACGGGCACACGGTCAAGTACGTGCCCATCGACTACTTCAAGCGGGCCGGGCGGTCCAAGTTCCACCCCTTCAAGGACGCCTACAACTACATCCTCCAGGTGCTGCGCATGGTCATGTACTTCAACCCGCTGCGGGTCCTGATGCCGGTCGCCCTGACCCTGCTGGCCGCGACCTTCGTCAAGGCCGGGGCCGACCTGGTCGTCCACGACCTGCGGGTGACCGGGTCCACCGTCCTGGTCGGGTTGGCCGCGTTCAACATCATGGCCATCGCCCTGCTCGCCGACCTGGTCGTGCGGCGCACGGCCAGCGACTGATGGCCGCGCCCGAGACCGTCGGGGTGGTCATCGGCAACCACACCCAGAAGTACACCGCCCGCAACCCGGCCATCCGGCTGCTGACCGAGCGCTGGGTGGCCAACCTGGACGGCGTGCTCGGACGGGTCGCCGGGGCCGAGCCGGTGGGGCGGGCGCTGGAGGTCGGCTGCGGCGAGGGGGTGATCGCCGACCGGCTGCACCGCCGCTTCGGCGAGGTCGTCGCCCTCGACCTGCCCGACGCCGGGCTGCGGGCCGACTGGCGCGGCTACCCCGGTCCCCGGTTCCTGCACGCCAGCGCCCACGAGCTGCCCTTCGGCGACGACCAGTTCGACGTGGTGGTCGCGGCCGAGGTCCTGGAGCACCTGCCCGACCCGGTCAGGGGCCTCGAGGAGATGGCCAGGGTGGGCCGGCGCCACCTGGTGCTGTCGGTGCCCCGGGAGCCGGTCTTCCGCTCCTGCAACCTGGTCGCCGGCCGCTACGTGCGCGACCTGGGCAACACTCCCGGCCACCTCAACCACTGGTCGAAGCGGGGCTTCGTGCGCTTCATCTCCCAGGTCGCCGAGGTCAGGAGCGTGACCAGCCCGTTCCCCTGGACCTGCGTCTGGGCCGTCCTGCCCGCCGCGGGCTAGCGGGGACGGCGCCCGGCCCCCACCAGCGCGACCGCGCTCCAGCCGAGGTCGCCGAGCACGAACAGCAGCCGCGACAGCACCGCGACCACGGTGGCCTGGGACCGGGGCAGCACCGCGCCGAGCAGCAGGACCAGGGCGGCCTCACGCACGCCGGCCCCGGCGGGGGCGACCAGCACCAGGAACCCGGCGCACCAGGAGGCCGCGAACGCCCCGGTCGCCCGGGCCGCGAGGAGCGGGCCACCGGCCCCGAGCTCGCCGGCCAGCACCCAGACGTGGACGCCGTAGGCCAGCCAGGAGGCCAGCGCCCAGCCGGCCGCCCGCAGCACCCCGGCGGTCGACAGGGGGACCGGCAGCGGCGGCCGCCGGGCCAGCCGCACGGCCAGGGCGAGGAGCCGGTTCAGCACCGGCGGGACGACGGCCAGCAGGGCCAGGGGGAGCACGGCCAGCAGCCACCAGTAGGCGTGGACCGCGTCGGTCCCCATCAGCGGGGCGGCCGCGGCGGCCACGGCCAGGCCGGTGCCGACGACGAGGAGCAGGAACACCCCTACGGCCGCCCCGGACGCCCGCTCCGGGACCTGGTGGTCGCGCCCCAGCTCCATCTGGGCCATGACCGGCCAGAGCGACCCGGGGAGGTACTTGCCGAGCTGGCCGAGGAAGAACACCCGGGCGCCGGCCGCCACCGGCAACCGGCCGCCCAGGTCGGCCAGGACCGCCCGCCAGCACAGGAAGGTGGCCAGGATCCCGGCCAGCACGGCCGCCAGGGCGACGGCCAGGGACGGCATCGAGAGCTGGCCGAGCAGTGGCCGCACCTCCTCCCACCGGGCGGCCAGCGACCATCCGAGGGCGCCGAGGAAGGCGGCGAGCACGGCCAGCCGGACCATGACCCGCCACCGGGGCTGAGGGACCATCGGCCGACGCTACCGCGCCCCGCGGCCCGGCGACGGCCCGTCCCGGCCCGGGCGCCGAGCATTCAGCCACTGTTCCGGCCCTGGTCATCCGGCGCCGTTCGCCCGATGGAGTTCGCCGGCTCGCCGCCTGCATCCCCCGCGCTCGCCATGTGGGGTGCCTATCCGGGTGAGGGAGCAACAGTCCCGAGCCCGCGAGGTGCTCCATGGCCGACCTTCACCCACCGCCGACCATCGCCAGACGCCGGTTCCTGGCCGGAACCGCCGGCACGGCCGGCCTGCTCGTGGCGGCGGCCGTGCCGGGCGCCTGGGCGGCGCCGTCCCGGCGGCTGGACGACCCGTTCACCCTCGGGGTGGCCTCCGGCGACCCGACCCCGACAGGGATCGTGCTCTGGACCCGGCTCGCCCCCCGCCCCCTGGACCCCGACGGCGGCATGCCCGGCCGCCCCGTGCCCGTCCAGTGGGAGCTGGCCACCGGACCCCGGCTTGGCAACGTGGTCCGCCGGGGTGAGGCCCTGGCCCATCCCCGCTTCGCCCACAGCGTCCATGTCGAGGTCGAGGGGCTGGACCCGGGCCGCAGCTACTGGTACCGGTTCCGGGCCGCCGGCCACCTGAGCCGGGTCGGCCGCACCCGGACCGCCCCCGACCCGGCCCGGGCGCTGGGCAAGCTGTCGTTCGCCTTCGCCTCCTGCCAGAACTGGGAGCGCGGCTGGTACCCGGCCTGGCGACACCTGGCTGAGGACGACGTCGACCTGGTCCTGCACCTGGGCGACTACATCTACGAGGGGGCCGGCCGCGGCGGGGGGCGTGCGCCGTCACGCCGGCCCCGAGCCGACCACCCTGGCCGGCTACCGGGTCCGTCACGCCCTCTACAAGACCGACCCCGACCTCCAGGCCGCCCACGGCCGCCACCCGTTCGTGGTCACCTGGGACGACCACGAGGTCGAGAACGACCACGCCGGGCCGCACCCGGCCGACGGCGACCCGGTCGCCTTCGCCCGCCGGCGGGCGGCCGCCTACCGCGCCTACTGGGAGCACCTGCCCATCCGTCACCGCCCGCCGGACGGTCCCAGCCTGCCCCTGTACCGGCGGTTCTCCTTCGGCGACCTGGCCGAGCTGTTCGTGCTCGACACCCGCCAGCACCGCGACGACCAGGCCTGCGCGGCCGGCGGCGGCGGCCAGGTGGTGACCTGCGCCGAGCGGACCGATCCGCGCCGCTCCATCCTCGGCGACACCCAGCGACGGTGGCTGCTTGCCGGCCTGGGCCGCTCCCAGGCCCGCTGGAACGTCCTCGCCCAGCAGGTCCTGATGGCCGAGGTCGACCTGCGGCTCGGGCCCGGCCGGGCCTGGTACAGCGACGCCTGGGACGGCTACGCCGCCGACCGGGCCCGCCTGCTGCGCTTCATCGGGCGCCGCCGGCCGGCCAACCCGGTCGTGCTCAGCGGCGACATCCACTCCTCGGGGGCCGGCAAGTACGGCGCCTTCGCCCGGCACCTGCCCGAGAACCCCCACATCCGCTTCTTCGAGAGCCGCCTGCGCGGCTACACCCGCGGCACCATCCTCCGCCAGCGCTGGTACACCGACCTGCGGGTGGTCGACTCGATCACCCACCGCGACGCGGGCGTCCGCACCCTGGCCCGCTTCGTGGTCGAGGCCGGCCATCCCGGGGCCCAGCGCGTGCACTGAGATGAACAGTTGGTGAAGCCGGGGCCGGTGGCGCGGCCGGGATCAAGGCGTGCCGCCTGGCGGTCGAGAATCGATCCAGCTTCAACCGGCAACATCCATCACGAAGAAGGCAGGTATGTACCGGGCAGCGATCGTCGACGAGACGGAGCTTGGGCAGCTTGCGACGCTGATCTCCCGGCTCACCCCGGCCCAGCAGCGGCTGGTGGCCGCCCTGGCCGACGGGTTCCGGAGCGGGTGGCTCGAGCCGTTCCAGTGGGAGCGGGCCTGGCGGGGCAGCGACCTGAACGACGAGGTCGTCCTCGGCGACGCCCGGACCTGGCTGGCCCGCCGTCCCCGGCACCCCTCCGGCCTCCCCGACCAGGCCGACTGACGTCCTCAGCCGAGCTGAGCGGCGACCAGCAGGCCGAGGACGACCACGGAGACCACGGCCAGGGCGCCGGCGAGGATGCGGGGGGCGGCGTGGGCCGGGAGGGGGTCGCCGGCGCGGATGGCGTGGTCGGTGGCGAGGAAGCGGCGGTAGCCGCTCCAGGCGGTGACGGCGCCGAGAAGGACGAGGACGCCACCGACGACCTCGCGGCCGCCCGTCCAGCCGAGGGGCGGGGCGAACCGCACCACCCCCAGCCCGGCGACGTCGAGGGCCAGGGCGGTGCGCACCCAGGCGAGCAGGGTCCGCTCGTTGGCCAGGGAGAAGCGGTAGTCGGGCTCGCGCCGGTCGCTCACGAGAGCCAGGCACGCAGTGACTTGCGGCTGGCGGCCTTCCAGACCTTGCGCCAGCGGTCGCGGGTGCCGGCGGCGCTGTCCCGTTCGGCGCCGATCAGGAGGCCGGCGACGATGGCGGCGTCGCGCCGGGAGGAGGCGGCCGCCTCCCGGAGCCAGGCCTCGCCGACGACCGCGTCCTGGTGGTCGCCGAGGACGTCCTGGAGGTCGGCGATGGCGTCGGCGAAGTCCTCGGCCGGCGTGCCGAACACGGGCTCGACCGCCTCGGCGGCGTAGCGGGCCCGCTTGGCCCGGATGCGGATCTGGTGGAGGGCCTCGTCGGGCGGGTCGTCGCCGGCCTTGCCGACCTCCTTGCGCAGCCTCTTCCAGGGCCTGGTGACCAGCGGCGGCATGACCTCGACGGCCGGGCGGTCGCCTCCGGGGAGCAGCGCGGGCGCGGCCGCGGCGGCGACCAGGTCGTCGAGCAGGACGGCGTACTTCTCCTGGGCCATGGCGCCGAGCAGCCGCCGGCGGGCCTGGTCGCGCTGGTCGGACAGCTTGGCCAGCAGCCGCCGCCCGGCCTTGGCGTCCTCGGCGGGGAGCTCGGCCAGGTGGTCCTCGAACCGCTCCAGCAGCACGTCGGTGTCGCGGACCTGGCCGAGCAGGTCGGCCAGCCACTTGAGGTCGTCGCGGAGACGGTCGGTCCACTCCTCGTCGAGCAGCTTGGAGAAGGTCCGCAGGGTGGAGCGGATGCGGCGGGTGGCGACCCGGGCCTGGTGGACCGCCTCGGGGTCCTCGCCGATCCGGACCCCGGCCTCGTGCCGGAACAGCCGCAGGGTGCTGGTGGCCAGGTCGTGGCGGAGCAGCTCCTCCACGCTGGAGCCCTCGTCCACCTCTGGCTGGACGACCTCGGGACCGAGCACCCGCTCCCGGCCGGCGAGGGCGCGCAGGTACTTGGGGGTCGGGTCGGCCGCCTCGGCGCCGGCCTCCAGCAGCTGCTCCACCACCTGCTCGAGCAGGTCGGTGTCGGCGCCCTCGTCCAGCTCGATCTCGAGCTCGCGGAAGCGGCTCAGGATGCGGCTGCCGTCCAGCACCTGGACCTCGTCGTCGACCACCTCGCCGAGCCGCGACCCGCCGGGCTCGCGCAGCTCCACCGGGCGGCGCAGGGTCCGCATCCGCACCGTCGGCGAGAGGCTGGCCGTGCGGACGAACGGCCGGACCAGGGCCAGGGCCTCGGCCGGGGGGCGGCGCCCGTCGCCGGCGAAGACGTGCTCGGCCCGGACCAGCAGGACCCCGTGCTGGCCCTCGGGCAGCTTGACCGTCCAGCCCTCGCCGGGCCGCCAGCGGAGGCTGGCCTCCCAGCGGGCCAGGCGCAGGTCGGCGGTGTCGTAGTAGGTGGTCCGGAGCCGCCGGTCGGGCTGCCGCTCGGCCAGGAAGCCGTCGTCCAGCCCGCCCAGCTCCGGCAGGTCGAAGCCCGGCGGGGCGGCCAGCTTCGCCTCACGCTCCTTCATCGGCCGTCCTCCTTGCTCGCGGCTCGCGCCTTGCCTGCGAGCCTCACCGTGGGAGCGAGTCCTGGGCCTCCCGCTCGAGGGGCCG
>Ga0081538_10003323_pt1 | contig 15232 bp, 12 predicted proteins | sample TabmetS5T2R1_FD_71022 | JGI IMG/M metagenome (GOLD analysis project Ga0081538, IMG submission 71022) | Tabebuia heterophylla rhizosphere microbial communities from the University of Puerto Rico - S5T2R1 | ecosystem: Host-associated > Plants > Roots > Rhizosphere ... | reverse complement strand
AGGCTGCGGAAGCCGACGCCGCGCTCGGCCAGGCCGGTGACGGTGTCGACCAGATGCCGCAGCGACCTTCCAAGCCGGTCGAGCTTCCAGACCACCAGGGTGTCGCCGGGCCGCAGCTGGTCCAGGAGCTGCTCGAGGGTGGGCCGGTCGGCGCGGGCGCCGCTGGCGGTCTCGGTGAAGACTCGGTAGCAGCCGGCCGCGGTGAGGGCGTCCATCTGGAGCTGGGGTTGCTGGTCGGTGGTGGAGACGCGGGCATAGCCGAGCAGATGGCCCATGCCGCTGACCGTCTCACAACCCTCCGACAGTCGTGGTTGTGCGACGTTGATCTCGGACACGAGTTCTGGACGCCGCTAGCGGCCCGGTGGCGGGGGAGTGGCGGCTGTCGCAGAAACCCCACGTTTCTGCAATGTGATGCTCTTGTGTTCCTCAAGCGAGGTGCTGGGGCCTGTGAACGGTCAGCCGGTCGACTCGTTGAGCGGCCGGCGGTTTCTGGCGCCTGCTTCGGTTTCGGCCGATCCCCTGCGGGTAGGCGGCCTTGTGCCCGAGTCTGGTTGAAGGGGGCGAGCAAGATGCCCAGGGTACGAGAGGTCATGACCCCCGATCCGGCGACGGCCTCCCCGTCGATGAGCGTGGTTGAGGCGGCCAAGGAGATGATCCAGAAGGAGAAGGGGCCGCTGCCGGTGGTGGAAGGTGGCCGGGTCGTGGCCATGGTCACTGACCGCGACATCATCGCCCGGGTGGTGGCGGCCGGTCAGGACCCGAGCGGGCTTCGGGTGAGCGACATCGCCACCAAGGACGTGGTGACGATTGGGCCCGACCAGGACACCGACGAGGCCCGGCGGCTGCTGGCCCAGCACCAGCTGGACCGCTTAGTGGTCGTGGAGGAAGGCGACCGGCTGGTTGGAATCATCTCAGAGGCCGACCTGCGCAGGGACGAGGGCCCGCTGGCCTAGGCTCCACGCCGACCGACCCGGCCCAGCGGTGACCCACCCACACATGGTGGGTCACCGTCGTCGCTGGCTGGGCCAAGGACCATAGGGTGTCGCGGCCGGCCGTCAGGGTAGATGTCGGAGGCCGTCTCGCAAAGGAGGTCCTGCCATGGGCGTCGATACCGCCCCGTTGGAGGACGAGGAGATCAAGACCGTCTGGCCCTGGGTCCGTGCTCAGGGCGGTGCCACCGTCAGCGACGGCGACTCTGGCGACTCCGGCGGCGACAGCGACGCTGGTGACAGCGGCGACTCCGCTGACTCGGGCAGCGACAGCGAAAGCGACTCGGACGCCAGCGACAGCGGCGACGACAGCGACTCCACCGACCGCTGATCAGCGGTCAGCCGGCCATCTGGGTCGAGGAGGGATCGGCATGGGTGAGCAGCACAGCCATGACGCCGAGGTCCACAGCCACGAGCATGCCCACGTCACCCACTACTTGAGCGGCGGCCAGGACTGGACGCATCTGACCGCCAGCCATGAGCATGAGCACAACCATGCGGCGCTCACCCACAGCCACGAGCCGCACCAGGACCCGGCTCACGAGCACGGCCGCGAGGCCCACATCCACGACCACGAGCAGCCGACCAGCTCACCGGCGTAGCCGCTCGCCGCACGATGCCGGTCCAGGGGCCACTCGATGATCCGGTTTGGCTTCATCAGGTGACTGTCATGGCGGTTGTGGCGACCCGCCGGGGCGTCCGGGGTCGCCGACCGGGGTGATGGCCAAACAGTGGTAGACCTCACGAGCCACCTAGCGTTGCAGGCAGCGGATGATTTCAGCGGTCGACCGGCCTTGCTTGGTGCGTCGAGCGGCGTAGTGGCGAGTTTCTGGATCCCGGCCAGGCGGAGCATCACGATGCGCCATAGGGCGTTGTTGGCTACCGGTCCCCTGGCGCCCTGAGATCGGTCTCGAGGGGCCCGCACACGAGTCCGGGCGGTCGGTGAACTGTTCCTACCCGACTGCCGGTGGGGGGCGACAACCACCCAGTCAGGATGAGGCGCTGGACGGTGGGGCGAGCGCTGGGGACCACAGGCCACAATACGGGGATGGGACTCACCGACGACAAGATGGTCTATGCCGCCCTGGGCGACTCGCTGTCGATCGACGACTACGCCGGCGGTCAGGGCCGCTCCCCGGGCGATCGGCCGTTGGCCGGTCAGGGTGTTCAGCTGCAGCAGGAAGATGACCGGGCTGATCGCCGCGGCCAGGGCCAGCGGAATGATCTCCCGCAGCAGGCTGCTCATCGTTCCACCAGCCACCGACGAGGCGGCATCAATCTGACCTCCCCAAGCAGATGTGGGTGGACCGACGAGGATATGCTGCGCGACCACCTCGGGTGTGACAGCGGCTCTGTAGATCTGCTACAGCGCCACGAGGGCCACGAGGAAGAGGGCGAACGCCGCCCAGCTGGTCGCGAGTTGGAGCCAGTTGATCGTGAAGTAGCGCTGTCGTGTCGCCGCCCAGTCCGCTGGCATCGCCTCGGGGTCCCCGGCCAGGATCATCTTGTAGGTCGGTGTCTTCCACACATTGGAGACGACGAGGACCCCGACGACCCAGACGCCCAGGCCGATCGCGGTGAGCACGAACGAGGTGGAGCCGGGATCGTCAAAGAGGAGCACGAGCGCGACGATCGACGCGATGCTCGTCACGCCCGACCAGGCGTAGTTGAACACCTTGCCCAAGCCGTTGTCGGCGTAGCGAAGGAACCGCTCCATGAAGTTCCGGAACTCCGGGCCGGTCATGGCTGCCTGCATGGGACGGATGATCGTGCACAGCCCTCCCAGGAAGCCTGCCGCGAGTCCCGAGAAGAAGCTCGACGCTGCAAGTGCCCATTCCTCGGCCGTCATAGCGAGCCTCCTCTGTGGTGCGGATCCGATCTAGACACTCGGCTGAGCGTCGGGCAGCCGCGGCGCACGCTAGGCAGGACTCTGGCACCGGCCAGGTGAGAATGAATCCCCTTCAATGGGTGATTTCTCCCGGCAGGGGCGATTCCTCCGCTGACCCCAGCTGCGCAGTACCGTGACAGGGATGGGGTCTTCGACCGTTGTGGGCCGACCACACCGCCGTGGGAACGCCCAGCCCACCTGTAAAAGTGCTGGTCAGCCTAGTACTTGGGCTCGCAGGCTTCGGACCCCGGCGCGCCTCATCCCTAACAGATGATCCAAGCCTGCCCACACTCTAGCGACCGACCGACCAGCGTTTTAGCTGGTCAAGGCCATATGGTGTGCCTGGCTGGACTTGAACCTGGGACCTCATCCTTATCGGCAATCACGCGCTTACCGCTATGCAACCCGGCGTTTTTGCAGGTCGCTGGCGACCGTAGAGGGTCAAGTAATGCGTTCTACGTTCCCGCCCGACCAGCGCACGGATGGACACGCGGCCGCGGACAAGCTATGAGGACCGATCCGTTGCTGGCAAGGCGATGGGGCTGCCGGGTGGGCGCGGCAGCCCCATCGAGTGTGGCGTGCTTGTGACCGTGGTCAGGCCGCGTGCCCAAGCCGCGTCCTGCGGCGCCCCCGTCGGGCGGCCAGCACGGCCAGCCCACCAACGAGCGCCAAGACAACCGTCAGGGCACCGAGTGAAGCGAGGAACCAGCCGGATTGTCCGTTCTGGTTGGCTGGCGCAGGGGCGGGCACCTTGGCGGGTGTCCCGCTGGGTATGGAGTGGCGCTCCCGGTCCAGCTGCCGCTGGACGGCGGCGTCCGCGGCGCCCTGCTCCTGGGCTGCGCGCTCGCCGCTACGGAACTCCTCCACAGCCTCGGCCGTGGCGCTCCGCTCCTGTGAGGCCCGCTCGCCGCGACGGAATTGCTCGACGCCGTCGGGGGGCTGCGCCTGGGCGACGGCCACGCCGACCAGGTTCATGGCCGCCAGCGCGACCCCGAGGATCAGTGTGCGTGTGAGTTTGGACATGGTCGTCCTCCCATCGATCAACTGCTGGTTGGCGTGTGGTTGACGGGCTGGACGGCTGCGAAGCCGGGCCAGCGGGCCAGCTGCCACCAGCGGCGAGCCACCCGTGCCCTGCGCCGCCGGCGTGGCGGACGCCCGCCACGCACCAGGCGCGCCTGAGCGGCCTCGCTCCGCCGTTCGGTCGTGCGCTGCTCAGCCAGCAACTGGCTCAGTCCGGCGTGCTGGTTGTGCATGTGCCCTCCCCTCCTCTCGCCGGCCATCGCCAGCGACCGGGTCGAGCCTTGCCTGTCGCTGACCAGCTCAGCATGGCGCTCGGCCGCTCGCGCCGAATCCGGCACCTGCCATATGTCTGGCCTCGCCGGTTCCCCATCCTTGACCGCCGCCTCTTTACGGCCACCGTTCCCCTTCGGTCGGTCGCAGGCGATAATCCCGGCGAGATGGGCGGCCGCGTGGCGAGCCCGACCTTCGTCGGCCGCGTCGAGGAGCTCCAGGCCCTCGAGGCGGCCAGGAGGCGGGCCGCGGATGGCGAACCGGCCGTCGTCCTTGTGGGGGGCGAGGCCGGGGTGGGCAAGACCCGCCTGGTCGCCGAACTAACCGCTCGTTGCGCCGCCGACGGCACCCGGGTGTTGACCGGGGGCTGCGTCCCGGTTGGCGATGGCGGCCTAGCCTATGCGCCGATTGTGCAATCTCTGCGATCTCTACTCGCCGAAGTTGGAGTGGCAGCGGTCCGCGAACTTGTCGGCCCGTCGTGGCCAGAGCTGGCCCGCCTTCTGCCCGCCTTGGGTGCGCCGGATGGCACCGGCGCCCCCGAGCAGGCCGCTCAGGCCCGACTGTTCGAGCTGCTGCTCGGGCTGCTCGGGCGCCTGGCCGAGCAGGCCTCGCTGGTGCTGGTGGTCGAGGACCTGCACTGGGCCGACCGCTCCACCCGTGACCTGCTGGCCTTCCTGGTCAGGAATCTCCGACAGGAGCGGGCGCTGCTGGTGGTTACCTACCGCAGCGACGAGCCGGGCCAGCACCGGCTCGGCCCCTACCTGGCCGAGTTGAACCGCGGCGGCCCGGTCCAGCGCCTGGAGTTGCCGAGATTGGATCGAGCCCAGACGGCCGCCCAGCTCACCGGGATTCTGGGTTCCACCCCAACAGCGGACCTGGTGGACGGCGTGTTCGCCCGGTCGGAGGGCAACCCGTTCTTCACCGAGGAGCTGCTGGCGGCCATGCGGGCCGGCTCGGACGGCCTGCCGGCCACCCTGCGCGACCTGCTCCGAGGCAGGATGGACGCGTTGTCCGAGCCCGCCAGGCAGGTATTGGCGGTGGTCGCGGTGGCCGGCCGGCAGGTCTCCCATCGGCTGCTCGTGACCGTGGCCGGTCTGGACGACCGCGTGCTGGTCCAGGCGCTGCGGGACGGGGTCGCCAGCCAGCTGCTGGTGACCCGCCCCGGCCAGGACAGCTACGAGCTCCGGCATGCCCTGCTCCGCGAAGTCGTGGACGCCGACCTGCTGCCCGGCGAACGGGCGCGGCTGCACACCGCCCTCGCCCACGCCCTTGCCGACCTGCTGCGTCGGGGCGAGCTGGACTGGTCGGGGTCAGCGGCCGAGGTCACCGTCCACTGGCACCGAGCAGGCGACCTACCAAAGGAGCTGGAGTGGTCGGTGCGGGCAGGGGTGGAGGCCGACGGTATCTACGCCTACGCCGAGGCGCTCCACCACTACGAGCGGGCGCTGGACCTGTGGGATCGGGTCGCCGATGCCGAAACCCGTGCCGGCGTGGATCGGATGGAAGTGCTCGAACGGGCGGCGCGGGTCGCCGATGCCAGTCGCGATGTCTCCCGGGCCTTGGCCTTCATCGACTTGGCGTTGCGCGATATCGATCCCGCGGTTGACCCGGTTCGGGCTGGGCTGTTGCACGAACGCCGCGGCGTGTACCTGATGGCCACCCGGGACCTACAGTCCAGATTCGAGGCGTTAGCTGAGGCGGTTCGCCTCATCCCGCCAGATCCGCCGTCCAAGGAGCGCGCCCGGGTGCTGGCCAGCTTCGCCGAAACTCTGGTATTCGCCTCCCGCACCGAACAGGCACGAGCGGTCAGTGAGGAAGCCGTGGCGCTCGCCCGCCAGCTTGGCGCCAAACTTGAGCTGGGGCGGGCGCTGGTCGCGTTGGGCGGGGCGCAAGTGGACTCCGGGTCGTTCCAAGCCGCGGTTGTGTCGTTACGCGAGGCCTGCCGACTGGCCGAGCAGCATGCCGACCTTGACACGCTTGGACGTGCCTATGGCTGGCTTGGCGACGCCTTGATGCAGTCCGGGCGGCTCGAGGACGCGGTCGCGGTGTCGCTGTCGGGTCGCGAGCCGCTGCGGCGTCTGGGACTGGCAGGCCAGTGGCAGGACACCTTCCTGATGGTCCTTGCGGGCAAGGCGCTGTTCAAGCTGGGCCGCTGGGACGAGGCCCACGGGCTGGCGACACAGGCCTTGGCGCAGGCCCAACCAGAGCAGGTGTACGTGTTTTTGACGGTCGCAACGCTTGAGGTCGGCCGCGGCGAGTTCCAGGCAGCCGAAGCACACTTGCAGGCCATCGAGAAACGGTCCCTGTCCTTGGCTGGCCTGCCATCCCACGCCCGCCAGTACGCGGGGCTCGTGGCCGAGTTGCGGCTCTGCCAGGGCCGGCTGGAGGAGTCCCGGGCAGCCATCCAGGACGGACTGGACCGGGTGGCCGAGACCGACGAGCGAAAGCGCAGCGGCCGGCTGCTGTGTCTGGGCATGCGCATCGAAGCCGACCGGGCCGAGCTGGGACGCGCCCGCCACGATCAGGGTGAAATCCAAGCGGCCATCCGCGCCGCCGACGCCCTGGCCACCCGGGCCGCGGCGATGGCCCCCAACCCCCTGGTGGCTGGTGCCAGCCACATTCTGGCCACCCCTGCAGTGGCCGCCCTCTTCGACGGGGAGCGCGCGCGCCTTGAGGGCCGATCCGACGCGGTCCTGTGGCAGAAGGCAGCCACCGCGTGGTTGGCCCTTGGCCGGCCCTACCCGGCCGCCTACGCCCAGTGGCGGCAGGCCGAGGCGCTGCTGGCCAGCCGAGCGCCCAGGGCCCAGGCCGAGGAGACGCTGCAGGCGGCGCACGCGGTCGCTGCCCGGCTGGGGGCGGCGCCGCTGCGGCGCGAGCTGGAACTGCTCGCCCAGCGCGGCCGAGTCCGGCTGGCGGCGCCTGCCGAACCGGCAGTGGCCGAGTCGGAGGCGCCCTCGGTGGCCGCCTCCTTGGGGCTGACCCGGCGGGAGGCGGAGGTGTTGGCGCTGGTCGCCGCTGGTCGGACCAACCGGCAGATCGGCCAAGCGCTGTTCATCACCCCCAAGACGGCCGGGGTCCACGTCTCGCGGATCCTGGCCAAACTCGGCGTGGCCGGTCGTGGCGAGGCGGCCGCGATCGCCCACCGGCTCGGCCTCGACAAGCAATAATCCCGCCTTGAGCTTGGCTGCTCTCCTCCCGCCGGGTTCGTAGCGTCACATCTGGGAGAGCCGACCCAAACATAAAGGTCCTGGCGCCACTCGGCGTCAACATGGCCCCCGTCAACGTCAGCCTACGAAGTAATGCGTTCTATGACCGCTGTGCGCAGAGATGCAGACGAACGGCCGCGATCGGAGACGACGACGGACCAACGTTTTCCCTGGTCAACCCGGATATAGTGGGCCTGGCTGGTCTTGAACCAGCGCCCTCATCCTGAAACGTGAATCCTCGGGGTGTTACGCCGCCAGGGGTTCGAGGACGACGCGGTAGCCAAGGGCCTGGAGCTGGGCGATGGCCCGTTGCCGCTGGCGCTCGGTGTCGCGGCGGACGAAGTAGTCGCCGCCCAGATCCTGGTAGTCGCAGTCGTCGGTGAGCAGGTGCCAGGCGATCACCAGGATCGAGTGGCCCACGGCAACCGCGGCCTTCTTCTTGCCGATCCGGCGGGCCAGCCGCCAGAACTGGGCCGACAGGTAGGTGTCGCGGCTGCGGGCCGCCGCCCAGGCGCACTCGATGAGCACCTCCCCCAGCCAGCGGTTGCCCCTGGTTGGCTTGCCCGAGCGCCGCTTGCCCCCGGTGAGGTTGTTGCCCGGGCAGCGGCCCGCCCAGGAGGCCAGGTGGCCGGCGGTGGGGAACACCGACATGTCGACCCCGATCTCGGCGATGATGCACTCGGCCGCCCGCTTGCCCACCCCGGTGATGGTGTCGAGTCGGTCCCGAGCTGCAGCAAACGGGGCGAGGACCTGATCGATGTGGGTGTCGAGCTCGGCGATCGAGGCCTCCAGCTGCTCCAGGTGCACCAGGGCCAGGCGGACCAGCAGCGCGTGGTGGGCGCCAAAGCGGCCCCGCAGGGCCTGGCGCAGCTGGGGGAGCTTGGCCCGCAACCTGCCCTTGGCCAACTCGGCCAGCACCCCAGGGTCGCGCTCCCCGGCGACCAGGGCGGCCAGCATCGCGCGACCCGACACGCCCAGGATGTCGGTGGCGACCGAGTCCAGCTTGATGCCGGCGTCCTCCAGGGTCTTCTGGATCCGCTGACCCTCGGCGGCGTGGGTCTGGATGAGCCGCTTGCGGTAGCGGGTCAGATCCCGCAGCTCGCGGATCGGGGCCGGCGGCACGAAGCTGCCCCGCAGCAGCCCATGCTCCAGCAGCTCCGCCAGCCACGCCGCGTCGCAGACGTCGGTCTTGCGGCCGGGCAGGATCTTGACGTGGCGGGCGTTGACCAACATGAGTTCGAAGCCTGCCTCCTCCAGCACGTACCAGACCGGCTTCCAGTACTGGCCGGTGGCCTCCATCACCACCTGGGTGACCCCCTCGACGGTCAGCCACTCGGCCAGCGCCTCCAGCCCCGAGGTGAAGGTCGAGAACGTCCGCACCTGCTGGGCTCGGCCACCGTGCCCATCGGGCAGGCGCACGCAGGCCACCACCTCGTCCTTGGCCACATCCAACCCGGCGCAGCGCGCGACCAGCAGCTCCACCGTCGACACCTCCCCTTGCCGCTGGGTGGTGCCCGGCAGGGCCGACCGATCAGGCGACGCTGAAACGCGTGCTCACAGCAACAGTTCGTGGTGCCGGGACGGCCCCCGCGTCAGTCTTATCAACGGGCTCTCTCGCACCAAGGAAAGCCGAGCTTGGCCGGGCAGGCCCGATTCTCATCCCTCGTGGCGGCCCCCGGCCATGTGGGTCTTATCAGCAATGGTGGGCTTACCACCATGTAACCCTGCGTCTTTGCAGGTCGTGTGCGACCGTAGAGGGCCTCGTAATGCGCCCTCGCGGGGCACGCGTCCCGCAGGCTCATGCCGAGAGTAACGGCAACGCCATTGTCACGGTCAACCGCTGTTTAGGAGATAACTGCCAATCTTCTGGTCTTTACGCTCCAGTAGGGTCTAGCCAGGTCAGGTTGGGCGATGATGCTGGTGAGTGCGGTCTGGTTCGGTTCAGTTGTGGCCTGTGGAATGACCGCGAGAATGACCAGCAATGCAAGCAAAGGTTTGATTGCCGGCCCGGATGCCGCGTTCAGAAGATCGGTGGTTGGATTCCACACGGTCCGCACAGGCAGGCTCCGGACTGCCGGGTGAGCAGCGATGGCCGTCCTGAGCGACGTTGTGGACCCGGCCACCGGGGCCGGTCCTCACGCTCGAGGTGGATGCCCAGGCTCGGCGCTGGGGCGGGCCCGTGGTCGTCCTCCTCGCCGGCGTGTGCTTCCTCTGGGGTGATGTTCGGCCTCGGCGAGCACCTGGAGCGGATGGGCGGCCGACGCCAACCCGATCGCCTGGGCAAGGTCGGCGCCGAGGTCGTCTCGCCGAGTCAGCGGTGCGGGAAGCGGTGCGCGGTCGCCAAGAAGCGGCGCTCGTCGGTCTCCAGCAGCAGCTTATTGGCCAGCATCTCATCGGCCACCGGCACCGGCGAGGTCGCCTCGATACAGAACCCAGACCCGCGGGGCTGCACCCGCACGACCCCACCCCGCAGGATCCGGTAGCGACGGCCGGAGGCGGTGGTGACCTCGAACCAGCGCCGCGCGTGATACTGCGTGCGCTGGGCGGGTGACAGCCAGGCCCACAGCAGCGCCTCGGCCCGCAGCCTGGCCCGGCGCCGACGCCCCCCCGCAGCCCAGGCGCGGCGGAGCTGGATCGCTAGGCAGGGCCCGAGGACGACGGCTGCGGCCAGCCCGGCCGCCCACCAGGTCGCTGCAGTCATAACCGGGAGCCTAGCCGCCGGCCAGCCGCGGGGCGACGAACAACTCGGTGTGCTCCTCGGGGTTCCAGGTGGCAAGGCGGATTTGCTCGCCGCTGCCGTTCTCGGTCTGGCGGTACACCAGCCGCCCGCTCGCCTGCGCTTCCCGGAAGAGCTCCTCGATCTCCCGAACGGTGCTCGGGTCGGCGGTGTCCCAGGTGTGGGTGGTGTCGCCCCGGTCGTCGGCGACGTGCATCGTGCCGGTCATCTGCCGCGCCTCCTCCAACGGCACTGACCAGGGATCCATGGCGGCCCGTCGCGGCCGGCGGCCATGGCGGCCCTGCATCAGCGGTCCTGCCAGCTCATTCTGCGCGGGCCGGAAGCCTGATGAAAGAGCTGCGCCCGCCGCCGGGGAACCTGCTAACGGCTCGGGTGGACGGCGGCGACCGCCCGGCACAGCACCTGATCGCGGCCCCAGGCGCGCAGGTCGACCTCCGGCTCCACCAGATCGGCCAGCTTGATCAGGAGCTGGGCGCTGACCTGCGGCCGCACATGGGGCAAGGCTTGGTCGACAAAGGCCCGAATGCGGGCCGGGGTCTGCGGATCGGTGGGATCACCCAGCACCTCGGTGGCCAGATGCACCACCACGCCGCAGGCACGCCGGTGGGGGCTCCAGGTCGGATCCGGGCCCAGCGGGGCCAGCGCAATGCTGGTCAGGGCGCGCCACAGCAACTGGCGCGCCCGGGCCGGAGAGCGGCCGAGGGTCTGGCCGATCTCCCGGAAGGTGCGGCCAGGCGTGCCGTCCAGGCCGTAGCGGAGTGTGGCCACCAGCCGCTCCCGTGGAGCGTCCAGGCCCTCCACGGCCATGGTGAAGGCATCGGCAAACACCTCCGGAAGCGGCCGGCCGGGGTCGATCCACTCCTCGGGGACCCGGATCCGCTCGCGGTGGCGGGGTGGCCGCTGCCAGCCGGGAAGGCCGTGCGGGCCAGGGTGCCCGACTGGCAGTAGGCAGAACCCAGACCAGCCGCCCGCGTCCGCCAGTTCCTGGCCGCAGAACTCCAGCAGCGGCGCCAAGGCGGCACGCCGCCGCTCGGCCTCGGCCAGGACCTCCTCCAGCCGCCGGTCCAGGTCGCGGACCAGCTCGGCGATGCGGGCCTGCTCGGCCACGATCACCCGAACCCGCTGGCGAACCTCCGGGGAGTTGCTGGGATTGGCGAAGTAGCTGTCACAGCCCGAGCAGGCCAGGACGGCGGCCTCGGTGGGCGCGCGGATCAGCGCGTCACAATCCGGGCAGCGCAGCTTCAGGTCCAGCGGCCACGGCGTGGGGGTGTCCAACGGGCGCTTGCACAGCCCACAGCGCGCCTTTACGTCACGGTGGACTGCCGCAGCATGGTCGCCTGACGAACCGTCGGGCTCGTCATACAGCGGCAGGATCAGCTGGCAGGTCGCGCAGAAGGCGTACTGGCGGCTGAGCCGGATCACGTTCGGGTCGCGTTGGCCACGACCGCCTGACGGGTCGACCATAGCTCCAGTATCGGCAACTACCCGAAGGGTTCGCTACGGGTCAAGCGTTGGCCGAGCCTGGAAGCGTCCACGTGGGGCGACGTTCGGCCCAGACCTCTGATCGCTGGAGCACATCCTTACCATGAATCTCGCGGCCACCGCTGTGCAGACCAGCGTTTGCGCAGGTCACTGGTGACCGTAGACCGCCAAGTAATGTGCTCTATTGAGGTGGGCTACTCAGCAGGGCCGCAGAGCCGGGTCAGGGGCTCGCGTCCCCACGGTCCGACAGCGTTGGAACCGTCCGGACGGCGTCCCGATTGCTTGAGACGACGGTGTCCGTCGCTGGGCGCAGGCTTCCCCGGAGCACGCGAACGGCGATGCGGGGGTCAAGGAGGATCTGGGGCGGCGCGACCAGGCTGGCGACCCGGAGAAAGGCGCTGGCGAGGCTGACGTCGTGGGCGGCGGCGGCATGCAGCCGGGCCAGGTAGGCGCTGACCAGCCGGGCCTTCAGGGTCCGGCGGCCCTGGACGCCGGGGAAGGCCAGGTCGCCGCCGACCGCGATGTCCCACGGCGCATCGACCACGCGGGCCAGGTCACCGAAGAAGCGGCGCGGCGACGCCGCTGCGCCGCCCTCAACGTGGCGGCGCAGCGCCAGGGCCTCGACGGCCGCCACACTCATGCCCTGGCCGTAGACCGGGTTAAAGCTGCACACCGCATCCCCCATCACCAGCAGGCCGTCGGGGAAGCGGTCCAGCCGCTCATAGCGGTGCCGGACGCTGGCCGGGAAGCGGAAGCCGACCGGGTCATCCAGCGGCTCGGCCTCCCGGACCGCCTCGTAGATGTCCGGGAACCGGAGCGACCGGGCGAAGCCCAGGAAGCCGTCGGGGTCGGTGGGTGGGTGATCACCCAACCGGCCGCCCAGCGTCACCATCCACCGGTCACCCTCCAGCCGTAGCAACACGCCGCTGCGTGGATGCTGAGGGGTCGCGGTCTGCAGGACCGCCAGGTCGCCGTCGGGGGTATCGGGGGGCAGCCGGTAGGTCCGGGTGGCATAGCCCAGCCCGATCCGCACCTGGTCCTGCTGCGGCCGGGGGTAGCCGAGCGCCTCCAGCCACACCGGGGTCCGGGAGCCACGGCCGGTGGCGTCGACCACCAGGTCGGCGTCCACCAGCTCCTCGGCGCCGCCTGCCCGGCGGAGCACCCGGGCGCCGGTGACGCGGCGACCATCGGGTGTCGCGGCCAGCCCGACAATGTCGTGGGAATCCAGGCATGTCACGTTGGGAAGCGCCCGCACCCGGGCCCGCACCTGGCCCTCGAGGAGCGGTCGGCTGGGGCTCAGGGCGACCAGCCCGGCGTGCGCCTGCCGGAGCCGGTGGCCATTGAGGTACCAGCGGCCGTTGGCCAGCACGTCCCCGACCGGCGCCCCGTGGGCGACCAGCTCGGCCGTGAGCCCGGGGAACAGCTCCTCCAGGGCTTGCTGCCCGCCCGTCAGCAGCCCGTGGGCGTGGCGGCCGTGGGGGACGCCCCGTCGGTTCATCGGTGTCTGGGGCAGTTGGTCGCGGTCGATCACCGTCACCTGGGGGTAGGCGTCGGCGAGCACCCGGGCGGCCAGCAGCCCGGCCAGGCTCGCCCCGAGCACAACCGCCCGGTCTCCGATCTGCCCGCTCATCGCAGGTACCTCCTCGCCGGCGGGGAGGCTGCACCGAGACGCTGCCCAGTTCCGGCATGCCTCCATCGGGACGGGCTCACGCGGGCACCGCCGCCGCCGGGGTGACGTCGGGCTGCGCGCCGGCGACGGTCTCGGCCAGCGGGGTCAGCCAATGGCATGGGGATGCTCCTTACCTCGGCGCGCGTCGCCTCGGTTGATCTGTGGTTGGCGGACTTCTCCCATCGAGGATGGACGGAGCCGGGTGGGTGAGCAGTGCCGCAGGGCACCTGACCGGCGTGCCGCACGTCACCCTCTGCCGCCACGAACGCACGCAAGGCCGCGATCCGTTTGGGGACCTGACCTCGGCTGGCGGATGTGCCGCTCGGGGGCGAACCTCGCACCGTTGCCGTGCCGGGCCTTGGTATTGGGCAGGATGTTCCATGCGACCGATGGGCTGTCTGGCGGTTTGCGATGACTGCTCACGGTGATGCCGACCAGCACACCAGCGAGTCAGGAAGGTTGATCGCGTGCCGCCCGGGTCACGGCTGAACCTGCTGCTCGGGTGGAGCGGCTACCCAGCCCCCCCGAGGCGGCGGATAAGGGCGGAGGCGCCCATGGCGGTCGCCTGGTCGAGCGCCCGCTTGGCCACCGCAGCGGCCTCGTCGGCCCGGCCGACCCGGCCCAGTGCCGGGGCCAGGTCGACCAGCGAGAGCAGCTGGTCGAGGCGGTGGCCGGTCGCCTCCAGGGTGGCCAGGGAGCGCTCCAGTAGCGCCACCGCCCGTGCCGGATCGGCGGACACCAACGCCAGCCTGGCCTCGGTCCGCTGCAGCCGGGCCCGCGAGAACACGTCGATCTCCTGGAGCGCCGCCCAGGCCCGGGCCAGGGCCGCGGCCGCCTCGTCCGGGTCGGCGCCGGCCAGGCAGGCCTCGGCCAGGTGCAACTCGGCCTCGACGTCGGCGCTGCCGTCGGGCTGGGTGGTGAGCTCGATCGCCTCCTGGGCCCGGCGCCGGGCCGTCTCGGGCTGGTCGCGGGCGATCGCGACCTGGGTCAGCCCGAGCAGCGACCACAGCCGCTTGCGGGTGAAGCCGACCTCCAGGCTGAGGCGGTTGCCCTCGGCGAAGTGGCGCTCGGCGGCCTCCAGGTCGCCCTCGAGGAAGGCCAGGTCGCCCAGGGTTACCTGGACCGCCGCCTCGGTGCTGCGCCGGCCGGCCGAGCGGGCGTCGGAGGCCAGCTCCATGGCCTGCTCGCGCAGCCGGCCGATTGGGGTGGCTAGGTACAGGCGCAGCGGTAACAGGTTGGCCCGCAGGTCGATCACCAGCTTGTCCTGCCTGGCCCGCCAGGCGTGGGCCAGCGCCTCCTCGAATACACGCACGGCCGCGGCCAGGTCGGCGGCCAGGTACGGCGGGTAAGCCTTGACCCTGATGGCCCGGGCGACCAGGGCCGGGTCGCCGGTCTCCACCGCCTCCGCCATCGCCCGGTCGGCGGCCACCGACGACTCCGCGAACTGCGCCAGCATCGCGTGCAGGTTGGCGAGCTCGGTCCAGGCCTGGGCCCGAACCGGCGCCCGCCGCGAGCCGGTCGCCGGCCCGAGGTCGGCCAGCGCGCCCCGCTGGTCACCGGTGATCCCCCGGACCGTCCCGCGCTCTAGCAGCAGCTCGGCCCGGACCTCGGCGTCGGTCCCGGCCAGGTCGGCGAGCGCCAGGGCGTCGTCGAGGACCTGCCCGGCCGCCACGAGCGCCTCCTGGTCCCGCAGACGCCCGGCGGCCAGCTGGCAGGCGGTGACGGCCCGTGCGGCCAGGACCCCGTCGGCCTCGGTGGGCGGCCGGACCTGGCCGGCCAGCTGGACCGCCTGGACCAGGTGGGAGGCGACGACCTCGGGCATGCTCGGCTCCTCGCCGGGCGCCCCGGCCAGCCAGTCGGCCAGCCGGCCGTGGAGCTCGGACCGCCCGGCCTTGGGCAGCATGCTGTAGGCCACGTCACGGAACAGGGCATGGTGGAAGGCGAAGCGCTCCTGGCCGCCGGCCAGGCGCT
>Ga0081538_10003322_pt1 | contig 15240 bp, 12 predicted proteins | sample TabmetS5T2R1_FD_71022 | JGI IMG/M metagenome (GOLD analysis project Ga0081538, IMG submission 71022) | Tabebuia heterophylla rhizosphere microbial communities from the University of Puerto Rico - S5T2R1 | ecosystem: Host-associated > Plants > Roots > Rhizosphere ... | reverse complement strand
TACACGGCCTAGGCCGCGAAGGCTTGCAGATGAAGGGCGTGGCCATGCGGCTGTTCCATCTCGGGCTCGATGCGCATGTGGTGGGAGAGATGACCACGCCGCCGGTCAGCGCCGGCGATCTGCTGATTTGCTCCGCCGGCCCGGGTGATTTCGCCAGCATCGCGGCGTTGACCAGGATCGCGAAGGAAGCGGGCGCGAAGACCGCGATCGTGACGGCGCAGCCCTCGAGCAGCCTTGCGAAGAACGCTGACCACGTCCTGCACATCCCGGCGCAGACCATGGCCGACGATCGAGGCGCCAAAGCCTCGGTGCTGCCGATGGGTTCGCTGTTCGAGCTGTCACAGATGCTGGTGTTCGAATTGCTGGTGCTGCGCCTGCGGGAAATCAAGAGCGAAACCGCCGCCACCATGCGGGCACGGCATACCAATCTCGAGTGATCCGGCAGCGGGGGCCCCATCGTTGAAGACGCGGGCCCCGCTGTCCGTGCGCTAGCGCTGTCCCTTTGCCGGCGCATCGGCGCCGATGAAGACCGGAACCGTTCCCACCGATCCCGAGATCCTGTTCGTGCCGAAGGATTGGGTAGCCCCGCTCACCGCTGTCGTGTTGAAGGCAAGGTCGTTGTCCGCCAGCCGGATCGTGACGGTACCGCCGCCGTTCTGAACGCCTATGCCGTTGCTGCTCATGACGCTGCCGGTCACGTTCACTTCGGTGGCGCCGGACGGTCCTTCCGCCTCGACTCCCGCCTGGGTATTTCCTGAGAATACCGAGCGATTGATCATGGCCCGCACGCCGCTGCCGAAGGCCGTGCCGAAATTGCAGTTCTCGACGCGCACGTTGTCGAGCACGGCGTGGATGGTGGTCGCACCGCTGGTCGGCACGATCGCAATGCCGGTGGCGCCGGTGTTTCTGACCGTTGTGTCCGTGATGTAGATTTCGCCGCCGCCGGTTCGCTCATCCGATATTCCGCGGGCGCCGCCACTGAACTGGCCATCGATCAGCATATCTTCGATGTGGATCTCGCTGCCCGCCGATGCGGCGCCGCCGACGATCTTGATCCCGATCAAGCCGGTGTTCACGCCATTGATATTGAGATTGCGCAGGCGAACGGTCCGCCTGGTGTCGGTCGCTTGGAACAGGTCGAAGTTGACGACGATGCCGTTGACGGACGAGTTGAGAATCGACGCATACATCTCATGGCAGTCGATGGTGATCGACTTCGTGATGGTCACTGCGCCAAATCCGCCAGGATCCAGGCAACGGATCTCGCCGTTGACCGCCGTCTTCGAGATCGCGCCGGCAAAAGTCTTGCAGGGCGCGGTGCGGCTGCAAGGGTTGACATCATCTCCTACGCCGGAAACCCAAGTTCCCGGCGCCTGGGCATTGGCCGGAGCAACTGCGATGAGCAGCGCGAATATGGCGCCGGACAACATCGCCAATAGGCGTGTCACTTTCCGCATATCAGTCTCCTGTTGTGGACGTAACGATATGATCCCGACTGCAGAAGGTTAGCACGCCTTGAGTCACGCGTGCAGCTTATAGTTGACTCATGTAAGATCCCGCAGGCATCGAATGAGCCTGCCTGTGATCGCCGTCACGCTCGCGCAGTAACTCCGCGCGTCAATCCTCGCGGCTCTCTGTCGTCGCTAGCGCTGCTGCGGCGAATTCCGCCAGCTCTCGATTGAAGCGGTCGGTGTCCTCGGCAAACGGCGAGTGGCCGACGCCCGGATACATCGAAAGCCGGGCGCCGGGAACAAGCGAGGCCGTGAGCTCGCCGAGGCCCTTCAGCACCAGCAGGTCGTCCTCGCTGTCGGGCAGCACGACCCATTCGCGTCCCCGCGCCCGGACCAGCGACCCGACCGCGTAGGAGGTCATGCCTGGCTCCGCGTCGAACCCGGTCCGAACACCCAGGCGTGCGCCCGGAGCCGCTCCTCCCAGCGGTCGTCCTCGTCGTAGCGGAAGCGGAACACGCTCCAGCCGAGGTCCTCCAGGCGCTCGGCGTCCTGTTCGTCTCTGGCCTGCTGGGCGGCGCTGTCGTGATCGGGCCCGTCGACGAAGACCGCCACCTGCCCGCTGGGACCGACGTAGTCGAAATCGGGGCGCACCCCGGCCGGCTCCAGCAGCCGCTGGACATGCGTCGGCAAGCGGTGCCCGGAACGCTGCAGCAGCCGCAGGAAGGTCCGTTCCAGCTCGCTGTCGCAGCGTGCCAGCAGCCTGGCGAACTCCTCCTCGGGGGAAGCGGCCTGGCCGCCGGTGGCGACGATGGCATCCGTCAGGGTCCGGAGCAGCTCGATCACCAGGTGGCGGTTGAGCAGCCCGTGATCGCGCTGGTTGGTGTAGGACAGCAGGCAGTCGTAGCAGGCGCGTTCGCAGCGCTCCTCGGCGCCGTCCGCCTGCCGGCGGCGACCGGGCCGCAGCAGTTCGCCAAGATCGGCACCCGCAACGCCATGGTGATCGCGGTCTGCTCGTTCGGGCTGGCCCTGGACCCGCCCGGCGGGCGGGTCGGGACCGGGATCGGGTCGGCCGGCCCGACCCCGCTGCGGGCCCTCGCGGCGGAGCAGTTCCTCCAGGGCATGCTGTCCTCGGAGGGGTTGTGGGACTCGCGGGGCCCGCTCGAGGAGGCGGCCATGGCCCGCTTCGGCGAGCTGGTCGCGGAGGCGGCCCGACCGATCGACGACGTCCGGGGCACGGCCGCCTACCGGGCCCACGCCGTCGGGGTCCTGGCCCGCCGCACCCTGGGCTGGGCCTGGGACGAATACCGGACCGGGAGGAGCTGAGGCGATGCGCGTGTCCTGCACCATCAACGGCGAGCCACGCCACGCCGACGACGTCTGGGAGGGCGAGAGCCTGCTCTACGTCCTGCGCGAGCGCCTCGGCCTGCCCGGCTCCAAGAACGCCTGCGAGCAGGGCGAGTGCGGCTCCTGCTCGGTCTACCTGGACGGGGCGCTGGTCTGCGCCTGCCTGGTCCTGGCCGGCCAGGCCGAGGGTTCCGAGATCGTCACCGTCGAGGGCCTGGCCGCCGGCGACGACCTGCACCCGGTCCAGGAGGCATTCGTCGAGGCCGGCGCCGTCCAGTGCGGCTTCTGCACCCCCGGCCTGATCGTCGCCACCCACGATTTGCTGACCCGCAACCCCTCCCCCACCGACCCCGAGATCCGCGAGGCCCTGGCCGGCAACCTCTGCCGCTGCACGGGATACGAGAAGGTGCTGGACGCGGTGCGCCTGGCAGCCAAGAGTGGGGTGTGGACAGACGCGGGCAACCCTTCCGGGCGTGGGTTACCCTCCCGTTCGGGGGCCCCGGGAGCCCGAGGTGGCGATGACGCCCGCCCGGGGGCCGGGAAGGCGGGGACATGACGGCCCCGGTGGCGCCCACGGGGCAGCCGTTCGCGCCCACGGCGCCGGTCACCGGCGGGATCGGCGAGAGCCCGCGCCGCCCCGACGGCACGCTCAAGGTGAAGGGCGAGTTCGCCTACTCCTCGGACCTGTGGGCCGAGGGCATGCTCTGGGGCGCCACCGTCCGCAGCCCCCACCCGCGGGCCCGGATCCGCGCCATCGAGACCGGCGCGGCCCTGACCATGCCCGGGGTGATGGCCGTGCTCACCTCCGAGGACGTGCCCGGCCGCAAGACCTACGGCCTGGAGATCCCCGATCAGCCGGTGCTGGCCTGGGAGGACGTCCGCTACCAGGGCGAGCCGGTCGCCCTGGTCGCCGCCGACCACCCCGAGACCGCCCGCCGGGCCGCCGCCCTGGTCGCGGTCGACTATGAGGTCCTCGACCCGCTGGTCGACCCCGAGGCCGCCATGGCCCCCGGCGCGCCGCCGCTCCACCCCAAGGGCAACGTCCTGCGCCACATCCGCATCCGCCACGGCGACCAGGACGCCGCCGCCGAGGTCGTGGTCACCGGCGAGTACGAGGTCGGCATGCAGGACCAGGCCTTCCTCGGCCCCGAGTCCGGCCTGGCCGTCCCCGACGGCGAGGGCGGGGTCGACCTGTACGTCTCGACCCAGTGGCTGCATGTCGACCGCGACCAGCTGGCGGCCAGCCTCGACCTGCCCCCCGAGCAGGTCCGGATCACCCTGGCCGGCGTGGGCGGCGCCTTCGGCGCCCGCGAGGACCTGTCCATGCAGATCCACGCCTGCCTGCTGGCCCTCCGCACCGGCCGCCCGGTGAAGATCCTCTACAGCCGGGAGGAGTCGTTCTTCGGCCACGTCCACCGCCACCCGGCCCGCCTCCGCTACGAGCACGGCGCCACCCGCGACGGCCGCCTGGTCTACGTGAAGGCGCGCATCCTGCTCGACGGCGGCGCCTACGCCTCCAGCTCGACCGCCGTCTGCTCCAACGCCGCCTGCTTCGCGGTCGGCCCCTACGACGTGTCCAGCGCCACCGTCGACAGCTACGTGATCTACACCGACAACCCGCCGTGCGGGGCCATGCGCGGGTTCGGGGCCGTGCAGACCTGCTTCGCCTACGAGACCCAGATGGACCGGCTGGCCGCCGAGCTCGGCCTGGACCCGGTCGAGCTGCGGCGCCGCAACGCCATGGACAGCGGCAGCCGCCTCCCCACCGGCCAGGCCGTCGAGGGCCCCGCCCCCGTGGCCGAGCTGCTGCGGCGGATCCAGGCCATGCCCCCGCCCGCCGACCGGCCGGCCGAGCCGCTCGACCTGCGCGCCCTGCCCGGAGGCGTCTCCAACGTGACCCACGGCGAGGGCGTCCGGCGCGGGGTCGGCTACGCCGTCGGGTTCAAGAACGTCGGCTACTCCGAAGGCTTCGACGACTACTCGACGGCCCGGGTCCGGCTGTCGGTCGTCGCCGGCGAGCCGCGGGTCGAGGTCCACACCGCCGCCGCCGAGGTCGGCCAGGGCCTGGTCACCGTGCAGGCCCAGGTCGCCCGCACCGAGCTCGGGGTCGAGCAGGTGGTGGTCCTCCCCGCCGACACCCAGGTCGGCTCCGCCGGCTCGTCCTCGGCGTCACGCCAGACCTGGATGACCGGCGGTGCCGTCAGGGCCGCCTGCGAGGCCGTCCGCACCCGCGTGCTGGAGCTGGCCGCGGCCAGGCTGGGCCGGCCCGCCACCGACCTGGCCCTGCGGGATGGCGACGTGGTCGCCGACGGCGAGCCGCGCCTGGCCCTGGCCGACCTCCTCGCCGACGAGGCGGTCGAGGAGACCCGCGAGTACCACCACCGCCAGACCCAGGCCCTCGACCCCGAGACCGGCCAGGGCGAGGCCCACGTGGCCTTCGCGTTCGCCGCCCACCGGGCCGTGGTCGACGTCGACACCGAGCTCGGCCTGGTCAAGATGGTCGAGATCGCCACCACCCAGGACGTGGGCAAGGCCATCAACCCCCAAGCCGTCGAGGGCCAGATCGAGGGCGGTATCGCCCAGGGCCTCGGCCTCGCCCTCATGGAGGAGATCCAGGTCGTCGACGGCGAGGTCCGCAACCCGTCGTTCACCGACTACCTGATCCCCACGGTCCTCGACATGCCCCCGGTGCGCCTCGACGTCCTGGAGCTGGGCCACCCCGACTCCCCCTACGGCCTCCGCGGCATCGGCGAGCCCCCCACCATCTCCTCCACCCCGGCGATCGTCGCCGCCATCCGCGCCGCCACCGGCCGCCCCCTCACCAGAGTCCCGGTCCGCCCCGAGCACATCGTCGGCGTTCCCGCCCCCGAGTCGCGCGACCGCCCGGCGGCGGGAGCGGGTCGCGCCGGCCCGCCTGAGGCCGGGGAGGACGAGGGGATCGCCGGTCCGGGCCCGGGTCCGGGGTCGGCGGCCTCGGTCCCGGAGCGTCCCGACCCGGCCCCGGGGTCCTCCACCCCAGCCTCGGGGCCCCCCCGACCCGGACCGAGACGGAGGCTGACCGTGCCCGTGCCCCCAGCCGAGCTGACCGCCGAGCTGACCATCGACCCCGGCGACGACCAAGCGGTGGCCGCCGGCCGGGAGGCGGCGGCCCAGACCGGCCTCGCCCTGGACACCGGTCCGACCACGACCGCCCTCTCCGGCGCCAGGCGCGAGGTGCTCGACGCCCTCTCCCGGGTCCTCGACGCCACCCTCTCCGCCGGTGCCACCACCGTCGAGGTCAAGCTCGAGGTCCCCACCGACGCCCGCGACCCCGGCTGACCCCGGCCGGCCCGGCCCGGGGACCCGTTCCACGTGAAACGCCGCGGGCGGCGTCGCCGCGCCCGCGGCCCTCAGGTCCGGTCGAGCTGCGAACCCAGCTGCGCCGCCTCCCGCTCGACCCGCGCCCGCAGCTCGCGCTTGTCGCTCTCGTCGAGCCAGGTCGCCTCGACCCCGTCCACGGCGATCGCCACCATGTCCTCCCACCGGTAGTCGAACGCCTCCATGCACGAGCTGTACTCGCGCCCCAGGTCCAGGTCGGTCAGGGCCGGGTCGTCGGTGTTGAGTGTGGCCAGCAGCCCCGCGTCCCGCATCCGCCGGAACGGATGCAGCTCCAGCCGCGGCACCGCGTTGGCGATCACCACATTGGAGTTCGGGCAGACGGTGAGCGGGATCCGCTCCCCCGCCAACCGCAGGGTCAGCTCCGGGTCCTCAAGGCTCGACAATCCATGGTCGATGCGCTCCGACCCGAGCACGTCCAGCCCGGCCCAGATGTGGCTCGGCGGCGTCTCCTCCCCCTGGTGCGAGGTCCGCCGCAGCCCGACCTTCCCTGCCAGCTCGAAGGCGTCGGCGAAGTCGGTCGGGTCGACCCCGAGCTCGGTCGAGTCCAGCCCGACCCCGAGCACCCGCTCGACCCCGGCGCTCGCCGCCTCGCGCAGCTCGACCAGCCGCTGGACCATGGCCAGACCCGCCGCCCCGCCATAGGCCCGGTCGATGTCGGCGATCAGCATCGCCGGCACCCCGGTCTCGGCCTCGGCCGCCTCCAACCCCTCGGCCAGCCCGGCCACGATGTCGGCCAGATCCTGCCCGGCGTCCAGGTGCCGGGCGGGGGTGAAGAACGTCTCCCGGTAGACCAGCCCGTGGGCGGCGCCGTCGACGATGCTCTCGTACGCCAGCCGGGCCCAGTCCTCCCGGCTCCCGAGGGTGGACTGCACCAGCCAGAAGATCTCCAGGAAGGTGTCGAGATTCGAGTACCGGTACAGCTCGGTGGGGTCCGAGGTCGGCAACTCGATGCCGTTCTTGCGGGCGAGCTCAACGACCGTACCCGGTCGCATCGTCCCCTCGACATGGCAGTGCAGTTCGACCTTGGGCAGCCGGTCGAGCGCGGTGACGACGTCCACCGTCCCTCCTTCGTCGGAGTGGAGTTCCACCAACCCTAACCGGCGCCACTGCCCTCGTATACCTCGCGCCGCAGCGTGCCCACGAAGGGCAGGTTGCGGTAGCGCTCGGCGTAGTCGAGCCCGTACCCGACCACGAACACGCTCGGAATGTCGAAGGCCTTGTACTTCACCGGCACCTCGACCCGCAGCTCGTCCGGCTTGCAGAGCAGCACGCACACCTCCAGCGACGCCGGCCGCCTCGGCCGCAGGGTCGCCAGCAGGTACTCCAACGTCAGCCCGGAGTCCACGATGTCCTCGACCAGCACCACGTGTCGCCCCTCGATCTCGTGGTCGAGGTCCTTGAGCAGCCGCACCACCCCGGAGGTCTGGGTCGCCGACCCATAGGACGAGGTGGCGATGAAGTCGACCTGGTGCGGGATGGTCAGGGCCCGCGACAGGTCGGCCATCAGCACCACGGCCCCCTTCAGCACCCCGACCAGCAACAGGTCGAGCCCGCGGTAGTCCTCCGAGATCCGCGCCGCCAGCTCGGCCACCCCTGCCCGGACGCGCTCCTCGTCCAGCAGCACGGACTCGATCTCCCGTTGCGCCATCCCGCTCTCCCCGCCCAGTGACCGCCCCGCCGCTGGGCGCCCGCTTCTCCCCAAGCCTAGCCCGCCGGCCACCCCACCGAAACCGGCCCAGGTCTGCCATCCTGCACGGGCGCATCCAGCATCGAGGAGGTCGCGTGCCCGAGGATCCCCAAGCGCTCGCCCAGCGCTCCGCCGCGGCCATGTACGAGGCCGACCTGGCCTCCCGCCACCTCGGCATCCAGCTCGAGAACATCGCCCCCGGCCGAGCCACCGCCCGCATGCGGGTCCGCGACACCATGATCAACGGCCACGACATCTGCCACGGCGGCTACGTCTTCCTCCTCGCCGACACCGCCTTCGCCTTCGCCTGCAACACCTACGGCCCCGTCACCGTCGCCGCCGCCTGCGACGTCGCCTTCCTCGCCCCCGCCCACCTCGGCGACGAGCTCATCGCCGAAGCCACCGAACGCCACCGCTCCGGCCGCAGCGGCATCTACGACGTCACCGTCCACCTGCCCGACACCACCGTCATCGCCGAGTTCCGAGGCCACAGCCGCGCATTACGCCAGTGATCGCCCCGAACCCCTTGTGCTACATTGCCCCAGCACAGCACCCGGGCCTGTAGCTCAGGCGGTTAGAGCGCATCCCTGATAAGGATGAAGTCGGAGGTTCAACTCCTCCCAGGCCCACGAAAATGGCCTCTGACCAGCAGGAATGCCGTCCTTGTCCTTGGTCTCTCAGGTCCTGGCCGGCTTGGATACGTCCCGATCGCGACGAGGTCTGAGCGGCGATTTCCCCCTGGTCGGCGCCGCCGCTGTGACCAGCCCGTTTGCCTGCTTCGGCTTCGCTATCCTGGCGGCTTGTGCTGCACAGCGGTCGAACAGCGCATTACTGCGCTGCGGCACCCAACTGCTTGCTCTGCCCATAGCCGGGTCGGCGGCCCGCAGGCGATACGTGAACGCCAAGGGCTAGGGCACCGGTAGGCAGGTGCTCCCGAGCAGGCGGATGTGCCGGCCGCGCCTCTTCTGCATCAGACCGACCGAACCTCGGCAGCAGCCCGGCTGCGGTTCGGCTGTCCGGTCGGGGATGTCAACGGCTTCCACAGGAGGGCTGGTAGGGCCGGCCGGGGAGGAATTCCTGCCATTCCTGTTGGGTGAGGCGGCGGGCGGCGACGGCGCAGGCCCGCTTGAGCCAGGAGGCGGGGTCCACGTCCCACAACAGGACGGTGCCGTCGGAGAAGGCGGTGGCCAGTGTGTGCCCAGTCGGGTCAAAGGCCGCCACCGCCGGGCCAGGGGGGCCGGTCAGCGGCACGCCGATTTGCTTTCTGGAGCCGCTATCCCAGAGCGCCGCTGTCCCGTCAATCCCGGAGGTGGCGAGCATACTGCTGTCCGGGCTGAAGCTCGTGCTCAGCACCGCTTCACCCGCCGCGGCCCACGCCGGGCCGCGCGCCGCACCGGTGCGCGGGTCCCACAGCCGCACCCTGCCATCGACGGTAGCGGCGGCAAGGGTCTTGCCGTCAGAGGAGAACACGAGCGCGCTGGTGCCGGGACCACCGGTCACGGATCGCTCGTACAGCAGGGTGCCGTCGGATACCCGTGTCAGGGCGACGGTGCCGTTGTCCACCCCTGACGCAAGCGTGTGGCCGTCGGGACTGAAGGCCACCGAGGTGACCGAATATCCTCCAGGGCGCAGCGGGCGGCCGATTGGGGCCCGCCGAGTAAGGTCCCAGACCACCACCGAGCCCTCGTTGCCGGCGGTCGCGAGCAGCCTGCCGTCCGGACTGAACGCGATGCCGTTGATGTCCCGGCTCTGGAACTCCGCAGTGATCGGCCCATAGGGCGGGTGCAGCGGCCGACCGACCCGTGCGTGGGTGGCGACGTCGAACAGCACCACCGCGCCATCGGCATCGGCGGCGGCAAGGGTTCTGCCGTCGGGGCTGAACGCCACGGGGCTGAACGCCACGGGGCTGAACGGCACGGCGTTTGCAGCCTCGCCGGTGACCGCGAGCGGCTTCCCGACACGGGCGCGTCTGGCGAGGTCCCAGAGCGTGACCGGGCCAGCGCGTTGCGCCAGCGCGAGCAGGTTGGGGTCGCGCGGGCTGAAGGCGATGCCGACGGCCGGGCTAGCGGCGCGGGGGAGTTGCCGGCCGAGCTCGCGGGTTCCGCTCAGGTCCCAGGCGATCACGCTGTCGTCCAGCGAGCTGGTGTACAGGGTGGTGGCGTCGGAGCTGAATGCCACGCCGGTGACCGCGCCGGCGTGGCCCCGCAGCGTCTTCCGCGTCTTGCCCGTGGCGACGTCCCACAGGATCGCCGTGCGGTCGTCGCTCGCGCTGGCCAAGCTGCCGCCGTCGCGGCTGAACGCGAGCCGCGTCACTGTCGTGCTGTGGGCGGTCAAGACCCTGCGCCGCCGGCCGGTGGCGGCGTCGGCCAGGATAATCGACCCGTTGTGCTGGCCCAGCGCCACCGTCTTGCCGTCGCGGCTAACGGCGAGCACGCCGCCGAGCGACAAGCTGCGGACCCGCTGGCGACGGGCGGCGTCCCACACGATCGTCTTGCCACCCTGGGCCGACGTGTACAGCGTTGTCCCTTCGGGGGCGAACGCGAGGGTGCCGCTCAACCCCGGTTCGTGGGCGTAGTGCAGCACCGGGCCGAGCCGCGTGCCGCGGGTCACGTCCCAGAACATGAGGGACCCCTGGGCGGTGACGGCCGCGAGGACGCGGCTGTCGGAAGTGAACGCGGCGTCCACGATGTCTTGGTGCTCGCCGGGGATCGGGAGCGCTCTGACGATCCTGCGGGGGGCGAGGTCCAAGAGCCGCAGTTCCGTCCCGTAACTACCGGTCGTCAGGAGGCGGCCGTCCCGGCTGAATGCCAGCATGGACCCGTCCAGGCCGATGAGTCGGCGGCCGGTGCGCGTGTCCCACAGGTGGGTGTTGCCCGCGTCGTCCCCCGCGGCCAGCGTGCGGCCGTCCGGGCTGAGCGTGACATTCTGCAGCTTTCTGCCGTTACCGCGGAGCACCCGGAGGGCCTGTGGGCTGCGCAGCAGGGTGGTGAGCAGCGCGCTGCGGCTGTCGACCGAGTCGTCCAGGTGCACGGCCTCGACGGCCAGCAGCAACGACCGGTCCAGGTCCCTTTGGAGCGCCTGGGCGCCCAGGCGACGCGACTCAGCGACCACTGTCTGGCGTTGGGCAACCAGCGCCTGGCGTTCGGCCCGCCCGCGCAGGGCCAGCGCGAACCCGCCGGCGACCAGGGCCAAGGCCAGCACCCCAGCCAGGCCCGCGAGCAGCCCCCGCAGGCGCCGGCTGGTGCGAGCCTCACGCTCGGCGCGGCGGCGGGCGTCGGTGACCTCCCGCTCGGCGGCCGCGCGGCTCGCCTCCAGGAAGGCGCGCTCTAGCTCATTCAGGTCGGCGTGGTGCCCGCGCGCCCAGTCCAGCGCGCCGGTCAGCCGTGCACCGCGGTACAGCTCCCCCGGATCCCGGCCGCCCATCTCCCACTCCCGGGCCGCAGTGATGAGATGGCGGTGTAGCGCCCGTCCCTGGATGTCCTCCTCCAGCCAGCCGCGCAGCCGTGGCCACTCGCGCAGCAGGGCCTCGTGGGCCACTTCCACGGTGTCCTGGCTCTTGGTGAGCAGCCGCTGGTCGGTCAACGCCTCCACCACGGCCAGAGCATGCTCGTCGTTGCTTGCGGTGAACTCGCTCAGGGGCACGCGGCGGCGCACCACCGCCTCGCCTTCACCCGGTCCGGCCAGCCGCAGCAGGATCCGACGGGCCACCGCCTGCTGGTCAGGGTCGAGCTGCTGCCAGGCGCGTTCGGCCAGCCGGGCGACCGCACCCCGCACGCCGCCCGCCTGGTGGTAGGCGGCCAGCGTCAAGGTCCGGCCGTGGCGGTGCTGCCAGCTTTCCAGCAGGGCGCACGACAGCAGCGGCAGCCCGCCCGGCTGGTCGGCGACCTCGTCAACCATCGCGGCCGAGAGGCCCGGCTCCAGGCGGAGCCCGGCGCGGTGGGCAGGTAGCTCGATCGCCCGCCGCAGCTCATCCTGGCGCATCGGGCCGACCAGCACATGGTTGGCGGCCAGCAGGCCGGCCAGGTCGGGAACGGCGGCGCAGTGCCCATAGAAGTCAGCCCGGATGACAACCACGACCGTCACATAGCGGTCTGCCCAGGCGGCCTCGGTCAGCGCGGCCAGGAACGCGGCCCGCTCACCCTCGTCGGGGCAGGTGGTGAAGACCTCCTCGAACTGGTCGACCACCAGCAGTAGCCGCTCCGCACCGGCCAGCGCCGGCCGCACCCACCCACCAGCCCTTTGCCCGGGCGTCATGGCTTGCCCGGCCTTCCCGCAGTCACCGATCGTGGCGCTACCGTTGCCGTCGCCCGCAGCGTCGCGGCGCCCGGCTGCGCCAGCGAGCTCGGCCATGGGGTGCTCGCCCGGGCGGATGATCAGCTGCCGCCAGCGGTCGCTGCCGGGCAGCACACCCTCCCGGAGCGCAGGGAGCAGCCCGGCCCGGACCAGCGAGGACTTGCCACTGCCCGAGGGACCGACCACCCCGACCAGGCCCGCGCCGACCAGGTGGGTGACCAGCTCGGCGACCAGCCGCTCGCGGCCGAAGAAGAACGCGGCGTCGCTGGACTCGAAGCGGGCCAGGCCCTTGTAAGGACAGACCGCCGCGGCCGGCCCATCCTCCGGCTCCGCGTCGGGTGGACCTTGGCCGGCTGCCAGGCGGGCGACCTGCTCGGTGTGCTCGCGCAGCCCCTGCAGGTCGACCACGTCATCGGCGAACCTGGCCGAGTCCACCCGCAGGTGGCTGCGGCTGCTAGCGATCTGCCCGGCCCTATGCTCCAGCTGGTACGCCGCTTGCGCCTGGGCCCAGTCGCCGGCTGCCTGGTGGACCAGCAGCGGCACACCCCCGGTGCGTTCCAGCACCGCGCCGGCAGCTGCCTGCACGGCCTGCTCGCTCCCATAAAGGGCCAGGACCTGGGCCGCCTCGTCCTGATCAAGCGGGCCGAGCCGCCGGAGTGTCGCGCCGCCCAGATCCAGCCGCTGGACGAGCTCGACAAGCGGTGGCGTGGCCGCCTCCTCCCGGTAGACCCCCAGCATCAGCAGCCGACGCGAGGCCGTCGCGGCCGCAACAGCCACCAACGCCTCCAATGCCGGCGGCGTGGCCAGGTGCAGGTCGTCCAAGATCAGCAGCACCGCGTTATCCGGCTGGCCGGCCAGCAGCCCGGCCAGGCTCTCGCCGAGCGCCTTTGGGGACCGCCAGACACGTGGCATGGCCCCGGCGCCCGCTCCCCAGTCCGCCAGCACCTGCGTGAACGGCTGCAGCAGGTCATGCGGGTCCGCTGTGCAACGGCCGTACAACACCCAGCCGCCCCGGTCGTGCACCCCTCGGGCGAGCTCGGCGGCCAACCGGGTCTTGCCCATGCCCTGTGCTCCTGCCAGGAACACCACCCCGCCCTGGCCGTGGGCGGCTCGTGTCCAGGCGGCCTCCAGCCAGGCCAGCTCGGCCGCCCGGCCCACGAAGGGGGGCCCGACCGGCCGGAGCGCCTCGGGCAGCTCCTGGCTTGGGGCCGCCTTGGCCGTGGTCGACGGGTCTAGCCCCGGATCCTGGGCGAGGATGGCCGTCTGCAGCCGGCGCAGCTCCGCCCCCGGATCGATGCCCAGCTCCTCGACCAGGACCGACCGGGCCCGCTGGTAGGCAAAAAGCGCGTCGGCCTGCCGACCGGAGCGGTACAGGGCCAGCATGAGCTGGGCCCACAGCCGCTCCCGCAGCGGCTGCTGGCGGACCAGCCCCTCCAGCTCGGCCACCAGCTCACGGTGCCGGCCCAGCCGCAGCTCCGCCTCGATCCGATCCTCCACCGCGGCCAGGCGCAGCTCGGCCAGGCGGTCGCTCTCGGCCGCGCCGACGTCGGTGTCCAGGAACTCCTCGAAGGCTCGACCGCGCCACAGCCCCAGCGCCTCACGCAGCCGCGCGGCGGCGTTGTCGGCCTGCCCTTCATACAGCGCACGGCGCGCCTGGGCGGTCAGCTCCTCGAACCGCGCCGCGTCCAGCGCCCCGGGCGCCACCCGCAGCAGGTAGCCCGGCTCGCGGGTGACCAGGACCTCGCCGGCGGCACCGCGGGCCCGGCCGGGCTCCAGGGCCCGACGCAGCCGCACCACATGCGACTGCAGGGTCTTGGCGGCGGTCGGTGGCGGGTCCTCGCTCCAGAGCCCGGTGATGAGGGCCTCTACCGGCACGACCTGGTTGGGGCGCGTCAGCAGCAGGGCCAGCAGCAGGCGTTCCTTCTGTCCCCCCAGCGTCACCGGGCCGTCGTCTGCCTCGACCTCCAGCGGCCCGAGCACCCGATACCGCATGGGGTGAGCGTAATGCACCCCGCGACTGCCGAAAAGGGCCGGTCCAGATCCCGAGGACCAGCACGGCAACTGTGCTTCAACCCCGCCGCCACCGTGCGGCAACCGCCCGGGAGGACGCTCACACCCGAGGACCGCTGCCACCAGAGCAGCATCAGCCAATAGAGGAACAGGAGAAGGTCACATGACCAACCAGCATGCCGGGCTGAGCCAGGCCCTGGCCAGCCAGCGCATCACCGAACGACACCAGCAGGCCGCACAGGCGCGACTGCTACGGGGCGCTCGCCTGCCGCGGCGTCGCCGCACCAGGTGGGCGGCTCGTCGCTGGTGGCAGCTGGCCCGCTGGCCACACATCGCCACCAACCAGCCCGCCCATCACCCACACCGCATCAGTTGACCGATCGGGAGGCCACCATGTCCAACCTCACCCGCACCCTCATCATCGGGGCCACCCTGGCCGCGATGCACCTAGCCGGCATGACCGCCGTCGCCCAGGCCCAAGCCACCGACGAACCGGTCCGCCAACCGCCCACCGAACGCCAGGTCGGGGAGTCCTGGCGCCACCACCAAGTCGCACCAGAGAGTCAGACGACCACAGACCCGGCCGCCCAGCGGGCACTGGCAAGGCAGCGGTACTGGTATTACCAGTCGACGCTCACTTCGCGACAGCAGACCGCCGCGGACGCCGCCCTCCAGCGGCAGCTGGCCCGAGAGCGCTTCTCCATCCCCAACACGACACCCGCCCGGCCGACCACCCCAGCGCCGCCCGAACCCAGCGGCCAACCCAACTGGCTCGTCGCTTCCCACGGTGGATTCGCTGCCGGTCTGGCGCTGGCAAGCGGGCTGGCCCTGCTCGCCGCCAGACGAGCCGGCCGCAGAACCCGAGTCGGGCACGCGGCCTGACCACCGTCACGGTCACGCCGCTCGATGGGGCTGCCGCGCCCACCGGCAGCCCCATCGCCTTGAGGACACTCGGACACTCGGCGTCTCGGCCCGCGCCGTCTGCGAGGGCATGACCACGGTAGGCCGGCGCAGCCGACGCCCGCAGAGGCGGGGCGGGCGGCCCCCCGCCCCGGTGCTCGGGGTGTCCGGGGTCGA
>Ga0081538_10003321_pt1 | contig 15243 bp, 9 predicted proteins | sample TabmetS5T2R1_FD_71022 | JGI IMG/M metagenome (GOLD analysis project Ga0081538, IMG submission 71022) | Tabebuia heterophylla rhizosphere microbial communities from the University of Puerto Rico - S5T2R1 | ecosystem: Host-associated > Plants > Roots > Rhizosphere ... | reverse complement strand
CCGGCCGGCGGTCCGCGCGACCGAGGGGGGCGCTTTCGACTATCTGCCCAAGCCGTTCGATCTGACCAATCTCTTGACCATGGTCAAGCGCGCCCTGGCGTTGCCGCGCACGCCCGCGACCCCGCCGGTCGAGCCCGGCCGGTTGGAGGAGCAGCTGCCGATCATCGGCCGCTCGCCGCCGATGCAGGAGATCTACCGGGCGATCGCGCGCCTGATGGGCACCGATCTCACCATCATGATCAATGGCGAGTCGGGCACCGGCAAGGAGCTGGTCGCGCGCGCCATGCACGACTACGGCAAGCGCCGCGGCGGCCCTTTCATCGCCGTCAACATGGCCGCGATCCCGCGCGAGCTGATCGAGAGCGAGCTGTTCGGCCATGAGAAGGGCGCGTTCACCGGCGCCAATGCGCGCAAGGTCGGCCGCTTCGAGCAGGCCGAGGGCGGCACCCTGTTCCTCGACGAGATCGGCGACATGCCGCTCGAGGCACAGACCCGCCTTTTGCGCGTGCTGCAGTCCGGGGAGTTCATGCCGGTGGGCGGTCGAACGCCGATCAGGGCCAACCTGCGGATCATCGCCGCCACCCACCGCGACCTGCGCCACCTGGTCAGCCAGGCGCTGTTTCGCCAGGACCTGTTCTATCGGCTCAACGTGGTGCCGCTGCGGCTGCCGCCGCTGCGCGAGCGCGCCGAGGACATCCCGGCGCTGGTGCAGCATTTTCTCGGCCGGGCGCGCGCCGAGGGCCTGCCGCTCAAGACCATCGAGCCCGACGCCATGGCGCGGCTGATGAGCTATCAGTGGCCCGGCAACGTGCGCGAGCTCGAGAATCTGATCCGCCGGCTGTGCGTGCTGTACGCCCAGGAGACGATCGGCGCCGACGTGATCGACGCCGAGCTGCGCGAGGGCGTGCCGGACGGGGCCTTCGCCGCCGACGATGGCGGCGATCTCGGTGGCGCGCTCGCGCGCCATCTCGATCAGCTGTTCCAGCGGCTGGGCGGCGGCCTGCCGCAGGCCGGGCTGCACGGCCGGATCGTGCGTGAGGTCGAGCGGCCGCTGATCGCCAGGGTACTGGCCGCGACGCGCGGCAACCAGTTGCAGGCGGCTGCGGTCCTGGGCTTGAATCGCAACACCTTGCGGAAGAAGATACGCGAGCTGGACATTCAGGTGATGCGCGGGCCACGATAGGATCGATCCCGGGTGCTCTCGCCGCGGGCGATTTTGGCCCGGAACGATTTGGGAACCATGGCGCGTTCGTTGGCGACGATCTCCCGGCCGAGCCTCGCGCGGGTGGCCGGGTGGCTGAGGCGGCCGCATCTGGCCCGCGTGCTGGCGTTCGTGCTGACGCTCGCGGCCACCTTGTCCGGCATCGCGACCTATGTCGTGCTGTCGGGCTCGCTTCGCCTCGGCGCCGACATCGAGCTGGTCGTCGGCCTGCTCTATCTCGACTTGATCCTGTTGCTGCTGCTCGGCGTCGTGATCCTGCGCCGCCTGGCGCACCTGATCGTGGCGCGCTGGCGGGGCTCGGCCGGCTCGCGGCTCCATGCCCGGCTGGTGGCGCTGTTCAGCCTGGTTGCGGTGGCGCCGGCGATCGTGGTTGCGGTCTTCTCCGTGATGTTCCTGCACTACGGCCTGGAAGCCTGGTTCAGCGAGCGGATCAGCGGCGCGCTCACGAACTCGCTGAACGTTGCCCAGGCCTATCTCGAGGAGCACAAGGAGGTGATTCGCGCCGACGCTCTCGCGATGGCGGCCGATCTCAACCGCGACGGGCCGGCGTTGCTGCGCGAGGGCGGCGACCTGTTTCAGCAGCTTCTGAACACCCAGACCATGATCCGCTCGCTGACCGAGGCGATCGTGTTTCAGGGCAACGGCGACGTCCTGGCCCGCACCGGCCTGAGCTTCGGGCTCGAGATGGAGCGCCTGCCGATGACGGCGCTCGACCAGGCGGCGCGCGGCGAGGTCGTGGTGCTCACCGGCGACACCGAGGACCGGGTGCGGGCCCTGGTGCGGCTCGACAACTTCATCGACGTCTATCTGTTCGTCGGTCGCTTCGTCGATGCGCGGGTGCTGAACTACATGGACCGGACCCGCGCCGCGATCGACGAGTACCGGACCCTGGAGCTGCGCCGTGCCGGGATTCAGGTGACCTTCGCCGTGATCTTCGGCGTGGTCGCCCTGCTGCTGCTGCTGGCGGCGGTCTGGGTCGGGCTGAGCTTCGCCGACAGCCTGGCGACGCCGATCTCGTATCTGATCCGCGCCGCCGACCGGGTGCGCGCCGGCGATCTGACGGCGCGGGTGCCGGAGATCGAGGAGGGCAGCGAGATCGACAGCCTGTCGCGCGCCTTCAACCGGATGACCGACCAGCTTGCCAGCCAGCGCTCGGAGCTGATCAACGCCAACAACCAGCTCGACCAGCGGCGCCGGTTCACCGAGGCGGTCATCGGCGGCGTGTCGTCCGGGGTCATCGGCCTCGATGCGCGCGGCCGGATCACCTTGCCGAACCGCTCGGCGGCGGAGTTCATCGGCCGCGAGCCGACCGGGCTGATCGGGCGGCCCCTGATCGCGGTGATGCCCGAGCTCGGCGGGCTGCTTGCTCAGGTGTCGGCGAGCCCGGATCGGCCGGCCGAGGCACAGATCGAGCTGGTCGGCGAGGACCGCGCGCACCGCCTGCTGGTCCGGATCGCAGCGCAGCAGGACGCGACCGGCATCGCCGGCTTCGTCGTGACCTTCGACGACCTGACTGAGCTTCTGGCGGCGCAGCGCAAGGCGGCCTGGGCCGAGATTGCGCGGCGGATCGCCCACGAGATCAAGAATCCGCTGACTCCCATCCGCCTCTCGGCCGAGCGGCTCAAGCGAAGATACCTGCCGCAGATCACCCAGGATCCGGAATCGTTCGCGACCAGCACCGACACGATCGTGCGCCAGGTCGACAATATCGGCCGGCTGATCAACGAGTTCTCGGCCTTCGCGCGCATGCCGGCGCCGCAGTTTGCGAGCGAATCCGCCAGTCAGCTGGTGCGTCAGGCGGTCCAGATGCAGGAGCATGCGCGGCCCGAGATTAGCTTCGCAACGCAGCTTCCGGAGCGCGACGTTCGGCTGTATTGTGATGCGGGGCAGGTTGCGCAGGCGCTCACCAATCTGCTTCAGAACGCGGTGGAATCGATCGAGGAGCGTATGGAGGGCGAAGCGGCGGATCGGACACCCGGCCGCATCGTGGTCGCGTTGCGCGAGACGGATCAGTTCTGCCTCATCGAGGTCCAGGACAACGGCCGTGGCCTGCCATCGGAACTGCCGGGTCGGCTTACCGAACCGTATGTCACCACCCGTGCCAAGGGCACGGGTCTCGGGCTCGCGATCGTCAAGAAGATCATGGAGGAGCACGGCGGCAGCCTGGTCCTGCGCAACCGCGCCGGAGGCGGCGCGTCGGTCGAGCTGGCCTTTCCGCTCGGGCAGGCGGCGAGCGGCACCGCGGCCGAATGAGCAGTCAAGCGGTCTGTTGCGTTACGAACGATGACCAAGTCCCGAATGAACGCCGAGATCCTGATCGTCGATGACGAGCGTGCGGTCCGTCAGGCGATCGCCGCGATTCTGAGCGACGAGGGCTACACGGTGCGCCACGCTGCCGAGAGCCAGGCAGCGCTCGCCGAGGTCGAGGCGCGCGCGCCGGCCACGGTCCTGCTGGACATCTGGCTCGAGGGCTCCAAGCTCGATGGCCTGGAGGTGCTCGACCACATCAAGCAGATGCGGCCCGAGGTGCCGGTCATCGTGATCAGCGGCCACGGCACGATCGAGACCGCGGTCAAAGCGATCAAGAAGGGCGCGTACGATTTTCTCGAGAAGCCGTTCAACGCCGATCGGCTGCTCCTGCTGATCGAGCGGGCGCGGGAAGCCACCAGGCTCAAGCGCGAGAATGCCGAGCTCAAGCTCAAGCTCGGTGACGACCGCGAGCTGATCGGCAGATCGAGCGCGATTCAGCAGGTGCGCAACGCGATTCAGCGGGTTGCGCTGACCGGCAGCCGGGTGCTGATCACGGGTCCCCCGGGGGTCGGCAAGGAGGTCGTCGCGCGCCTCATCCACGCGAGCTCGAGACGGGCCGAGGCGCCGTTCGTGGTGATCAACGCCGCGACCATGGCGCCCGAGCGCATGGAAGTCGAGCTGTTCGGGTGCGAGGCGGGCTTTCTGGGACCCGACCGGCCACGCCAGCTCGGCACGTTCGAGCGCGCCCACGGCGGCACGCTGCTGCTCGATGAGGTCGCGGACATGCCGCTGGAGACGCAGGGCAAGATCCTGCGCGTGCTGCAGGAGCAGAGCTTCACGCGGCTGGGCGGCCAGCGGCCGGTCCAGGTCGACGTGCGCGTGATCGCCGCGAGCAACCGCGATCTGTTGGCGGAGATCGCCGCCGGCCGCTTCCGCGAGGATCTCTACTATCGTCTGAACGTGGTGCCGATTCCGGTGCCGCCGCTGTCGGAGCGGCGCGCCGACATCCCGATGCTGACCGAGTACTTCATGGCGCGCGCCGCCGAGGCGTCGGGTCTGCCGGTCCGCAAGCTGTCGGCCGACGCGCTCGCGTTGTTCCAGTCGGCCAGCTGGCCCGGCAATGTCCGCCAGCTGCGCAACGTGCTCGAGTGGCTGCTGATCATGGCGACGGGCGATGCCCGCAGCGAGATCGGCGTCGACAGCCTGCCGCCCGAGCTGATCGAGGAGACCACCGCCGGCCTCAGCCCCAGCTCCAACGGCGAGCTGATGGTCATGCCGATCCGCGAGGCGCGCGAGCATTTCGAGCGCGCCTATCTGCAAGCGCAGCTCGAGCGCTTCAGCGGCAACATCTCGCGCACCGCCGGCTTCGTCGGCATGGAGCGCTCGGCGCTGCATCGCAAGTTGAAGTCGCTCAACATCTCTGCCGATGACTGAGCCGCGCGCGGCGCCGATCCGCCGGGAGCCCGGCGGATGAAGATCATCGTCTGCGGCGCCGGGCAGGTCGGCTACAACATCGCCCGCTATCTGGCCGGCGCCGGCAACGACGTCACGGTGATCGATCAGCGCCAGGAACTGGCGCAGAAGATCGGCGAGAGCCTGGACATCCAGGCGATCACCGGCTTTGCCTCGCATCCCGAGGTGCTTGAGCAGGCCGGCGCCCGGGACGCCGAGCTCCTGATCGCGGTGACCAATGCCGACGAGGTCAACATGGTCACCTGCCAGATGGCGCACTCGCTGTTCAACATCCCGACCAAAATCGCCCGGGTGCGCCACCAGAGCTATCTGCAGAGCCGCTGGCAGGACCTGTTCCAGCGCGAGCGCATCCCGATCGACGTGATCATCTCGCCCGAGCTCGAGGTCGCCCGCGCGATCGCCCGCCGGCTCGAGGTGCCGGGCGCGACCGAGGTGACCCCCTTCGCCGAGGATCGGGTGCGCCTGCTTGCGGCGCGCTGCGGCCCCGACTGCCCGATCCTCGACACGCCGCTGCGCCAGCTGACCTTCCTGTTTCCGGACCTCCATCTGACCTGCGTCGGCATCATCCGGGACGGCCACCTGTTCGTGCCGTCCGGTGACGATCATCTGATCGCCGGCGACGAGGTCTACTCGGTGGTCGAGACCAGCCACACCGCGCGGGCGATGCGGGCGTTCGGCCACGAGGAGAAAATGGCCGAGCGGATCGTGATCGCCGGCGGCGGCAACATCGGGCTGTTCCTCGCCGAGCAGCTCCAGGCGGCCCATCGCTCACGCACCACGCTGACCCTGATCGAGCTCGACGCGACGCGCGCGCGCCACGTCGCGGACCGGCTGTCGTCCGCCGTGGTGCTGAATGGCGATATCCGCGATCCGGAAATCCTCGAGGAGGCCAACCTGGCGTCGGCCGAGGCGATCGTCAGCGTCACCAACAACGACGAGATCAACGTCATGGCGGCGCTCCTGGCCAAACGCTATGGCTGCCACCAGGCGCTGACCCTGGTCAACAACACTGTTTATGCGCCACTTCTGAGCTCGCTTGCGATCGACGTCGTGATCAGTCCGCGCGAGGCGACCGTGTCCAGCGTGCTGCGCCATGTCCGGCGCGGGCGGATCAAGTCGGCCTACTCCCTGCGCGACGGCGAGGCCGAGGTGCTCGAGGCGGAAGCGCTCGAGACCTCGCCGCTGGTCGGCCAGACCCTGCGCGACGCAAGGCTGCCTGGCGGCGTGCTGGTCGGCGCGATCCTGCGGGATGGCGAGATGATCACGCCCCGCGCCGACACCGTGGTCCGGGCGCACGACCGGGTGATCATCGTCGCCCGGGCTTCGGCGGTGAGGAAGGTCGAGAAGCTGTTCGCCGTCCGGGTCGACTATTTCTGAGGCCGAGGTGGTGCGACGGCTCGTGGCGTTGTATGCAGACGAGGGTCCGGGTCGCCTGGCGCCGCCGATCGGCAGCGCGTGGCGTGGCCGGGTCACCAAATCAATGGTTGATAGTTCTGCGCTAATGTGCTGGGCAGGGGCTGCGGTCGGTGGTTAACTATCGGGTTGAGCCTGCGATCGTGCGGCACCGGTCTCCGGTCTCGCCGACCGGGCTGGATCAGGATGCGCGGCCGACCAACGTTAGGAGGAAGGTGGTCGGACGATGATCGTCCCCGCCGTGTAACAAGAAGAAAGGGTCAGCGTGATGTCCGCCGAGAAGACACAGAATGTGCAGGACGTGTTCTTGAATCACATTCGAAAGAACAAGATTCCTGTCACGATCTTCTTGATCAACGGCGTGAAACTGCAGGGTGTCATCAGCTCGTTTGACAACTTCTCGCTGCTGCTGAGACGCGATGGCCACGTGCAGCTCGTCTACAAGCACGCCGTCTCGACCGTGATGCCGTCGACGGTCGTGCGTCTCTATGAGCCGAGCGCCGAGGAGGCGGCCAGCGCTCCCGCCGCCCGGTGATCGGCCCGGACGGGACCAGCCCTTGCGGGATACGGACCGGGCAGAGGCTGATGGGCGCGACCGCCGCCAGCGGGCGCTGGTGGTCCACCCGCGCCCGGCCGGGCATGCGCACAATGCGCGCACCGACGAAGGGCGCCTGGCCGAAGCGGTCGGCCTGAGCCAGGCGATCGACCTCGAGGTGGTCGATGCCGTGGTCGCGCCGTTGCGCCGACCGAGCCCCGCAACCCTGATCGGTCCCGGCAAGGTGCGCGAGATCGGCGAGGAGGTCGCGTCGCGTTCGGTCGGGCTCGTGATCGTCGACGCGGCGCTGAGCCCGGCCCAGCAGCGCAACCTGGAGCGCGCCTGGAAGTGCAAGGTGATCGACCGCACCGGGCTGATCCTGGAGATCTTCGGCGCCAGGGCCAGGTCCAAGGAAGGCCGCCTGCAGGTCGAGCTGGCGGCGCTGACCTATCAGCGCTCGCGCCTGGTCCGCTCCTGGACCCACCTCGAGCGCCAGCGCGGCGCGCTCGGCTTCATCGGCGGCCCGGGCGAGTCCCAGATCGAGCTCGACCGCCGCCGGATCGACGAGCGGATCGACCGGATCAAGCGCGAGCTCGAGGCGGTCAAGCGGACCCGCGGCCTGCACCGCGAGGCGCGTCGGCGGGTGCAGTATCCGGTGATCGCGCTGGTCGGCTACACCAACGCCGGCAAATCGACCCTGTTCAACCGCCTGACCGGCGCGACGGTCGGCGCCCGCGACCAGCTGTTCGCGACCCTCGACCCGACCATGCGTCAGCTCACGCTGCCCTCGGGTCGCCAGGTGATCCTGTCGGATACCGTCGGCTTCATCGCGCAGCTGCCGACCGACCTGGTCGCGGCGTTCCGCGCGACGCTCGAGGAGGTGCGGACCGCCGATCTGCTGATCCACGTGCGCGACATCGCCCATGCCGAGAGCGCAGCGCAGCGCGCCGACGTGCTCGAGGTGCTGCGTGATCTCGAGCTGGACCATCTGGTCGACGAGGAGCGCCTGGTCGAGCTGTGGAACAAGGTCGATCTCCTGCCGGCCGACGAGGCGGCGCGCCTGGCCGAAGCCGCGGCGCGCCTGCCCGAGGTCGTGCTCGGCTCGGCGCGCACCGGTCAGGGCATGGACCACCTGCTGGCCGAGCTCGATCGCCGCTTCGCCGGCACGGCCCGGGTGGTCGAGCTCGATCTGGACCCGGGCGACGGCGCCGGGCTTGCCTGGCTGTATCGCCACGGCACCGTGCTGAGCCGCTCCGACCTGGAGGGTCGCACCCGTCTCAAGGTCGCGCTGGAGCCTGCGGATCACGCGCGGCTCGGCGAGCGGTTCGGCGCCGCGGCGGTGGTCGACAACGGCCTGGAAAAATCGCGCCAGCACCGTTGACAGCTCGGGCCGCTCGGCCTATATGCCGGCTGGCACTCAGTCGACGAGAGTGCTGATAACCATCATCGCAACGCGGCTCAACGAGGGGCGGGCGCACGCCCTTTGCCACATATGGGACGCACGGAGGTTCGCATGAAAATCAAGCCTTTGCACGATCGGGTGGTGGTCCGCCGGATCGACGAGGAAGAGCGCACGCCCGGTGGCGTGATCATTCCGGACACTGCCAAGGAGAAGCCGATGCAGGGCGAGGTCCTGGCGGTCGGTCCCGGCGCTCGCGACGAGAGCGGCAAGCGGATCCAGCCCGATGTCAAGGCGGGCGACACCGTTCTGTTCGGCAAGTGGTCGGGCACCGAGGTCAAGATCGACGGCGAGGAGCTGTTGATCATGAAGGAGTCCGACATCATGGGCATCATCGAGAAGGCGGGTGCGGCCAGCAAGGCTGCGTGACGAGCGCTCGATTGGCAACGCAGTTGAGGAGGCCAGACAGCCATGGCTGCTAAAGAGATCAGGTTCAATACCGACGCGCGGAGCAAGATGCTCCGGGGCGTCGATCTGTTGTCGGACGCCGTCAAGGTGACGCTCGGGCCCAAGGGCCGCAACGTCGTCATGGAGAAGTCGTTCGGCGCGCCCCGCATCTCGAAGGACGGCGTGACCGTCGCCAAGGAGATCGAGCTCGCCGACAAGTTCGAGAACATGGGCGCGCAGATGCTGCGCGAGGTCGCCTCGAAGACCTCCGATGAGGCCGGCGACGGCACCACGACCGCGACCGTGCTCGCCCAGGCGATCGTCCGCGAGGGCGCCAAGGCGGTGACCGCCGGCATGAACCCCATGGACCTCAAGCGCGGCATCACCTTGGCCGTGGACGCCGTGGTCGCGGACATCAAGAAGCGCTCGCGCACGGTCTCGACCGAGTCCGAGGTTGCTCAGGTCGGCACCATCTCGGCCAATGGCGACGAGAGCATCGGCGAGATGATCTCCGAGGCGATGCAGAAGGTCGGCAAGGAAGGCGTGATCACGGTCGAGGAGGCCAAGGGCCTGGCCACCGAGCTCGAGGTGGTCGAGGGCATGCAGTTCGACCGCGGCTACCTGTCGCCCTACTTCATCACCAACGCCGAGAAGATGTCGGTCGAGCTCGACGAGCCCTTCATCCTCCTGCACGAGAAGAAGCTCTCGGGCCTGCAGCCGCTGCTGCCGGTGCTCGAGCAGATCGTGCAGGCCGGCAAGCCGCTCCTGATCATCGCCGAGGACGTCGAGGGCGAGGCGCTCGCGACCCTGGTGGTCAACAAGCTGCGCGGCGGCCTCAAGGTCGCGGCGGTCAAGGCGCCGGGCTTCGGTGACCGGCGCAAGGCGATGCTCGAGGACATCGCGATCCTGACCGGCGGTCAGGTGATCAGCGAGGACCTCGGCATCAAGCTCGAGCACGTCACGATCGACATGCTGGGCCATGCCAAGCGCGTCCTGATCACCAAGGAGGAGACCACGATCGTCGACGGCGCCGGCGAGAAGAAGTCGATCGAGGGCCGCTGCGGCCAGATCCGGGCGCAGATCGAGGAGACCACCTCCGACTATGACCGCGAGAAGCTGCAGGAGCGGCTGGCGAAGCTCGCCGGCGGCGTCGCGGTGATCAAGGTCGGCGGTGCGACCGAGATCGAGGTCAAGGAGAAGAAGGACCGCGTCGACGACGCCCTGCATGCGACCCGTGCCGCGGTCGAGGAGGGCGTGGTGGCCGGCGGCGGCGTGACGCTCTTGTACGCCGCGAAGGCGCTCGACGGCCTGAAGCCCGGCAACGACGACCAGCGCGTCGGCATCGACATCGTCCGCAAGGCGCTGGCCGTGCCCGCCAAGCAGATCGTGGTCAACGCGGGCGGCGACGGCTCGATCGTGGCCGGCAAGCTCCTGGACAAGAACGATCCGGAGTACGGCTACGACGCGCAGAACGACAAGTTCGTCAACATGTTCCAGGCCGGCATCATCGACCCGGCCAAGGTCGTGCGCACCGCGCTGCAGGATGCGGCCTCGGTCGCCGGCCTGCTGATCACCACCGAAGCCATGATCGCCGAGAAGCCCAAGAAAGAGGCGGCCGGCCCGGGCGGCATGCCCGGCGGCATGGGCGGCATGGGCGACATGGACTACTAAGCCCAGTCGCGACTATCCTTCCGACCAAGGGCCGTGCCTGCGGGCACGGCCCTTTTTGCTATGCGGCGTCGGGGTTGGCGTCTCGAATGACGGGTTCTGCGGTCTCCGCCTCTGCCTTGCCGGCTGGTTCAGGCTTCGGCAACGTGAGTTGCGCAAGCGCCTGCTGTAACAGTTTCGCTGCCGCCCGACGCTCTTCTTCCGACATGGCGTCCAGGTTCAGATCGAGCCTGACGTGCGGTCGATCCTCCTGGCCGCGCCGCGTCGCGTCGTCGCGCAGGTCGTCGTAGAGCTCGATGGCCTCGTAGATCGCAACCGGGTAGGGCATGCCCCTGACCTCGATCTGCCCCCGCTCCTCGCAGCGAACCTGGTCTTTCACCAGGGCATGGGTTTCGAACGAGATCAGGATGCTGCCCGGCGGCGCCTCATGTTCCAGCCGTGAGGCGAGGTTCACGGCATTGCCGATGATGGTGTAGTCCATCCGGTCCTCGCTGCCGAAGTTGCCGACGGTGCAATATCCGGTGTTGATGCCGATGCGGCACGCAAGCGGCCTCTCGATCCCGGCATCCCGCCACAGGGCGGCGAGCTCCCGGACACGCTGTTGCATCGCGATCGCCATCTTCACGCAGGCGAGGGCATCCTCCTTCACACCGCGGCTGTCGGGATCGCCGAAGAAGATCATGATCCCGTCGCCAATGTACTTGTCGATGGTCGCGCCATGCTGGAGGGCGATGCGCGACATTTCCGTCAGGTACTGGTTGAGCAGCTGGGTCAGCTCCTCGGATTCGAGCCGGTCGGTGGTCTCGGTAAAGCCGGTGATGTCGGAAAAGAACACGGTCAGCTTCTTGCGCTGGCTCGCGATGCTGACCTCCTGTTTGCCGGAGAAGATCGATTGATAGACTTGTGGTGACAGATATTTCGCGAGCTTGCTCGAGAGCGCTTCCAGCTCGCGGTGCTTCTCCTCGATCGCCTGGTTGGCCTCCTCGAGCTCCAGCTCGCGCTGCTTGAGCGCCGTGACATCGGAGTAGACCGCGACCGTGCCGCCCCCGGTGACCCGCCGCTCGGCGATCAGGATCCAACGCCCATCGGCCCGGTGCTGTAGGGTCGGTGGGCCGGGATTGCGGTGCTGCGCCAGACGTTCCTGAATGTATCGCTCGGGGTCGTCGCCCGCTTGGAGGATCAGGCCGCGCTCGACCGCGCGCCGGACGATAACCTCGAATGGCGTGCCAGGCTCGATCTCGATGTCCGTTTCGCCGTAGAGCAGGTCCCGGTAGCGGGTGTTGCGGAGCTGGAGCCGGTCCGCCGCATCGTAGAACGCAAAGCCCTCCGAGATGCTCTCGATGGCGTCGACCAGGCGCTGGCGGGCCTGCGCGATCTCACGCAAGTTCTTTTCCTCAACCTCGAGCGCGGTGTCGCGGAAGAGGCGAAGTGCGTCGGCCATGCGGCCGATCTCGTCGCGGCCCGTGGCAGGCAGAGGCGCCCGAAGATTGCCGCCGGCGATGGTGAGCATGCTCTTGCTCAGCCCCGCGAGGCGGGCGAGGAGGTTGCGGTCGACATAGCGCCAGACGATCAAGACCGAGCTCAACAGGCTGAGCAGGGCGGCGCCGAGGACGACGCCGGTACCGTAGCGCTGGACGGTCGCAGCTTCGCGACCGGCCTCGCTGATGTCCCGGTCGGCCGCGGCCACGAGGCGATCGACGGCAACCGTGAGCTGGCGCGACAGCTGATCGTTCTCGGCCACGAGCCTCTCGCCTTCTGCCAGGACGGTAAGCTCGTCCTCGCGCGCCTTCAGGATGCTCTTCGGGCCCTCGATCAGCGCCTTGAACTCGTCCACGCGCTGGCCAAACCGCGTCCGCAGCTTCTCGTCGATCTCGGGCGTCACGGCCTCCAGTGCGTCGACGGAGCGGCGCAGCGGAAAGGTGATCAACGCCAGGTCACCCTGCGTCGGCGCGCCCGCCGCCTTCAGCAGCAGGTCGTTGGCCGCCGAGATCTCCTGATGCGCCTTCTGCTGGGGGATATAGTCGGCGATTGCCCCCGCAAGGTCGCCCGTCGCCTCCACACGTGCCTGAGGTGCCGCGACATTCGCGGTGGCCGCTCGCCACTGCGGGACCTTGGAGTTCATGACGAGGATGCCGGCCCTTACGAGACGTAGGCTCGCATTGGTCGCCGCCGACAAACGGCGCAACAGCTCTTCTTTGCGCGCGACCACGTCGAGCCGGGCAGCCACGAGGTCGTCGAGCGCATCCAGATTGCGGCGCAGGTCGATCACCGCCGCTTCGATCTCGACGAGCGCCGCGGTGCTCGGAGCGGTGCCTTTGAGGGCGGCAAGCAGTTCCTCGAGGCGCGCCATCTCGGCGCCGATTGCGGCCGAGACCGCGGTGTGCTCAGCGCTGCTGGTCGAGGCAAGGACGGCCGGCGCAGACGCGGACACCCGCTCGGCCTGGCGCGAGAGGGCGAGCGATGCGAGTGCGGATGGAACGCGGCGCTCGGTGATCCGCTCGACGACTTCCCCGACCTGGAGGAAGGCGTACACGGCGGCGGCAGTCGCGAGCACCGCGAAGGCGCTGATGCCGAAGAATGCGAGCAGCAGACGGCCACGGATGCCCAGACGTTCAAACATCACGGCGACCGGTTGACCTGGCTGAGACGGCCAAAGTGGTCTGCACAGATTGGTCGCAAACCATCGGTGTGCTCAGCGGTCTGTTACTCCATCGGCACGTACTCGCCACCCCTAAAAACATACCATATCCAGCTCTGGTCAGTGAGGTCGCCCTTGTCGTCGAAATCGATCCGACCAAGTACGGTGTCGAATTGGTGGTCGCGCAATAATGCAGTCACCTTTTGCAGCTCTACCGAGCCAACCTTTTCGACCGCCTGTGCCCAGGCTTGGACGGCGCCATAACTGAGCAGCGTATAGCCTGCGGGCTCGAAGCTTTCGGCACGGAACCGCTCTACGACCGATGCCGCTTCGGGGTTTCGCCGTGGATCTGCGCTGAACGTGAAGAGAGTACCTTCGGCTGCGGGACCGGCGATCAGGGCAAATTCCTCAGTTGCCATGGCATCACCTGAGATGAGCTGAACCGAGTAGCCGCGGTCGCGTGCAGTGCGAACCATGAGCGCGACCTCGGCATGATACCCGCCGACATATGCCACGGCGATATTTGCTGCCCTTAGCGCAGTGATTTCAGCCGAATAGTCGTTCTTCCCGGGAATGTACGCCTCGTAGATCGCTTCAGTTACGCCGCGCTTGTTCAACTGCTTTTTGGTCTCATCGGCAAGGCCCCTGCCATAGGTGGTGTCGTCGTGAAGGATCGCGATCTTCTTGTCGCCCCAATGATCCGCTAGATAGTTTCCGGCCACGATACCTTGGACGTCGTCGCGACCGATTACGCGGAACACGTTGGCGCGGCCCTGCTCGGTCAGCACTGGATTGGTCGACGCCGGCGAAATCTGCAGGATTCCCGCCGCTTCGTAGACTGCCGATGCCGGGATCGAGGCGCCAGAGCAATAGTGCCCCACGACCAGGACCACTCCGTCGCCGACGAGCTTCTGCGCGGCGGCGACCGCTTGCTCGGGATCGCAGAAGTCGTCAGCCGTGATGAGCCGCACCTGCTGGCCGAGTATGCCGCCCGCGGCATTGATGTCGGCCACGGCCATCTCCGCGCCGCGCTGCATCTGCTCGCCGATCCAGGTGAGCTTTCCGGTCATCGGGCCTGCGGCCCCAATCAGGATCTCCGCCCGAGCGGGCCAGCCGAGCGCGTTAGCGACGATGACAGCGGCGGCGAGGCAGGGCATGACCCTACCTCCCGCGCACGAAATAGCGTCAACCAAATTCCAGCGGACCATTGCAGGCTCTCCACCCAATGGCTGGACAATATCCTGCGCTTCGACCGGGGTGGCGGCAATGCGGAAAATCTGCAGTAACCGGGCGCACCAGCTATGCTGCGCCCAATTCGACATCTAGGGTTGCGGCAGAGCAAGGGCGGCTGCGATCCACGCGATCGCCGGCCGCAATCTAGTCACTGGCCTTCGCCGCCTGCCAGAGCTCTTCCATCTCGTCCAGCGAGGCTTCCTCGGGGCGGCGGCCGGCGGCGCGCAGGGCGGTCTCGATCGCCCGGAAGCGGCGCTCGAATTTCTGGTTGGCCCGGCGCAGCGCGCTCTCGCCGTCGACGCCGAGATGACGCGCGAGGTTCGCGGCCGCGAACAGCAGATCGCCGACCTCGTCTTCCAGGCGCTCCTGCGCCCCGCCGGCTGCAAGCTCGGCTTTCAGTTCGGCGATCTCCTCCTCGAGCTTGTCGAGCACCAGGTCGACCTTTGGCCAGTCGAAGCCGACCCGGGCGGCGCGCCGTTGCAGCTTCGCCGCACGCGTCAGCGCCGGCAGGCCGAGCGGCAGATCGGCCAGGATGCTCGGATCGCCGCCCGCGGCTTTTTTCTGCTCGCGTTCGGCCGCCTTGGCCTCTTCCCAGGCAATGGTCTGGGCCGCCGCGCTCTCGACCTCGGCTTCGCCGAATACGTGCGGATGCCTTCGGATCATTTTCTCGGCGATCCGCAGCGCCACCGCCTCGAAGTCGAAGCGGCCGGCCTCCTTCGCCATCTGGGCGTGGTAGACCACCTGGAGCAAAAGGTCGCCGAGCTCGCCCTCGAGATCATGAAAATCCTGCCGCTCGATCGCATCGGCGACCTCGTAGGCTTCCTCGATCGTATAGGGTGCGATGCTGGCAAAATCCTGCTCGAGGTCCCAGGGGCAGCCGCCGTCCGGGTCGCGCAGGTGCGTCATCACCCAGAGCAGACGCTCGATGCCGCTCTGAGCCACTAGAGCAGCCGTTCCTGCTTGTC
>Ga0081538_10003320_pt1 | contig 15244 bp, 12 predicted proteins | sample TabmetS5T2R1_FD_71022 | JGI IMG/M metagenome (GOLD analysis project Ga0081538, IMG submission 71022) | Tabebuia heterophylla rhizosphere microbial communities from the University of Puerto Rico - S5T2R1 | ecosystem: Host-associated > Plants > Roots > Rhizosphere ... | reverse complement strand
ACAGCAGGTACAACTCGTCGCTCTCCTCCACCCGCCCCGAGACCAGGCCGGCGAAGGCGGCCTCGGCGGCCCCCAGGCCCGGCCCGAAGGTGCGCCACTCCCACCGCGGGATGATCGCGGACATGGCCGGACTCCTCCATGGGCTCTGGTCCTGGATTCGCCGATCATTTGCCGGAGGCCCGGCCAGGCACGGTCAGGGCGATGTGCCAGAGCCGCTTCCAGTCCATGATTGGTTTGGGATCGGGCACTCCAGGACGGTTACGGGGTACCCGGACCCGCAGGGCGGCCGGCTTCACGACACAGCGCACGGGGGTGTCCAGCAGCAGCGCCTCGCCGTCGACTCCGACCGGGATCTGGGATGCATCGGCGTCGACCACCACCTCACGCCCGGCGAGCCGGGTGAGCCCGCGCGACTGGGTCCCACGCACAAGGCCGGCCGCTTGAATCGCGCTGGTGACCCTTACGGCGAACAGGCCCAGGGTGGCACGGTCCAGCCGGGCCCGGCGCCCCAGTCCGGCGATGTCGCCCATGCCGTAGACGTTGTTGGAGACCAGGACCGCCTGTGGCCCCTGGATGGTTTCGTTTCCTGCCCTGGCCACCAGGCGTGGCCCCTGGTGGCCGGCCAGCAGCCCTGGCAGCAGGTCCAGGGTGGTGCGGGTCTTGTCGTCGCGGTAGGCCGGGCTCTGCACCACCGCGGCGTAGGCCCCGAAGGAGGCGTTGTTGACGAACGGGCGGTCGCCGATGAAGCCCAGGTCGACCCGGAGCTCGACGCCGTCGCGGAGGGCGTCCAGGCACCGCGAGGGGTCGTCGCGGTCCAGTCCCAGATCGAGGGCGAAGTGGTTGCGGGTGCCGGCCGAGATGACCAGCAGCGGAAGGTTGTGCTCGGCCGCGATGCCAGCGACCAGGGCCTGGGTCCCGTCGCCGCCGGCCACCCCCAGCAGGTCGGCACCGTCGGCCACCGCCTGGCGGGCGAGCTCGCCCACGTCCACGGTCCCGGGCCCTTCCAGCACGGCGACCTCGGCGCCGAGGGCCTCGGCCTTGTCCTTGAGGCCGAACCTGACCACCTTCCCACCGCCAGAGCGCGGGTTCATGATCAGGTACGGGCGCCGGGGCGGCGGGACGTCGTATTCGGGCAGCTTCTCGGGGATGGCATCGCGGCGCAGGGCGGCCCGACCGGCGGCGACTGCCAGCGCCAACAACCCCAGCGCCAGCAGCACGACCCAGGTCAGCCGGGCACTGGTGTACAGGATCAGCACCGTCAGCGGCGCGGCCACCGCGAGCACGACCGCCAGCCACCGGACCGGGCCCTTGTGGGCCAGCGCCCACCACACGCCGGCCGCCGTCAGGGCCAGGCCGGCCAACCCAACCAGGACCAGGGCCACGCTCTGGCGAAATCCCGCCACCAGCGGCGGTACCAGCACGGCCGCCGCGGCGGCCACCAGGGCCAGGCGGGCCAGCCAGCGCTGGGCGACGGTCGCGCCTCCCGGCGCTTCCACGTTGGTGGTCGCCATCCCTGATCACCGCCCAGCCTGTGCGATTCCTCTCATCAACCTAGATGGACGGCGACCGTCGAGACCTCACCCCAAACGCATGAGATCTGGCATGGATGGAGTCGATCCAGGACCCATCCCGGCAGCTCGTGAGGCGATACCTCCTCCGTAGAGCGGCGGAGGTAGCCCGTCAGGGACGTCCCGTCGGGATCTGGCCATGTGTGAGCCCAGGCGAGCTTTTCAGCCGGGCTGGCCCGGTCGGCGTTCCGGTTCAGCTCCTATGCGGTTGTGGTCCCCTGCCGGGGAGCTGGTTGCGCTGGCTGGCGCCGGCGACCCAATGGCCGATGTCCAGCAGGGCGGCGATCCCGACAGGATGAACAGCGCGAGGCGTGGGAAAAGGCCTGCGAACATCGCGAAGAGACAACCCGTCTCAAGCTCCCAGTCCGGTTTTCCTCGATAGTCCCGAGTGGCGCGTCAGAAGCTGCGCCGTGGGGACGAGCCTCACAGCCACAACACCGACCGGCATCACCTGTGACAGATGGGATCGCCGCGAACAAGCACTGAAGTCGGATACGTCAGAGGCGGCCCGGCTCGTCAGGCCCTGAGCGGTTCATCCTCTGCGGATGATGGCTTGGAAGTGTGACCTGGGCCATTCTTGGGGAATGCGACAGAGAACCGTTGCGGCGACCGTCCTGGCCTTCATGCTCGGGCTGGCCATCTCCCTTGCCTGGTCGCTCGTCGGAAGCTACGGCTTCTGATGGGAAATCCTGCCGACGGAGGCACACCCGATGCGGCAGGGCGCGAGAGGGAATCCGCTCTGCACCCGCCCGCACCACCCAGCCTCCGGCGAGTCACCAGGTCCTCCAGGAGCGTGCTGGCGGAACGCCTCGTACCAGCTGGCGGCGATCGCAGCGACGAGTTCCGATGCATCATCCGGAACGGATGACTTGCACCTAGACGTCGTTTCGCTCCTCTGCACCTGTTCCAGGCCGTCATGGACGATGTGCCGCCGATCCGCACGCGGGCGGGCCAGCGGCGGACCAGGCCGGGCAAGCTCGCCGCCGATAGGGCTATGACAGCCGAGCCAACCGGGCCTACCTGCGGCGGCGTGGAATCAAGGCGCAGATCGCTCGGCGTGAGATCGAGTCGTCGATCAGGCGGCTGCAGATGCGCTGGGACCGGGGACGCCGGGGCGGTGGTTCGCCTTCGTGCTGGTGGCTTGTGCGGTGGTGTGCGTCAACCGGTCGGCGAGGTCTCGGCCAGGATCTCCAGGCACAGGTCCAGGCACTCGTCGCAGATCCGAGCACCCTGGCCGAACTTGCCGTCGGGCATCGCCGCCGGGTCGCCGGCGACCAGGAGCACCCCCTGCCGCCTGTCCTTGCCGCAGAAGCTGCACCTGGCCTCCGACCCCCGCACCTCCAGCCGCAGCGGCCCCTCCGCCCAGCCCTCGCCCGGCGCGCTGGCCGACAGCCGGGTCGCCTGGGCCACGCATCGGTCGCAGATGTACACCCCTGGTCCGGCGATCAGCCGGTCGCACTCCTGATGCGAGCGGCCACAGAACGAGCACGGCCCCGGCGGCCCCTTCAGCAGTTGGGCACGCCGACGCCACCACCGCGCCGGCGCGGCGGCCTCGTCGATGATCTGGTGGACCCGCTGGTGGCTCAGGCGCAGGGCCTCGGCGATCTCCCGCAGCGACCCGCCGGCCGCGTGCAGGCGGCGGATGGCCTGGTGATAGTCGGCCCGGGCCCGCTCGGCGGCATGCTGGGACACGGCCAGGTGCTCCTTCGCGACCTCAGCCTCGTGCAACAGCTCCGGGTCAAGCCCCATCTGTCTAGTGTCGCTAGACAGAGCGTGGTTGTCCAGCCGGCTCCAGATGTTCACAGCCGGCTGGAGGCGCGGCTGGGTGTCGGGCTTGCGTGCAGTGCGTGGACTGGTATCCGCGCCCAGGAGTCAGGAGCCGGCATGCGGCGCCGAACCTGGCGGCCCTGCGGCTCACGACACCGGCGCCCCCAGCGCCGCCGACACCGCATCGCCCAGCTCCTCCAGGTCCACCCCCAGTGCGGTCAACAGCGCCCCGGCGGCACCTCGGTAGCTGTCGGGCAGGCCGACGGAGGCCTTGAGCTGCCGCACCCACGGGTTGGACATGCACCTGGGCCAGGGCGTCCGGACGTCCTCCAGCACGCCAAGCAGCAGCAGCTCCGGGCTGACCGCGTCGTAGCCGAGCGCCTCGGCCCGCCGGCTGGCCAGCCAGGTCGCCTGGGTGGTGAGCACCGCCGGGCCTTCCAGGGGCGTGCGCGGCACCCTGCCGACCCCGCCGCGTCGTGCGCGGGTGGCCTCCCGGGTCGCATTCTGCAGAGCCTGGATCCCGAAGCTCTGCTCGAGGTCACGACCGATCGCCTCCAGGTCGATGCCGAGCGTGCCCAGCAGCTCGGCGTCGCTGGGCCGCGGGCCGGGCACCACCCCGCGGTCGGCCAGGCGACCCAGCGCCGCCCGCGCGCCCGCCAGGTCCAGCCCACGGGCCCGCAGGATGCTGGCGGCCTGATTGCTGCCGTCGCGCAGCAGGCCCAGCACCAGGTGCTCAGGACCCACGTGGCGGTGGCCGAAGCGGTCGGCCTCCTCCCGGGCCAGGTCCATGACCCGGCCGACCGGCCCGCTGAACCGATCGGCCATCGGTCAGGACCTCCGGAACCCGAAGCGTCGGCCGGCGTACTTGTGGTGCACGGCCTGCTTGGTGACCCCTAGCCGGGCCGCGATCTGTTGCCAGGACCAGCCCTTGGCGCGGGCGTTCTCCACCTGCAGGGCCTCCAGGACCTCGACCAGGCCGCGCAGGGCGGCCACCGCGGCCAGCCCGAGCTCGGGGTCCTGGCTGCTGGTCGCTGCCGCCACCGCGGTCGCCTCACTGGAGGCTGCCTCACTCATGAAGTCAATCTACGTTGACCAACCCCACGGCGTCAATCCCCGTTGACCCAGCTGCCCTGTGCAGCGATGCGACCGACCGGACCGACCCTACAGAGGGTTGCCCCTTCGGGTGACATGATCGGGTGGCCCGACGATGCCGAGGTGACATGAAGCGCAACGCCATCATCCGGAAGGCCTCCAAGCGAGATACCCGCACCATCGCACGCATCTACGTCACAGCCGCGCGCGAGGCCGTCGAACGCGAGCCGGAACACTTCCGCGTCCCGACCATCGACGAAGCGAGCCACTTGTTCGTGCCTCAGGATTCACCGGATGCTGCGGTGCTGGTGGCCGAGGTGAACGGCAGGGTTGCAGGGTTCGTCCAGGTGCTCTTGCGCAGGCCGCCCGAGCAACCCTCCATGCTCAAGCCTCGGCTGCTTGGCTACGTCCGCGAACTCGGCGTTTCCGAGGATGCCCGCGGCACCGGTCTTGGCTCGCAGTTGATGGAGGCGGCGGAACAATGGGCTCGCTTGGCGGGGGCACAGGCGATGATGGTCGATACCGGCGCCGAGAACCGGCAGGCGCAGCGCTTCTACCGAGCGCGGATGGGCTATCGGGATATCGGGGTGATTCTGATCAAGCCGTTGTCCTGAGGGAAGCGCAGGCCACCCAGAGCGGAGTCGACCCATCCTGAGCGGCCGGATGGCGGAGGCCAGAGGGAGCGAAACGACCTCTCAACGCACTCGCCGCTCAGTCGTTGCGACCGGCTTGTCGACCAGTGGGTCGAGCAGGATCCAGTGGGTGTCGCGGCGCCGGCGCAGGTAGGCCGCGTCGTAGAGCAGGCCGGCGGCGAGGATGCTGGCGACGATGGCCAGGTCCCTGCCGGTCTGCAGCGCGACGGTCACGGCCACCCCGGCCAGCGCCAGCAGCGGTGGCAGGGGCCACAGGGGCATGCGGTAGGGCCGGGCCAGGCCGGGCTGCCGGAGCCGGCTGGCCAGGGCCGACAGGGCGACCAGGGCAAAGGTGGCGACGACGGTGAGGCTGGCGAAGGTGACCGCGGCGGCGTAGTCGGAGACGGCGGTCAGCGTCAGGGCGGCGACGCCGATGCTCATGGTGGCGGCGACCGGTGTTCTGGTCCTTGGGTGGATGTGGCCAAGGGCGCGGCTGAGCGGCGCCGGCCAGGCCCGGTCCCGGCCGGAGCTGTAGAGAATCCTGGCGTACTCCAGCAGCACCGCCAGGAGAATGTTGAAGAAGGTGGCCCCCAGCGCCAGGGTGACGATGGTGACCAGCCTGTCGCCGCCCAGTGAGCGCACCAGATACGACATGGGGGCCAGGGCGGTGGTCAGCTGCGCCTGGGAGGGCGCCCCCAGCAGCGCGGCGGTGAGCGCCAGCAGCTCGGCCACGACTGCGACCCCAAGCGCACCCAGCACCGAGCGGGCGATGCCGCGGGGCGGGCCCCGGGTCTCCTCGGAGAAGATCACCGCACCGCCGTAGCCGGCATACGCGCCCAGCCCCAGAACCACCCCGGACAGCAGCGCCCGCAGGCTGGTCGGGCCGGCGCTGCCGTCGGCGGCGTACACACGCGGGTCGATGAGGGTGCCAGCCAACGACCAGTGCGCATGGGCGAAGCCCAGGGTCGACACGACCAGGATGATGGTCAGCTCCAAGGCGAGCAGGGTAGCGGTGACGGCGGCGTTGAGCCGGATCCCGACCGCCGCCAGCGCGGTGGCGGCGGCCAGCAGGACCAGCGCGGCCGGCCGGGGGCTGATGGTTGACCAGACGGCGTTCAGGTACTGGCCGGCGGCCAGTGCGAACGCGCTGGGGACGATGACGAACAAAGCAAGCTGCAGGGCCAGGGCGAGGAAGCCGGCCCGGCGGCCCAGGACTCGGGCGACGATTCCGTACAGGCCGCCGGCGGTGGGGTACAGCACGCCCAGCTCGGCCCAGCCCACGGCCAGGCAGCCGCTGATCAGGGCCGCGATCAGGAAGGCCAGGAAGGCGCCGCTGCCCTGCTGGCTTAGTACTGCCGTATGGAAGTTCGTGCGTGGTTAAGGGCTGGCTGGTGGGCGCTGATCCTGCCAGGCGGTGGGGTCGTGGAGGTACAGCCCGCAGGCGCAGTCCAAGGCTTCTTCAGGGGAGCCGGCGTGCAGACCGGTTGGCAGGATGGAGTCCTCGTAGCCGTCGCGGCTGGCGAGGTAGATGGCAAAGCCCCACCGGCTGGCCGACCCGCCGTAGCGTAGCCGGCACAGTGGGAGTCGGTGCTGGTCGGGGAGCTCGCCGTCGACATAGGCGAACTGACCGCGGAAGCGTAGGTGGACGGTGGCCAGGGCGGGCCAGCGGGTCTGCTGGCGTTCACGCAGCCGCTGGCCCAGCGAGATCTTGGTCGACTCCGGGATGGTCGGTGGCATGCGGTCATCTTCGCTGATCCCGCCCGCTTGGTGCTGGCCGTATCCTGCCGGGTTGCCGTCCGGTCGGGTGCGGCTGGGAGCAAGCAAAGGAGGCGCGGTGCAGTGGCAGGCGGTAGCGGGCGCAGCCCGTTTCAGATCACGCTCGGGGCTGCGCAGCGTCGGTGGCTCAAGGCGCTGGTCCGCAAGCCAACCGCCCAGCAGCGGCAGGTCACCCGGGCCAGGATCGTGCTGCTGGCCGCCAGCGGGTGGACCAATGCAGGGATCGCCCGCAAGCTCGGGATCGCACCCAACACCGCATCCAAGTGGCGCAAGCGCTACGCCACTCAAGGTGTGGACGGACTCCGGGATCGCCAACGGCCCGGCCGGCCGCGGGTGTTCGCGGCGCCCATCGTGGCCGAGGTCAAGGCGATCGCCTGTGAACTACCGGTGACCCGTGGCGTCCCGATCAGCCGGTGGAGCCTTCAGGAGTTGCGGACTGAGGTCATCGGCAGCGGGCTGGTCGAGGCGGTCTCGACCACGACGCTGGGCCGCTGGCTGGCCGAGGATGCCATCAAGCCGTGGCGGTACCACTCGTGGATCTTCCCGCGTGCCCCAGACTTCGCCGCCAAGGCCAGCCGTGTTCTGGACCTGTACCAGCGCAGCTTCCAGGGCCAACTGCTGGGCGACGACGAGTATGTGCTCTCGGCTGATGAGAAGACCTCGATCCAGGCGCGCTGCCGCTGCCATGCGACCCGGCCAGCAGGCCCGGCCCGCGGTATGCGGGTCGAGCACGAATACGACCGCGGCGGAGCGCTGGCGTATCTGGCCGCCTGGGATGTCCACCACGCCCACCTGTTCGGCCGCGTGGAGCCCACCACTGGCCTCGACCCGTTCGGCCGGCTGGTCACCCAGGTCATGACCACCGAGCCCTACGCCTCGGCCAAGCAAGTGTTCTGGATTGTCGACAATGGCAGCTCCCACCGCGGCCAGGCCTCGATCAACCGGCTGGAAGGCCGCTGGCGGAACCTGCGCCTGGTCCACCTGCCCGTGCACGCCTCCTGGCTGAACCAGATCGAGATCTACTTCTCCATCGTGCAACGCAAAGTGTTGTCGCCCAACGACTTCACCGATCTCGCCGAGGTCGAGCACCAGCTGCTGGCCTTCCAGCACCGCTATGAGCACACCGCCGCCCCGTTCGACTGGTGCTACACCAAGGCCGACCTCGACCGGCTTCTTCGCCGACTCGGCGACCACGACCAGCAGACCTGCGCCGCATGACCACCACGCACGAACTTCCATACGGCAGTACTAAGGGCGACCGAGCCGATGGCGAACACCGAGGCTGCCGGGCCGATCACCGACAGGGTGATCGTCATGTTGCCGGCCACCCGTAGGGTCCGGGCGAGCTGCTGCTGATAGCGTCGGCCCGCGGGCGCGTCGGTGGCGGGTGTCGGATCGCTCACGATGCCTCCCCGTCTCTTCGCCAGATTGCCGCTTCGCGGCGACGGTGGCTACGGGCTGGCGCCCGTGCCCGCAAGGAGGCCGAGCTCCCTCGCACGCGCGACCGCCTCGGTCCGGCTGCCGACCTGGAGCTTGCGGTAGATCGCCTGCACCTGGCTGCGGACGGTGGTGACCGAGACGGAGAGCTGGCGGCTGATCTCCTGGGTCGACAACGGCGTGGGGAGCAGCCGCAGGACGATCAGCTCCCGCTCGGTGAGGGGGGTCGCCGCCTTGATCCGCCGACGCGGCGGCGAGGCGAGCGTCCGCTCAGTCTGCTCCAGCAGCGCGGGCAGTGAGCCGGGATCCGCGAACCGCTCGATCAGCTCGCGGGCTTGTTCGACCAGGACGCGGGCGCCAGCAAGGTCACCCCGGGCCCGGCGCACGGGCGCCAGCAGCAACAACACGAACACTCGTTGCCCCAGCATGCTGTCGATCCCGACCGGCGCCAACGCCCGCCCCAACTGCACCTCGGCCTCGGCCAGCTCGCCCTGGCGGGCCAGCGCCCGCCCCAGGGCCGCGTAGGCGATCCCGCACATCGGCTCGGCGCTGAGCCCTTGGCTGTCGGCGGTCGCCGCCGCCCGACGGGCCAGCGCCATGGCGGTGCGGTCGTCGTCCTCGTCGCCGGCCAGCAGCGACAGCACCGCCAGCGCCAGGACGACCGCGACCGGTTGTGCGGCCGCGGGCACGCGCCGGACCAGTTCCTCCAGGTGCGGCCGCGTCTCGGTGGCCTGTCCGGACAGGTACAGGGCATGGCCGAGCGCCGACTGCGCCATCCACCAGAACTGTAAGGATTTGGGGCCGGCGAGTTCCAGCGCATGCCGGCCTGCAGCGGCCGAGCGCCTCACGTCGTCGAACACCAGCGAGGCGCGGGCCAGATTGGCGCCGAACGCCAGCGAGCTCACGCCGTCCGGCAGGCCTCCCTCAGCGCCGCCACGCTCCACGGCGGCCAGCCAGTCCTCGGTCTGCTGCCTGGAGGCGCCGCTGAACCCACGGATCCAGGCGGCCACGTAGGCGACCGGCGGGTCGGCCAGGATCGCCTCATCGGGCAGCCCATCCAGCCAGCGAGCCACGGTCGCCCGTTGCCCTCGGCGCCAGTAGGAGAGCCAATGCCGGGCGATCAGCGCGGCGGCCTGGGTGAACTCCCCGGCAGCGCTGGCGTGACCGATGGCCTCGTCCAGGTTGCCCGCCTGTCGATGCCAGGCCGCGGCCCGCCGGTGCAGTGTCGCCAGCAGCGCAGGCTCGCGGCTGGCAAGCTCCAGGCGAAGCAGCTGCGCGAACAGGTGGTGGTAGCGGTACCACTCGCGCCGCTGGTCGAGCGGCACCAGGAACAGGTTGGAGCGTTCCAGCTCGCCCAGCAGGCCCGCCGACCCTTCGGCCTCCAGGACGGCGTCGCACAGCGGGCCGGACAGGCGCCCCAGAATCGAGGTGCGCAGCAGAAACGTCCTGATCTCCTCTGATTGACGTTCGAGCACCTCGGCGGTCAGGTAGTCGGCAACATGGCGGTTGTCGCCGTGAAAGGCGGCGATGAAGGCGCTCGGATCCTGCCGGCCGCGAAGTGAGAGCCCAGCCAGGACCAGCCCGGCTGCCCAGCCCTCGGTCCGCTCGGCCAGGCGCTCCACGTCCTCGGCCGTCAACTGCAGCCCCATCGAGGTGTTCAGCAGTGCGATGGCCTCCTCGTCCGTGAATTGCAGGTCGGCGACGCGGATCTCGGCCATCTCTCCCCTGGCTCGCATTCTGGCCAGGGGCAACGGTGGGTCGGTACGACCTGACAGGGCCACGTGGACGCCTGCTGAGAGGTGGTCCAGGAAGAAGGTCAGGGTCTGGTGGCAGGTCGGGTTGGTCACCAGGTGGTAGTCGTCCAGCACCAGGACCAGCGGCGAGCCGACCGCGTGGAGGTCGTTGAGCAGTCCCGGCAGGACCGCCCGGTACAGGTCCGCGCTCGGGCGCGCCAGGGCCGCGAGCGCGGCTGTGCCCACGCCCGGCTCGACGGTGCGGAGGGCCTCGACCACATAGGCCCAGAAGCGGGTGGGGTCGTTGTCACCGTCGTCCAGCGAGACCCACGCCACCCGGCCCCCACCGGCCGCAGCCTGCCACTGGGCCAGCAGGGTGGTCTTGCCGAAGCCGGCCGGAGCCTCCACCAAGCAGAGCTTGCCCTGGAGACTGCCCCCCAGCAGCGACTGGAGACCGGAACGCGGAAGCAGCCCGGCCCGAGAGGCCGGCGCCACCAGCTTGGACGCCGCCAGGCCTGAATCCGGCAAGCCCATGGACTGAGAAGCGCCACGGTCGGCGTCCTCCATGTCATCGGCCGTGGACGTCGTGGTGGTCCTTGCCGGCAGCTGCCGGTCGGAGCTGGCCATGTCGGCCTCTGGTGGCAGCTCCAGCGTGCTCCAGGCGGTCTTGCCGCCACGCCCGTCCTGACGCACTCCCCAGGCGGTGGCCACCTGGTCCATGATCAGCAGGCTCAGCCTGCGGTCGGTCTCCTCCGTGGCGACGAGCAACCCCAGCAGGTCCGGATCCTGGTCCTTGACCGCCACATACAGGTGGGGGCCGTGCAGCTCCACCCGCAGCTCCATGGCCGTGCCGGCGTGTTCCACCACAAGACAGATCAGCTCACTGGCCAGCAGCGCCGCCGGGTCGGCCAGGCCCTGGAGGCCCCAGCGGCCGCATACCTCCCGCACGAAGGCTCGGCCGTCGCGGGCCGCGGTCGGCACCGGGTCCAGTGTGAGCTGCTCACCCGGCCAGGGCACTTGGGTGCCGACCTTGGCCAGGGCCTGCTCCAGGCTGGGGTACATCGCCAGGTGAGGGGCCATGCCCTGCTGGCGGAGGATGTCGGCGACCGGCAGCCGGGCGCCGCACAGCACGAGGGCTGTGCCCGGCCAGTCGAGGGCGGGGTGGCGGATGGAGGTGAACACCCCGGCGCACAGCGGGTCCACCGCCTCCACCTGGCCAAGGTCGCAGATGATCGCCGGCGGCTGCTCCGCGAGGTGCTTGAGGATCGCTCGCTGGAGTTCAGGGGCGGCGGCCTGGTCGAGCCGGCCGGCCAGGGTCAGCACCACAGAGCCCTGGTGGTTGGACTGCTGGATCCGCATGTCACCCCATATACGCCATTCCGGGCGACCATAATAGGGGCGGATCAGCACAGCGGCATGTTGTGTGGCGTGCCCCGTCGGTGTCGGTCGGCCGAGCCGGTCACAGGAGCCGGAGGTGTCGGGCGCGGCGGACGGCGTCGTCCCGGCGACTGGCGTTGAGCTTCCGGTAGATGCGACGCACATGTGATCTGACGGTATTGACCGAGACGTATAGTTCATCGGCGATCTGCCGGGTGCTGAGATCGCTGTCGAGGAAGCCGAGCACCGCCTGTTCCCGCTCCGTGAGGGGTGCGGCCAGCGCCGCCGGGGGTGGCAAGGCCGAAGGGATGACAGTAAGGGCGGGTCGGTCCAGGAGTTCAGTGAGCAATCGGGGATGGGCACTGCCCCGCTGCCGTTGCCGCAGGAGCAAGGCGTGGACGTCCTCACCGAGGTTCCAGAAGACCTGCCGGTAGCCTTCGGGTTCGGCGACCTGCAGTGCGTGCTCGAGCGAGGTGGCTGCTGCGTCCAGGTCGCCGAGGCGCTGGTGGGCCACGGCGTCCAACAGCAGCGCCTCCAGCCGCTGATAGGGCGCCAGCGGCGGCGCGGACCCGTCCAGGCACGGCGCCAGCGTGGCCACGGCGCCGGTGGCGTCGCCCGCGGCAAGCTGCAGTTCGGCCCGGACCGCAAGCGTCGCCGCCGAGGGCGGCAGAGGGTCGTCGGACGTCGAGAGCAGCGCTTGGGCCTGTTCGACCCGATCGGTCGCGGCCAACAGCCGGGCCTCCCATTGCCGCAGCGAAGCGGCCATGACGTAGGGGCCGTGGAGCCGCTCCAGCTCCTGCTGGGCGCCTCGCAGGATCTCCAGGCCAGCAGCCGGGTCGCCCTTGGCGTAGGCCGCCACCGCCCGGGTCAGGCCGATCGTGAGGCTGATCGCCGGCTCCGGTCGGCAGGCCAGGGCGAGGTCCAGGTGCCGCTCGGCCGCGGCCAGGTCACCCCACTCGAAGTGGGCACCCCCAAGGACCAGGTAGGCACATGCCGCGCTGGGATTCTGCGACCAGCCCCGCCGCTCGGCCAACGCCAGCGCCTCCCGCGCCAACCGGACACCTTCCCCCAGCCGGCCTGCCCCGGTCACCGCGGCCAGCTGGCCCAGAAAGCCCACCACCAGACAGTCCCGTCCCGCACGCCTGGCTGCGGCCAGCCCCGCCCTGAGATGGCGACTGGCCGCCTCCAGCGCTCCAGTCCAGAACTCGGCGATGCCCAGGTTCAACAGGGCCAGCGCCCGCAGGTCGTCGTCACCGGCCACCGCTGCCAACCCGGCACCCTCCGCTGGCAGCATCTGCCGGGCCGCCGCCACGGCCCCGTCCAGATCGCCCCGCAGCCGCGCCCGGTACAGGCTGACGGTGGCCAAGGCGACCGCAAAGCGGCGTCGCCGCCGCTGGGGCAGGTCGGCCGCGACCTGCTCGGCCAGCCCCAGGTCGCTGTCGGCCCCGTCCCAATCACCAACCCCAAGCCGCCGCGCGGCCCGCACCGTCACCAGCTCGGCGTCGGTCTCTACCACCTCGGCCGGGAATTGGTCCACCAGCTGGCCCAGCAGGGCCATCTCGCCATCCAGGATGAAGCCCTGCCAGATCGAGGCCAGCAGCTCCGCGGCCAGTGTCCATTGCCCGGCGGCCAGGGCGTGACGGGTCGCCTCGACGGGGAAGCCGTGGTCCCGGCACCAGCCGGCGGCGCGCCGGTGCAGCTCGGGCACCAGCCGCGGCGCGCTGGCCTGGAGGCGGGCGTGGAGCAGCTCGGCGAGCAGCTGGTGGCAGCGGTACCAGGACCGGTCTTCATCGAGGGCGACCACGAAGGCGTTGGTCCGCTCCAGCCTGGCCAGGATCTGGGCCCCGTCGGCGCGGCCAGTCAGGGCGTCGGCCAGCTCACCGCTGACCCGCTCCACCACCGAGGTGTGCAGCAGGAACGCCCGGTCCTCCTCGGGCAGCCGCCCCAGCACCTCCTCCAGCAAGAAGTCCGCCACCACCCGGCTACTGCCGGCAAACCCCGCGATGAACCCCTCGGGGTCAGGGTGGTCCTGCAGCGACAAGGCGACCAGCCGCAGCCCGGCCGCCCACCCCTCGGTGCGGGCCCACACCAGGGCCAGGTCCGCGTCGGTCAGGACCAGCCCGTGAGTGGCCAGCAGCTTGGCCGCCTCCTCGGCGGTGAAGGCCAGCTCGCCGGCACCGACCTCGATCGGCCGGCCGGCGACTGCCAGCCCGGCCAGGGGCAGCGGCAGATCCTCACGGCTGGCCAGCACCAGCCGCAACGCCGCCGGCGACCGGCCCAACATCGTTGCCAGCCCGTCGAGCACGGCCGGGTTGGTGAGCTCCTGGAAGTCGTCCAGGACCACCACCACCGGCCCCGCCAGCTCGGCCAACCCGGCGGTCAGCTCGGGTACGAACCCCCGGTCGGGGCCACCGGTCGGCAGGCCGAGACTGCCGAGCCTCCCATTGGGAGGGGCCGCGCCGGACTGGCGCAAGGCGGCCAGCAGGTAGAACCAGAACCGGGCGGGATCGTTGTCGGCGGCGTCCAACGACAGCCAGGCGACCGGGCAGGGCGGGGCGGCGGTGGTGGCCCAGGAGCTGAGCAGCACCGTCTTGCCCGAGCCGGCCGGCCCGGTCAGCAGCGTCAACCGGCCCTGGACCCCGGCCTCGAGCAACTCCAACAGTCGCCCGCGAGCCACCAGCCACCGCGGGGTCCTCGGTGGGGTCAGCTTGGACGCCAGCAACGGCACCCCAGCCCCAGGCGAGGGCTGCCACCGATCGGGCTGGCCTCGGGAGCGCCTAGACATCGTCCTCACCATAACGAGTCAAGCAATCCGAAGGGCTCAATTGTCAGGACAGCCTAGTGCGGATGCTCGCCGTCTCGCGTGGTCACTCCGTGCCATGGCCGGGGCGCTCCAGCCCATCGGCGTACATCCGCAACACGGTGGTCACGACCTCCAACAACGGCGTCGGGTCGATGCCCAACTCGGCCGCCCGCATCGCCTGGGGCAGGACCTCGGCCCCCAGGAAGCCGAGCAGCAGACGGTTCAGCTTGGCGCCGACCCCCTCAGCCACCGCGGCCTGGTCCAGGAACGCAGCAATCTCAGCGTCCAACGCTGCCAGGTCGGGTTTGCGGCGGCGCGCCTGGGCGTCCTGGAGCGCCTGGCGCACCCAGGCTTCCTCGGGCACCCCGCGCAGGCTGTACTCGCCCTGATAGAGCCGACAGTCACACATGTACTCGACACACCGGTCGGCGCCCGGCTCGACGTCGCGGCCATCGACCCGAATCGTAGGGGATCCCAGGAACCGGGCTGCTTCGGCGGCCTGCTGGTCCGGGATATCGACCACCCGGACCTCGATGGGGCTGCCAAGCTGGGCGCAGACCCGATGAACCAGCGCGATGGCGGCGTCACGGTTAGGACAGCCGGCGACGGTCAACACTTCGACAAGTGGCCGCCGCTGGGCGGGTGGCAGGCCGGTTGGGCTGGGAGCGGGCAGCTCAGGCCTCCGGGATGCGACAGCAGGCGGCGACGTGATCGGCGTGGTCGTCCAACAGCCCCTGGGCCAGGTCCAAGATGGCGGCGACCCGCGCATCGGCCAGCCGATAGAAGACGACCCGGTGCTCGCGCCGGGTGGCGACAAACCCGCACCAGCGCAAACAGGCCAGATGGTTGGAGACCTTGGGCTGGGCTTGGCCGAGCCGGCGGGTCAGCGCCCCGGCCGACAGCTCTCCTTCGGCCTGCAGCAGTCCGAGGATGCGCAGGCGGGTCGGGTCCCCGAGAGCCCGGAAGTACTTCGCGACCAGGTCGCTGCGGACCGGGGCATCCGGAAGGCGAAACGGGGCGAGCTGGGCCACAGATCCTCCATTTCAGGACTTCTTGATA
>Ga0081538_10003319_pt1 | contig 15247 bp, 10 predicted proteins | sample TabmetS5T2R1_FD_71022 | JGI IMG/M metagenome (GOLD analysis project Ga0081538, IMG submission 71022) | Tabebuia heterophylla rhizosphere microbial communities from the University of Puerto Rico - S5T2R1 | ecosystem: Host-associated > Plants > Roots > Rhizosphere ... | reverse complement strand
CGGAGCATCCGCCGCACCGCGTCCACCTGTTGACGTCGACCTCAGTGACGCCGACCGCTGCGACTTCATCGGCGAGCAGCAGGGAACTCCCTGCCTGCTCCCGTTCCCGAACGACTACTACACCGTTCGCGACTCGTCCACAGCGACCGGGCGGCGCCTCGACCTGAAGACGGCGGCGATGCCGGCGAACACGGCCGGCGTCCACATCAACGCCGCTCCCTACAACGCAAGCGACGGTTTCAGCCCGGGCCAGATGATCGTCGTGAAGGTCCCCGGCCTCGATTCGAAGGCCGCGCTCCAGCGCACCGGCGCCGTGCCGATCAACCACATCGGCCGGTACCGCGAACCGAACCAGCCAATCGTCGTCATCGATGCCGAGACCGGCGAACGGTGGCCGATCTGGGCCGAGATCGACTCCAACTCGACCAGCTCCGCGGGCATCGCGCTCCTCATCCACGCGGCCAAGAACTTCGCCGCGGGCCACCGCTACATCGTCGCGCTGCGCAACCTGAAGACCGCCGGCGGGTCGCCGATCGAAGCCCCCGACGGATTCCGGTATTACCGCGACAAGCTGAAGTCGGACGAGCCTCTGCTCAAGCGCCGCCGGCAGCACTTCAACCACCTGTTCGGAACCTTGAAAAAGGCGGGTATCGAACGCTCGAGCCTCTACCTCGCGTGGGATTTCACCGTCGCCTCCGACCTCAACATCGCCGGGCGCGCGCTCCACATGCGCGACGACGCCTTCGGCGAGCTGGGCGACGCGAATCTCGCCAACCAGGTCGTCGAGGGCGCTTCGCCGCAGTTCCAAGTGACCGAGGTCGAGAACTTCACGCCGGCCCAGAACCCCCGGCTCGCGCGTCGGGTGAAGGGGACGATCGCCGTTCCGTGCTACCTGGAGCCAAGCTGTGCGCCCGGAGGGAGCTTTGAGCTCGACTCGCGTGGCCTACCCGCGCGGAACGGGACGTGGCAGGCGAACTTCGAGTGCGTGATCCCGCGCGCTGCCGTGGACGGTGCGCCGTCGCCTGCGCGGCCGATCGTCTACGGGCACGGGCTCTTCGGTGGCGCCGGCGAGGTGAACTCCGGCCTGCTGCTCGAGCTCGCGGACGACCACGGCTTCGTCATCTGTGCGACGGACGAGATCGGGATGTCCGCCAGCGACGTCCTCCCGGTGGCGGTTCCGATCACCAGCGACGTCAGCAACTTCCCGAAGCTCGCGGACAGGCTCCAGCAGGGGCTGCTCAACGAGCTCTACCTCGGCCGGACGATGATCCACCCGAGTGGCTTCTCGAGCCACCCAGCGTTCCACGTGAACGGAACGCTCGCGACGCCGCCGGTCATCGACCGCACGCGGCTGTACTACAACGGCAACAGCCAGGGAGGGATCATGGGAGGCGCGCTGACCGCGCTGTCACCCGATTTCACCCAGGCGGCGCTGGGCGTGGCCGCGATGCGCTACTCGCTGCTGCTGCCGCGGGCGAAGCCGTTCGACCCGTTCGCGCAGCTGCTGTACCCCAACTATCCCGACGAGCTCGAGCGTCCGCTGATCATCTCGCTGATCCAGATCCTGTGGGATCGCGGCGACCCGAACGGCTACGCGCACCGCATGACGACCGACCCGCTTCCGGATACGCCGCCGCACCGGGTGCTGATCAACGTCGCCCTCGGCGATCACCAGGTGACCAACTTCGCGTCCGACGTCGAGGCGCGGACGATCGGCGCAAAAGCGCACGTTCCGGTCCTGGATCCCGGGCGCTGGCCCGACGTCGACGTGCTCTGGGGGGTGCCGCCGATCACGTCCTATCCATTCACTGGATCGGCGATCTTCTATTGGGACACGGGTCCGCCGCGACAGGAATCGGGGCAGACCATCGGGGTACCGCCCCCGCCCCTCGAGAACGTCCCGAACCGGGCCGGCGAGGACCCCCACGGCGCGCCTCGCGGGGCCCCGCAGGGGCTGGAGCTGATCTCCCAGTTCCTCTCCCCCGCCGGCGCCATCACGGACGTCTGCGGCGGTGACCCGTGCTACGCGGGGGGCTGGACCGGGCTCTAGCGCTCCAGCCCAGCCCCTCGCGCACGCCTAACCCCGCTGACCCCGTGGATGCCTAGTCGCCAAGCTGCCCGCGCACGGCCCCGGCTTCGAAACCGGGCGTGCTGTGGACGTTGACGTAGTAGTCCGCGGGATCCTGGCGAATCGCCTTGATCAACTCCGCGTCGACGTCCTCCACGCAACCGCTGGCGGAATCGGTGCCGGCGAAGGTGCCCTCGAACAGCCCGACCACGATCGGCCCCGCCACGCCCGGCGGCCCGATGTGGATGTGAGCTGCGAACACCGTGCCGTCGACATCAGCCCAGCTGACGTCGAAGCAGACCCGGTTCTGGCCCTGGTTCAGTCGTAGGTCAGCCTGGCCTGTCGCATCGGCATCTCCGGGACCCGGGAACTCCTCGGCTCCCGTCAGGTCCGTGGAAAGCGGGCGGCCGCCGTTCGCTGCAGCTGCCACGCTCGCCACCGCCAGGACAACTGCCAGCGCCGCGATCGCGGCCCAAAGCCGACTGCGCATGGGCTCCTCCTCTCCCGGGCTCGTGCCCGGATCGTGTCCCTGTACTTCGTATACCGCACAATCCGCCTCCGTGGATTGGAACGATCGGCAATTCCTCGATTTGTCATCCCTTCCCTTCGCGGCTCGGCTGGCCCGAGGAGTACGCAAGCCTCGTCGCCGAGATCGTGGCCAACCCGATGCTCAACGGGGAGACGATCTGCCTCGACGGCGCGCTTCGCATGCACCGAGGTCACGCAAGGACTGGAAGAGCTCCGTCCAAAGGTCGAATACGCGGAGGCACTCGAGGCAAAGGCGCGGGACGACCGTGAGGCCTTCATCGCCGAACGTCATCTCGATCATCGAGCACCCTCGACCCCGACGCCTTGGCGCTCAGGCGGCGGCAAATGCGAGCGGCGCGCAGCACACGTCGAGGACCTGAACGCCTACATGGCGTTCATCCATCGCATTGAGAGGTTGATGGCAACCGGACTTCGACGGCGGGCCACGCAAGACAGCGGAACACCCGCGATCCGTCACAAGCCCACAACGAGGCAATTGCCGATTTGCTCTGGCAGGCGCGGCCGGAGCGTTACGGAGCGTGAATCGGCCACGAGGCGAGGCCCCAGGCTAGGGTGGGGAGCGCTATGAGGTATCGAGTGATCGCGGCTGCGGGTGTCGTTGCCGCGGTCGGACTGGCGGCTGTGCTAGCCGCGCCTTGGTATGGCGGCCAGGTTGATTTCGCTGGCCGCGATGTAGAGCTGGAGATCAACGCGTGGCAGGCGTTCGATTGGGAGGACGTCGCGGTGGGCGGGCTCGCGGCCGTCGCTGCTGTCGGGCTGCTCGTGTCGCAGTCCGTCGTGGCGTCGGGCGCCCTCGTCGGGTTGGGCGCTGGCATGATCGCGCTGGGGCTGATCGTCTACCGGGTGCTCGAACAGCCGCAAGAGACGGGCGGGGGCGAGGCCACGACCGAGTGGGGCGCCTACGTGGCGCTCGGCGCAGCGGCCTTACTCATGCTCGCCTCCCTGGTCGCACACATCGAGGAACGGAAGGCGCCCACCACAGCCGAGATTCCGTGACTGCCTGCCCCACGACAATGGGTGGCGGGGAACCCCCTGGCGCCTCCTAGGACCGCCGGCTGGCTCGACGCAGGGACATCCACCACCACTAACACAAGGAAAGGATCTCCACCACACACCGAATTGGCCGCAGTCTCGGGATCGACGGCTGTGCAGCCAGGGGATCCATGGTCACGCCCTCGGCCCATTCACTACGACGAGCGCCGCTACCTAGGGACGACCGGGCAGACGCCCAATCGCGGGACCGAGCCCGAGCGGGAATGGCGATCCGGTCGGAATTGATACTCGGATCGGTACCAGCTCATCGCTCCCCGACCGAACACAGTCGATGTTCGCCACGGATGCGGGACCGCCGGCGCGCTGGGAGGAGCGGCGCGATGACCTGCTTGCCGAGTACCTGGCGCCACCGGACCGCCCAGCGCGCAGATCCGCTGTATGGCGCGATTACGAGGCTGGACGACCCCGGCACGTCAGCCCGTATCCGCTCTTCTCGCCGAGGCCAACGTCACTGACCCTGAGTTGACAAATCGACGTACCGACGCGGGGGCCATGCAAGTCGGGAACTTGCGCATGACCTACATGCCGAATCCCCCGATCGTCGGCCCGCGCGGGCGCGTGACCCCTACCCAGCACAGTCCTGGCAGGGCGCCGCGCGGTGAACGCGTGTACGGATCGCCCAGGACCGTAGTGGCGCCACAAAGCTCACTTCCGCGGCGGCGGCATCGACGCGCGTGGGGTTTGGCTCGGTATCCGACCCAAGCCACGCTCGGACGCGGGGGCTGCGCACGCGCGTGAGGTGGGGCGCGCCTCCGGTCGGCCCCGGGCCGCTGTCGAGCGTTGATCTAGGCTGATCTCGTGCGCAGGGCAACCCGATCGCTGGCCGTGCTTGCGAGCGTCGCGGCGTTCGCCCTGGCCGGTGCGGGACCCGCGCGCGCCGAGGATCCGGGACGCTGGCTGCTGACCGGGGCGAGCTCCGTTCCGGCCACCTACTGGCAAGGGCTGACCTCCGACCCGGCGGAGGCGAACGTCTTCTTCGTCGGCGTGTTCGAGGGCCTGTGGCGCACGACTCCGCAGCTCGAGCGGACCGCCGGCGTTCCGTTAGCGATTCCCCCCGCCGTCAAGCTGGCCGAGGGCTACAACCACATCGGCGATCCGACGTGGAACCCGGGCGACGGCGGCCGGGTGATCCTGCCCCTCGAGTGCTTCGAACCCGGGGTCGGCAACACCTGCGGCACCGGTTCGTTCGGGGTTGCGGACCCCGCCACCCTCGCATGGCGCTACTACGTCAGGCTCGACCCTGCCCAGATCCAGAAGGCGATGTGGGCAGAGACTTCACCCGACGGCTCGCTGATCTGGACGAGCAGCGGCGACGACCTGCTCGCATACCGATCGAGCGAGGTCACGCAGAGCAACGGGGCTCCGTCCGGGCCGGCGCTCGCCGCGGCCCGCCGCCTGGCCGGAGCCGTGCCGCCATCGGGCGTCACCGGCGCGGTGTTTCGCAACGGACGGCTGCTGCTGGCTGGCGAGGGCGGCGGCATCCACCAGGTCTGGGCCGTCGACCCGAACACGGGTCAGGCCCGGCTCGAGCTGGAGCTGGAGATCTGCGGCGAGTCGGAGGGCCTCGACCTGATCCCCACGCTGGGCGGCGAGCTCCACTGGCTGATCGCCCCCTTCGATCCCGGTTGCGAGCTCACGTTCGGACCGAGCAGCGCGGTGCTCCATCTGGTCCCAGCGCCCGCCCACGAGCGCTTCGAGGTCGCCGTCACGGACACCGACGCCGTGCCGTTGCCGGGTGAGGTCCAGGCAATGGTCCGCGCCACGCGGGACGGCCACCCTCTGCGACAGGCGCGCGTGAGCTTCGCCGGCGGGGAAGCCCGCACGGACAAGAACGGGCTCGCGACGGTGTCCGCCACTCTCGAGCTTCCGGGACGGTTCGCAGCAATCGCCCGGAAGGGTCAGAACTACGGGATCTCCGACCTCGTGCCGGTTGGTCTCGCCTCGGCGCACGCCCTCGGTTTGGTTCCGCGGACCGGGGCCCGGTAGACGCCTTAGGGCAGCGCGTTTCCAGCGGCGATGTCCGAATAGAGGCCGGCGCTCGCTCTCGGCGTGCGCTTCAGGGTGCGGGAGTCGAATGAGTAGAGCCCGAACCTCGGCTGGTATCCGAAGACCCACTCCAGGTTGTCCACCAGCGACCAGTGGAAGTAGCCGCGGACGTCGGCCCCATCGTTGCGGATCGCCAGCAACAGCTGGCGCAGATGGTCGGTGAGATAGGCGGGGCGCTGGTTGTCGTCGGCGTCGGCGATCCCGTTCTCGGTGACGTGGACCGGCAGCCCATAGCCCGCCGCGGTGCCGATCACGTCCCGGAAGCCCTGCGGGTAGATCTCCGCGCCCAGCTCGCTGCAACTGGTCGGGCACGGGGGGAGCGAAGGGTCGGCCGGGCTCGCGTACGCGGTGACGGGGATGAAGTCGAGGATCGGGATCGCGGGGGTGAGCGGCGCGCCGGTGGCCGTGACGCGGCCCCGGAAGTAGTAGTTGAGGCCGACGAAGTCGGCCTTGCGCGCGTGGAGTTCGTCCTCGTCGGGGGAGATCTGCCCGTCGCCGTTAGCGTCGACGTCGCCGCGGACCACCCCGTTCAGGAACAGACGGTTGAACAGGTAATCGGCGTGCTCCGTCGCCTCGACGTCGGCTGGGGACGCCGGGTTCGCCGGCGTGAAGGCGATCATGTTCATCACGGGCCCCACACGGGAGTCGCTGCCGTCGCCGTCGGCGTCGCCGCGGTCGAACCGTTTGAGGGCGTCGTAGGCAACCGTGTTGGCCCGCTCGAGGTTGACCAGCGCCGCGATCGCGCCGGTGAAGCTGAACACCCCTGGCGGCCAGAACGCGCCGATCAGCCCGGGGACGTTCACGAAGCCGAACGTCACCTGCACCAGAGGCTCGTTGAGGGTGTTCCAGTTGTCGGCCCGGTGGCCGAGCTTCCAGGCGACGTAGGCCGCGTACTTTTCGAACTCATCGACCGCGCGCGGCTCGAGCCAGCCACCCGCGTCGAGGGCGGGCAGCGGCTCGTTCGGGCCTCGACCGCCGAAGGCATCCCGAGTCGCGATCGGGTCGTGCAGCCAGGTCGGCAGCGTCCAGTGATGGAGCGTCACGAACGGAGTGACGTCGCGCTTCGCCGCGGCGTCAAGGACCTTGCGGTAGTGATGCATCGCCTTCCGGTTCGCGAGGTGGTCCAGGCGCCGGAGGTCCTCCTCGTCGATTTCGCCGCCGACCTCGATCCCCTCGGTGGACCGCGGGAAGATCCGCGACCACTCGACCGAGAACCGGAACGCGTTGTTGTGAAGGTCGTCGGCGACGAGGTCCAGGTCGCTGCGAAACCGAGCCCAATGGCCGGGGCCGTCCTCGGGCAGGTCGCCGCTGACGGTGCCGTCGGCGATGTTGCCGGCGTCATGAGTCCAGACGTGCCAATCGCTCGCGGGATCGGCGTTGCGGCCCTTGCCGGCCTCGGTCTGAAAGCCCGCGATCGCGGTGCCCCAGAGGAAGCCCTCCGGAAACGGCTCGGCCTCGGCTCCGGCTGGGACAACCAGGGCGCCGAGCAGCCCCACGACGCAGCATGTCGCTCCCAAAGCCGGGCCTGCACGCCACCGCGGGACGGGGTCTGGCATCGCCGCGAGCCTATCGGCCGTTACCCTGCCGCCCGAAGGAACGTGCGCGTTTCCGAAGGCAGGAGGTCAGGGCTCGCGGCCGCGATCGTGGTCGGGATCGCGCTGGTGGCGTTTCCTCCCTCGGCGTCGGCCGCCGAATTCTCCTGGATGCCGGGCTTCGATGACCCGGCAACGCCCGACAGCCTCGACCGCGTCGGAGTGCTGAAGGTCGGCCCGGAGCGAGCCAAGAACGTGCTCGTGCTCAACCCGGGCACCTCGGCGGGCGCTGCCTACTTCAAGCCGCTCGCGGAGGACATCGTCGGTGAGACCGATGGGCGATGGCAGGTGTGGTCGGTGGAGCGCCGGGAGAACCAGCTCGAAGATCACTCGCTGCTCGACGCGTCCAAGCTGGGAACCGCGACGCCGCAGGAGGTCTTCGACTACTACCTCGGCTGGCTGGTCGATCCCTCCGTCACGGACCACTTCCAGCTGATTCCCGACTCCTCCGTGGCGTTCGCGCGCGGTTGGGGCCTGAACGTCGAGATCGAGGACCTGAGGCGCGTCGTGCAGGCGGCGCGAAGCGGTGGTCGCAGGGTGGTGTTGGGAGGCCATTCGCTCGGCGGATCGATCACCACGGCCTATGCGACCTGGGACTTCAAGGGACGACCTGCGGCGAGGGACGTCTCGGGCCTCGTCTATATCGACGGCGGCAGCAACCCGACCCCGATCACGCCGGAGCAGGCCGACCAGTCGCTCGGGGAGCTCCAGAGCGGCTCGCCGTGGCTGGCCTTCGGCGGCATTCCAGCGCCGTTCCTCGGGATCTTCTCGGCGACGGGCTCGACCGCGACGGTTGTCGCCCCGAATGCGGCCTCGCTCGGATGGAGCTTCCCGCTGCTGCCCGCGAACCTCAAGCCACCCGTCCAGCCGACGAACGAAGCCCAGTTCGCTTACGCGGTCGACACCGAAACCTCGCCGGCAAGCCTCGCCGCCGCTCAGGTGCACGCCGGCCGGCTCGCCGCCAGCGGCTCGCCGCGCGGCTGGGAGCGGGCGGGCGAGATCACGCCGATTCAGCGGTATGCGGACATGCTCTCCGGGACCGGGCTCACCGGCATGGACGGAAGCGCCTGGTACCACCCGATGCGGCTGACGCTTGACTCGCGTGCGGTGGCGAACGGCAACGAGAACCCGGCGCAGAGCGTCCTGGGGGTCAAAGCGACGCACGGCGACGACCTGTCGAAGCGCACGCCGATCTACGCCTTCGGCGCTGCACTCGGGGGCGAGGACGTGCTCGACGCCGCCCGGCTACTGGCACAGCAGTCGGGGATCCCCGCTGACCGGCTGACCCTCGTCAATCGCGAGCCCACGTACTCGCACAACGACCCCAACTCCGCGAGCCCCGAGAACGAGTTCCTGGATCACCTGATCCCATTCCTGGCTGAGGTCGCGAAGCGCTGAGGCTGGGCGAGCGCGAGCCGGAGCAGCTCGCGGCTACTCCGTGAGGACGTATGGGCCGCAGGGGGTCGTGCCGTTGGAGTCGAGCAGGATGTTGCCGTCCTCGTCCTTGTACTCCACCGTCAGCTGGCTGCTGGTCACGGTGACCTCGGCGTAGCTGTTCTCGCCGCCCTGGGCGCACGCCATGCCCATCCCACCACTCGAGACCGGCGGCTTGAAGAACGCGTTCGAGAGCAAGGCGCCGGAGCCTGGTATGCCGGTCGTGTCGTCGATCTGCCGCCACAGGTTCCGCGTCGCGACGGGGCCGATCGCGAAATCCTGGTAGGGCGTGTTGAGCGGCGGAGTGCCGGCCGGCACGTTCGAGGGAGCCGAGTCTCCCGGGAGCGTCCGGTACCGGATCACGTTGGCGAGCGCCGCGTGCACATCGGTGCTCAGGAAGACGAGGTGATCGATGTCCGCTGCACTCAAGGCGTTGAGGAGCTGGGCCCGCTCGTGGGCGTAGCCCTCCCAGCGGTCGTAGGGCAACGCGTAGAACTGCTGGATCGGCAGCTCGTTCATGACCACCTTCCAGGTCGCCGTCGAGCTCTCGACGTCGTGGAGGAAGCGGTTGAGCTGGGCGTCGCCCAGGTAGTCGCGATCCCGGCTGTTGATCGTCGCCAGGCAGACCGGCGAGACGGGCTCGGCGAGCGACGGCGCCAAGGCCGAGAAGAGGGCCCGCGATGCCGCGGGCGCGGTGGGCGCCAAGTCGGCCGCGCCGGGCGTCGCCGGGTTGTCGCAGATGCCGTTCGCGGACGCCTTCGCGCTGCGGAACGAGCGCTCGTCAAGGAAGAAGAGCTCGAGGTTCTTACCCCAGCGGAAGCTGCGGTAGATGCCGTCTTTCTTGCCGTACGTGACCGGCATGTAATCCCGGAACGCCTGGACCCCGTTCTCGTAGATCTGGGCGCCGTCCTCGGCCTTCGAGAAGTCGTTGATGAACTCGTGGTCATCCCAGTGGTTGTAGAGCCCGGCTGACGCTCGGATCGCGCGCTGGTTCGCCAACGCGAGCTTCGCGCGGTACATCTGCCACTTCTCCTCGACCGTGATCGCGGTCGGGAAGTTGGGAATCTCCGGATCCGAGTAGATCGTGTCGCCGAAGTCGATGTTGAAGTGGTTTCCCTCGGTGACCATCGACCTGAAGGCCTTCATGTCGCCGAAGAAAGGAGTGCTCTGGCCTGGGGCGGCAACGCCGGTCTCATCTCCGGTGTACGCGAACCTGATCGTCTGCGCCTGGTCGGGATCCGGAGCGGTCTCAAAGCTGCCGACGTCACTGCAGCTCTGGCGCTGGCAGAAGCGATAGCGATAGGTGCTGCCGGGTTTGAGGCCCTTGATCTCGACCTGGAACGTGCGGTCGGCCTTCGGCTTGGCCCTCAGCGTTCGCTTGGCGACGAGGTTCTCGAACCCGCCGGCGGTCGCCACGTGAGCCCGAACGTTGCCGGTCGTCGCGGTCTGCCCCCAGATGATCGCCGAGTCCTGCGTGATCTCCCCGGCCGTAACCCCGTTGATAAACGGTGGCGCCGCCGGCGCGGCGGCGGGCAGCGCAAGGGCGACTGCCACTGCGGAGGCGAATCCAATCGCCTGACGCGGGATCCTGCCCACGGCCCGACCCTATTGCATCGGACCCGAACCGTGGGGCGAGTACGCCCCCACGTCTCTGAGGGCGCGAACGGCGTGCAGGTGAAACTCGGTCATCTCGGCGAGGTCCGCCACGTCGATGCACTCGTCGGCGCCGTGGGCGCCCTGCCAGTAGGCGGTGATGTCGGTGGCGAACACGGGCGCAAAGCCGTAGGCGACCGTGCCGTGAGCTCGGCGCACCCAGTAGGAGTCGCTGAAGCCCGGCGAGACGACCGGCACCAGCGTCGCCCCGGGCAGGCGGTCGGCGACGTACTCCTCGCAGGCGCGGTAGAGCGGCGTGTCGAGCGGCGACTCGGTGCCGCCAGCGAGCGGCTCCAGCAGCTCGAGCTCGTACGGAAACTCGTTGCCGACCGCCGCTTCGACGTGGGAGCTGATGTCGTCGAGGGTCTGGCCCGGCAGTGCGCGCACGTCGCAGATCACGTCCGCATAGGGCGGGATCACGTTCGCCGGCTCGCGCGTCTGAAGGCCGGTGGGGGTGACCGTCAGCCGCACCATGGCCGGCACCAGCTCGCCGAGCGCCGGGTGTTGTTGCTGCGCCCACGCGATTGCCTTGACCTCATCGTCTCCCGGCGCTCCGAGCGCCGCCAGCGCCCGGGTCGTTGCCGCACTCGTCTCGATCGCTGCCTGATGCGCCAGCAGCCGCTCAACGGCCGTCGCGGCGCGCCCAACCGGGTTGGAGCCCGCAGCCGGAACCGAGGCGTGGCCGGCGCGCCCGAAGATCCGCAGGCGGGCCGAGGTCACCTGCTTTTCGCCGACGGAGATGGTCACTGCCCTGCCGCCGTAGGCGAGCTCCAGCAGCGCTCCGCCGCCCTCGTTCAGCGCGTAGTCGCACCGCAGGTCCTCGCGCTCACGCACCAGCCACGACATCCCAACGTCGGAGACGCCGCGCTCCTCGTCGGATTCCGCCACCAACACCACGTCGCCGGCCGGCGGCTCCCCGCTTCGCGCGAGCTCGGCGAACGCGACCGCTCGGGCCGCCAGCTCGCCTTTCATGTCGTTGGCGCCGCGGCCGATCAGTAGCCCGTCCTCTAGCCGTCCCTCGAACGGCGGCACGGTCCAGTCGGCGTCCGGCGCGGGCACGACGTCCGTGTGAGCCATCAGCATCAGCGACGGTCCGTCCCCGCGCCCCGCGAGCCGGGCGACGACGTTGAGACGGTCGGGGTCCGGCCCGACGAGCTCCACGTCGGCGCCGGCGTCGCGGAGGTAGTCGGCCAGGAGCTCCGCGGCCGGGGTCTCATTGCCCGGCGGGTTGGAGGTGTCGACGCGGATCAGCGCCCGGCTCAGCTCCACGACCTCGTCGCGCAGATCCCGGTTGGTTGCGGCGCGTTGAGCTATGACTGCGCCCAGCGTGAGTGGGCCGACCGGCGCACGGCCTCGAGGGGAAACGCCTCCTGCATCGACCCGTCGCGGCGCCGGGCCGGCTGCGCCGCGACGAGGCAGTTCAGCACGGCCTCGTGCGCGGCCTCATAGGCGGCGGCGAAGTAGGGATCGAGGCGCTCGTCGGAGATGCCCTCCGTGGTGGCGGTGCCGAACGCAAGCCCGATCTCCCCGGACCAGTGCGACGCGTAGGACCCAACGCGCGCCAACCCGAGCAACGGGCGCAGGGCGAGCCGGCGCAGCTGGTGGATCGAGAGCGGGGCGTCGGTGGCGCACACGGTGATGCACGAGCCGCGGTCGGCTGGAACGTTCGCGGTCGCTGGCGCCGCCGCACCCGGCACATCGAGGTACCGGCGGTCGCCGAAGTTGCAGAGCAAGAGCACGCCCACGCGGTGCGAGTCGACGATCCGGGACGAGGTCCCGATCCCGCCCGGGTACCCGAAGCAGATCATCCCGGTGCCGGCTCCGACCGAGCCCTCGGGGACGGCCTCGGAGAACGCCTCGAGCGCCCGCTCGACGTCGGCGCCGGTGACGGTGCGCGAATCGGCCATGTCGCCGTCGTCGCATTCGCCGACCACCGGCAGCACCGCGTCCTCCGGCCCATGCCCCGACGCGACCAGCGCAGCCTGGTGCACCGCCCCTACCGCGTGGGTGCCGCACAGGTAAATCGGCGTTCGGATCGTGCCGCGCTCGTCGATCTCGAGCTTGCCTGTCAGCTCGCCCATCGCGTTGATCGACGCTGCGCCCGCCGGCGCGGGAAGCGACGGGGGCGCGACGACGGTCACCCCGGTGCGCTCGCCGCTGGCCGCCTGGGCGTGTCCGACGCGAACGCCCGGGACGTCGGTGATCGCGTTGCGTGGCGCTGGCTCCATCGTCCCAACCGCCCCGGCGACGTCCCGCCAGCGCTCAGCCGGCATCGGAGCGCGAGGTTCCGGTGCTCAGCTGGGCGGCGCCCAGCGTGGGATCGTGGAGCAGGCAGGCCGCGAGCTGGTCGCTCCCGCCGGCCGCCAGCAAGGGCGGGTCGACGCGATCGCACGGTTCGAACCGCCGCGGGCATCGTGGGTGAAAGCGACAGCCGCCGGGCACGTCGGTTGCGTCCGGGAGCTCGCCCTTCAGCAGCTCCCGCTCGCCCCCGCCGCCCGCCGTCGGCACCGGGATCGCGGTCACGAGCGCCTGCGTGTACGGGTGCTGCGGCCGCTCGATGACGTCGGTTGCCATGCCCTGCTCCACCACCCGGCCGAGATACATCACCGCGATGCGGTCGCACAGCGACCAGGCGAGGCTCAGATCGTGGGTGATGAAGATCAACGCGAGGTCGCGCACGCGCCGCAGCTCGACGAGGACGGCGAGGATCTGCGCCCGCACCGACGCGTCGAGCATCGACACGGGCTCGTCGCAGATCAGCCCCTCGGGCTCGAGCACCAGCGCGGCGGCGATCGCGACACGCTGGCGCTGCCCTCCCGAGAGCTGGTGCGGGTAACGCTCGCCGAAGCGCTCGGGCTCGAGCCCCACGTCCTCGAGCGCGCGGCGCACACGCTCCGGGTGTTCGCCGCGCGGCACACCCTGCACCACCAGCGGCTCGGCGACGATCGTTCGCACCCGCTGTCGTGGGTTCAGCGTCTGGTACGGGTCCTGGAAGATCATCTGGACCCGCCGGCGCAGCTCGCCCAGGCTCGCCTTGCCGTTCACCGCCTGCCCGTCGACGGCCACCGAGCCCGCAGCCGGCTCGAGCAGCCCCAGCATCGCTCGGGCGAGCGTCGACTTGCCGCAGCCCGACTCGCCGACCACGCCGAGGATCTCGCCCCGCCGCCACTCCAGCGAGACGCCGTCGACGGCTCGAGCAACCGTGCGATGGGCGCGGAACTGAACCGCCAAGTCACGGATTTCCATCAGCGCTTCGGTCATGACGCCACCGGCGAACGGGTCGCGGCCTCAACCTCCGGCCACGTTGCCCACGGCGCGAAATGACAGGCGGCCGCCTGCCCCGCCGCGACCTCGCGCAGAGCGGGATCGGCCAGGCACTTCTCGGCCGCATAGGGGCAGCGAGGACGAAATCGGCAGCCCTCGGGCATGTCGCCTGGATCCGGGGGTCCGCCGGGGATTGGCTCGGCCAGAGCACGCTCACCTCCGATCACCGGCAGCGACGCGAGCAATCGCTTCGTGTACGGATGCTGCGGCGAGTCAAAAACCGATCGGACCGGGCCGATCTCCACGATGCGCCCCGCGTACATCACCGCGATCCGGTCGCACGTCTCCGCCAGCACGCCGAGGTCGTGTGAGATCAGCATCAGCGCCAGGCCGAGCTCTGAGCGCAGCCGCTCGAGGAGCTCGAGCACCTGGGCTTGCATGACCACGTCGAGGGCGGTCGTCGGCTCGTCGGCGATCACCACCGACGGGCTGCAGGCGAGAGCGAGGGCGATCATCACGCGCTGGCGCTGGCCGCCCGAGAGCTGGTGGGGGTAGCGGCGCCCGAGGCCCGGCATCAAGCCGACCGTGGTCAGCAGCTCCGCGATTCGTCCCCGCACCGCGTCGGCGCCGCCCCGCGCTGCGTGCAGCGTGATCGCCTCCGCCATCTGCGCGTCGACGCGCTGCACCGGGTCCAGCGAGTTCATCGCCCCCTGAAAGACGAGCGAGATGTGGCGCCAGCGCACGACCTGCATCCCCGCCTCGGTGCGCCGCCCGATGTTGATGGGCTCGTCCTGCTTCGGCGGGCGCAGCGTGATCGTCCCCTGCTGTCGCAGCGTGGGCGGTAGGAGCTTCATCAGCGCCAGGGCCGTGGTGGTCTTGCCGCAGCCCGACTCGCCCGCGAGCCCGAGCGCCTCGCCTCGCTCGAGGCTGAAGTCGACGCCGTCCACTATCGGCCGTCCGCCGTGGTCGACTCGCAGCTCGCTGACTTCGAGCAGTGGCGCGCTCACGCCTGCTCCCTCAGTCGCGGGTTGATGTATTCCTCGAACAGGTATCCGAGCAGGGCGACGGCCAGCACGAGCGTCGTGATGCAAAGCCCGGGTGGGATCACATACCACCAGGCCTCGGCGCTCGGCGCCCCGGCCTCGAAGGCGTTCTCGAGCATCGTCCCCCACGAGATCTGCGTCGGGTCGCCGAGGCCGAGGAACGAGAGCGCGGCCTCCGACAGGATGGCCACCGCGACGATCAGGACCGTGTTGGCGAAGATCAGCGGCAGCGTGTTCGGGAGGATGTGGGTCTTGATGATGTAGCGGTCCTTGGCGCCGAGCGCGCGGGCGCGCTCGACAAACGCTCGCTCGCGCAGGGTCAGCACCTGGGCGCGCACGATCCGCCCGGTCCCGGCCCATGAGGTGAGCCCGATGACCAGGATGAGCACCCCGAGCGAGGGATCGAGCAGTCGCGCCAGGACGATCATCAGCGGCAACGTCGGGATGACCAGGAACCAGTTCTCGAGCGCGTCGAGGATGCGATCGGTCCAGCCGCCGAAGTAGCCGCTGGCCAACCCGACCGCCGAGCCCAGCACGGCCGAGAT
>Ga0081538_10003318_pt1 | contig 15248 bp, 13 predicted proteins | sample TabmetS5T2R1_FD_71022 | JGI IMG/M metagenome (GOLD analysis project Ga0081538, IMG submission 71022) | Tabebuia heterophylla rhizosphere microbial communities from the University of Puerto Rico - S5T2R1 | ecosystem: Host-associated > Plants > Roots > Rhizosphere ... | reverse complement strand
GCCGGGCGCCGGCCAAACCCGCGACTTGGCGGCGCGCACCTCGGCTACAGTCTCGAGGCCGGCGGCGAGATGCTCCGAGCCGAGATATTCGAACAGAATCGCGCCGCCTTCCGCCGGCACGAGCGCCATGCGCAGGTTGCTGTGCATGGACCAGGGCTGCATGTTGCGCATGCCGGTGGCGTAGCGGATGTTGATCGGGTCGGCGAGCAGGATGGCCGGGATGCCGTGATCGCGCAGTTGCTGCTGCAGGCGCGTGAGCCGGTTGGTGCGCAGCGCGCGCATGTCGATCTGGCCAGCGCCATGGTCGGAAACCGTCCGCCCCATCGAGGCGCGCGCCAGGCCCGAACGGCCGTACGCCTCGGCGGCGCGGTCGCGCGACCCGTCACTGTGTCCCGGAGCCATGCGCATCGGGCCATACGATAGGACGGCGAGCAACGGCAGCTAGGAGTCGGGCGCAATCCCTGCTATAAGCTGGGCTTATGGCTGAACTGCGCGACGCATCGACCCTGCTGGCGGACCTGGTGAGCTTCGAGGCTGCCGCGCGCCTCGGCAGCTTCAGCCGTGCGGCCGAGGCCCTCGGCGTCAGCCAGCCGGCCGTCAGCCTGCGGGTGCGCCAGCTGGAAAAGCGCCTCGGCGCCCAGCTGTTCGCGCGGCGCGGCCGCGGCGTCTCGCTCACCACCGACGGCATGTCCTTGTCGCGCGAGGTGCAGGCGGGCCTTGACCAGCTGCTGGCGGCGGTGAGCGCGATCCAGCGCCGGCGCAAGCGGCGCGACACCCTGTCGATTGCGGTCTCCAGCGCCTTCGCCAGCTATTGGCTGCTGCCGCGCATGCGCAGCTTCCAGGAGAAGTTCCCGACCATCGACCTGCGCGTCCTGACCGCGGATCATCCGCTCGACCTGGCGGCCGAGGGCATTCCGCTCGCCGTGCGCTACGGCGACGGCAGCTGGACCGAGTATGACAGCTGGAAGCTGGCGCCGGAGATCATCCTGCCGGTCTGCTCGCCGCAGTACCTGAAGCGCCATGGCACGGTGCGATCGGTCGCGCACCTGGCGAAGCATCGCCTGATCGACCTGCACGAACGGCGGTTCCGCCATCTCGGCTGGCACGACTGGCTGGCGGCGGCCGGCGCGCCGACGGAGCGCGTCTCCAACCGCCTCGACTTCACCGACTATGCGCTGGTGGTGAAGGCGGCGCTGGCCGGCGACGGCATCGCCCTGGGCTGGCAGCATCTGGTGGGCGACCTGCTGCTGGACGGACAACTGGTGGCGCCGGTCCCGCACATGGTGGTGACCGGCAACAGCTACTGGGCGATCAAGCCGCGCGCCACCCGCGCGACCGCGGCCGTCAACCGGCTGCGCGACTGGTTGCTCGGCGAGGCGCAGGCATCGGAGCGGCTCTATGCCGATTGGCGCCGTCGCAACGCCCTGCAGAAGAGCGCCAGCCGGATGCAGCCGCCGAACCTGCGGCGATGAGAACTGCGTCCGATGCGGGTAGTCCAAAGGACTTAGATCGCCTTTTGGCCGCGCCTCGCCCGCGACGTTATGTCAATGTTCCGTTAGCCAATCTCGTTTACTAAGGTGGCAGCGCGATCAGCCTCGCTTTGCCGGCATTTCCGCCGCCAGCCTGTCGCGCCGACCATTCCCGGAGGATGACGATGCACCGATTGTGGCATCAGCTGTTGCGCAAGTTCCGTCTGCTGTCGCGCCGGGAACAGGTCGCACTGATGGCGATGGCCCTGCTTGGGCTCGGCGCCATCGGTTGGGTGGCGTGGACCGAACTCGCCGCCACCACTCCGCCCAGCATCAGCATGACCACTCTGGTCGAGGATGCGCGCAAGGGGCAGATCCAGTCGGCGAGCATCAGCCAGGACACCATCGAGCTGGTCTATCGCGACGGCTGGGAAGCGAGCTTCCGCGGCCAGCTGCCGGACGAGACCCTGGTCCAGCTGGTGCAGGCCGGCGTCGACGTCTCCTTCGGCGGCTCCGCCTTGACCGACTTCCTCAGCAAGAACGGCTTTGCGCTGCTGATGCTGCTGCCGATGCTGCTGATCGCCTGGCACGTGTTGGGCGGCGCCAGCCGGTTCGCGATCGGCGGGCCGACCAAGCTGCTGGACCCGACCGCGGCCAAATACCGCTTCTCCGACGTCGCCGGCCAGGACGAAGCCAAGGACCAGATGACCGAGATCGTGGACTTCCTGCGCGATCCGGAGACCTTCACGCGGCTCGGCGCCAAGGCGCCCAAGGGCGCGCTGATGGTGGGCCCGCCTGGCGTCGGCAAGACCCTGCTGGCGCGCGCGGTCGCGGGTGAGACCCATTCCGCCTTCATCGCGGTATCGGGCGCCGACTTCCGCCAGACCTTCATGGGCCTCGGCGCCAACAAGGTGCGCAACATGTTCAAGCTGGCGCGCAAGAACGCGCCGTGCCTGATCTTCATCGACGAGATCGAGACCCTGGCGCGCAAGCGCTCCGGCAGCGCCGGCAGCGGCATCAACAGCGAAGAGGAAGCGACCCTCAACGCGCTGCTGGTGGAGATGGACGGCTTCACCAGCAACAAGGGCGTGGTCGTGCTCGCTGCCACCAACCGGCCGGACCTGATCGACAGCGCGGTGCTGCGCCCGGGCCGGTTCGACCGCCGCATCAACCTCGAGATTCCCGACCTCACCGGCCGCATCGGCATCCTCAAGGTGCACGCCCGCAACAAGGTGCTGGCGGGCAACGTGGATATGGACGTCATCGCACGCCGCACCACCGGCATGTCCGGCGCCGACCTCGAGAACCTGCTGAACGAGGCCGCCATCCGCGGCACCAAGCGTTCGGCACCCGCCATCACCATGGACGACATCGAAGGCGCCTATTTCGACGTGCTGCTGGGCCGCGTGCGCAACGGCGCGATCCTGGCGGACGACGACCGCCGGGCGATCGCGGTGCATGAGGCCGGCCACGCCATCGCGGCCGCGACCGTCGAGGGCGCCAAGCGCCCGCAGAAGGCGACCATCGTGCCGCGCGGTCGCGCGCTCGGCGTCGTGCTGTCGACCCCGATTGAAGACCGCAAGCTGGTGAGCCGCCAGCAATTGATGGGCGACATCGTCGTGTGCCTGGCGGGCCGCGCGGCGGAGCTGAAGGCGTTCGGCGCGTCCGGCGTGTCGACCGGCGCTGAGGATGACTTCAAGCAGGCGACCAACCTTGCCTCGCGCATGGCGTCGCTGTGGTCGATGGGGACGTCGGCGCCCGTGCTCTCGATCAACGAGGATTCGAGCCCGGTAGCGCGCCAGAAAGCGGAAGAGCGGGCCCAGGCGATAATCGACTATGCCTGGACCCAGGCGCTCGAGACGTTGGACCGCCACAAGACTGCGCATGCCGCACTGGTCGCGGCGCTGCTGGAGCGCGAGACGATCGAGGGCGCGGAGATTGAGGCGATCGTGCACGGGCAGGCGGATTCTAGGCGGCCAGTGCGCGTCGCCGAGTAGCGCCAAAGTTCGACCGCCTTCGGCCGCGGACAGTGACTGTCGGGAGCGGCTTGATCTGTTTCCGTATATGAGATAATTTCCCATATATGGAGGAAACTACCATCGACCGGCGCATCGCCCAGCGCCTGAAGATTTTGCGCGCCGAGAGGGGATGGTCGCTGGACGAGCTGGCCGGACGCAGCGAGGTCAGCCGGGCGACCTTATAGCGCCTGGAGAATGCCGAGGTCAGCCCGACCGCCAGCGTGCTGGGCAAGCTCGCGGCCGCCCACGGCCTCACCATTTCACGGCTGATGCACCTGGTCGAGGATGACTTCGCGCCGCTGATCCGCCGCGACGCGCAGCCGGTGTGGAGCGATCCCAGCATCGGCTTCAACCGGCGCTCCGTCTCGCCGCCCGCACAGACGCTGGCGGCGGAGGTTCTCGAATGCGCGCTCGAGCCGGGCACGCGCATCACCTACGACGAGCCGCCGCGCCGCGGACTGGAGCACCACCTGCTGCTGACCGAAGGCCAGCTCGAGATCACCGTCGACGGCCGGAGTCATGCGCTGCGCCCCGGCGATTGCCTGCGCTACCAGCTGTTCGGCGCGAGCACCTTCGCGACGCCCGCGGACGCCGGCGCCAAATACCTCCTGGTCGTCGTGTGAGCGTCATGAGCATCACGATCTCTCCCCTCTCGGCAGCGGAGGCCGCGCATCATGTCGCGGAGCTCGGCGCGCTGCTGCATGCCTGCGTGCACGACGGCGCGAGCATCGGGTTCGTATTGCCCTTCTCCGCCGCGGAGAGCGAAGCCTACTGGCGCAGCAAGGTGCTGCCGAGGTTGCAGGATGGTTGCGTGGTGCTGCTGGTCGCGCGCCTGGATGGGCGGACCGTCGGATCGGTGCAGCTCGATCACGACACGCCGCCCAACCAGCCGCACCGTGCGGAAGTGCGCAAGCTGCTGGTGCATCCCGATTGCCGGCGGCAGGGCATCGCGAAGGCTCTGATGGCGGCGATCGAACGCCGTGCTTCCGAACTGGGCCGCAGCCTCCTCACACTGGATACGCGCACCGGCGATCATGCGGAGCCGCTCTACACGGCGCTGGGATATCGCACGGCCGGGATCATCCCGGGATATTGCCGCGACCCGTTCGAGGCGAAGCTCGACCCGACAACGGTGATGTACAAGGCGCTCTGAAGGTCCGACGCGCAAACGTCACAGATTTGTCCCGGATGACCCATCAACTGCGGCATTATGATCCAGCCCGGGATGACCCCGCGCAGCCCGGAACGACGACAACCTACGGCTGCTTTTCGGCGGTGCTCTCAGGATCAGCCGGCGGGCGTTCGCGGATGAGCGGGCGGCTGGTGATCGCGGCGTGCACATCCGCTTGCGGCGTGCAGCCTCGCTGGTTGTGACCGGTCAAGCCTCCTTCGAGCGCTGATCGGCGTGGTTGGCCCGGCAATGCCGCGCCGATCCTGTAGAGAGCGTTGCGGCGCGGAGCGTTCGTCCCGCTGATGTCGGCGAGGAGCGGGTCATCCATGTCGAACCACCGTGCGGGACACGCGGCTAGCAAGATCGTTCACAAGCTTCGGCAGAACTGGCGCTGGAGCAAGGCGCACCGCTGGACCCATCTGATCGAGGAGCACGATCTCAATCCGCTGGTGCGCGGCCGGCGAGCGATCCGGAAGACCTGGTGGCGTCTGTCCCATCGCGATCAGAAGGCGCTGCCGGCGCCGCTGTTCCTGGTGGGGGTCCAACGATCCGGCACCAATCTGCTGGCGCACGGGCTGGACGAGTTGCCGGAGTTCAAGGTCTACAACGAAGGCAACACCAGGGCGTTCGAGAATTTCCGCATTCGCGCGCTGCCGGCGGTCGAAAAGCTGGTCGCGCGAAGCAGCGCACGGTTCGTCCTGTTCAAGCCGCTGTGCGATTCCCATCGCACGCCGGAGCTGCTCGAATATTTCGGCACGCGGGCACGCGCGATCTGGGCCTATCGCAATGTCGATGGCCGCGTGCGGTCGGCGGTAGCGAAGTTCGGCGATTCGAACCTGCGCGTGTTGCGGGCCTTCGCGGCCGGCGAAAAGCCGTGGAATTCCTGGCAGGTCACGGGGCTTTCCGAGGAGAGCACGGCGTTCATCCGCAGCTTCGACTACGGCGGCATGACCGCGGAATCGGCCGCCGCCTTGTTCTGGTACGTGCGAAACGCGCTCTATTTCGAGATGGGCCTCCATCAGCGGCCCGATACCGTCCTCGTCAACTACGATGAGTACCTAGCCGATCCGGAACGGGTGGCCATTGCCTTGTGCCGTTTCCTTGCGCTGCCCTACCGCAAGGCGATGATTGCCACCATCGATCCACGCCGACCCGCGCAGCGGCCGCCGCTTCCCATCGACCCGAGAATCCGCGAGCGCTGCAACGCGCTGAAGGAGCGGCTCGATGCCGCCTGCGCCGCCCAGATGGCGCAGCTGAGCAGCGAGCGGACGGCGCCTCGCCCCGCTTCCCGCCGTCCAGCCACGGTGGCCGCCCATCCGTAGCGTCGATTCCGATGCGATGCTCGCCGAACGCGACGCCGTTGCGCGACCTGCTCATCGAGACCGTCGAGGCTTCACATGATGCTCATGAGGATGAAGCATGCCTATTCCCGGCGCGCCCGCAAGCGGCGCGCGGCGATCTTTCGGCGGCTGTTTCCCGACGCGATGAACCAGTCGATCCTCGATCTCGGCGGCGGCGACGGCACGCACATCGCCTCGGTCGTGCCGGGCCACAGGAACGTGACGATCGCCGAGATCGACCGCAAGAAGCTCGCTCACGCGGAATCGAAGTTCGGCCACAAGGGGCGGGTGCTTTCGGAATCGCCGCGGCTGCCATTTGAAGACAGCGAGTTCGACATCGTCTTCTGCTCGTCGGTGATCGAGCACGTCACCGGGCCGAAGGACGAAGTCGGGAACATTCGGTCGACCGCCGTGTTCGAGGCGCAGGCATCCATCCATCAGCAGAGATTCGCCGAGGAACTGCGGCGCATCGGACGCGGCTATTTCGTGCAGACTCCCTACAAGCACTTTCCGATAGAAAGTCACACCATGGCGCCGGGTCCGGTCGTGCTGCTGCCCCGGTCGGTCCAGCTGGGACTGTGGAAATGGTGGCCCTTCTACAATCACGTTCCGGACTTTAATCTGCTGACCGTCCGCGATATGCAGCTCTACTTTCCGGACGCCGAGATTCACCGCGAATCGGTGTTCGGCCTGACCAAATCGATCATGGCCGTGCGCCGGGTCTAGCAGGCGAGCACGAGCAACAGGAACAAGATCAGGCCGATGGAAGGCTTCGAAATCGTCGGAAAATCGCTGCCGGGATGGTTGCTCTATCCAGCAACCCTGATGGTGCTCGTCGTCCTCGCTTACCCCTTTTACTCGGTCCGCAGCCTGATCGCGCGCTATGTGCTATTCGCGCTGTCGTTCCGCTACCTGATGAGCGCGCATCACGATTTCACCTTCCAGGACTCGCCGATCGGCATGTCGTACAACGCCATCGGCTCCTCGATGGTGTTCCTGCTCGGGCTGGTGCTGATCCGCACGCGGCATCTGCTGTTGACGACGCTGCTGCCGTTCTACGCGATCATCGGCGTGGTGGTCCTGAGCGCGTTCGCCAACCGCACGCTCGGCAGCAGCATCGACGTGGTGGTCAAGTTCGGCTACCTGATCGTCATCACCATCGCGGTCTACGAATCGATCAGCGAGCGCGGCGAGGAGCGGACCATGAGCCTGCTGCTGTGGGCGATGGTCACGCCGGTGTTCTTCCAGTTCCTGTCCGTGGTGTTCGGCATCAGCAAGGGCGCCGAGGGCGTGGGCGCCGGCGTCAGCTATGTCGGCGGCTACAACCACGAAGCCGGCTTCTCGACCGTGCTGGCGACCGGGTTCGTCATCGCCTGTTTCGCCACCGGACTCAGGCTGTGGCTGCGCGGCGGGGCGCTGTTGACGTTCCTGGTCGGATTGTTCCTCGCCAACTACCGCACCTCGATCATCGCCTTCTCGCCGATGGTGCTGATGCAGTTCAACGCCGATGTCCTGGCGCGCTTTTCGCCGCGGGTGCGCATCATCATCGGCCTGGTGCTTCTGGGATTCACCATGGCGGGCGCGGTCGCCGCCGCCTGGGTCATGCGCGAGAAGTTCGCGGATCTTTCCGTCGTGTACAACGACCCCGGCAGCCTGATCAAGCCGCAGGCCCAATTCACACCTGAGGAGAAGCGGCTCCTGTCGGCGCGGCCATGGATCTGGGCCGGCTATATCGACGCCTACCTGAGCGGCAGCCTCAAGAACTGGGTGCTGGGGTTCGGCCCGAACGCCTGGGTCGGCAAGTTCCCGGTCTATGCCCATAACACGCTGGTCGGTACGCTCTATGAGTACGGCATCACCGGCGTCGTCGCGATGATCATACTGTGGTCCTGGATGTTGATCTGCGCCCTGCGCGTGAAGCATGGGCCGAAGGGCAAGCTGCTGGCCGCCCATGCCAGCTTCCTGCTGCTGAACATGGCGACCATGCCGCACTGGACCATCGAGGGGAACCTGCTCTACGGCATCATCTGCGGCTATACCTTCTATCTCCTGCTGGGGCCGGCCACCAAAGCCGTGCCGCGGCCGGCGGCCACGACGGCGCTCGCACCCATGACCCGGCCGAACATCCTGAAATAGGCGACCGGTCGTCCCCCAGGTTGTGTCCCCGGGACGGGGCCAGTATATCTGCTCGCGAAACCCAAGGTCCGAGCGAGGGGACGAGATGAGCACGTTGAGCGTGGTTTCGCCGGCCTTCAACGAAGCCCGCAATCTGCCCGCCGTGTACGAAAAGATCCGGTCTCTGACCGAGGGGAAGGACCTGGACTGGGAGTGGATCATCGTCGACGACCACTCGACGGATGACACGCCCAAGGTCATCGCCCAGCTCGCCGAGGCCGATTCCAGGGTGCGCGGTGTCCGGCTATCGCGCAACTTCGGCGCCCATGCCGCGCTCTATTGCGGGCTGTCGCTGTGCCGTGGCGCGGTGGCGGCGACCCTGGCTGCCGACATGCAGGACCCGCCTCAAGTGATCGCCGATATGCTCGACCGCTGGCGCGAGGGCGCGCAGGTCATCTGGGCCAAGCGCACGCAACGCCTCGGCGATGCCGCCAGCAAGAAGGTGCTGGCCAGCCTCTATCACCGCGTCCTTAGATACGTGGTGGCCAATCCGGAGATGCCGTCGGAGGGCGTCGACTTCTTCATGCTCGACCGGCGCGTGATCGACGCCTTGAAGCAGACCGGCGAATCCAATTTCAGCCTGTTCGCCCTGGTGGCGTGGATGGGCTTCCGCCAGGCGACGGTGGAATATGTGCGCCAGCCGCGCCTCAGCGGGAAGTCCGGCTGGACTCTCGCCAAGCAGCTGACCATGGCGCTCGACACCATCATATCGTTCTCGATGCTGCCGATCCGGCTGGCGGCCGCCGCCGGCGTCGTCCTGGCGCTGCTCGGGCTGATCTACCTGCCCTTCCTGCTGTTCAACTGGCTGACCGGCGCGCCGGTGGAAGGCTGGACCACCTTGATGGCTGTCGTCCTCATCCTCGGTGGCCTGCTGATGGTGCAGTCCTCGGTCAGCGGCGAATATCTGTGGCGCGCGCTGAGCGAGGCGCGCAAGCGGCCGCGCTTCATCATCGAGGCGACCTATGGCACGCCCGAGCGCGAGAACGAGCCGGCGCCGCCGCGCATGAAGGAGCTGTCATGATCAAGGACGACGTGAAGCTGGGCAAAGGCGCGGTCGTCTTCCAGCCAGACCTCGTCAACCTCTACGGCTGCGAGATCGGCGACGAGACCAAGATCGGCGCGTTCGTGGAGATCCGCAAAGGGGTCGTCATCGGCAAGCGCTGCAAGATCCAGGCCTTCGCCTTCATCCCCGAAGGGGTGACGGTCGAGGACGGCGTCTTCATCGGGCCGCACGTCTGCTTCACCAACGACCTGTTCCCACGCGCCGTCAATGACGACGGCAGCCTGCAGTCAGCCACCGACTGGGTCACGACCCCGACGCTTGTGAAGGCCGGCGCGTCGATCGGCGCCAACGCCACCATCCTGTGCGGTATTACCATCGGCCGCTCGGCGCTGGTCGGCGCCGGTGCCGTCGTGACCAAGGATGTCCCGGATTTCGCGATCGTCGGCGGCAACCCGGCCAAGGTGCTGGGCGACGCGCGCGACAGGGCTAAGCGGTCCAGTTGACCGAGCGCTCGTCGCGCAGCAGCTCTTCCACGCTGCGGCCGGATTTCTGATACCAGTCGCGCAGCAGCGCCAAGCCATCGCGCAATGACACCTGCGGCTGGAAGCCGATCAGCGACTTTGCCTTGCCGGAATCCGCGATCAGCCGGCGCACGTCACCCGGCCGGTCGGGGCCGTGCTGGACCTGCACGTTGCGGCCGCCGAGAACCTGGCCGATCAGGCTCGACAGCTCGAGGATCGTGACTTCCCGGCCGCTGCCGAGATTGACGGTCTCGCCGATGGTCTTGTCGGTCAGCGCCGCCTCGATGATGCCGCGCGCGGTGTCGGCGACGAAGGTGAAGTCTCGCGTCTGTTGGCCGTCGCCATGGATGACCAACGGCTGTCCCGCCATGCCGCGCAGCATGAATTTCGGGATCACTTCGCCGCTGTCGCCCTCGTGGTGCGAGCGAGGACCGAAGGCGTTGAACGGCCGCACGACAGTCGTTGGGTATTTCCAGGTCTGCCAGTAGGCGGATGTGTAGCGCTCGCCCGCCAGCTTGGACGCGCCATAGACGGTCAGCGGAAAGGTCGGGTGATCCTCGGTCATCGGCGCGGTGCGCGCGGTGCCATAGACCTCCGAGGTCGAGACGTAGACGAAGCGCTTCACGCCCGAGGTGCGCGCCAGCTCCAGCAGCTTCAGCGTCGCGGTCGCGTTGACCTCGTGATTCTCCAGCGGCGCATGCAACGAATGGCGCACGCCAAGGCAGGCCAGATGCAGCACCAGGTTGGCGGCGCCGAACAGCGGCGCGATCTTGTCGAGATCGCGCACATCCACCCGCGCCACGTTCAGGCGCTGCGCGTCGAGGTCGGCGAGATTTTCCGCCTTGCCGTTGACGAAATTGTCGATCACCGAGACGCGGGCGCCGCGCACCAGCAGCTGGCGCGCCACCTCGTTGCCGATGAAGCCCGCGCCGCCGGTAACGACGACGGTGAGACCCTCGAGGCTCACGCCGCGACCTTTGCCGTGACCGCGCGCAGGGCCGCGGCCACTTCATCGACCTGGGCGGCGGTCATTTCCGGGAACATCGGCAGCGACAGCTCCTCTGCGCCGTGCCGCTCGGAGATCGGGAACGCGCCCGGACCATGGCCGAGCTCGGCGAAGGCCGGCTGCAGATGGACCGGGATCGGATAGTGCAAGTTGGTGGCGATGCCGGCCTCGTTCAGCGCCTTGGCGATCCGGTCGCGGCGTGCGGCATCGACCCGGATGCCGTAGACGTGCCAGACGTGTCGGCGGCCCGGCTTCTCGACCGGCAGGATCACGCCGGGGATTCCGGCCAGCGCCTTCTCGTACAGCCGCGCCACGGTGCGGCGCGCCTCGGTCCAGGCTTCGACATGGCGCATCTTCACGTCGAGCACCGCGCCCTGCACGCCGTCCATGCGGTAGTTGAGGCCCTTCAGCGCGTGATGGTACTTCCGGTCCTGGCCCCAGTCGCGCAGCATGCGCACCTTCTGCGCCAGCGCGGCGTCGGCGGTGGAGACGAGGCCACCCTCGCCATAGGCGCCGAGATTCTTGCCGGGATAGAAGCTGAAGCAGGCGAGCCGGCCGATGCCGCCGGCGAACTTGCCGCCGATCTTGGCACCGTGCGCCTGCGCCGCATCCTCGATCACGATCAGGCCGTGCTTGTCGGCGATCTGCTGAATGCGATCCATGTCGGCGCACTGGCCGTAGAGATGCACCGGCATGATGGCCTTGGTGCGCGGCGTGATCGCCGCCTCGATGCGGTTGGCGTCGATCAGCGCGGTATCCGGCTCGATGTCGACGAACACCGGCTTCGCGCCCACCAGGTCGATCGCGGTCGCGGTCGCGATGAAGGTCATGGGCGTGGTGATCACCTCGTCGTCGCGGCCGACGCCGGCGGCGAGCAGCGCGAGATGCAGCGCCGCGGTGCCGGAGCTGCAGCCGATCGCGTGCTCGAGCTCGTAGGTGCGGGCGAATGCCGCCTCGAACCGCTGCACTGCCGGGCCGAGCACGAACGCGCCGCTCTCCAGCACGTCAATGACGGCGGCATCGACCTCCGTCTTGATGGCGCGGTACTGGGCCTTCAGATCGAGAAACGGAACCATTCCTGCTCCTTACAAGCGGATAATCTCGCCGCCCTTGCGGGCGGATGCTTCGGCGGATTCGAGGAGACGCACGACCTGGAGGCCGACTTCGCCCGAGGTAATGGGCGCAACGCCCTTGGTGAAGCATTCGTTGGCATGCTGCGCCATGACACCCAGCGCCTCGCGGCCGTCCAGCTTGGGCGCGCGCATGTCGCCGACGCGGTACGCCACCTTCATCTGGCGCTGCAGCTCTGGGTCCTTCTCGACCGAGATGCCCTTGTCGTAGATGCGGATCTTCTCCGCAACGTCGACATCGTCGTAGACCACCATCGAACGATCGCCGCCGACGATGATGCTGCGGATCTTCACCGGCGCCAGCCAGCTGGCATGGATGTGCGCCACCGTGTTGCCGGGGTAATAGAGCGTGATGTAGGTGAGACTCTCGGTCGCCGTGCCCATCGGGTCGACCGCGGTTGCGCTGATCGCCTCGGGCTTAGCCGGCATGATGCGGCTCAAGATCGCGAAATCGTGCACCGCGAGGTCCCAGATCACGTTCACGTCGCTCTGGAACAGGCCGAGATTGATGCGAGTGGAATCGTAATAGAGGATGCGGCCCAGCTCGCCGTTCGCCGACATGTCCGCGATTTTGCGCACCGCATCGGTGTAGACGAACGTGTGGTCGGTCAGGATCTGCCGCCCGACCTTCCCCGCCAGCTCCACCAGCCGCGCCGCCTCGTCATACTTGCCGCACAGCGGCTTCTCCACCACCACATGCTTGCCGGCCTTGAGCGCGGCTTCCGCTAGCGCATAGTGCGTGGAGACCGGCGTCGCGATCGCGACTACGTCGATGCCGGAATCGCCGATCACGTCGCGCGCATCGGCGTGCACGGCGATGTTGGGATAGAGACCGGCGGCGCGCACGCGGCTCTTCTGGTCGCGGTCGGCGACCGCCACCAGCTTGGACCCTTCGGCCTGGTTGAACACGCGCGCGAGGTTCGGTCCCCAGTAGCCGTAGCCGATGACTCCGTATTTCAACATCGTCAGTGCGCTCTCTGCCGACGGAGCGCATTGGCGAGGGACGACGAAACCGTCTCCACGTCCTGCTCCGTCATCTCGTCGAACATGGGAAGGATGAGGCCGCGGTCCTGCGCCTTTTCCGACACCGGCAGCGGGAAGCGCACGCCGGTCGCCTCCTCGCCGCGCGCATAGGCCGGCTCCAGGTGCGCGTTCATGACGCCACGCCGGGTAGCGATGCCGTCATCCAGCATCGCCTGCATGACCTGACGCTGATCGACGCCGTCAGGCAGCATCACGCAATAGCTCTGCCAGTTGGTCCGCGTGTCGGCGCGATCCGCGGGAACGGTGACGCCATCGATCTGCGACAGCTTCGCGCGATAGATCTCCGCCAGCTCCCGCCGGCGCGCCACCATCTGCGGCAAGCGCGCCAGCTGGCAGCGGCCGATCGCGGCCTGGATGTCGGTCAGGCGGTAGTTGAAGCCGACCTCGACATATTCCTCGAACACCACCTGCTGCGACTGGTGGCGCTGCTGATCGTTCACGCTCATGCCGTGCTGGCGCAGCAGGCGCAGCCGCGCGGCCAGATCGGCATCGTCGGTCGTGATCATGCCGCCGTCGCCGGTCGACAGCAGCTTGCGCGGATGGAGCGAGAAGCAGGCCAGCTTGTCGAAGGGCGCGCCGATGCGCCGCCACTGGTTGCCGTCCAATGTCTCGCTGCCGATGGCGCAGGCGGCATCCTCGACCAGCGGCAGGCCGTGGCGCTTGGCGATCGCCGCGATCTCCGCCGAGCGCGCCGGCATGCCGAGCTGGTGCACCAGCATGATGGCGCCGGTCTTGGGCGTGATGGCGGCCTCGATCAGCGCCGGGTCCATGTTGAGATCGTCCAGCCGGATGTCGACGAACACCGGCAGCGCGCCGCAATGGCGGATGGCATTGGCGGTGGCGATGAAGGAGTGGCTGACGGTGATGACTTCCTGCCCCGGCTTGACGCCGCTGACCAGCAGGGCGAGGTGCAGCGAGACCGTGCAGTTCGACACCGCGACAGCATGCCGCGCGCCGCAGAACTCCGCGAATTCCCGTTCAAAAGCCGCGACTTCGGGCCCCTGGGTCACCCAGCCTGAGCGCAGGACGCGCGTCACCGCCTCTTCTTCGAGTCGGCCAAAGGCCACCTTGGCCAGCGGGATGCGGAGCGCGCACATCTATTTTCTATAACCCGATCAATGGCTTGGGCATGACATGCCGCCGCCCCATGTCGTTTGGGCGAGCGGCCCGCAACATTCTCGATTAATCCTGTCGCGTCAAGCGGCTGGTCCCCGCCCGCCGCTGATACATTCGGGGTGCTCTGTGCTAGAGAACCCGCCCAGGATTTCGACCGAGAGCGAGATGCAAGACAACTCCGGCAATACGACCATCGGCTTCGCGGCGTTGGCTGCGATGACGGCCCTCGCCATGGCCGCCGCCACCCTGTTCGCCCGGACCGGCCTTAGCTTTCCCCTGCCGCTGCTTGCCGCCTGCATCGCCATCGTCGTGCTGGCGACCTTCGGGCCGGCGCTGTGGGCCCAGCGCGCGCCGGAGCGGCAGATGTGGGTCGGCCCGCTCGCCGGCGTCGTGCTGATCCTCGCCTGTGGTGCGATCGGCCTCACCGGCATGATCGGCGTTGCCGTGGTCTCACTGCTGGCGCTCGGGTGCCTGGTGGTCGGGCTACGGGCAACACGACCGAGCGCACTCACCGTGCTGCTGGAATGCGCGATCGTGCTGGCGGGGGTGCTGTTCTTCGCGCTGGAGCTGGGCGGCACCAAATACGTCAACTTCGTGCTCGACCAGCTCATCCTGCACGGCCGCGCCGACGGCGACGACTATCTCAACGCCGCGCTCACCAAGTCGCTCAGCACGCTGCTGGTGCCGGCGCCCGGCATCGATGGCGTCGCGCCCGCCAAGTATCACTTCGGCTTCTACGCGCTGGCGGCGACGCTGACGCCGATCGCAGGCGGCGATGCATCGCTCGCGCTGATCGGGATGCAGATGCTGGTGCTGGTTCCGCTCCTGGGCTTCGCGCTGGCGCATGGCGCCGCGCTGATCGCCGCGCGCCTCGCTCCCGAGCACGCCCCGCGCCCGTTGCTCCTGGCGGCATTGGCCTTTGTGCTGGTGCCGCTGGCGCAGCTCAGCGGCCTTGCGAACCTGGTGGCGTACAGCACCTCGATGCTGCTCGGCGGAACGCTGCTCACTTTGGTGGCGCCGGCCATCCTGGTGCAGGTGCCGGCGCGTGCGGGCGAACCGACGGGCCGCTTCTGGTGGGCGGCGGCGATCGCCATTCCGGTGCTGGCGGTGGCCAAGATCTCGGCTGGTTATGTATGGACCGCGGTCGCCGGCTATCTCGCCCTGCGCAAGATCGGCCTCAAGCGCCTGCCGCTGTGGCTGCTCGGCATCGCCATGGCGGTCCTGTTCTTCGGCAGCGTCTATTTGTTCGCGCCGA
>Ga0081538_10003317_pt1 | contig 15257 bp, 14 predicted proteins | sample TabmetS5T2R1_FD_71022 | JGI IMG/M metagenome (GOLD analysis project Ga0081538, IMG submission 71022) | Tabebuia heterophylla rhizosphere microbial communities from the University of Puerto Rico - S5T2R1 | ecosystem: Host-associated > Plants > Roots > Rhizosphere ... | reverse complement strand
GCTCCCGGCTACCAGGGGAGTCCATCCTCTCAAAGAAGGGAGACAAAACGCACCCGATGGTTCTCTGAGTCACCGATATAGATGTTGCCCGCCTCGTCTACGCAGGCCCCATGAGGACGACGCAGCGCCGCCGCCGTGGCGGGGCCACCGTCGCCACCGCTGCCTGGCTGTCCCGTGCCAGCGACCGTGGTGACCAGCCCACTCGCGGCATCGATGCGCCGGATACAGTGGTTTTCGGTATCGACGAGCACGATATTACTCTGGCGATCGACGGCGATCTCTTTTGGGCCATTGAAGGTGGCCTGCAGCGCCGGCCCATGGTCACCAGTGTAGCCTTGTGCCCCGGTCCCGGCAACGGTGTGAATGATGCCTGTCTGCATGTCCACTTGACGCACCTTGTGGTCATTTCGCAAACAGATATAGAGGTCTCCTGTCGGGCCGAATGCCAGGGCGCGCGGCCCTAACAATGTGGCGCGATTGGCCGGGCCGCCATCGCCGCCGGAGCCTGCTTCTCCGGTGCCAGCGAACGTGGTAATGATCCCTGAGGACAGATCGACGACGCGCACGCGATGGTCACGCACGTCGGCGACGAAGGCCCGTCCTTGGCCATCCAGCACGATGTCGTTCGGCTCCTGCAATTGTGCCTGGGGCGCCGGGCCGCCGTCGCCGCCATACCCGGGTTGACCGGTGCCGGCGATGGTGCGAATGACACCTGTCGTGGCCTCGACCACGCGAATACAGGCGTTGAGGCGATCGACAATATACAAATTATTCGCCGTGTCAATGGCGATGCCGTAGGGTGAATTGAGTCGGGCCTGAGTCGCGGGTCCACCATCCCCACTATACCCCGCCTGGCCGATGCCGGCGACCGTCGTGATGATGCCGCTGTCACGCGCAACACGTCGTACACAGTGATTGTTGGCTTCCGAGAAATAGAGATTGCCCTGCCGGTCCAGGGCCACATCGAACGGCTGATGGAGCTCGGCACGCCTGGCCAGGCCTCCATCCCCGCTATAGCTGGCCTGCCCGGTGCCCACGACGGTGAACATTAGCGCTGATGATGGCATGCTGGAGACCCCCCTGGTCAGTGTTTACCCGTAGCGATCGAACAGCGATAATCCATCCCACGACGCCGACAATGGTGTCGCGCATGGAAATGATCGGGCCGCCTGTGATGCAATCCCTGTGATGCAATCAAAGTACGTCAGGTCCGGAACCTCTGGGGAAAGGCCAACGCAACCAACAATGCTGAACAGCCGCGTGGATCATACTGTGGGCTCATGTTGGCGTCAACGTGGCCTTGCAATCCATCCCCCACCATCGCCGTCCGCGGGCTTCGGCGTCTATCTGCCGCCAGTTATCACGGCACAACTCTCGGACGACCGCGCCGAGGACGATCGCTTATAGCCTCTTTGCCCTGATATGTCTTGACTCGACTTTCGCTCTCCCCAGACTTCCAGGCCGATAAGGGTTTACTTCATATGGGAAATTCATTAGAGTGCGATGTCACAAACCAGGTGACTCGGCACCGGCTGGATGCCGCTGCTGATCGAATCCAGTCGGGTGCACGCCCTTGTCGTGGGTGAACCATCCCTCACGACACCCGGATCGATGGCGCTTGCGGCACGTAGAGCACCGGGTTGGCTCATCGGTACAGGCGGCAGTGTATGCGGGGTAGACGATCGATCCATGCGGCTGGGCGTAGGCCGGCCGCAAAGGAGGTAGGGTATGGCGGAAGATGTCGTGGGCATGGCCGATGCCGGGTTCAGCGCGCGGGGGAGCGATCGGCTCACGCGACCAGTGGTGAGTGGGTTTCATGTCATGGCGACGGCGGGAACGCCGCTGACCACAGCGGCGGCGATTCGGGTGCTGCAGCGCGGGGGTAATGCCATCGACGCCGGCGTGGCAGCGGCCGTGGCGGCGGCCGTGGTAGAGCCGACGGCGTCCTATTCGCTGCCCACGGAGGTTGTGGGCCTGATCTATGACGCGAAAAGCCGCCAAGTCATGGCCTTGAACGGCCAGGGATGCGCACCCGGGAACATGACCATCGAGCTTTTCCGATCGCGGGGCAAACCGCTCATCCCCGTCGGTCCTGGACCCGACGCCCCTCTTTCATTCACGCTGCCCGGCACCATCGATGCCTGGGCCATCGCCGTCGAGCGCCATGGCCGCTTGAGTTTCGCAGAGGTGTTAGAACCCGCCATCGACTATGCCGAGAACGGCTTTCCGATGTATCGCTATATGAGCCTCCTGCTCAAGTCGCCTGAGATCGCCCGGCAATTCGAATTTTTCCCCCAGGGAGCGGCGTATTTTCATCCGAACGGTCGGGCGCCCGAGCCGGGTGAGCGCTTCATCCAGAAGGACCTGGCGAATGTGCTCAAGACCTTGGTGCGGGCCGAGGAGCAAGCACGGGGCCAGGAGCGAGCGGCGGGGTTACAGGCTGGACGGGATGCCTTTTATCGGGGGGATCTTGCCCGTTCGATGGTGCGCTTCTCGGAACAGGTCGGCGGTTTGCTCACGCTCGAGGATTTCGCGCATTATCGCTCCAAGCTGGAAGCGCCGGTGCGATCAACCTACCGTGGCCTCGAGATCTACGGCCATCACACCTGGTCGCAGAGCGCCACGCTGTTGCAAGCGCTCAATATCCTGGAAGGCTTCGACCTGCAAAGCCTGGGTCACAATACCCCGGCTTATATTCACGTGCTGACCGAGGCCCTCAAGCTCGCAATGGCGGATCGCGAGCGCTACTATGGCGACCCAGACTTCGTCCAGGTGCCGCTGGAGGCGCTGCTCTCGAAAGACTATGCCGCCGAGCGGCGCCAATTGATCGACCTGAACAAGGCTGCCCCCGAAATGCCTCCTTATGGCGATCCCGTGGCTGGCCGAGCGGTCGGTGGCACGATGGAAGTCAACGGCTTCCGCGGTCCAGTTGGCAGCAGCGCCGACGGCACCACCCACCTCTCCGTGGTGGATGAGGAAGGCAATATCTTCCTCGCAACCCCCAGCGGCGGTCGGCTCAACGGCGGCTGTGTCGTGCCTGGCATGGGCTTCACCTTGAGTCACCGCGCCGAGATCTTTTACCTTGACCCCAGCCATGCCAACGCCCTGCAGCCCGGCAAACGTCCGCGGACGACCTTGGTGTGTTACTTCGTCTTCAAGGATGACCAACCCTGGCTGACGCTCGGCTGCCCCGGTGGTGACAATCAGGTGCAAGCCGACCTGCAGCTGTTCCTCAACGTGGTCGAGTTTGGCATGAATCCGCAGGCAGCCGTGGAAGCCGCGCGTTTCAGCTCGAGCAGCTTCCCGGGGTCCTTCTATCCGCACGCGTATGCCCCCGGCCGACTCAATGTCGAACTCGGCATCCCGACCCATGTGCGCGATGCCCTGGCGCAGAAGGGGCACCGCATCAATCCAGTGCCAAACGCCGGCATCGGCGCCATCGTGACCATGCTCGATGCGGCCATGGGGACACGCGCTGCTGGCGCCGACCCGCGCCGCCCGACATATGCCTTTGGATGGTAGAATAGGCGGACGGAGCGAGCGTGCTTCTGCGGCGGGGCTAGGCTAAAGCCCCGCCTGCTACCGTTCTTCGAGCGGAGTTACGGCTTCGCCTGTGTCCGGGGGATGCGCAAACCGCTACACCCACCCCACATGCCGCGCCGCGCCGCAATGGCGTCCTGCTGCAAGCGCGCGAAGTCGTCATGGTGGCGTTGGTGGTCTTTGTAGGTGGTGACCTGTGCATACCCCTGGCGAATCAGCTCAGCGTTCACAAACAGGCTATCCACGTACACGTATGCCAGGAGGCGACCGTACTTGTCGCGTCGCCGTTCCTCGAATTCGAGCCGGACGGTCTTGCCGGCCACCAGACGACGGTTGGCTTCAAAAGCTTCCCGACCGCAATACTCGGGCAGCTTGTCAGGGTGGTGGGTTTCTGGAGTGTTGAGGCCAGCGTAGCGGACTTTCTCGCCGCCGTCGATGACGATGGTGTCGCCGTCGAGCACGGCCACCACTCTCGCCAGCCCCCTGGTGGTGCGACGAGGTGACGGTGGGGACTTCGACAACTTCTCCTTTTTGGGTATCTCAGCCGGTGCTGGCGGGGGAGGTAGTGCCGAGGGGGGAGAACTGGGGCGGGACTGAACACGGTCACGGTAGTCCGGCGGTACTATGGCATAATTATCGGTGAAATGGACCTGCCCCTCGCCATCGACCCAGGTATAGATCTCGGCGGCCACCTCGCCGGCGAGGCCGCACACGAGTATCACTAGCGTGGCCAAGATGATCCCACGGCCGCCTGCGATCCTGCGTTCTTGCACGAACCTCCTTCTCCCACATACCTCTCGGCTATTGGGCTGAGGTGAACGGCCGGTGTCGCACCTCCCACCTCATGTTCCCGGCGGAGAGGGAACCAGCACAATGCACTGCCCGAGGTCGCCCCTGAGGCACATCTATGCCACGACATGCCTCCGGGAAGGGCCTAGGGTCAATAGGCTCAATGCTGTCCGAACCGTCCCCAATGGCACACCTCGTCCGGGCGCTTTTTGGTGCGCCGCCGTGGCGCATCGGGCTGGACTGGATAACCGAAGGGCAGGATGGTCAGGAGATGCAATGGTTTGGGAATCCCCAAGAGCTCTTTGATGCGGTCCCGATTCATGCTCCCGATCCAACAGGTACCCACCCCTTCGTTCCAGCCCGCGAGCTCCATATTCTGCACGGCCCGCGCACCATCGATTTCATGCCAGTTGTTGGCGGGGTCCGTGACCACGGCCACGGCACAGCTCGCCTGCTCGATGAAACGCCCCGTGGTGCACAAGGCGCCGAGTTGTTTCAATATGCCCCTATCCTGAATCGCGACGAAATGCCAGGGTTGTGAGTTCCGCGCGCTGGGGGTCAAGCGCCCTGCCTCCAGGATGTGGCGAAGGGTTCGCTCGGGGACGTCTGTCGGCAAGAAGGCACGGGTGGTGCGTCGGGTGCGGATACACTGGAACGTATCCATGGTCATCTCCCGGCGATGGGCTTAGAGCGCGAGCTGCAGCCCGAGGTCTTTAGCCATCGCTTGCAACGTGGTCATGGCGTCATCTGGCAGCGGAATGCCGTCTCGGAGGCGTTCCTCGCGACGCTTGAATTCAAGTTCTCCCGGCAGAAAGACGCGCTCGACACCCGGGGCCACCTCTGAGGCTCTGAGCTGTTGGATGAGCGCGGCCACCCCCGCCTGAAACAGTGGCGTCGGCATCAATCGGTTGATATTCAGGGCCATGAATACATGACCCAGGTCCGGCGGTGTGGCAAACGAACCGATACGCTCATGGGCATGCGCTAGGCCAAAGCCGGCACCGGGCAATACACCGCAGAGGATCTCCAGGACAACCGCCAGCGCATAGCCTTTATGTCCACCCATGACGGCTCGCGCGACGTTGCCACCTCCGAGCAGTGCCTGCCGGTGCGTCATCGTTCCAGGTTGCTCTCCCTGAGGCTCCGTAGCGGTGAGAGACATGTCGACGACGATCGGAACTCCCTCTGTCACCGGAATGGCCACCGCGAAGGGGTTATTCCCCAGGGTAGGGGTCACCCCGCCCCAGGGCGGCATGCCGATGCGCAACTCCGTGTTGGTCGCGGCAAAGCCGATGTGGTCACGCGACAGAGCCATCATGGCATAATACGCCATAGCCCCCAGCGATGACGACCGCCGCACCCCCACGAGCCCCAATCCGTGCGTCTCGGCAAGATCCAGGCAGTGTTCCATGGCACGGACCCCCACCAATTGGCCGATACCGCCGTCGCCGTCCATGAGCGCCAATGGCCCGTCTTCGTGCACGACAGTGATCATCGGGTGCGGATTGAGCCCACCCGCGTGCAAGCGTTCCACGACATGCCCCAGGCTGCGCGCCGCGAAGGCATCGAAGCCTAATGGGTCACGCAGGGCGGCCTCTAGACGCACGGAGGCGATACGTTGAGCCTCCTCCTCTGGCACCTGAGCAGACCGCAGAAATATGGCGATGCATTGCCGCAACCGGCTTGGTGCGATGCGATACGTGGCCATGTCCCCCGCTCCTGTCGCGATGCGATGACCTGTCATCCGTTCGGCCCAAGGTTGACGGCTGCTACGTAGTCTACTGCTTTCAGTGAGAATTGCAATCGCCAGCTCCTTTGTCAACCGACGCCGCGCCGAAAAATCCGCTTTGAAAGAAGGCCGCTCTGTGCTATAAGCAGGGCGGACCCTTCACGTCAACGCCGAGCCTTCAACCGGACACTCAGGAGTCATGCTGCCATGCGTGCAGTGATTCAGCGGGTCGCACGAGCGTCAGTGGCGGTGCATGGAGAAACAGTGGGAGCCATCGACCACGGCCTCCTGGTGCTGCTGGGGGTGGGGCAGATGGATACCCCAGAGGATGCCATCCAGCTTGCTCGCAAGGCCGCGCATCTGCGCATATTTGATGACGCCGATGGTAAACTGAATCGGTCAGTGCTTGAGGCGCGGGGGCAGATGCTGGTGATCTCCCAGTTTACGCTCTATGCGGATTGTCGTAAGGGACGGCGGCCCTCATTTGTGGAAGCGGCGCGTCCTGAGATGGCCATGCCCTTGTACGAGGCGTTCGCTGCAGAAGCGCGACGCCAGGGAGTGCCGGTGCAAACCGGTGCCTTTCAAACGCTGATGGATGTGGCCTTGGTCAACCGCGGGCCGGTGACCATCATCCTGGACTCCCAGCAACTTCCCTAGCCCCGAGTTATGCCGTGAGTTTTGCAGACTACTGTACACAGTTGACGCGCAAGAGCCGGTCGAACTTTTACTATGCCTTCCTTTTTCTTGCCAAGGAAAAGCGGCAAGCGCTGTACGCCGTCTACGCCTTCTGTCGTTCGGTCGATGACGTCGCTGATGGAGACGCCGCCGATCGTGACAAGCCGATACTCCTGGATGAGTGGCGGCGTGAGCTTGATCGCTGTTACGAGGGCACGGCGCAACACCCCATCACCGTGAAACTGGCCCAGAGCCTCCAGCGGTTCCCGATTCCGAAAGAGCATTTCGAAGAGCTCATCGCTGGCGTGGAGATGGACCTCACGCACCTGCGTTACCCGACCTTTCGTGAGCTGTATGAGTATTGCTATCGGGTGGCAGGCGTGGTGGGTTTGATGTGCATCGAGATTTTTGGCTACCGTAATCCGAAGGCTAAAGATTATGCCGTCAACCTGGGCGTGGCCTTGCAGCTCACCAACATCATACGCGATCTGAAGGGGGACGCTGAACGTGGCCGCATCTACCTCCCCCAAGACGAACTGGTACGTTTTGGCTATCGCGAGGAAGAGCTGTTGCGCGGCGCCTATACACCTGCTTTCAGCGAGCTCATGCGCTTTACCGGAAATCGTGCCCGTCAATACTTTCACGACGCACGACAGCTGCTGGCAGAAGAAGATCGGCGCTCGCTGTTCGCGGCAGAGATCATGGGAACGATTTATTATCGGCTCCTGGAGACGATCGAAGCGTCGTCTTATCGGGTGTTCGATCGCACCATTACCCTGCCGACCTCTTACAAGCTGTGGATCGCTCTGTCGATCTGGATGCACAGCGTCGGGACAGCCATCCGGCGTTGAGGCAGCAGGCCCCGGTCAGAGCCCCATCGCGGTGTATCTCCCCCCAACCCGGAACGTTTAAAGGGGTTTCCACTTGCGTTTGGCTGCTCCATGAGTAGAATACAACGGACCGTACCGGCCATGGCCGAGACCGCAGGTACCGCGGCGGTCCACCTGCAGCCTGGGGTCGCCGGCGCCCAAGATGCTTCTGCAAGAGGAGATCGCGGTGCGAGCCGCCGTCGCCTATAACGGAGAGATGATTCGCATCGAAGAACTCTTGCTGCCAACGCCGGCAACAGGCGAGCTGGTGGTGCGCGTGCGCGCCTGCGGCCTATGCGGCTCAGACCTGGCCAAGATGTTCCAGCAGCAACTGTCGGCCCCGACGGTCTTGGGACATGAAATCGCCGGTGAGGTGGTGCGGGTTGGAGTCGGCGTCTGCCCCTTCCAGGTCGGTGACCGGGTCGTCGTCGCCCACCACGTCCCCTGCTATGGTTGTCATTATTGCCGCCACGGCAATTATTCGATGTGCCGCAGCTTTAAACAATCCCGTCTGATTCCTGGTGGCTTCGCAGAAGAAGTGTTGGTGCCAGCGGAACACGTGAAATTGACGACGCTGCGCCTGCCCGATCATGTGTCGTTCGATGCGGCGAGCTTCACCGAACCGCTGGCCTGTTGCCTGCGTAGTCTGCGGCGTTGGAACCTGCAGCCCGCCGATGTTGTTCTCATCGTAGGGTTAGGGCCCATGGGGCTGCTGATGGCTCAACTCGTGCAGGCCAATCATGGCCTCGCACTCGGGGTGGATGTGGACCAGCAACGACTGGAGTTCGCCAAGCGCCTCGGCGTTGACGCCGTCTGCCCGGCGGCGGATGGCGAGCAGGTGACCCGACTCGTGCACGACCTGACGCAAGGGCGTGGCTGTGATGTGGTCGTGCTCACCGCTGGGCACGGGGGAACCGTCCAGGACGCGTGCCAATGGGTGCGGGATGGGGGCATCATCACCCTCTTCGGGAACATGGCCCTGCAGCGGCCCGCTCAGCTTGACCCTAATGTGCTCTACTACCGGGAAATCACCATCCAAGGGAGTTATTCTCCCTCCCCCCCAGAGCTCGTCCATGCGTTACATTTGATCGCGTCGCACGCCGTCAAGGTGGACATGCTCATTACCCATCGGCTGCCACTCGAGGAGCTTCCCCAAGCGGTGGAGCTGGCGCGGACACGCCGGGCGGTGAAAGCGATCATCAACCCATACGCCTGAGCTGATAGGATGTTAGCCATGAAGATGCAAGCGGCACTGTTCTATGGTCCCAGGGATGTGCGACTGGAGTACGTGGATGTGCCACGGGCGGCGGCGGGCGAGGTCATCGTGAAGGTTGAGGTGGCCTTGACCTGTGGGACCGACCTGAAGACCTTTCAGCGCGGACATCCAGTGCTCCTGAAACACTTCCCTTCCCCGTTCGGCCACGAGTTCGCCGGCGTGGTGACGGAGGTGGGGGGGGGAGTCGAAGGGTTCCGACCTGGGATGCGCGTCGTCGCTGCCAACTCGGCGCCGTGTCATCAGTGCTTTTACTGCCATGCCGGTGAGACCAACCTCTGTGAAAACCTCGACCTGCTGAACGGTGCCTATGCGGAGTACATCAAAATTCCTCCGGCCATCGTCCGGCAAAACCTCGTGGTGCTGCCCGACCGCCTGACGTATACCGAGGCGGCCTTCTGTGAGCCGCTGGCCTGCGTCCTGCACGGTCTCGATGCGGTGCGAGTGCGCTCGGGCGATCATGTCGCCATCCTCGGGGCTGGCTCCATTGGCCTGCTGCTCGTGCAGGTCTGCAAGCAGGCCGGGGCCCGCGTCATGCTCATCAGCCGCAGCACCGGCAAGCTCGAATTGGCGAGAAAACTTGGCGCCGACGCCGTCATCGACCTGGAGTCGGCGCGCTCGAACGAGGGAATGCTCCGCCAATTGACGACCCACGGTCAGGGCGTCGAGCTGGCAGTCGAGGCCGTCGGGCGCCCGGAGTTGTGGGAGCTGGCGGTGGCCCTGACGCGCAAGGGGGGCAGTGCCATCCTCTTCGGCGGCTGTGAGCCCGGGACTTCGGTGGCCTTCGAAACCAAAGTCCTGCATTATGGCGAACGCAAGCTGATCGGCGTGTTTCATCACACCCCCCATGCCATCCGTCGGGCTCTGGGGCTTATCGCCTCGCGGCAGTTGCAGCTCGACCCTCTAATCACCGATGTCTTGCCCCTGGCCGACCTGGGGACAGCCTTCGAGCGCATGGAGTCGCAGGGGGCTTTGAAGTTGGCGATTAAACCATGAAGAAATTCCGAAGAATTGATCTAATCGGCCGACAATGGCAGTCGAGGATGTTGCCATGGCAGATCGGAGCCGACGCATGGCTGTTATCTGGGGCGGGCTTTGCCCATCTGCGGTGTGCTTCCAGGCTGTGGTGGCAGACCCCAGCACTTCTCGATCCCTACACACAGAGGACTCTTAGACATGGACAAAGCACGCCAGCTGCGTGAGCTATTCCGTCGCACCGGAGCCGTTGTCGCCGTCGGGGCACACGACGCCCTGAGCGCACGGTTGATTGAGCGGGCGGGATTTGATGCCGTCTGGGCCAGCGGCTTCGCCATCTCTGCCGCACAATTTGCGCTGCCCGACGCCAACCTCCTCACCATGACGGAAAACCTCGAGATCATTCGCCAGATGAGCCGCGCCACAGACCTTCCCGTCATTGCCGACATCGACAACGGCTACGGCAATGCCGTCAATGTCATGCGGACGATCACCGAATACGAGGCGGCGGGGGTCGCAGCGATCTCGATCGAGGACAACATCTTCCCCAAACGTTGCAGCTTCTACTCCGGCGTACAACGCGAGCTGGTGGCCGTAGAGGAGCATTGCGGCAAAATTCGGGCGGCCAAGCGGGCGCAGCGCGCCGCAGATTTCATGGTCATCGCCCGTACCGAAGCGCTCATCGCCGGTTGGGGCATGGAGGAAGCCTTACAGCGCGCCACCGCCTATGCCGATGCCGGGGCCGACGCCATTCTGATTCATTCGAAAGCGCCCACCGCTGTCGAGGTGACAGAGTTTGCGCGCCGATGGTCGCGCGACATCCCACTGGTGGTGGTGCCGACCACTTACGCCTCGACGCCGCTGCCGGCACTGGAAGCAGCCGGATTTAAGATGGTCATCTTCGCCAATCACCCCATCCGTGCCGCCATCACCGCGATGCAGGACACGCTAGCGCTGCTGCGTCGTGAGGGCACGGCAAGCCTGTTGGACCCGCACATCGCCTCGCTGGAGGAGGTCTACGATCTGGTGGGAGTGACCGAACTGCAGGCAGCGGAGCAAGAGTTTCTGCCGATCGGCGCCGAATCAGTGCGCGCCATCATCCTCGCCGCTGGGTTTGAACCGGGCCTGCTGCCGCTCATCGAAGATCGCCCCAAAGCCCTCCTGGACATCAAGGGTAAGACCATCCTCGAGCGCCAGGTCGAGGCCCTGAACGCCTGTAATATCAAGGATATCGTAGTGGTACGCGGCTACCAGAAGGACAAGTTCGCGCTACCGAACATCCGCTATTACGATAACGAAGACTATGAGAAGAACTTCGACCTCGCCTCGCTGTTCTGCGCCGAAGCCGAGCTGCGGGGCCGTTGTCTGGTGTTGTACGGCGACATCCTGTTCGACCGCAGCGTGCTCGAAAAACTCCTGCAAAGCGACAAAGACATCTCGCTGGTGGTCGATCGCGCCTGGTACGATCAACGCGGCCACGCGAAACCTGGCGAAGCATCCCCCAAGCCTGACCTGGTGCTCCTTCGGGACCCTCCCGAGCAGGGGTACCGCTTCCTCCCCAGCAGCGCCGACACCACCGTGGCCAGGATCGGCCAGCAACCACCGCTGGAAGATGCTCATGGCGAGTTCATCGGCATGGCCATGTTCTCCGCACAAGGGACGGAACGGCTGCGCCAGGCCTACCATCGGGCCGTGGAGGGTTACCGCGGTGGGCCGTTCCATGAAGGGCCGTCTCTCGTACAGGCTTCACTGACGGATATCCTCCAAGAACTTATCGAGCATGGCCAGGATGTCTACGCGGTCAATATTTATAAAGGCTGGATGGAAGTGGATACGTTCGAGGACTATCAACGGGCGTGGACGTACATTAAAAAATAGGACTGAGCTGAAAGGACTGAGCGGGAAACTTCTGTCGCTCAGTCCGCCGTCCTCAAACCTCGGAACTCTCTCATGCGCACGGCACACGAATTTTGGGACATCCTGAAAAGTGAGGGGGTAACCTTCTTCGCGGGGGTCCCATGCTCGCTGTTGGAAGGTGTTATTAACGTTGGCTCGGCGGACCCGACGGTGACCTATATCCCTGCCGTGCGTGAAGACGTCGCGCTGGGGATCGCCAGTGCGGCACACCTGGCAGGGCGCCGCGGCGGCGTTTTGATGCAGAACTCTGGCCTCGGCAACGTGGTCAACGGCCTGACGTCCTTCAATTTGATTTATCGTATCCCGGTGCTCATGGTGGTCAGCTGGCGTGGTTACGGCGGCAAAGACGCCCCCGAGCATCTCATCATGGGGGAGAAAACCCCCGATTTGTTGCAGACGCTGGGGATTCCCCATGCCGTCCTCGAGGCGGACACATTGGAGGAACACTTGCGATGGGCCGTGTCGACCATGGAGCAACACCAGATTCCGGTGGCAGTGATCCTACGTCAGTCGATCGTCGCATGACGCGGCATGAGGCCCTCAAACACATTCTGGCCCCGCTCTCCGACGGGGATCTGACCCTATTTACGACCGGGATGATTTCCCGCGAAGCGTTCAACATCCGTGACCGCGCGGAGAATTTTTATATGATCGGCTCCATGGGGCTGCTGAACGCGCTGGGACTCGGTCTCGCCTTGCAGGCGCCGGCGCGGAAAGTTTGGGTCATCGAGGGGGATGGCAGCGCTCTCATGAGCCTCGGCACGTTGCCGCTGATCGCGACCTTCCGCGCGCACAATCTCATTCACATAGTGCTCGATAACGAGGCGTATGAGTCGACCGGGGGGCAGCCCACGATCAGCGCCGAGGTCGACCTCGCCGCCCTGGCGGAGGCCGCGGGTTATGAACGCGTCTGGCGGGTGAGCGATCCTGCCTCCCTGCAGAAGGCGCTGCGGGAAGCCGTAGACACCACATCCCTCACCTTCATCCGGGTAAAGGTCAGCGGCCGCGCCCCCGAGGGCCTAGGCCGCGTGTCTCTCACGCCTGAACAGATCAAGCAACGCTTCGCGCAAGCCCTCACACAGGCCTAGACCGCCAGCCATAATACCGTAGCAACACCACCAGCCCTAGGCTGATCCATAGCAGTTCCCGTAGGCGACGCACCAGCGAGAAGGTTAGCCCAAAACTACTGGGATAGCCGAATACGGTCAGCAGGAGGACATTCCCTCCGTCTTGTACCCCGAGGCTGCCGGGGATGAAGAAGGCTACCGCCTTGACAATGCTGGCCAGCGCCTCAATGGCGATCGCTTCGCTGACGCTGATCGGGATGCCGACGGCGTAAAAAATCGCTAGGACTTCCAGCGTGCCCAATACCCATCCCAGAAAATGTAATCCCCATGAGAGGAAAAGGTACGAAGGGTAACGACGCGCGAACCCCACGATCGTCTCATCAAGTTGCCGAAGCTGTGCTCGCCATCGCTCCAGACGTGAGGGGGTCACGTTCCAGCGGTCCAGCGCACTGAACAGTATCGTGAAGAGGCCTATCCGGAGGCCATACGATACGCCCGCTAACAATACCCCGGCCGCGACGGTCAGCAGAATCAGCGGCCAGAGCAGGTCCGGGCGTGTCACCAGATACGACAGCGCCAACGCACCCCCGAGAATGACGAAGAAGAACTGCGAAATACTGATTAGCAGCTTGGCGATGATGGACGCGGCCATGCCTTGAATGATGGGAATTTGAAATCGTGTCAGCAGATGCGCCTTGACCGGCTCTCCCCCCAGGTAGGCAAAGGGGGTGAGGTTGTTGATGGCCTCCCCGCCGACGCGGGTCAGAAACAGGATATGAAATGGGATAGACACGGACGAGGCGAACGCCAACCGCCAACCGAGCGTATCACAGCAGTAGACCACAATGTACGGGAGGAAAATCAGTGGGAAAGCCCACCCCATGTCCGCCAGATAAGCTTTAACCTTCACGAGGTCAATTTGGGTGGCAAGCACCACGAGGAGGCCGAGGCCGAGGAGCAGGAAGAGCGTACGAGCCAGCCTACCCATGGGCGGTCCGCTGCGCCCGCCAGGCCAAGCCCAGGACGATGAGCCAGAAGAGGTTGACGCCGATGGCCAGCGCCCACAAGAACCACTGCAACGCCCCAGCCAAGGCGCAGATGACCAGGATGAGCGAGAAATCCCGGTTGGCCAGGGCATCGATGAGTCGATCGAGGCCTGCCGAAGCTCGCCGGGTACGCCCATGTCGTGTGGTCAGCACCATGATAAAGCCCATGATCGTCCCGAAGGCCGCCAGGCCTCCCAACAGGAGGACATAGGCCTGCCCCAGCTCCTGATAGCCCGACCATGTGATCCCAACGAACACCGCTACATGGACGATATTGTCACAGGTGATATCAAGGTAGTACCCGCCCGTAGACTCCAAAAACTTCAGGCGCGCGACCTCGCCGTCACAGCAATCGATGACGGCGGACCATTGCAGCAGCAAGGCCCCCAGCACGCCACTGACCCAGCTTCCATGGGCAAAGCTTAGAGCAGCTAGCAGGCCGATGGCCCACGCCATGAGGGTTATCTGGTTGGGCGTCAGGGGCGTGCGGACAAACCACCGGCTGAACCATTGCGACAGCTGCCGATTCAAATAGCGGTCGACCCAGCCGTCTGAAGCACTCTTAAGACCGTTGAACAACCCGCGTTCGACAGCGGCGCGCTGCGTGTCGCTCACGGCCGGCGCACACACGAGCCCATGGTTTGATAGGCGGTCGCTGTCGCCACGCTGGGACACATCAGAGAGGAGCGCTGACAGCGCGACATCCCCCGATGCCTGCATCACCGGTTGCAACCACGCGCCTGATACCCTGAAGAAAGGCGCTACAGACATGGCGGATGTCCTGGGTTCGGGATCGATGACGGTGATCGGGCGAGATCCCACCTGCTGAACTGCGGCGCGGAGCAGTGTTGCGTCGATGACTCCTCCGGCAGGGAGCACCCACAAGTCTCCCTCCCACCACGCCTTCTCCAGATCGGGGCATGCCTGCACCAGAGCCGACCAGGGTTGATCGTCCAGCCAAACCAGGCGTGCCGAGAGCCGCGGATCCCGCGTCAGTGATTCCCGCACCCTGCGCGGACAGCGATTGACCCCGAGCAGCAGGATTTCACCCAGACCCGCCCGCTGGGCACAGAGCAGCAGGCGCAGCAACGCAGGCACCCCGGCGATGGGCCGCAACAGGTGGGCCGGCGTTGCGGTGGCGGGGATCAACACGATGGCTCGGCTGCTCATCGCGGCTCCCATAGACCGGCCTCAAGGGCCTGAATCTGGGGCCAGACTGTCTGCTCGGCTTTGGTCAGATCCTCGGGGAAATCGACTTCAGTCCAGGGGAGATCCCCAACCAGTTCGTAGCCGAAGGCGCATGATTTGAACAGAACTCGGAACACCTCCTCGTACTCCTCGTGATCACGGCCGCTGGCAATCCATTGCTCGAGGAGG
>Ga0081538_10003316_pt1 | contig 15260 bp, 20 predicted proteins | sample TabmetS5T2R1_FD_71022 | JGI IMG/M metagenome (GOLD analysis project Ga0081538, IMG submission 71022) | Tabebuia heterophylla rhizosphere microbial communities from the University of Puerto Rico - S5T2R1 | ecosystem: Host-associated > Plants > Roots > Rhizosphere ... | reverse complement strand
AGCCCCAGCCACTCGGCCAGGGCGCCGCCTAGGAGCGCCCCGATCGGCATGGTCCCCCAGCCGACCAGCCGGTAGGCGGCGTTCATCCGTCCCAGCAGGCGGTCGGGCGTGATCCGCTGGCGCAGCGAGACCGTGACCACGTTCCAGAGCACCATGGTCACGCCGCTCACGGCGAGCGAGATCCCGACCAGCACCGGGCTGGCGGTGACGCCGTACACGGCCACCGAGGCGGCCCCAAGGACGACGCTGAGAACCAGGGTGGGGACCCGTCCGAGGCGCCGCTCGGTCGGGACGGCCAGCCAGGTCCCGAGCAGCGACCCGACCCCGAGGGTGGCCAGCAGGACCCCGAAGCCCGCCTCGGTCAGCCCCATCGGCCCGGGGGTGACCACGTACAGCACGAACACCGAGAACACGGCGGCGAAGGCCATGTTCTGGATCCCGAGCATGATGGCCAGCGGGCGCAGCACCGGGTGGCGCCAGACGAACGCGGCCCCCTCGGCGATCTCGTCCCGGAGCCGGGTCGACCCGGCCGGCCCGGCCCCGGCCGCCCGGTAGCTGCCGGCGACCAGGGCCAGGCAGCCGGCCCCGACCAGGTAGGCGACCGCGGGCACGCCGATGGCCACGGCCAGGCCCACGGCGGCCAGCAGCCCGCCCAGGGGCGGGCCGGCGAAGGTGTTGGCCACCAGCTCGACGGCGAACAACCGGCTGTTGGCCAGGGTGAGGTCGTCGCGGGACACGATGGCCGGCAGCAGCGACTGGGCCGAGGTGTCGAACAGGGTCTCGGCCAGCCCGAGCAGCAGGGCGACCACGTACAGCATGGCCAGGGTGGCCACGTCGGCGGCAACGGCCAGGGCCAGCCCCCCGAGCAGGACGGCCCTGAACAGGTCGACCCGGACCATCGTCTGGCGCCGGTCCAGCCGGTCGGCCAGGGCCCCGGCCACCAGGGCCAGCAACCAGGGCAGCCGGGCGGCGACGTTGACCCCGGCGATCAGCAGCGGCGACCGGGTGAGCTGGACGGCAAGCAGGGGCAGGGCGACCTGGAAGATCCCGTCGGCCAGGTTGGAGAACCCGGAGGCGGCCAGCGCCTTGTGGAAGTTCGGTCCCAGCTTCATGGGTGGACCCTAGCCCATTGATTTGGAAAAGTCAATTGATAGAATCTTCCCCATGGACCCGACGATCAAGGGGCCGGTGGTGCGCCGGCCGGCCACGGCGGCCGAGGCCAAGGCCCTGGCCCACCCGCTGCGCATGCGCATCCTGCGGCTCTGCCTCGACCGGTCGCTGACCAACAAGCAGCTGGCCGAGTGGCTGGGCAAGGACCCGGGCACGGTCCTCCACCACGTCCGGACGCTGGTGAACACCGGCTTCCTGGTCGCCGACGAGGTCCGCCAGGGCGAGAAGGGCGCGCTCGAGAAGCCCTACCGCGCCACCGGCAAGTCCTGGACCCTGAGCCTCGAGGAGAGCCCGATCCCCAAGGACGTCGACGCCCACGCGATGCTGGAGGCGTTCCAGGCCGAGCTGGCCGAGGCCGGGCCCGGGGCCAGCGCCGGCTTCAACCGGCTCGCCCTCACCCTCAGCGAGGCGTCGCGCGAGGAGCTCGAATCCAGGGTGCTGGCGATCCTGGACGAGTACGTGACCCGGCCCCCCGACCCGGACGGCGAGCCCTACGGCCTGCTGTTCGCCATGCACCGGCGGTCGCTGGGACCGCCGTCGGGTCACGCCTCGGGCAGCGGCGGGGTGGCGCCCAGGTCGTAGGCGAGCAGGTCGCCGTCGCGGCGGACGCCCTCGGTGGGGCGGTGCGGCTCCAGTCGGCCCCGGTGGTCCAGGTGCAGGACCTCGGCCGCGCGGACGAGCACGGCGGCGTCGGCCAGCAGCCGCCGGTGGCAGCGCCACCACAGCGTCTCCGAGCACATGGCCGCCGTCGGCTCGGCCGCGGCCTGGGCCAGCAGGCGGTCGAGGGCCACCCAGAAGGGCGGCGTCCGCATGTAGTCGGCGTAGCCACGGAAGGCGGGATGGCGCAGGGCGTGGTTCACCGACTCCGGGCCGGGCCTGCGGAACCCGCCCAGCTCCGGTTCCCAGCGGTAGCCGATCCCGGCGCCGCCCAGCCAGCCGGCCATGGCCTCGCGGCGGACGTGCGGGTGGCGGCGGCTGCCCGGGGCGGTGCGGACGTCGACCACTCCCGCCACCCCGGCCCCCTCCAGCAGCGCCAGCAGCTCGGTGGCCGACGCCGTCCCGTGCCCCAGGGTGAGCAGCCGGGTCATCCGACCAGCTTGTCCACCAGGATCAGGGCGTAGTAGGAGAGCGGGAAGGTGATCAGCAGCGAGTCGACCCGGCTCAGGACCCCGCCGTAGCCGAGGACGACGGTGCTGCGGACCTCGGTCCGGAAGGCCCGCTGGATGAAGCTGCCGGTGAGGTCGGCCCAGACGCTCCCGAAGGTGATCACCAGCACGAGCACGACCACGGCGGCGATCGACCACTCGGGCGGGACGGCCACCCACAGCCAGCCGATCCCGACCGCCGCCCCGACCAGGTTGCCCAGCACCCCGCCCCAGGTCTTGGTCGGGTCCACCCGGGGCATCAGCTTGCGGCCCCGCAGGGCCGACCCGGTGGCGTAGGCGGCGATGTCGGACAGGGCCACGGCCACGGTCACCAGCAGCAGGAACTCGAGCCCGTTGGGCTCGGCCGACTTGACCAGCACGATGTAGGCCATGGGCAGGGCCACGAACACGTAGCCGACCAGGGTGTCGGCGACCTGCCGGTGGGCGTCGGTGATCTGGCCGGACAGGATCGGCAGCAGGGTCAGGGCGATGAAGAAGCCGAACGGCAGGAAGCCGAAGAAGTCCCGGGCCAGGGCGGCCACCAGCAGCCCCAGCTCGCCCCAGAGGATGAGCAGGTAGGCGTAGCGGCGCTCGATGCCGGCGATGCGGGCGAACTCCGAGCAGCCCTGCACGACCACGAAGGTGGCCAGCAGGAAGGCCACGAACCCGCCGATGAACACGGCCAGCACGAACAGCGGGCCGATCACGAACCAGGTGCGGGCGCGCAGGAACAGGGTCGAGCGCCGCCACACCTTGAGCGAGCGGCGCTGGGACAGCAGCACGGCGGCCAGGCCGACCACGATCAGCGCCATCACCCGCCAGAGCACGGGCACGAACAGCGGGTTGGCGAAGGGGTTGTTGGGCACGGGGCGGCCTACGCCCCTTCCCAGCCCTTGACCATCGTGCGCACCTCGGCCACCCCGGCCTCGGCCCGCCGGACCAGGTCGTTGTAGTCCTTCCCGGGCGGGATCGGGGGGCCGATGCCGACCACCACCCCGCCGGGCAGGGGCACGAACGAGCCCTTGGGCATGACCTGCTCGAGCCCGTGCAGGTACATGGGGACGACCGGGACGCCGGTGTCGACGGCCAGGTAGGCGAAGCCCTTCTTGAAGCCGGAGGCGCCGGTGCCGCGGGTCCCCGAGGGGAAGATCAGCACCGACCAGCCCTTGCCGATCAGGTCCTTGAGGAACTGGAGGGAGTCGCGGCTGGAGCCGCCGGAGCGCACGAACGGGACCGTGCCAAGGGCCAGCGACGCGGCCGCGCCCTTCACGGCCGAGCTGTAGAAGTAGTCGGCGGCCGCGGCCACGACCAGCCGCCGCCGGATGCGGCCGCCGAGCGCGGCCAGGCTGACGGGGGCGTCGAAGTGGCTCTGGTGGTTGGCCACGAACACCGCCGGGCCGTCGAGCTTGGCCAGGTTGCGCTTGCCGATGACGGTGAACGGCGCGATGAACTTGAGCAGGGGGACCAGGGCCCCGTACTGGATGCCGCTGCGGACCAGGCGCGCCGGCGGGGTCCGGGCCCACGACCAGGTCGGGAGGGTGCCGCGCCTGCGGGAGGAACCAGTCTGAGCCGCCTGGCTCTGCTCCCGTTCGCTCACGTGGCCTCCTGCCCCCGGCGACTCTTGATCATTCAACCAGACCGGGCCGGGCACGGGCAGTTACGCGCCGATGGCCGGCCGCCCGATCGCGGGAGCGAGGGCCTCGACCCAGGCGGCCAGCCGCAGCAGCTCGCGGTCGCGGCCGATCCGCCCGACGAGCGAGACCCCGACGGGGAGCCCGCCGGCCAGGCCGGCGGGAAGCGACACGACCGGGCTGCCCGAGCAGTTGAACGGACCGGGCAGGCGGGTCAGGGCCGCCTGCACGCCGACCCGGGTCCCGGCGATGGTCACCGTCCGCTCCCCGGCCGGGGGGGCGGCGCAGGGCAGGGTCGGGAGCAGCAGGGCGTCCCGGCCGGCCAGCAGCCCCTCGACCTCGGCCACGAAGCGGCCCCGGTAGCGCAGCCCGGTCAGGTACTCCCCGGCCAGGGCGCTGCGGCCGATCCGCATCATGGCCAGCATGGCCCGGCTGTAGCCGGTCTCCCCCGTCTCCTCCAGCAGCCGGGCGTGGGCCGCGGCCGCCTCGGCGAGCACCACCGTGGCCACCGACCCCCGGGCCGCGCCCATCGGCAGGACGACCTCGTCCAGGGTCGCGCCGGCCGCCTCCAGCCGCCGGCACAGCTCGTCGACGGCCGCCGTGACCCCCGGGTCGACCGGGCCCAGGTCGTCCCCCACGATCCGCCCGATCCGGGGGGGCTCGGTTCCGGGGCTGTGGCCAGCTCCGGGGCTGTGGCCAGCTCCGGGGCCGTGGCCAGCTCCGGGGCCGTGGCCAGCTCCGGGGCTGGGGGCAGTTCCGGGGCTGTGGACAGCTGCGCGGCTGGGGGCAGCCCCGGGGCTGTGGACAGCCCCGCGTCCCGCTTGCCCGGAGGGGCTACCCTCCCGGTTCGGGGGCCCCGGGAACCGCGGTGGGGCGGGTTCCGGCGCGCCCGTCCCGGGTGGCTCGGCGGCCAGCACCTGGTCGAGCAGGGCGACGTCGGCCACGGTGGCGGCCATCGGGCCGACGTGGTCGCAGGACCACGACAGCGGCCACACCCCGGTGGCCGGCACCCGCCCCCAGGTCGGCTTGAGGCCGACGATCCCGCAGCACGAGGCCGGGATGCGGATCGACCCGGCGGTGTCGCTCCCGACCGCCCCCGCGACCAGCCCGGCGGCCACGGCCGCGGCCGACCCCCCGCTGGAGCCACCGGCGATCCGCTCCGGGTCCCAGGGGTTGACCGTCCCCGGGGTGACCACCCCGTAGGCGAACTCATGCGTGCGGGTCTTGCCCACCACCACCGCCCCGGCCGCCCGCAGCCTGGCCACCACCTCGGCGTCCCGCCCGGCCAGGTTCCCGGCCAGCTTCGGCGACCCGGCCCCGGTGACCTCCCCGGCCACGTCGATCAGATCCTTGACCGCCACCGGCACCCCGTGCAGCGGCCCCGTCGCACCTCCCCGCCGCCGTTCCGCGTCCCGCTCCGCCGCCTCGGCCCGCGCCCGCTCCGCCAGCACGAGCACGAACGCCCCCACCTGCCCGTCCAGCCGGTCGATCCGCTCCAGGGCCCGCTCGACCAGCTCGACGCTGCTTGCCTCCCCCTCCCGCACCATCCGGGCCTGCTCGACCAGTCCGGGGCCCCAGCCTTCAGCCTGCGCGCCGATGGGCGCGCCCCCGGGGGGGAGCGTAGCCCACCGGCTCTCGAGGGTCGCGGGGCTGTCCACAGCCCCCGGCCCAGCCACAGCCCCCGGCCCAGCCACGGCCCCCGCGGCCACGGCGGTGGTGGGATCGGTCAGGGGTGGTTCGGCGGGGCCGAGGTCGGCGGCGGCGGTCAGGGCGGCGACCCGGTCGAGGTGGAGAGCGAGGTCGCGTTCCAGGCGGTCGGCGTCCTCGGGCGGGACGTCGAGGCCGGCGGCGGCCAGGCGTGCCCGTAGCGCCTCGGCCAGGTTGATCTGCTCGGCTTCGTCCATGAAGCGGATGCTACGGTGCCGGCATGGCCAGCACCGCATCCGTGTCCCTCGACCGGCTCGCCGTCGAGGTGGCCGGGTGCCGGCGCTGCCCTCGCCTGGTCGCCTGGCGTGAGCAGGTGGCCGCCGAGAAGCGGGCCGCCTTCCGCGACCAGGAGTACTGGGGCCGGCCGGTTCCCGGGTTCGGCGACCCGGCGGCCCGGCTGCTGGTCCTCGGTCTGGCCCCGGCCGCCCACGGTGGCAACCGCACCGGCCGGATCTTCACCGGCGACCGCTCCGGCGACTGGCTGTTCGCCAGCCTCCACCGCACCGGCTTCGCCAATCAGCCCTTCTCGATCGCCCGCGACGACGGCCTGGCCCTGACCGGCTGCTACGTGACCGCCCCGGTCAAGTGCGCCCCGCCCGACAACAAGCCGCTCCCCTCCGAGCGCGACACCTGCGCCCCCTGGCTGACCGCCGAGCTGGCCCTCCTCGACGTCCGCGTCGTCGTCGCCCTGGGCGCCTTCGCCTGGGACCAGGCCCTCCGCCACCTCGGCCCCGTCCGCCCCAAGCCCCGCTTCGGCCACGGCGCCGAGGCCTCCCTCCCCGGCGGCCGGGTCCTGCTCGGCTCCTACCACGTCAGCCAGCAGAACACGAACACCGGCCGCCTCACCGAGGCGATGCTCGACGGCGTGTTCCTCCGGGCCCGGGACCTGCTCGCGGACGGGGTCGGCCGGCAGCCGCGAGCTGATTGACGACAGAGAGCGGAACGGGGCTGGTTCAGCCGCGGCCGACCTTGCGCTCGGCGTTCAACGCCAGTTCGCCCAGCTCGCCAGGCGCTCGGAGAGCTTGCTCAGCTCCATGGTGCCGGCGGCCACCGCCACCACCAGATCGACCGCCTCGTCGACCGAGGGTGGGTCCAGGTCGATGCCGTTCAGGTCGTAGAAGACGGCCGCCGCCGCCCAGCCAAGCCGCTTGTTGCCGTCCACGAGCGCGTGATGGCGGACCACCGCGTCGAAGAGCGCCGCCGCCTTCTCGTCAATGGTGGGATAGGCGTCCTGGCCAAAGGCGCTCGCCAACGGCCGATGCGCCGCCGAGTCGAGGAGGCCGATGTCCCTGACGGCCGGGGACCCGAGGACCTCCTCCGTGATGCTCAGCAGGTCCTCGACCGTGAGGTGCTCCATCGGGCCCTTCAGGCGTCCTTGAGCCGGTCAAGGATGTCCTGGTGCCGTGTCGCCACGTGACGCGCGGCCTGGCGCACCCGATCGCTGTGGTCTTGGCGGGCGATGCGCTCCTGGATCGCCAGCCGCACCACCTCGTGCATCGAGCGCCCCTCGCGCTCAGCCTGCTGGCGGAGCGACTCGGTCTCCTCGTCGCTGAGCCTCAGTGTCATTGCCATAACTGCATGATACCGCCGTGCTACCACGAGAGCGCTCGGCGTTGCCGCCTCACCCTGCCGTCAGCATGTCGAGGTGCCGGGAGAGGACAGCTCTGATCCGTGCCGGGGGGACCTTCTCGGGGCGCATGACGGCGTGGAGGGCGAGGCCGTCGACGAGGGCGTGGAGGCGGGTCGCCTCCAAGGGGATGTCGAGGTCGGCGGGGGTCAGGCCGGCGTCGGCGAGGAGGGTGACGGCGGTGCGGCAGGCGCCGTAGAGCTGGTCGTGGATGCGCTGGTGGATGGCGCGCTGGTCGGGGTCGACGAGGGCGCGGTCGGTGAAGGCGAGCCAGACCTCGCTCTCGGCCCGGCGCTCGTCGTCGAGGGGGACGAGCTCGGCGAGGAGCTGCTCGGCGGCCCGCCGTGGGTCGGCCGAGGGCCGCAGGGCCCGGATGCGGGCCCTGGCCCGGTCCCCCACCAGCTGCATGGCGAAGCACAGCAGCTCGGACTGGGTGGAGAAGTAGTGGCGTAGCGAGCCCATGGACAGGCCGGCCTCCCGGGCGACGTTGCGGACCGAGGCCCGCTGGAGCCCGTCGCGGCGGATGACCGTCCACACCGCCTCGGCGATCGCCGCCCGGCGCCGCTCGGCATCGACGACCTTTGGCATGGTGCTTTATAGCACACCTGTGCTACCATTCGCTTATAGCACGACTGTGCTAGTTCGAGGAGGTGCGAGACCATGCGGACACAGACGCAGCGTCGGGCCCGTTGGGCGCCCTGGTGGCTCTACGTGATCGCGATCGTCGCCACCAACCAGCTCCGCGTGCAGTGGCTCCAGCCCGAGGACCTGGCGACCTGGCTCGAGGTCGTGCTCGGGGTGGGGGCCATGGCCCTGGTCGCGGCCGTCGTCACCGCCGTCTGGCGGGCGGTCCGGCGGTAGCCACCGGTGGAGCTGCTTCCCGCGATCGTCGGCCTGGCGGTGGTCGACAGCATCAACCCGTCGGCCCTGCTGGCCACGATCGCGCTCCTGCTCCGGGGACGGCCGGCCCGGCCACTGGTCGCCCTGTACGTGGTCGCGGTGCTGGTCACCTACCTCGCCGTCGGCCTGGCCCTCACCCTCGGCCTGGGGCTCACCCCGTCGGCGCTGCTCGAGAGCGACGCCGCCTACCTGGCCCAGGGCGTGCTCGGGGCGGCCATGCTGGCCTACGCGGTGGCCGCCCCCGGCCGGCGGGGCGGGCGCGGCCCGGCCGGGCCCAGGCGGCTGCCGGCGACCGGGCGCCCGGCGGCGGTGTTCGCCCTCGGGGTGGCCGTGACCGTCCTCGAACTGCCCACCGCCCTCCCCTACCTGGGCGCGGTGGGGGCGATCACCCGCGCCGAGCTGGCCGTTGCCGAGTGGCTGCCGCTGCTGCTGCTCTACAACCTGATCTTCGTGGTCCCGCCGCTGGCCCTGCTGGCCGGGCACCTGGCCCTCGGGGACCGGGCCGAGCGGCTGCTGGAGCGGCTGCGCGACCGTCTCGCCGGGGCGGCCAGGGAGGGGCTGCTGTGGCTGCTCGGCCTGGTCGGGTTCCTCCTGCTCGCCGACGCCCTGGCCCACTTCGGGGGATGATCCGCCTCGCAGACCCTGAAGGAGGCGGGCATGGACAAGCAGCGGCATCAGGGACGGGTGGCGGTCGTCACCGGGGCCGGGTCCGGGATCGGGCGGGCGGTGGCGGCGCGGCTGGCCGCCGAGGGCGCGGCCGTGGTCGGGTGCGACCTCAACGAGGCCGGGCTGGAGGAGACGCTGGGCGCGATCCGGGAGGGCGGGAACGACGCCACCGTGGTGGCGGCCGACGTCACCAGCCAGGACCAGGTCGACCGGCTGGTCGACGACGCGGTCGGGCGCCACGGCCGAGTCGACGTGCTCGCCAACGTGGCCGGGATCATGGACTGGTTCCTGCCGGCGCACGAGGTCGACGACGAGACCTGGAGCCGGGTGATGGCGGTCAACGTCAACGGGCCGATGATGCTCTGCCGCAAGGTCCTGCCGGGCATGCTGGAGCGGGGCGCGGGCGCGATCGTCAACGTGGCCTCGGTCGCCGGGCTCCGCGGCGGCGGGGCCGGGATCGCCTACACGACCTCCAAGCACGCGCTGGTCGGGATGACCCGCTCGATCGCCTGGACCTACCGGGGCGACGGCATCCGCTGCAACGCGATCTGCCCCGGCGGGGTCCAGACCAACATCGGCACCACGGCGGTGCCCCGCAGCCAGTTCGCCTTCGAGCGCCTGGGCAAGAGCCTGGCCCTGGCCGAGAAGGCGGCCGACCCCGACGAGATCGCGGTCCTGGCGTCCTGGCTCGCCTCCGGTGAGGCCTCCAACGTCAACGGCGCCATCGTCACGGCCGACGGCGGCTGGACCGCCGGGTAGCCGGGCTCAGCCGCGGCCGGCCGAGCCCCGAGCGTAGGCGGCGGGCGGGCGGCCGACGACGGCGCGGAAGTCCCTGGCGAAGTGGGCCTGGTCGAAGTAGCCGAGGTCGCGGGCCAGGAACCCCAGGTCGACGTGGTCGCCCTGGTCGAGGCGGTCGACCGCCTCGTGGAGGCGGGAGCGGCGGATGACCCACTTGGGGGTGACGCCGACATAGGTGGCGAACAGCCGCTGGAGCCGGCGGGTGCCGACGCCGGCCCGCCCGGCCGCGTCCCCGACCCGGGTCAGGTCCTGGTCGGCCATGATCAGGTCGACGGCGCGGTTGACCAGGGCCACGTTCGGGTCCGGGTCGGGCAGCCGGTCGAGCAGGAACGCCTCGGCGGTGGCGACCAGCTCGGGCTCGCCGGCGGCCAGCAGGTCGCCGACCAGCCGGTCGCCCGGCGGCCCGAACACGGCGGCGACGGCGACCCGGCGGTCGGTCAGGGACGAGACGGGGGCGCCAAGGAACGGGTGGAAGCCGGCCGGCCGGAACCGGATCCCGAAGGCGCGGCCCGCCCCCTCCAGCTCGCGCGTGAAGCGGCCGGTGAGCACGCCCATGACCCCCGAGCGGCCCGGCTCGGCGACCAGGTGCACCGACGGATGGGGCAGGGTGTGCTGGGTGTGGGGATCGCGGCCCCGGAGGTCCCAGCTGACCGTCCAGAAGTGCTCGACCAGCTCGGCCAGGGCCGGGCAGGGGCGGGAGCGCCCGACCTCGAAGCGCCGGGCCCCGGCGCCCGGGTCGAGCACCCCCCGTGGCGCCGTCTCGACCTGCCGCATCCCCTCGACCTCCCCGCGCGATCGGTCGTCGCGTTTCTACAAGCCTTCCCAGCCCCGGCGGGCCGACACTGGCCGCGGAGGTGATCGAGACCATGACCACGACATCCGGCACGGCCACCGGGACGTTCACGATCAAGGCCTGGGACGAGCAGCCGTGGGCCGAGCTCGACGAGGCCCCCAAGCTCACCCACGCCCGCGTGACCACCACCTACACCGGCGACCTGGAGGGCGAGGGCACCTCCGGCCTGCTGATGGCCTACGACCAGGCCGACGCCGGCTACGCCGGCTACGAGCGGTTCGTCGGGTCGCTGGGCGGCCGCCAGGGCAGCTTCGTGCTCCGGCTCGACGGCGGCTTCACCGACGGCGCGGCCACCACCAGCTGGACGGTGGTCGAGGGGTCGGGCACCGGCGACCTGGCCGGCCTCCAGGGCGGGGGCGGCTACGTGGCCAGACAGGGCGAGCCCGAGGTCGCCTGGGAGCTGCGCTGGTCGTTGGCCTGACGCCTCCGGCGTCCGCTCCTGATAGCGTCCGTCCCGAGGAGAGCGGATGCCTGAGGTGAGCCGATGCGCAAGTACATCGTCATGGGCGTGCAGGGCAGCGGCAAGGGAACGCAGGCCAAGCTCCTGGCCGACGAGCTCGACCTGGAGCACATCAGCGTCGGCGACATCTTCCGCTGGAACGTCGAGCACCACACCAAGCTGGGCGCGCAGGTCCGGCGCATCGTCACCGCGGGCGAGCTGGTCGACGACGACCTGGTCGAGCGGGTGGTGCGCCGGCGGCTGGACGAGCACGACTGGAACTACGGCTTCATCGTCGACGGGTTCCCCCGCAACCAGCCCCAGGCCCGGTTCTTCCTGGAGAGCTACGACATCGACGCCGTGATCCTGCTCGCCCTCCCCGACGAGCTGGTCGAACGGCGGATCCTGAGCCGCCGCCTGTGCTCGCGCTGCGGGCTGGACTACAACCTCATGTCCCACCGCCCGGCCGTCCCCGACGTCTGCGACGTCTGCGGCGGCCGGCTGGTGGCCAGGGCCGACGACACCGCCGAGGCGGTCCGGGCGCGGCTGCGCGACTACCACGAGAAGACCCGGCCGGTGCTGGAGCTGTTCCGGGCCAAGGAGGTCGTGCTCGAGCTCGACGCCAGCCGCCCCGTTGACGAGGTCCAGGCCGAGCTCCGGGCCCGCCTCGGCCTCGCCTGAGGGTGGCCCGGGTCCCGCTGGAGCGCCGCCACCGGGGCGTCATCCGTCCCGGCGGGCCCGACTGGGTCTACCTGCCGGTCGAGGTGCCGCCGGGGGTGGGCGAGCTCGGCGTCCGCTACCGCTACGACCGGCCGCCGACCCCGCCCGGGGTGCCCGGCAACGTCCTCGACCTCGGCGTGTTCGACGAGCGGGGCACCGGCCCGGAGGGCTTCCGGGGATGGTCGGGCGGGGCCCGGGACGGCTTCGCGATCAGCGGGTCGGGGGCGACCCCCGGGTACCTGCCGGGGCCGGTCAACCCCGGCACCTGGCAGGTCGTGCTCGGCCCCTACACCGTCGCCCCCCAGGGGCTGGCCTGGGAGGTCGAGGTGTCGCTGGCCGCCGGGCCGCCGGGGCCGGCGTTCGCCCCCGACCCGGCGCCCGAGCGGGCCGCCGGCCGGGGCCGCGCCTGGTACCGGGGCGACCTGCACACCCACAGCGTCCACTCCGACGGCCGGCGCACCCCGGCCCAGCTGGTCACCGAGGCCCGCGCGGCCGGGCTCGACTTCGTCGCCTCCACCGAGCACAACACGCCCAGCGCCAGCCTCGGCTGGGGCGCCCACGCCGGCCCCGATCTCCTCGTCCTCGACGGCCAGGAGGTCACCACCAGGGACGGGCACTGGCTGGCCCTCGGCCTGGCCCCCGGCGCGCTGGTCGACTGGCGCTACCGGGCCGCCGACGGCGTGCTCGGCGGCGTCCTGGCCGGGCTGCGGGCCCGGGGCGGGCTGGCCGTGGCCGCCCACCCGTTCTGCCCGTTCCCCGGCTGCGCCTGGCGCTTCGGCTACCAGGGCGTTGACGCCGTCGAGGTCTGGAACGGCCCCTGGACGCCCGACGACGAGGCCGCCCTGGCCGTCTGGGACGGGCTGCCGGCGTCCGGGAGCCGCCCCCTGCCGGCGGTGGCCGGCAGCGACGCCCACGGCCCCGGCGACCGGGTCGGCCACCCCCACACCGTCGTCCTGGCCGACGGGCTGGACCGGCGCTCGCTGCTGGCCGGCCTGGCCGCCGGCCGCTGCTGGATGGCCGCCTCGGCCGCGGTCGGCCTGGAGCTGGAGGCGGCCGCGGCCGGCCGGGTGGCCGGGATCGGCGGGCGCCTGGACGTGCCACCCGGCCAGGAGGTGGCCGTCCGGCTGCGGGTCGAGGGGGCGGCGGGCGGCCTGGCCCGGCTCCGCGGCGGCGCCGGAACGGCGCTGGAGGCCCGGCTGGCCGGCGACGACGAGACGGTGGAGTGGACGACCACGGCGGCCGCCGGCGCCTGGGTCCGGGCCGAGGTCCGGCGCGACGGCGCCATGGTGGCGCTCACCAACCCGGTGCGGCTCGGGCCGGCGCGGGGCTAGCGGGCGACCTCCAGCTTGACCACCAGGTCGTCGAGGAAGGCCTCGCGGGCCTCGGGGGCGGCCCCGGCCAGGACGAGCCCGGCCAGGTAGGTGGTCACGGGGGCGGCCCGGCGCTCGGAGGTGTGGGCGGCCACCCGGGCCAGCTCCAGGATGGCCTCGACCTCGCCGCGGCCGACCGCGGGCGGGTTCGGGCCGAGGAGGGAGCGGACCCGCTCCAGGAACGCCTCGAGCTCGTGTTCGGTGTCCATGGCATGACCTCCGGTTCGGGTGGCGTCGTCCGGCTGCACCCTAGCGCGCGGCCGCGTCCCAGGCCGCCAGGTCGGCCGGGTCGTCGAGGTCGACGAAGGAGCGGCCGTCCGGGTCGAGGGGACGCCACTGCGGTTCCTCCACGACCACCGTGCGCAGGCCGGCCAGCAGGCCGAGGAGGGAGCGGTCGCCGGCCGGGGCGGCCAGCCGGGCCCGGGCGGCGGCCAGGGCCGGGGCCCGCTGGTACACGGCGACCAGGGGCTCGAGGCGGGGGCCGCGCCGGCAGGCCACCGCCTCGGCGCCGCCGGCCAGGGCGACGAGGTGGGCGAGCAGCTCGGTCCGCAGCCCCGGATGGTCGCCGGCCAGGACCAGGACATGGGCGGCGTCGAGGGCGGCCAGGGCGGCGGCCAGGGCGGCCAGCGGCCCCCGGCCCGGGTCGGCCACGGCCCGGGCGGCCAGCCGCCGGGCCGGATGGCCCTCGGGGGCGACCAGCACCACCGGGTCGGCGACCTTGGCGGCCGCGGCCAGGACGCGGGCGGCCAGCTCGACCCCGCCGACGGCCATGGTCGCCTTGTCGCGGCCCATCCGCCGGCTGGCCCCGCCGGCGAGCACCGCGGCTGCCGCCATCTAGGCCCCCTTTGCGTCCCTGAGCAGCCAATATAGGCACCCTGGGCCGGTGAGATAAGGCGGTTGCCCGATGCGGCCACCCTACCTCAGGAGCGGATCATGGCCTCGACCCAAGCCGCACCGTCGAGCCGAGGAGCAGCCCCATGTTCCCCACCGCCCACCCCGACCTGATGGGCCAGCTGGCGATCGAACGGGCCGAAGGCCTGCGCGCCGCCGCCGCCCGGTTCCGCCTGGGCCGCCCGTCCATCGCCCGGTGGCGTCCCGCCCGCTTCGCTCAGCCCACCTGGGACCAGAGCCGGGTCTCCCCCGACCCCCTCGCCGACGCCGTCCGCTTCCCCAGGACCGACCGGGCCGCCTGAGCGGCCCGGTCGCCGACCCGGTATCGTCCGGTTTGCCCAGTCGACATCCCGTCGAAAGGAAGCCGCATGCCGGAGACCGGTGGCATCGACGCCACGGGAGCCCAGGAGCTGCCGTCCGAGATCAACACCGGAGTGCCCCAGTCGGCGCGGGTGTACGACTACTGGCTCGGCGGCAAGGACCACTTCCCCGCCGACCGGGCGCTGGGCGACGCCATCGCCGAGGCGCTGCCCACCATCCGCACCCAGGTGCGGGGGCAGCGGGCGTTCCTGGGGCGGGCCGTCCGCTACCTGGCCGGCGACGCCGGGATCCGGCAGTTCCTCGACATCGGCACCGGCATCCCGAGCGCCGGCAACGTCCACGACGTGGCCCAGGAGATCGCCCCCGAGTCGCGGGTGCTGTACGTGGACAACGACCCGATCGTGCTCGCCCACGCCCGGGCGCTGATGGGCGGCAAGGAAGAGGGGCGGGTGGCCTTCATCCAGGCCGACCTGCGCAGGCCGGAGGCGATCCTGGGCGACCCGGCCGTCGCCAGGACCCTCGACCTGGACCGGCCCGTCGGGCTGGTGCTGGTCGGCGTCATGCACCACCTCCGCGACGGCGACGACCCGCGCCGGGTCGTCGCCACCCTGGTCGGCGCCCTGGCGCCCGGCAGCTACCTGGTGCTGTCGCAGACGACCCCCGACTTCGACCCCGAGGCGATGGGCGCCCTGGCCGCGGCGTCGGAGCAGGGCGGCATCCCCAACGTGCCCCGCAGCCTGGCCGACACCGAGCCGTTCTTCGCCGGTCTGGAGCTGGTCGAGCCCGGCCTGGTGCCGCTGGCCACCTGGCGGCCCGACCCGGGGGCCGGGCAGGACCCGCGCGGCGTCTACGCCTACGGCGGGGTGGCCCGCAAGCCCTGAGCGGGACCGGCGGGCGCCGGCCCGGGTGCTCCGTAGAATGGCGGGATGCGACTTCTGCTGCTGTTGCGACACGCGGTGACCGAGCACACCGGGGCGCGGCTGTCGGGATGGACGCCCGGGATCCATCTGTCGGAGGCGGGG
>Ga0081538_10003315_pt1 | contig 15262 bp, 14 predicted proteins | sample TabmetS5T2R1_FD_71022 | JGI IMG/M metagenome (GOLD analysis project Ga0081538, IMG submission 71022) | Tabebuia heterophylla rhizosphere microbial communities from the University of Puerto Rico - S5T2R1 | ecosystem: Host-associated > Plants > Roots > Rhizosphere ... | reverse complement strand
GCCACACCTCGCCGTCGCGCACCTCGGCGTAGGCGTCCTTCAGTTGCACCGCCCCGTTCCGAAGCGACTTCACCTCGGAGCCCTGCAGCACGATCCCGGCCTCCAGCTTCTCCAGCAGGTTGAAGCGGAAGCCCGCCTGCCGGTTGGTCGCCACGTCCCCGGGCGCCGCCTTTCGCTTCTTCTTCTTCGCCATGCGCCTACGAGTATGCCCCGGCCGGTGACAGATCGACCCGGCCGCGCACGGCCTCGACCCGGTCGACCACCACGTCCACCGGGTCGCCGAGCCCCAGCCGGCGCCCCGACCCCTCCGCCTCGAGGGCGGTGCCGAGCTCGTTGAGGGTCCACCAGTCGCGCATGCGGCGGATCGGGAGGAGCCCCTCGAAGCCCTCGTCTCCGAAGCGCACGAAGGCGCCCTTCTCGACCAGTCCCACCACCTCGCCGGCGAACGCGGGCGGCGCGACCGGGTCGGCGTCGGCGAGGCGCCGCTCGAGCAGGAACGCCAGGCAGACGTCGTCGGCGGCGCGCTCGACCTGCATGGCCTCGCGCTCCGCGGAGGAGGAGGCGATCCCGGCCTCGTCGAGCTCGTGCGCGGGCGCCGCGGTGTGGTCGATGCCAAGCCCCTGCAGCAGCGCCCGGTGGGCCACGATGTCCGGGTAGCGCCGGATCGGCGACGTGAAGTGGCAGTAGCGCGGGCTCGCCAGGCCGGCGTGGCCGAGGTTCTTCGGCGAGTAGTAGGCCTGCTTCAGGGCCCGCAGTACGAGCACGCCGATGGCCGTCCGGCCACGGGCCTCGCGGGCGACGATCCGGGAGATCTCCGCCACCAGCTCGGCGGCCTGCTGCTGGGTCATGTGGCGCGGCACCGGCGGGGTGGGCACGTCCAGGGACGCCAGCTGGTCGACCAGGCGCACGACGGCCTGGGGCTCCGGGCGCTCGTGCACCCGGTAGAGGGTCGGCAGCTTCCGGTCGGCCAGGTAGCCCGCCACCTGCTCGTTGGCGAGGATCATCAGGTGCTCGATCAGCCGGTGCGACTCGGTCTGCTCGTCGTACCGGACCTCGGTCACGTGACCCTCCGAGTCGAACTCGAAGCTCGGCTCGGGGGCGCCGAGCTCGAGCGCGTCGCGCCGCTCCTGGAGCGCACGGGCCACCTGCCGGGCCGCCTCGAGCGGCGCCGCCCAGGGCTCCTCTGCGCGCGCCCGGCCGGCGAACAGCTCGTCGACCTGGCGGTAGGTGAGGCGCGCGTCGCTGCGCACGCGCGAGCGGTGGAAGGACACGTTCCGCACGTCGGTGCCGTGCACCTCCATCTCCACGGTCACCGCCAGGCGGTCCTCCCCCGGCCGCAGCGAGCAGGCGCGGTTCGAGAGCACCTCGGGCAGCATCGGCTCGACCGCGCCCGGCACGTACACGCTGGTTCCGCGCCTGTAGGCCTCGCGCTCGAGCGGTCCGCCAGGGCGCACGTACGCCGTGACGTCGGCGATGTGGACCCAGACCCGAACGTGGCCGTCCTCGCGGCTGGCCGAGATCGCGTCGTCGAAGTCGCGCGCGTCGTCGGGGTCGATGGTGAAGGTCGGCAGCGCGGTCAGGTCCACGCGCGCCTCCCGCGCGTAGGGGTCGTCGGCCGCGCCCTCGGCCTCGGCGCCGGCCGACCGCCCGTAGGAGCGGTGGAGGCCGCGGTCGAGCATCAGCCCCTCGAGCACGTCGCGGGCCACGTCGGGGCGCCCGAGCTTGCGCACCACGCGGGCGCCGCGCTTGCCGGCGCCCACCAGGACCAGGTCGCCCTCGTCCGCCCCGCCCCGCTCGACCGCCGTCCGCGGCCCGCGGCCGAACAGCGGCTCGCCCACCAGGAAGCGGCCGCGCCGCTCCAGGACCGCCACGAGCGGCTGGTCGAGGCGGCGCGCGGCGCGCCCGCCCCGCGCGGGGGCTCGGCTCACCGGCGCTGTCCGGTGACCACGTCGAGCGCCACGGGGAGGGCCTCGTCGCGGCGCGTCTGGGGGTCGTCCTCGGCCCGCACGTCGGGCTTCAGGCCGTCCTCCCCGATCGTCTTGCCGCTCGGCAGGTAGTAGTTCGCCGTCGTCAGGTCGAGATATCCGCCGTTCGAGAGCCGCTCCACCTCCTGCACGAGGCCCTTGCCGAAGGTGTTGGTGCCCACGAGCTCGGCCCTGCCACGGTCGCGCAGCGCGCCGGCCACGATCTCCGAGGCGCTGGCGCTGCCGCCGTCCACGAGCACGACCACCGGGATGTCCTCGTCGATGGCGTCGCCCTCGGCGTCCTCGGTGCGCTCGGGCCGCGCGCGTCCCCGCACCGACACGATCTCGCCGTCCTCGACGAAGACGCTCGACACGAGCACGGCCTCGGTGAGCAGCCCGCCGCCGTTGCCGCGCAGGTCGAGCACCAGGCTGTCGGCGCCGCGCTTCCTCACCTCGTCGATCTCGCGGCGCAGCACGCCGTGGGCGCCGGAGCTGAAGCCGAGCAGCTCGACCACGCCGATTGTCTCGCCGTCGCGGGTGACCACGCGACCCTCGGCCACCGGCACGTCGATCTTCTCGCGCTTCACCTTCACGCTGCGGGAGTCCTCCGCGCCGGGGGTGAAGACCTCGAGCCGCACCTCGCTGCCCGCGGGCCCCTTGATCCGGCCGGTCGCCACCTCGCTGCTCACGCCGGCGATCGAGCGCCCGTTCACCGACACGATCAGGTCGCCCTTCCGGATGTCCGCCGCCTCGGCCGGGGAGCCCTCGAACACGCTCAGCACGCGCAGGCCGCGCCGGTCCTCCTCGACGGTCATCCCGACGCCCTCGAACTCGCCCGAGATCGCCTCCTGCTGGAACTCGGCCTCCTTCGGCGTCAGATAGTGCGAGTAGGGGTCGTTCAGCGACTCCACGATGCCCCTGAGCGAGGCGTCGTCGAGCCGCTCCTCGTCGACCGGCTTGTAGAAGTTGTCCTCGATCATGTCGATCAGCTCCGCGCGGAGCGCCCGGTCCTCCTCCACGAAGGCGTCGCGGATGCCGCCGGGCAGCAGCTCGGGGTGGCCGCCCAGGAAGATCCCGAGCAGCAGCGCTGCGAGCGCGGAGAGGGTCGCGATGCCGGCGGTACGCACCGTGCTGAGGGTAGTGGCGGCCTGCTAACGGCCGGCTAAACCTTCAGGAAGCGGCGCAGCGTGAGCCCGCTGCCAAGGGCCGACACCGCCACGCAGGCCACCATCAGCAGCGCGATGAGCAGCGGGAAGTCGATCGTGTCCGGCGCCGCCAGCAGGGCGAAGTCGTCGGAGAGCGGGTCGATGAAGGTCTGCTTGGCGATCGCCAGCAGCAATACCGCGAGCAGGCCGCCGAAGAAGCCCACGATCACGCCCTCGATGACGAAGGGCCAGCGGATGAACCAGTTGGTGGCGCCCACCAGCTTCATCACCTCGACCTCGCGCCGGCGGGCGAAGATCGACAGGCGGATGGTGTTGGCCACGAGGGCGATCGAGGCGAACACGAGCAGCGCGGCGAGGCCCGCGGCGAGCGCCTTCACGAGCCCCGTGGCGGACAGGATCTTGTCGGTCTCGCCCTCGCGGTTACGCACCTCGTCGACTGCGGCCGGCTTCTGCTCGGCCAGCGACTGCTCGATCACCGCCAGCTGGTCGGGGTCGTCCGGGGTCACGCGGAAGAGGTCGGGCAGGGGGTTCGTCCCCAGCAGCTCGAGCTTCTCATCGGTGTCCGTGACCTTGCGGCCGAGCTCGGCCAGTGCCTCCGTCTTCGAGATGAACTCGACGGACTTCACGTTGGTTGTGCTCTCCAGCGCGCTCTGGACCTCGCTGCGCTCGGCCGGGCTCGCGCCCTGCTGGAGGTACACGTCCAGCACCACGCGTCCGCGGACCTCGTTGGCGGTGCCCGTGGTGGCCTGCACGATCGGGATGAACACGCCGAGCACGAGCGCGGTGAGCAGGACGGTGAGGAGCGCGGCGAGCGCGGGCGCCGAGCTGCGACGGAGGCCGCGGAGCGCCTCCCTGAGGAAGAACCCGAAGCGCATCAGTTCGGATGCCCCTCCGGACCCACGCCCAGCTCGCCGCGGAGGCGGATGGCGAACTCGGTGGTCGACTCGTCCGGCCGGTAGAGGCCGGACTGCTCGTCGCGCACGATGCGGCCCTCGCGCAGCTCGATCACGCGGCGGCGCATCTTGTCGACCATCTCCTTGTCGTGGGTGGCCACGATGACGGTCGTGCCGGTGCGGTTGATCCGGTAGATCAGCTGCATGATCCCGATGGAGGTCTCGGGGTCGAGGTTGCCGGTGGGCTCGTCGGCCAGCACGAGCGGCGGGTGGTTCACGAAGGCGCGCGCGATCGAGACGCGCTGCTGCTCGCCGCCGGACAGCTCGTCGGGGTAGTTGTGCAGCTTCGTGGAGAGGCCGACCAGGCGCAGGATGTCCGGCACCTTGCGGCGGATCTCCTGACGCGACTCGCCGATCACCTGCAGCGAGTAGGCGACGTTGTCGTACACGGTGCGGTTCGGCAGGAGCTTGTAGTCCTGGAACACGACGCCGATGTTGCGGCGCAGGAACGGCACGCGGCCCCTCGGGATCTCCCCGAGGGAGCGCCCGGCGATGTGGATCTCGCCCTTGCTCGGCTCGAGCTCCTTCATCAGCAGCCGGATGCAGGTGGACTTGCCGCAGCCCGTGGGGCCCACGAGGAACACGAACTCGCCGCGCCCGATCCGCATCGTGGCGCCCTCGAGGCCGACGGAGCCGCCGTCGTACACCTTCGTGACCTCGCGGAACTCCACGACCGGCACGCCGGCCGTGGGCGCACGCCGGCGCGCAGGCTCTGTCCTGGGAGTGGCCATCGGGCCGTCCATTAGTAGCGGATGGCCCCCGCGAAACCCTACGAGTGCAAGGGTTTCTGCACCACCGCCCAGCGCGTGAAGAGGTCGCCGCCGCCCTCCGCGACGCTGATCATCTCCAGCTCCGCGGGCTCCACCAGCTCCCTCCCGGCGACGATCGTGAGCGCCGCGGCGCCGCCGGCGATCTTCGGGTTGAGCGTGAGGAACAGCTCGTCCACGAGGCCCGCGGCGAACAGGTAGGAGTTGAGCGTGGGACCGCCCTCGCAGAGCACCGAGCGCACGCCGTAGTCGTCGCGGAGCCGGGCCATCAGCAGCGGGAGGTCGTCGCCGACGCGGGCGTACTCGACCTGGTCGCCCATGTTCGGCAGCTCGGCGTCGGAGCCGGTCGCGATCAGCACGCGCTGCTCGGGCTCGTTCAGGAGCGGCAGGTCCGCCGGGAGGTCAAGCCGGGCGCTCACCACGACCGCGAGCGGGTCGCGGGCGAGCCCCTCGCGGTCGCGCTTGTCGCGCAGCTCGTCCGACTTCGTCATGCGCCCGTAGCGCTCGATCCGGACCGTGCCGGCCCCCACCATCACCGCGTCCGCCTGGGTCCGGAGGTGGTGGAAGAGCCGTCTGTCGAGCTCGGTGGAGAGGCCCCTGGTGCGCCAGTCGATGGTGGCCTTGCCGTCGAGGCTCGAGACCATGTTGAGGCCGAGGTAGGGACGGTCCGGCGAAGCCTTCTCCCCCAGCCGCAGGCCCGAGGCGAGCTCCTCGGGGGAGGTCGGTCTGGTCTCCGGGTGGAGGAGCCGCACGCGCGGCAGATTAGTTCGCCCGGATCACGCAGTAGCCGGGGAACTCGAAGTTGGCGGGCCCGCGGGCCCGGGCGGCGCGGTAGATGCCGCCGTCGCTCGGCTGGTCCATGTCGAAGCGGTTCTCGGCGCCGCAGCACTCACGGGACTGGTCCACCCGCAGGCGCCGGGCCACCACTTGGAGGAGGCCGTTCGGCGCCCGGCGGCCGTAGGCGTCGGTGCGGAAGCGCGAGCCGCCCCGGTTCCTGACCACCCAGCGGGGGTGGAACACGGCGCGCTTGTCGCCCTTGCAGTACGAGTCCCACCCGGCCGGGTCGTGCGGGCCGCAGGCGATCGGCTTGTTGAAGACGACGCGGCCGGGATCGGCGGGGTCGAACTGGGTGATGGCGTTGTCGAGCCCGAAGGCGGGGCGGGCTCGGAACACGCCTCCCACGTCCAGCCGGGTGGCCCACTCCTCGTAGACGTTGTCGCAGTGCGGGCTGGGGAGCATCCGCATGCGGGCCTTCTTGCGTGCGCCGGGGCAGTTCGGGACCGCCTCGCCGAAGTCGGCCATGGTGCGCGTGTGGGCGGCGAGGCGGCCACCCCGGTTGCGGAAGAGCCAGGTCTCGAGCGAGTGGTGTCGCACGGTACCGCGGCGCGGGGAGCCGGACCCCTGATGCAGCACCATCATCCAGGCGAAGCCCTTGCGGTCCTCGTTGGCGACGAAGACCTTGAAGCCCGCGTGCGGCTCGTCGCTGTTCGCGTAGGTGCCGATCGGTCCGAAGGCCGGCATGCCGGTGCGGCGGAAGTAGCGGAAGGCGCGCGGGTTGGAGCCGTGCTCGTGGCCGAAGGCGCAGTCGTAGCGAGGGTCTCTCGGCGGGTGCCAGGTGGCCCAGGTGCGGCCTCCGCTGTCGACGGTGTGGCGGTCGTGGACCCAGTCGGCGCAGACGGGCGTGCCGTCGGGGGCGGGCGGCCGGGTCGGGTCGATCGGGCTTTGGGCGCCCAGCGCCGGCGAGTCCGGCACCGCAAGCGTCAGCGGAACGGCGGCAATGAGGGTGGCGGCCATGCGGCGCACGCGTGTTGGACACCCCGTTCCGGCCGAAGTTTCGCCCGCACGCCAAGTTCGCCCGCCCGCCCAAGTTCGCCCGCCCGCCCAAGTTTCGACCGCCTTCGACGACGTGGGCGGAAAACGTCCATATAGAGGACGGAATCGGACCACGTCCTTTGGCCGGCGCTCCGAGTGTTACGGGAGGCGCTCGGTTTGTTACGGGCCGATGGCCACCATGCGCTCGATCGGCACGCGGGCGCGCTCGGCGAGCTCGGTGTCGACCTTCACCTGGGGCCTCAGGTCGCGCAGGGTGTCGCGCAGCTTCGGCAGCGTGATCATCTTCATGTACCGGCAGGCCGCCGCGCGGTTGGCCGGGATGAAGGATTTCGACGGGTTCTCCTTCGCCAGCGGGTGCAGCATGCCCGTCTCGGTGGCGACGATGAAGGTGTCGGCGTCCGACTCGCGCGCGAAGTCGAGCATCCCGCCCGTGGAGAGCATGTGGGTGCGCTCCGGGTCGACGTCTCCGGCGGCCACGTACTCCATGACCTGGGTCGTGCAGCCGCACTCGGGGTGGATCATGAACTCGGCGGAGGGGTGCGCGGCGCGGACCTCGGAGATGTCGCGCGGGCGGATGCCCGCATGAACGTGGCACTCGCCGTCCCAGACGTGCATCCTCCGGCCGGTGACGCGCTCGACGTAGGCGCCCAGCCACATGTCCGGGCCGAACAGGATCTCCACGTCCTGGCCGTGCTCGCGGCGGATGTGCTCGACCACCCTCACGGCGTTGGACGACGTGCAGCAGTAGTCGGTCTCCGCCTTCACCTCTGCGGTCGTGTTCACGTACATGACCACCAGCGCGCCCGGGTGCTTTGCCTTCCAGGCCCGCAGCTGGTCCGCCGTGATCGAGTCCGCGAGCGAGCAGCCGGCGTCGAGATCCGGGAGCAGCACGGTCTTCCCGGGGCTGAGGATGGAGGCGGTCTCGGCCATGAAGTGGACGCCGCAGAAGGCGATCACGTCGGCGTCGGTGGCCGCCGCCTTGCGTGACAGCCCGAGCGAGTCGCCGACGAAGTCGGCCACGTCCTGGACCTCGGGCACCTGGTAGTTGTGGGCGAGGATCACCGCGTTGCGCTCCGCCGCGAGGGCGCGCACCTGGGCCTGAAGGGCGTCGATCTCGTCCGGGTCGAGCGCGGGCGGGTCGGCGACCGGCGTCAGCGTGGGCAGCTCGATTGGCTTCATCTGTCCAGTTTTTGACCTATGATCGAAAACCGATGCCCGCAGAGCATATCAAGGTCTCCGACTCGGAGTCGAAAACTGCCGGCGCGGCGGCGCCCGCCGCTGCGCGGCCTTCGCCCACCCACGTCACCCTCGCCGCGGTGCTCCAGGTCCGCGCGGGGCGGCTCTGCGTCCTCCTCTGGCAGCGGGGGCGGGATCCGTTCGAGGGCGCCTGGTCGCTTCCCGGCGGCTATCTCGAGCCCGGGCACGACCTCGAGCGGTCGATCCGGACGCATCTGGCTCGCAAGGTCGACGTGGCGGAGCTCTCCTGGCTCGAGCAGCTCGAGACGCTGGGCGAGCCCGACCGGCATCCGGACGAATGGCAGCTCGCCACGGCCTACCTCGGGCTCGTCCCGCTGGGCCTCGATCCCGCGCTTCCCCCGGACACGGCTTGGCACCCCGTCGACGACCTGCCGCCGCAGCTCGCCTTCGACCACGGGACGGTCGTGCTCGCCGGGCGCGAGCGTCTCCGCGCGAAGCTCTCCTACACCAACATCGGCTTCGCCCTGGCGCCCGAGTGCTTCTCGGTGTCGGAGCTCAGCGCGATCTACAGCGCCGCGCTCGGCTACCCGGTCGATCCCACCAACCTTCGCCGGGTGCTGGAGCGCCGCGGCCTCCTCGAGGCCACCGGCGAGCGCCGCGCCCCGGGACGCGAGGGCGGCAGGCCGGCGGCGGTCTACCGCTTCGTCTCGCGCGAGCTCGCCGTGACCGATCCGTTCGCCGTGCTTAGGCCGCCGGCGGCGAGAGGCTGACTCGCAGCCACGCCGCGCCTCAGAGCGGGTCAAGCAGCAGGCTCACGTCCAGCGCGGGAGCGGAATGGGTCAGCGCGCCGACGCTGATGTAGTCCACTCCCGTCTCCGCCACCGCGCGGATCGTCTCGATCGTGATCCCGCCCGACGCCTCGAGCTCGGCCCGCCCGCCGGCCAGCTCGACCGCCCGCCGGAGGTCGTCGACGGGCATGTTGTCGAGCAGCAGCCGCGGCACCCCGGCGTCGAGCGCCGCGGACACCTCCTCGAGCGTTGCGCACTCGACCTCCACGGTCACGCCGGCCGGCGCCGCCGCCAGCGCGCGCCGCGCCGCCTCCCGCACCCCGCCCGCCAGCGCCGAGTGGTTCTCCTTCACCAGGATCGCGTCGAACAGGCCGTCGCGGTGGCTCACGCCGCCGCCCGCCCGCACCGCCTCCTTCTCCAGCGCCCGCAGGCCCGGCGTGGTCTTGCGCGTGTCCAGGATCCGCGCGCCGGTGCCGTGAACCGCCTGCACGTAGCGAGCCGTAACGGTTGCGATGCCCGACAGCCGCCCGAGGAAGTTGAGTGCCACACGCTCCGCTGCCAGGATCGACGCCGCGCTGCCCGCCACCTCGGCCAGCAGGCCGCCCTCGCGCCACTCCCCCTCGGGCGCGTGCGGGTGCCAGCGCAGCTCCGGGTCCACCCGCTCGAACACCTTCTCCGCCACCCGCAGGCCGGCCGGCACGCCGGGGGCCTTCTGCTCGATGCGCGCCCTGGCAGCGGCGTCGGGCGGGACCACCGCGGCGGTGGTCAGGTCGCCCTCGCCGATGTCCTCCTCGAGGGCGCGGTCGATCAGCTGCAACATGAGGGGCGCAGGGTATGCGATGGTCCGCGGTGCAAGAGGGACCTGAACAGTTGGACTCGCACGATCGCTACGCCGGCGCCGACCTGGCCACGTCGCGCCGCTTCCAGGCCGGCCTGCTCGGCCTGTGCGGCCTGCTGACGCTCGCCCTCCTGCCCTTCGAGCCGGTGGACGACCAGATCGGCGGCGCCGGCTGGGCGATCGCCGCCGGACTGGGGCTGTTCTCGATCGGCGCCGCGCTGCTGCTGCGCCGGCGCGCGCCGAGCTACGACGACCTGCTGGTGATCGCCTACGTGGGGATCGCCGGGATCGCGCTGCTCAACTGGCTCGCGGGCGGCGGCTCGTCGGCCTACGAGGACCTCTACGTGCTCTGGCTCGGCGCCGGCGCCGCCCACCCGCCGCGGCGCGCGCTGACGCACCTGGCAACGATGGTCGCCGCCCTTGCGCTCCCGTTGCTGTACGAGGGAACGAGCTCGGACATCGTCACGGACATCGCCGCGGAGGCGCTGATCCTGGTGGTCCTGGGAGTGCTCCTGACCCTCTACATGGCGAACGTGAGGCGCCAGCGCGCCGGCCTCGAGGAGGGCGTCGAGGTGGCGCGCCGGCTGACGGGCATCGACAGCCTGACCGGGCTAGGCAACCGGCGTGCCTTCGACGGGGCCCTGACCGCGCAGATCGCGGGCGCGGCGCGCGACGGCGTGCCGCTCAGCGTCGGCCTCGTCGACGTCGACAACCTCAGGAACATCAACGACCGCTACGGCCACCTCGAGGGGGACCGCTGCCTCGGCGAGGTGGCGCGGGCCATGGAGCGGTCGGTGCGCGCGAGCGACCGCTGCTTCCGCTGGGGCGGCGACGAGTTCGCCGTCGTCATGCCGGGGGCCGACCGCGAAGCGGCGGAACGCATTCTGGCCCGCATGGCCGAGGCGGTGAGCGCCGCGTGCGAGTCGCCGGACCGCCGCGCCATCGGCGTGTCCTGGGGAACGGCCGAGCTGCGGCGGGGCGGCACCGCTGAGGACCTGCTGGCGGCCGCCGACGTCGCGCTGCTCGAGCGAAAGACCGAGAGGCTTCGTTAGACGGGGGCGGCGGTGCGGTCGATCCCGGCCGCCGCGTAGGCGTCGAGCTCGTCCAGCGTCTCGCGCTCCAGCAGCGCCTCCACCAGGCTGTCGAGCTTGTCGCGGTGATCGGCGACCAGGCGGCGGGTGGCGTCGAGCTCCTCCTCCACGATGCGGCGAACCTCGGCGTCGACCAGCTCCTGCGTCGCCTGCGACACCGGGTCGGCGCCGGGCAGGAGCGGGCTCTGGCCCTGCTGCGGGGCGACCGTGAGGAAGCCGACCCTCTCGCTCATACCCCAGCGCGCGACCATCCCCCGCGCGATGCCGGTCACCTGCTGGATGTCCGACTCGGCGCCGGTGCTCACGCTGCCGTACACCACCTCCTCCGCGACGCGGCCGCCGGCCGACACGCGGATCTTGGCCCGCAGCTCGTCCTCGGAGTAGTTGAAGCGATCGTCCTCGGGGGTGGACAGCGTCACGCCGAGCGCCTGGCCGCGCGGGATGATCGACACCTTCCGGACCGGATCGGCTCCCGGCGTGAGCATGCCGACTATCGCGTGGCCGCCCTCGTGGTAGGCGATCCGCCGCCTGTCCTCGTCGCCCAGCACGATCTTGCGCTCGGCACCGAGCACGATCTTCTCGAGCGCGTCGGTGAAGTCGGCTCGGGCGACCTTCTGGTGCGCGCGCCGAGCGGCCAGCAGCGCCGCCTCGTTCACGAGGTTGGCGAGATCGGCGCCCACCATCCCCGGCGTGCTCTGTGCGATCTGGCCCAGATCGACATCGTCGTCGAGCGGGACCGAGCGGCTGTGGACCCGCAGGATCTGCTCCCGCCCGGCGCTGTCGGGCGGCTGCACCGCGACGCGGCGGTCGAAGCGGCCGGGACGCAGGAGGGCCGGATCGAGCACGTCCGGCCGGTTGGTCGCGCCGAGCACGATCACGCCCGCGGCCGGGTCGAAGCCGTCCATCTCGGTGAGGATCTGGTTGAGCGTCTGCTCTCGCTCGTCGTGACCGCTGAGGACGCCGCCGCTGCCACCGCGCGCGCGGCCGATGGCGTCGAGCTCGTCGATGAAGATGATTGCCGGAGCGGCCTCCTCGGCCTGCTTGAACAGGTCGCGGACCCGGGATGCCCCCACGCCCACGATCGCCTCGATGAACTCCGAGGCCGAGGCCGAGAAGAACGGTACGCCGGCCTCCCCCGCCACCGCGCGGGCGAGCAGGGTCTTGCCGGTGCCGGGCGGGCCGGAGAGCAGGACGCCGCGCGGAATGCGAGCGCCGAGCTTGACGTACTTGTCCGGGTTGCGCAGGAAGTCGACCACCTCGACCAGCTGCTCCTCGGCCTCCTCGATGCCCGCGACGTCCTCGAAGTTGACCGTCTGCTTCTCGGACTCGACCAGCTTGGCTCGCGAGCGCCCGAACTGGCCGAGAGCGCCGCCTGCCCCGCCGGCCCCCGCGGCCCGGCGCAGGAAGAAGATGAACAGCCCGACCAGCAGCAGCGTGGGCCCGAAGGAGAACAGGATCGTCTCGAGCAGGGAGCGCTCGCCGGGCGGTTCGGCGTTGATCGTGACGTTCTCGCTCTCGAGCATCTCCGACAGCTCCCGCTCGTTGGCGAAGGTCGGAATCTCGGTCTCGAACTTCTCGGCCTCCTCGCCCTCGTGCCGGACCTGCTCGCGGAACGTGCCCTCCACGGTCTCCCCGCGCGAGGAGATCTCCTCGACGTTGCCCTGGCGCACCTGCTGGAGGAAGGTCGGGTTGTACGGGACCTGGATTCGCTCCTCGGCCGGCGCGAAGATCGCGACGATCAACCAGTTCAGGAAGAACAGGACGGCGAGGATGACGAGGAAGCGGCGCCCGCTCCAGGGCAGCATCGGCGGCCTCTCGGGAGCCCGCTCGGTGCGGACGTCGCCGCGCCTGGGATCCCGCGGCGGGAGCGGCGTGCGGGGATCCGGGGCGCGAGCCTCGTCGGCCATCTTGCAATGGTAGAGGCCGATCGGGGGCCTATCCTGAAAGCGATGCGACAGCAGCTTCGGCCCCTTTTCGACCAGGTCGTGATCAAGGAGCTCGAGCCCGACCGGGTCCGGCGCTCCGGCCTGCTGCTGCCGCCGGGCGACCACCAGACGCCGCCGCAGCACGGCATCGTCCTGGCGGTCGGCCCGGGCCTCGACTGGTGGGGTCACGTGGGCGTGAAGATGCCCGTCAAGCCGGGCGACCACGTGGTCTTCCCCGCCTCCGCGGGAGTCTGGGTGGAGGTCGAGGAGGAGCGCCTGCTGGTCTGCCGCGTGGGGCAGCTGCTGGGCGTGCTCGAGGAGTCCGAGGACGCCCGCGGCGGCGACGACGCCCTGAGCGCCTTCGAGGACGAGGCCTAGGCCGCCACCTCGGCGCTCGTCCCGCGGTGGCGTGCGTACGTCTCCTCGACCCACCTGAACCCGGGACGGTCCTTCAGCGAGTCGCGGAAGCGCCGTGACTGGGCGGTGCGCTCCTCGGGGTGGAGCTTGATGTATGGGAACTCGGGCGGCATGACGATGGGCGCGAGGATCGAGGCGGCCGTCAGGTCCGCCACGCTGAACGACTCGCCGACGAGATAGCCGCTCGGGCCTACGTCTGCCTCGATCCTGTCCAACGCGGCGCGTACCTTCTCGCGCGACCTCTCGATCGTCTCCGGCCCGATCCGGAAGCGCCGCTTGACGAGCCGGCAGAACACCGGGCTGACGGTCCGCAGCAGACCGATTCGCGGGTGGTCGGCACCGTAGACGAGCGCGAGGAACTTGTCCGGCTCCGCCAGGTTGTCGCCGAACAGCACCCGCCGCAGGTGGTGACCGCACTGCTCGTCGAAGTGGTCCTCGAGCTCGAGCGCCCGGCTGCGTTCGTCCGGATCGGACGGGTAGAGCGGTGGCTCCGGCCACCGTCGCTCGATCTCCTCGATGATCCTCGTGGAGTCGCCGATCGCACGCTCGTTCAGCTCCAGGATCGGCGTCGTGCGACCCGCGCCCAGCCGCCGGCCCCTGAGCGCCTGGAGCCCGGGCGTCACCGCCCGGCGCACGTGGGCGACGCCCTTGTAGTCGAGCGCCCACCGGACCTTCTCGTTGTAGTGCGAGATCTCGAGGTGCCAGAGGACCGGCGTGTCATCCGGTGGCGGCATCGCGTGAGTCATGCCTCCGGAGCTAGGACGCCGAGCCGTCGCCGGCGCGGCGCAGCAGCTCCGCTCGCACGAACTCGTCGAGGTCGCCGTCCAGCACGCCCTGGGCGTTGCCCGCCTCCACGTTCGTGCGGTGGTCCTTGACCATCGTGTAGGGGTGGAGGACGTAGGAGCGGATCTGGGAGCCCCAGCCCACGTCCTGGGCCTCGCCCTTCTCCTTCGCGATCGCCTCCTGGCGGCGGCGCTCCTCCAGCTCGATCAGCCGGCCGCGGAGCATTTTCATCGCGGTGTCGCGGTTCGAGGACTGCGAGCGCTCGTTCTGGCACTGGACCACGATGCCGGTCGGCTTGTGCGTGATCCGCACCGCCGAGTCCGTCTTGTTCACGTGCTGGCCGCCGGCCCCCGAGGCACGGTAGGTGTCGATCTGCAGGTCCTCCGGGTCGATCTCGACCTGCACGGCATCCTCCACGAGCGGCGCCACCTCCACCCCGGCGAAGGCGGTGTGGCGGCGCGACTGGGCGTCGAAGGGCGAGATCCGCACCAGCCTGTGCACGCCCTTCTCGGCCGAGAAGAGCCCGTAGGCGTTCTCCCCCCGCGCGATGAAGGAGGCCGACTTGATGCCCGCCTCCTCCCCCGGCGAGGCCTCCTTCAGCTCGACCTTCATGCCGCGCCGCTCGGCCCAGCGCATCAGCATGCGCAGCAGCATCTCGGCCCAGTCCTGCGAGTCGGTGCCGCCGGCCCCCGCGTTCACCGTGACCACCGCGTCGCCCGAGTCGTACTCGCCGCTGAACAGGCGCGCCTCCTCGAGCTCCGCCAGGCGGGTCTCGATCGAGGCGCGTTGCTCCTCGAGCTCGGCGGCGATCGAGTCGTCCTCGGCAGCCATCTCCTCGAGCGTCTCGAGGTCGTCCACGTCGCGCTCGAGGTCGCGAAAGCCCTGCAGACGGCGGCTGACGGACGCGTGCTCTGCGGAGACGCCCGCGGCCGCCTCCTGGTCGTCCCAGAAACCGGGCGCCTGCATCCGGGCCTCGAGGTCCCGGACCCGCTGCTCTAGCCCGGCTGGGTCAAAGATAGTCCGCGAGCAGCTTCAGCTGGTCGCGGAGGCCGCCTGCGCTATGCGGAGGCGCCATGGCACTTCTTGTACTTCTTGCCGGAGCCGCACCAGCAGGGATCGTTGCGGCCGATCTTCTCGGTGTCGTCGAGCCGGCGAGTCTCCACGACCGGCAGCGGGTTGATGGTCTCCTCGTCGTCCGCCTCCGCCATGCCGGCCGGGACGGCGGAGCCGGCCGCGGCGGCGATGGCGTCGCGGCCCTGGGCGGCGTGGCCGCCGGAGTAGTTCAGGCGCCCCGTCGAGGTGGCGTTCCCGCCGCCGCCCCAGGGTGCTGGCTGCCGCTGCTGCTGCTCCTGCTCCACCGAGACCTCGACGTTGAAGATGTAGCGCGCGAACTCGTCCCAGATGTTGTTCATGAGCTCCGTGAACATCTCGAAGCCCTCGTTCTTGTAGGCCACGAGCGGGTCGATCTGGGCGAACCCGCGCAGGTGGATGCCCTCGCGCAGGTAGTCCATGTCGTGCAGGTGCTCGCGCCAGCGCTCGT
>Ga0081538_10003314_pt1 | contig 15264 bp, 13 predicted proteins | sample TabmetS5T2R1_FD_71022 | JGI IMG/M metagenome (GOLD analysis project Ga0081538, IMG submission 71022) | Tabebuia heterophylla rhizosphere microbial communities from the University of Puerto Rico - S5T2R1 | ecosystem: Host-associated > Plants > Roots > Rhizosphere ... | reverse complement strand
CGGCGCATCGCCGAGGGCAACAGCGAGCGTGAGATCCGCCGCTGCCTCACCCGCACCGTCGCCCGCCAGCTGTTTCGGCTGCTGGAGCCCAAGGTGGGACGCCTGGCCGCTGCCTGACGGTTCGCCCTGCCACCACCCCTTGACAACAATAGAAGCTTCGCCAGCACGCTCGCGTCCCGCGCTGTCGCCTCGCCGGGTCGAGCGGGACGCCGCCTCGTCGCCTCCGCCCAGGGCCGTTCCACCTACAGCGTTGCGGCCAACGCGCTCTCGGCGGCCGTGCGCACGTCATGGAGGTGCCCGTACAGCTCTGGCTCTGCGCGTCGGTCGAATCTCGCCGTCGGGATGGCCACCGAGAGCGCTGCCACGGGTCGACTCATGTGTGATTTGACGCTCACGCCGATCGCGGCCACTCCCCGTTCGCTCTCCTCGACGTTGACGCCGTAGCCCCTCTTTCTCACCCCGGCAAGCTGCCGGCGCAACGACCACAGGTCACCAATCTTGGCGTTGGGCCAGGGCGGCAGCCCCTGCGGGTGCAGCGCCACGACCTCGCTCCAGTCGAGGTCGGCCAGCATGGCTTTGCCCCCGGAGGTGCAGTAGGCGGGCATGCGGGCACCGGTGCGGATCCCGACTCGCAGCGGCTGCTCACCTTCGATGCCGTCGATGAACCGCACGTCGGAGCCGACAGGCACGACGAGGTGGATGCTCTCGCCCACGCGCCCGTACAGGTCCTCGATGAAGGGTCGCATCACGCGAAGCAGCTGGCGTATGGACGGCCCGGGGGCGCTTCCGCCGATGAGCTCGGGTCCGGGTCGGTACTGGCGGTGCCGGTCCTGCACGGCGAAGCCCCGATGGCAGAGCGTCGCAAGCAGCCGGTGCGCGGTCGACGGGACCACACCGAGTTCCGCAGCGACCTCGCTGACGCTGACGGAGGGTCGTTGGTCGAGCAGGCGGATCAGGAGGAGGGCCCGGTCAACGGCCTCGATGCGGTAGTCGTTTTTCTGCTCCACAGAATCACTCTATAACACTGTTGCCCTGAACGGAACAAGCCGTTATCGTCCGTCACAGTCGTGATCGCGGCAGGGCGTGTCTCGTGCGACTCATGGAGACACGTCACTGTCTCGATGCCGGGAGGCCCGAATGCGGCTGCGGACTCAGCGTGATGGCTCGAGCAGGCCGGCGCGCTCCCACCTGTCCGGCCGGGTCCCGGTGGCGCAGATCGACGGACCGGGAGGGTGCCGCAGCCAGGTCGTGTCGTCCCACGACCGCCGGCCACTGGCGTACAGAGGACCGGCCCGTCGTGGCTGACACCCAGCTTCGGTACTCGCCTGGCCGGACGTTGGCCTGGATGCGCGCGGGGACCGAGCGCTTCGAGGCCGCCGTCCAGGATCTCGATCCCCACGCTGTGACCGAGCCGACACGTCTGTCCGGCTGGCACCGAGGTCACCTCATCGCCCATGTCGCCCGCAACGCCGACGCGCTACGGAACCTGCTCACCTGGGCGCGCACCGGGGTCGAGACGCCCATGTACCCGGACGCCGAGCGGCGTGCCTCCCAGATCGAAGCGGGCGCCGCCCGCCCGCTCGCCGAACAGGTGGCCGACCTGCTCCAGGCCGACGCCATGTTGGCGGAGGCGGTCTCGACGATGCCCGACGAGGCCTGGACGGTGCCCGTGCGGACCGCCCGGGGTCGTCAGGTGATGGCCGCCGAGGTGCCTTGGATGCGCACGCGAGAGGTCTGGGTGCACGGCGTGGACCTGGGCACCGGCTGCGCGTTCGACGACCAGCCGGCCGATCTGACCAGGGCCCTGCTGGCCGACGTGGTCACGGTGCTGGCCAAGCGTGCCGGCGTACCGGCGCTGGTCATGGTGGCCACAGACGGCCAAGGCGAATTGACCCTGCCCGGCCAGGGACACCCGGTGTGGGTCACCGGGTCCAGGACCCGTCTCCTCGGCTGGCTCACCGGCCGCGAGGCCGGCGACGCCCTGGGTGCCGACCCCGCGCCACTTCCACCACTTCCTGCCTGGCTGTGACCTTAGGCCCGCGATGACGGAGAACCACGGAGCACGACGACATGGACAAGGACCAGATCATCATTGTGGGTGGCGGCATCGGCGGGCTCAGCGCCGCGCTCATGCTCGGCCACACTGAGCTCCGGGTGCGCGTGCTGGAGCGGGCCGAGGAGTTCACCGAGATCGGCGCCGGGCTCCAGCTGGCCCCCAACGCGACCCGGCTGCTTGGCCAATACGGGCTGCTGGAGGACGTGCTCGACACGGCCGTCCTCCCCCGGCGGCTGGTCGCCATGAACGCCGTCACCAGCCAGCGGCTCACCACCCTCGACCTGGAGCGGGTCCGCAGCCGCTACGGCGCCCCCTACCTGGTCACCCACCGCCACGACCTGCTCGAGGTGCTCCTGGCCCACTGCCGCAAGCAGCCCGGCCTGACCCTGGAGCCCGCCAAGGAAGTGACAATGATCCAGGACCTGGGCGACCAGGTGGCCGTCACCTGCCAGGACGGATCGACCTACCACTGCGAGCTCCTGATCGGGGCCGACGGCCTGGACTCCATGGTCCGGCCCCTGGTCATCGACGACCAGCTGCAACCCACGGGCTATGTGGCCTATCGCGGCGCCGTCCCGATCGACACCGTCGACCGCCGGGCCGGGTTGGACGAGGTCGTGGCCTGGATGGGACCGGGCCTGCATCTGGTGCAGTACCCGCTGCGCCGCGGGGCGCTCTACAACCAGGTCGCGGTGTTCCGCAGCGAGGCGTACCGGCAGGGCCGACAGGACTGGGGCACCCCGGAGGAGCTGGACCGCGCCTTCTCGGTCGCCTGCGAGGCGGTCCGCGTCGCGCTGCCGTCGCTGGGCCGGGACCGCCACTGGCCGATGCAGGACCGGCTCCCCGCCCCACGCTGGTCGACCGGGCGGGTGACCCTGCTCGGTGACGCCGCCCACCCGATGCTGCAGTACCTCGCCCAGGGCGCCTGCCAGGCGATCCAGGACGCCGCGGCGCTCGCCAAGGAACTGCCGCGCCTACCCCGTGCCGGCGCGTGGTCGTCGGAGGGTGTCCGGGCGGCCCTGGGTGGCTACGAGGGCCGCCGGCTCGCCCAAGCCGGCCGGGTGCAGCGCACCGCCCGGACCTGGGGCGAGATCTGGCACGTGGACGGCCTGGCCATGGCCCTGCGGGACGAGGCCTTCCGGCTCCGGCCCGAGGACGACTTCAGCCGCATCGATTGGCTGTACGCCGACGGCCCGGCCCTGACCCATCCCCACCAACCATCGGCCGAAGCACACCGAAACGGGTGACCGATCGCGTGGACATCGACCTGGAAGAGCTCGCCGCCCTCGTCGAGCTGCTGCGGGACGCCGACTTCTCCGAGTTCCGCTACGAGAACAGGGACGTCCGCATCGTGGTGCGACGCGGCGAGGTCGCCGGCGACCCCACCGACCACGCTCCGGCCTCAGCCACCTCCGCGACGACCAGCTCAGACGGGGCGAGACCGGCGCCGACGACAGCGACCACGGCGACGGCCCCCGAGCCCGGGCCGGGTGAGACGGTCGTCACCGCACCACTCCTCGGCACGTTCTACGGCGCGCCCAAGCCGGGCGAACCGCCGTTCGTGCAGGTCGGCAACCGAGTTGGGCCCGACTCGGTCCTGTGCATCGTCGAGGTGATGAAGCTCATGAACTCGGTGACCGCTGGCGTTGACGGCGTGGTCACCGCCGTCCACGCCAGCGACGGGGAGCTCGTCGAGTTCGGGCAGCCGCTGTTCACCCTGGGCGCGGTCGACGCCTGATGTCAGCACCACGGGTCTTCGTCGCCAACCGCGGGGAGATCGCCGTGCGCATCCTGGACGCGTGCGCTCGCCTCGGTCTCCGCACCGTGCTCGGCGTGTCCCTGGCCGACCGTGACTCCCTCGCGGCCCAGCGCGCCGAGCGGGTGGTGGTGGTCGGAGGACCGCGGCCGGCGGACAGCTACCTGTCCGCGCCGGCGATGGTGCATGCCGCCGTCGCCACCGGCAGCACCGCGGTGCACCCCGGGTACGGGTTCCTCTCCGAGCAGCCCGCGTTCGCCCGCTTGTGCGAGGAGAACGGCCTGATCTTCGTCGGTCCGCGACCCGAGCACCTCGAAGCGCTCGGGGACAAGCTCAAGGCCCGGCTCCTCGCGGAGTCGGTCGGTGTCCCGGTGCCGCCGGGCGGCTCGACCAGAACGCCCGACGAGGCGTCGGCGCTGGCGGCCGAGATCGGCTTCCCGGTGCTCGTCAAGGCCGCCCACGGCGGGGGCGGCCGAGGCATGAAGCTCGTCGACACCCCCGAGATCCTGCCCGACGCCTGGGCGGTTGCGTCGGCCGAGGCGCAGGCCGCGTTCGGGGACGGGACGGTCTTCGTCGAACGGTTCGTCCGCAAGGCCAAGCACGTCGAGGTGCAGGTGCTCGGCGACCATCAGGGCCACCGGGTCCACCTCGGGGAACGCGAGTGTTCGGTGCAGTACCGCTACCAGAAGATGGTTGAGGAGGCACCGTGCTCGGCATTGTCGCAGGCCATTCGTGAGCGGCTGCACGACTACGCGCTGCGGATCGCCGACGAGCTGGACTACACGAGCCTGGGCACCGTCGAGTTCCTGTACGACGTGGAGCGTGACCAGGTCAGCTTCCTCGAGGTCAACCCGCGCGTGCAGGTCGAGCACCCGGTCACCGAGGCCGTGACGGGCGTCGACGTCGTCCGCGCCCAGCTGCTGATCGGGCTCGGCCAGCCGCTCGAGGTCCGCCAGGAGGACGTCATGGTCAGCGGCCATGCGATCGAGTGCCGGCTCACGGCCCAGGACCCCGAGGCCGACCTGCGCCCGACGCCCGGGCTGCTCGATCGCTGGCGGCCGGCGCCGCTCGGCGGGATCCGCATCGACACGCACCTGTACGAGGGGTACTCGTTCCCCCCCTACTACGACGCCCTCATGGCCAAGATCATCGCCTACGGCGCCGACCGGGACCGGTCGATCGACCGGGTGCGCGCCGCGCTCGACCGGCTCGATGTCGGCGGCATCACGACCAACCGCGCCCTGCTCCAGCGGATCGTGGCCCATCCCGACTTCGCGGCCAACACCGTCACCACCCACTGGCTGGGTGACCTGCTCCATCCGGGAGGTGGGGATGACTGACGCCCGGCTTGTCGACGTCTCGCTGCGCGACGGCAACCAGAGCCTGTGGGGCGCGGTCGGCGTGACCACCCGCACGGTCGAGCGGGTCGCGCCCATCCTGGACCGGGTCGGGTACCACGCCATCGAGCTGCTCAGCAGCACCCAGTTGGCGGTCGCGGTGCGGTTCCACCGAGAGGACCCGTGGCAGCGGATCCGCGCCGCCAGCGCCGCGATGCCACGGACCACGCTGGGCTTCCTGACCACCGGCAAGCGCTTCATCACCTTCTACAGGACGTCGACCACCCTGTTCCAGCTGGCCTTCCGGCTGCTGCGCAAGCACGGCGTCACCCGGATGTGGGTGATCGACCCGATGCACGACATGGAGGGCACCCGCCAAACCGCCCAGATGGCCAAGCACGCCGGCTTCGAGGAGGTCGTCGGAGGGATCTGCTACACGACCAGCCCGGTCCACACCGACCAGTACTACGCCGACAGCGTGGCCGAGCTGGACGACTGCGACGCGATCGACGCGGTCTACCTCAAGGACCCGGCTGGGCTGCTGACGCCCGAACGGCTGCGGACCCTCCTGCCCCGCCTGCAGCAGCGCCTGTCCCACAAGCGCATTGACGAGATCCACTCCCACTGCAACACCGGCATGGCGCCGCTCACGCTGCTCACCGCGGCCGACATGGGCGTCCGGACGCTGCACTGCGCCCTGCCGCCGCTGGCCAACGGGAGCTCGCACACCTCGGCGCCCCGGCTCGTCGCCAACCTCCGGACCCGCGGCCACAAGGTCGAGGTGGACCTGGAAGCCATGGCCGAAGCCTCCCGGGTCCTGCAACGTGCGGCGGCCATCCGACGGCTGCCGACGGGCGTCCCGGCCGAGTACGACGAGGACTACTACCGCCACACCATTCCCGGCGGCGTCATCTCCACGCTACGCCGACAGCTCGGCGAGATCGGCAAGGTCGACCTGCTGCCCGCGGTGATGGAGGAAGCGGTCCGCGTGCGCCAGGACCTGGGTTGGCCCATCGTGATGACCCCGTTCGCGCAGTACATTGTCACCCAGGCGACCCTCAACGTGATGGCGGGTGAGCGGTACCGCCAGGTCATCGACGAGGTGATCGACCTGCTGCTCGGCGACTTCGGCGCGCCGCCCGGCCCAGTCGATCCCGACCTGCTCGACCGGGCGCACAGCTCACAGCGGGCGCGGAACCGGGCGGCGGCGTCGGAGCCGCCCACCCTCGACCAGCTGCGCAAGCGGTTTGATCCCGGGATCTCCGACGAGGACCTGCTGCTGCGGGCGGTGATGCCGGCCGAGCAGGTCGACGCGATGGTCGCCGAGCGGGACAAGGGCCGGGATGGGGGGCTCCGGGCACTGCTGCGAGCCCTCGAGGACAGCCGAACCACGTCATCGGTAAGCGTCACCCAGGGCGGCGCGACCATCTCGATCACGCGCACACCGACGAGGCCGGAGGGTGCCCGGTGAGCGTCGCGGACCTCACCACCGTCGACCGGCGCCGGCTGGCCGCAATCGCCCGGGCGCACGGCTGGGTGCTTGACATCGACGGGTGCCTGGTGCGGACGGCCAGGGCGGGCGGGGTGGGTGGCGTCCCCGTCCCCGGCGCCGCCGACCTGCTCGCCTGGCTGCGGCGAGGTGGCCGGGACGTCGTTGTGTGCACCAACGCCTCGGAACGGCCGGCGGCGGAGTACGCCGGGCAGCTACGAAGCGCCGGGCTCGAGATCGCCGATGAGCAGATGGTCACGGCGGCCACGGCCGCCGCGGACTATGTCGCGCGTCACCACCCCGACCACCGTGTGCTCGCGATCGGCGGCGAGGGGCTCACCCAGGCGCTGCGCAAGGTGGGCATCGAACCGGTCGGCCCCCGATCGGACCGCCTCCCGGAGGTGGTGGTCGTCGGCGCGGCGGCGAGCTACGCCGCGGCGGACCTGAACGCCGGGTGCCTGGCGCTCGCCGACGGCGACGGATCGTTCTACGTCACCGTCGACGTACCGTGGTTCCACGGCGGCCTCGGCCGGTCCCTCTCGGTGTCCTCGGCGGTGGCGGCCGCCATCACGGCCGTCACCGGGCGCCGACCACAGGTGTGCGGCAAGCCGTCGCCGGCGCTGGCCGAGGTGCTCAACCGCCGGCTCGGTGGTCCGGCACGCCATGTCGTTGTGGTCGGTGACACGGCGTCGGTCGAGATGCAGCTCGCCCACACCATGAAGGCGCTGGGCGTCCTCGTCATGAGCGGCGGCACCGCCGAGGCCGACCTCGCCTCCCTGCCAGCCGAGCACCGACCACATCTCCGCGTCGCCGACGTCGGGACGCTGCACGAGCTCGTCTCGGCAGCCGAGTCGAAAGGAGACCCAGCATGAGCGGCAGCCAGCGGTTCCCGTTCTTCCACGAGGCCGGCGTCCCGGACGGGGCGCAAGGGTGGGAGCGGATGTACCCCTACTACCTCGTGCCGCAGCAGGAGGGGCGCGCCCTTGAGGACTCCCGGTTCTGGTTCGCCGACACCATGCACTGGTCCCGATGCGTGCATCCGTTCGACAGCATCGGCGTGGAGGCGGTCTACCTGGCCGCCGGCCAGAACAGCACCCGCATCTTCGTGCTCCCCACCGCGCTGGGCCTGGACGTGCGGGTGGTCAACGGCTACGTCTACATCTGCCCGATCGCCGTCACCGACCCCGACGAGATCGCGGAGCGGGTCAAGCACTTCCAGGAGCGAGGCGGCTTCTACTACCAGAACTGGGACGAGCTGTACGGCCGGTGGAAGGAGAAGATGCTCGCGGCGGTGGGCGCGATGAAGGCGCTCACCTTCAGCCCCCTTGGTGACCTCGACCCGATCGAGGTGGTCACCGAGGGCCGCGGCCGTTCGGCGTCGTGGGAGCTGATCGCCAACTACCACCGGCTCATCGACGACTTCTTCCTGGTGTGGCAGTACCACTTCGAGATGCTCAACCTCGGCTACGGCGGCTACATCGTCTTCTTCCAGTTCTGCAAGCAGGCGTTCCCGGAGATCAGCGAGCAGGCGATCGCCCGCATGGTCGCCGGCGTCGACGTCCTCGCCTTCCGGCCCGACGACGAGCTGCGCAAGCTCGCGATGCTGGCGGTGGAACTGGACATCGCGGACGCCGTGGCGGCCGACGTCCCACCGGACGAAGTGATTGGTCGGCTGCGCGGCACCCCAGCCGGCGAGAAGTGGCTGGAGGCGCTGGAGGCGGCCAGGGACCCCTGGTTCAACTACTTTGCCGAGTACGGCTTCCTGCACGACCAGGACACCTGGATCACCGACCCGGCGATCCCGTTCAAGGGCATCTCGCGCTACGTGCGCATGCTCCAGGAGGACCGGCCTATCGCCCGGCCGGTCGAGCGCCTGCGCGCCGAACGCGACGAGATCGTGGCCGAGTACCGGGCCCTGCTGACGGCGGAAGAGGCGCCGCAGTTCGACGAACTGCTGGGCCTTGCCCGCACCGTGTTCCCCTACATCGAGGAGCACAACATCTACGTCGAGCACTGGACGCACGCTGTCTTCTGGGACAAGGTGCGCCAGCTGGCGGGCGTGCTGGAGGCGGCCGGCTTCTTCGACGACCCAGAGGACCTGTTCTACCTGAACCGGTTCGAGCTGGACCAGGTGCTGTTCGACGTCGTCGAGTCGTGGGCCATCGGGGTTCCGGCGCGCGGCCGCCAGCGGTGGCGCGCGGAGGTCGCCCAGCGGCGCAGCATCATCGCCGCCCTGCGGGCGCAGCCGGCGCCGCCGGCGTTCGGCGTGCCGCCGGCGGAGATCACCGACCCCTTCGCGATCATGAACTACGGGGTCACCAGCGAACGCGTGGCGGACTGGCTGGGCCAGTCGACCGCCGACGGCGCGTCCCTGCGTGGCATCCCGGGGTCGCCGGGAGTCGTCGAGGGGCTGGTGCGGGTGCTGCGCAGCGAGCACGACCTGCCCGACCTGGAGCAGGACGAGATCCTGGTCTGCCAGATCACCGCGCCGTCGTGGGCGTCGGCCTTCTCCGTGGCGGCCGGGGTGGTCACCGACATCGGCGGCATGATGAGCCACGCCGCCATCGTGTGCCGGGAGTACGGCCTGCCCGCCGTGGTCGGCACCGGGTTTGCCACGGCGAAGCTGGCAACGGGGCAGCGGGTCCGCGTGGACGGCCACGCCGGGACGATCACCGTTCTGAACGGCTGAAGGAGGCGACGTGCTCACCGTGGCCTTCGACCACGCCGACGGGCTGCAACCTCGGCTCGTGGGGGGCAAGGCGCTCGGCCTGGCCCGCATGACCCAGGCCGGCATCCCCGTCGCCCCCGGCTTCACCCTCTCCACCAGGGCCTACCGGAGCTACCTGGAGGCCAGCGGGGTCGGGTCGGCGGTCGGGCGCGTGGTCGAATCGGTGGACCGGCGGTCGTTGGCCGCGCTCGAGGAGGCGCAACAGCAGATCGCGACGATCTTCGCCGATGCCGGCCTGCCCGCTGACGTTGGCAGCGCGCTCCGAGGCGGCTACGACGCGTTGTGCGAGTGGTGCGGTGTGCTCGACGTCTCGGTAGCCGTCCGGTCGAGCGCGACGGCCGAGGACTCGGCCGGGGCGAGCTTCGCCGGGGAGTACGAGACCTTCGTCGGCGTCACCGGTGCCGACGCGGTCGCGGACCGTGTGCGTCGATGCTGGTCGAGCGCCTTCACCGCCCGTGCCCTGACCTACGCGTGGGAGCACGGCCTGTCGCCGTTGGATGTGGACATGGCGGTGGTCGTGCAGAAGGCGGTCAAGGCCCGATCGGCGGGGGTGATGTTCACCCTCAGTCCGGTGACCGGCGACCGTTCGCGGGTGGTCATCGAGGCGAGCTGGGGGCTGGGCCTGAGCGTGGTGGGTGGCGAGGTCACGCCCGACCGGTTCGTCGTGGACAAGATCGGCCTCGCGATCGTCGATCGGGTGCTGGGCGACAAGCAGATCGAGTATCTGGGCGGGCACCGGGCCAGCCCCGTGGACGCCGACCGGAGAGGGATGCTGTGCCTGGACGACGCCGAGGTCGTCGAGCTGGCACGGATCGGCAAGTCGCTGGAACGAACCCACGGTGCCCCACAGGACATCGAGTTCGCGGTCGACCGCGAGCTGCCGGCCGGGCAGAACATCGTCCTGCTGCAATGCCGACCGGACACGGTGTGGTCCTCGGCCGACCGGGGAACCTCGGCGCAGAACGCGCCGGGCCTGATGTCCCGCATCACCTCGAGCATCCTGGCGCTCCCAGAGCGCGGCATCTCCGACGAGACGAAAGGCGCCACGCTCGGCGGAGGTGGGCCATGACAACGGACGCGCACTGGGACCCGGCCCAGGACACCCGCGACTGGGCGAGCAGGTGCGAGGAGCACCTCGCTCGGGTCCCGGATCTGGTGCAGCGGCTGGTCGCGGTCTCGCCGTTCTACCGGTCGCGGTTGACGGGGTTCGAGACCGCCCGGACCGCCGACCGGGGCTGGCTCGCCGACCTTCCGTTCACCACCAAGGACGACCTCCACGCCGCGCAGGAGGCCATCAGCGACGAGCATCCGCTGGGCGCGTTGCAGTGCGGGCCCACCAGCGACCTCGTGCAGGTGATCGCCTCGTCGGGGACGACCGGGCTGCCGGTCTTCTTCGGGCTGACCGCCGCGGACTGGCGGTCCTGGCGCCACGGCATCGCCAACCTGTTCTTCACCGCCGGCGTCCGGCGCGGGAGCGTCGTCGCCCTCACCACGGGCATGCCGATGGTGGCAGGCGGACTGCCATTCGCCGACGGCATCCGCGAGGCTGGCGCGACCCTGGCCTGGGTCGGCGGGCAGACCACGGCTCGCATGGCCTCGATCGTCGAGCGGCTGAAGGTCGACGTGCTCGTCGGCACGGCCTCCTTCGCCCAGTTCTTCGCCGACGCATGCGGGCAGGCGCTCGGCCGCCCGGCCCGCGAGCTGTCGGTGACCACGTTGATCGGCGGCGGCGAGCCGGGTCTCGGCGAACCGGAGATCCGGCAGCGGGTGGCGGAGGGCTGGGGAGCCACCCGGGTCAGCGAGATCATGGGCCTCGGGGATGTCATGTCGGGGCTCTGGGCCGAATGCGACCAGGCCGGCGGCATGCACTTCACCGCCGGCCGGGACGTCCTGGTCGAGCTGATCGACCCCGACGGTGGTGCCCACGTGGCCTGGGATGCGGGCGCGGAGGGCGAGGCCGTCTACACCACCCTCACCCGCGAGGCGACCCCCGTCCTGCGCTACCGGTCACGGGACCACCTCCGGGTGATGGCGACGTCGTGCGCGTGCGGTCGTGCCGCTCCCAGGGTCCGTTGCGTGGGGCGCACCGACGACATGCTCATCTACAAGGCGATGAACGTGTTCCCCAGCGCGATCCGCGACGTCGTCCTGCGCGAGTTCGGCCGCTCGCTGACCGGCGCCATGCGGATCCGCAAATCCCATCCGGGCCAGGTGCGTTTCGACGAGGCGATCCCCCTCGAGGTCGAAGTCGGCGACGGGCTGGAGCCCGCCGTGGTGACAGACCTGCGCACCGGCATCGCCGAGGCCGTACGCCGGCAGCTGCGGGTGCGGGTCGACGTCGAGCCGGTCGCGACGGGGACGATCCCGGTGGGCGCGTACAAGAACCCGCTCACCTACGTGCGCGAGGACGGCGCATCGGCATGACCGACATCGCCGCCGACCTGATCGCCATCGACGTCCACACGCACGTGATGGCCTCCGTGCGCGGGACGGAGGGCCACGACACCGCGCTGGGGTCACTCCCCGCGGTCTTCGGGTTCGACACCGCGCCGACGCTACCCGAGATGATCGACCACTACCGCGCCCGGCGCATGGCCTTTGCGACCTTCACGGTGGACGACGTCGCGCGCACCGGGGCGGGCCCGCCGGTCTCCAACCTCGAGATCGTCGAGATCGCGGCGGCGCATCCCGACGTCGTCATCCCGTTCGGTTCCGTGGACCCGCACCGTGGTGCCGAGGGCGTGCGGCTGGCGCGGGACCTGGTCGTAGACCACGGGGTGCGCGGCTTCAAGTTCCACCCGAGCCAGCAGCAGTTCTTCCCGAACGACCGGGCGCACTACCCGCTCTATGAGGTGCTGGCGCAGCACCGGGTCCCGGCCCTGTTCCACACCGGGACGACCGGGGTCGGGCGAGGGCGGCCCGGCGGCGGCGGAATCCGGCTGAAGTACTCCAACCCACTGTTCGTCGACGACGTCGCCGCCGACTTCCCGGACCTGCCGATCATCCTCGCGCACCCGTCGTTCCCCTGGCAGGACGAGGCGCTCGCCGTCGCATCGCACAAGCCGCAGGTCTATGTCGACCTGTCGGGATGGTCCCCGAAGTACTTCCCACCCCTGCTCGTCCAGTATCTGAACACCTTTCTGAAGGAGAAGGCGCTGTTCGGTTCGGACTTCCCACTGATCACGCCGGACCGCTGGATGCACGACTTCGAGCAACTCGACGTCAAGCCGGAAGTGCAGCCGCTGATCCTGAAGGAGAACGCACTGCGGCTGTTCGGCATGCCTCCCTGGGGAGGCCGCCAGCCAACGCACCCTGAGTCCCAGGTCATCCCGCGGCACGGAGAGGAGCAAGAACCGTGAGCCTCGACAACGAACTGGACGCCTTCTACGACGACGTGGCCCGAGCCGACCTGCAGCCGCTCTGGCGTCAGCAACGCAACCTCATGCCCCACCATCCCCGGCCAGAGACCAAGGCCTGGCTGTGGCAGTGGAAGACGCTGCGGGCACTGGCTGAGCGGGCAGGAGAGCTGATCACCATCGAGCGGGGCGGCGACCGACGGGTGCTGTCGCTGGCCAATCCCGGCCTCGGAGGGCAACCGTTCGCCACCCCGACTCTGTGGGGCGCAGTGCAATACCTCGGTCCCGGCGAGTCCGCCCCTGGCCACCGACACACCCCGGGCGCGATTCGCTTCGTCCTGGAGGGTGACGGCGTCTACACCACCGTCAACGGCGACGGCTGCGACATGCACCCCGGCGACCTCATCCTCACGCCCAGCTGGAGCTGGCACGACCACAACAACCGCTCGGACGCACCGATGATCTGGTTCGACGGGCTCGACCTGCCGTTTGTGGTCCAACTGGAGGCGGTGTTCTTCCAGGAGTATCCCGGCGATGTCCTCCAGCCGGTCGAGGGCGAACACAACCGCTCGGCGCGGCTCTTCGGCGGTCGTGGACTGCAGCCGGTCGGCGCCCGTGAGCCGGGTCGGCGCCATTCTCCGCTACTGGTCTACCGGCGCGAGGACACCGACGCTGCCCTGGACGCGCTGCTGGCCGAGCGGGGCGGCCCACTGGCGAGCCTGGAATACGTCAGTCCGACCACCGGTGGGCCGGCGCTGCCGACGATGAGCTGTGAGATGCACCGGCTGGTTCCCGGCGTGCGCACGACACCGGTTCGCCGGGTAGGCAGCTCGGTCGTGGTGGTGTACTCGGGTGCCGGCAGGAGCGTGATCGACGGTCAGCGGTTCGAGTGGAGCACCGGGGACATGTTCGTGATCCCTTCATGGGCGGTGACCGACCACCAGGCGAGCGAGTCGGCCGACGTGTTCGTCATCACCGACCGGCCGATCCTTGAGGCGTTCGGCCTCTACCGGGAGGAGACGCTGGACGCCGCGCAGGAGGTCACCGGCCAGTTCGAGCCGGATGAAGACCTGCGCGGCCCCGGTCACTGGAGCTGAGGCTCGCCTCCTTCGGAGCACGCGATGTCCCAAACCGCACAACGGCATCAGAGCACAACGGCGCAGCCGCGCGCGGGTGCCACCATGCGCGCGATCCGGCAGGAGATCTTGGGCGGGCCGGAGGTGCTCAAGGTGACCGAAGTCCCACGGCCCGAGCCGGGGCCGACGGAGGTTCTGGTCCGCGTCGCGGCGGCCGGCGTGAACCCGCTGGACTGGAAGACGCGCACCCGAGGGGGCTTCCTCGGCCGCCCGCCGTTCACGGTCGGCGCCGACGTGGCCGGCGTGGTCGCGGCGCTCGGCTCAGGCGTGACACGGTTCGCGGTCGGCGAACGCGTCTTCGGCATGCCGCGCTTCCCGGGCGAGGCCGCCGCCTACGCCCAATACGTCACCTCGCCGTCGCGCCAGCTCGCACGCACGCCGGCGCGGCTCAGCGACGTCGAGGCGGCCGCGCTGCCGATGGCGGCGCTCACCGCCTGGCAGGCACTGGTCGAGACCGCCGACGTCCAGGCAGGCCAGCGCGTGCTCATCACCGGCGCCGCCGGCGGCATCGGGCACCTGGCCGTGCAGATCGCCAAGACGCGCGGCGCCTACGTGGTCGGCGCCGCCCGCGCCGCCAAGCATTCCCTCCTCGCCGCGCTCGGCGCCGACGAGACGATCGACACCACCGGGCAGGAACTCGAACCTGTCGCGCGTGATATCGACGTCGTCCTCGACCTGGCCGGCGGCCAGGCCCGGTTGCGCGCACTGCCGACCCTGCGCGACGGTGGGCTGCTGATCACCGTGACCTCCGGCTGGGACGCCGCCAGCAAGGCGGCCGGCGGCCGCGTGCGCGTCACCTACATCCTCGTCGAGCCCGACCGCGCCGCCCTGGAGGCCATCGCCGAGCTCGCGGACAGGGACCGGCTGCACGTGCACGTGGCCCAGACCTTCCCCCTGGCGCAGGCCGCCCGTGCGCACGAGCTCGGCGAGACCGGACAGACCCAGGGCAAGCTCGTGCTCACGATCGACTGACCGCGTCCGCGACGCGTTGGCGTCGCTGCCGGAGAGCCAGCGGGTGGTCCTGGAGCTGCTGTACCTCCAGGACCTCACCCAGCGGCAGGTGGCCGACCGGTGACCAGCGCCGTCCACCGGGTCCCGGGCACGGGCACCAGCGCCTGGCGGCGTGGGCGCTGGAGCCTTCGAACGGGTCCCGCCACTCGGGAGGGACCGTCTCGGTTGTGCGCTTCAGCAGGCCGGGAACGCCGGCATGCTTCGCCACGTCCCGCACCGTCGCATCGCTGGTCGAGCTGGCTACCGGTCCTGGCTCCTCGTGGTCCTGGTCGCTGAAATCCTGGCGACCGGGCCAAGCCGACGAGCTAGGCTGAGGCCATGGTCACGGTCCGACCCGCCACCGTCGCCGACGCCCCGGCCATGGGCCGGCTGGTCGTCCGGGCCTGGCAGGCCGC
>Ga0081538_10003313_pt1 | contig 15267 bp, 14 predicted proteins | sample TabmetS5T2R1_FD_71022 | JGI IMG/M metagenome (GOLD analysis project Ga0081538, IMG submission 71022) | Tabebuia heterophylla rhizosphere microbial communities from the University of Puerto Rico - S5T2R1 | ecosystem: Host-associated > Plants > Roots > Rhizosphere ... | reverse complement strand
GGGAGCTCGGGCGACCGGGCTGAGAGGGCGCACGAGGCGCCGACCGCCGAACCTGATCCGGGTAATGCCGGCGAAGGGAGTGATGCTGCATGGGCATCCGCCGCAAGTCCTACGTTGCGGGGACCCGCACCGACGTGCGCGTTCCGGTCTGCGAGGTCGAGCTCGATCCACCCAACGAGCCCATCCGCCTCTACGACACCAGCGGTCCCGGCAGCGACCCCCGCGCCGGGCTGGAGCCACTCCGGGGACCGTGGATCCACGAGCGCGGCGACGTCGAGCACTACGCCGGCCGCGTGGCGACGCTGCGCGACGATGGCCGTGCCTCCGAACGGGCCGGCCGGGCCGGCGCCGAGCCGTTCCCGGGCCGGGGCGCCGCCCGCCCCCGGCTGCGGGCCGCGTCCGGGCGCACCGTCACCCAGATGCACTATGCGCGGCGGGGCGAGGTCACGCCCGAGATGGAGTTCGTCGCGGTGCGCGAGGGGATGGACGCCGATCTCGTACGCGACGAGGTCGCCCGCGGGCGGGCCATCCTTCCCGCCAACGTCAACCACCCCGAGTCGGAACCGATGATCATCGGCTCCCGATTCCTGACCAAGATCAATGCGAACATCGGGACGTCGGCGGTGACGTCCTCGGCGGCCGACGAGGTCGACAAGCTCACGTGGGCAACCCGCTGGGGCGCCGACACGGTGATGGACCTGTCCACTGGACGCGACATCCACACCACCCGGGAGTGGATCATCCGCAACAGCCCCGTGCCGATCGGCACCGTGCCCATCTACCAGGCCCTCGAGAAGGTCGACGGCACGCCCGAGGAGCTCACGTGGGAGCTGTTCCGCGACACGGTCGTCGAGCAGGCGGAGCAGGGCGTCGACTACATGACGATCCACGCCGGCGTGCGGCTGCGCTACGTGCCGCTGACGGTGGATCGGGTGACCGGGATCGTCAGCCGCGGCGGGTCGATCCTGGCCGCGTGGTGCCTGGCCCACCACGAGGAGAACTTCCTCTACAGCCACTTCGACGAGCTGTGCGACATCTTCGCGGCCTACGACGTGGCGTTCTCGCTGGGTGACGGGCTGCGGCCGGGCTCGATCGCCGACGCCAACGACGAGGCCCAGCTCGCCGAGCTGGCCACCCTGGGCGAGCTCACCGGCAAGGCCTGGGCGCACGACGTGCAGGTCATGATCGAGGGGCCGGGGCACGTTCCCATGCACAAGATCAAGGAGAACGTCGAGCTCCAGATGGAGCTGTGCCACGAGGCGCCCTTCTACACGCTGGGCCCGCTGGCGACCGACATCGCCCCCGGCTACGACCACATCACGTCCGCCATCGGGGCGGCGATGATCGGCTGGTTCGGCACCGCCATGCTCTGCTACGTCACCCCCAAGGAGCACCTCGGCCTGCCCGACCGCGACGACGTGAAGCAGGGTGTGATCGCCTACAAGATCGCGGCCCACGCCGCGGACGTGGCCAAGGGCCACCCGGCGGCGCAGGCATGGGACGACGCGTTGTCCAAGGCGCGCTTCGAGTTCCGCTGGCAGGACCAGTTCGACCTGGCGCTCGATCCCGACACCGCGCGCGCCTACCACGACGAGACGCTGCCGGCCGAGCCCGCCAAGACGGCGCATTTCTGCTCGATGTGCGGGCCCAAGTTCTGCTCGATGGCGATCACCGACAGGGTGCGCGAATACGCCGCCGAGCACGGCGTCAGCGCCGGGGCCGAAGCGCTCGCGCTGGGCATGGAGGAGAAGGCGGCGGAGTTCGTGGCCGCCGGCGGCAAGGTCTACGTCGAGGACCCGGCACTCCGGGACCCGACCGGCCATCCGGAGGGGGCCGCAGCTCCTTGAGCTTCGACGACGCGCCGGGGCGTTCCCTCGGACGGTTGCACGTGCTGGTCGACTCTTTGATCGTCGCCGAGGCGGCCCTGGAGGGTGGCGCCCCCACGCTGCAGGTCCGGATCAAGACCGGCACCGACGCGGACCGCCTCCGCCTGACCGAAGCGATCGCGGCGCGGTGCCGGGCGGCAGGCGCCACCTGCCTGGTGAACGACCGCGCCGACGTGGCGTTGGCGGTCGGGGCCGACGGCGTGCACGTGGGTGCGGAGGACCTGCCAGTGGCCACGGTCCGTCGGCTGGTGGGGCCGGACGTGTTCGTCGGCGGAACCGCTCGCGATCCGGGAACGGGACGCCGCCTCGTCGAGAACGGCGCGAGCTACCTCGGCGTGGGCCCGACGTTCGCCACCAGGTCGAAGAGCGGGCTGCCGGAACCCATCGGCGTCGCTGGCGTCCGAGCCGTGGCGTCTGCCGTGTCGGTCCCCGTCATCGCCATCTCCGGGATCACCGCCCAGTCGGTGGACGAGGTGATCGCGGCGGGGGCATGGGGCGTGGCGGTCATCGGCGCGATCTCCGATGCACCCGATCCCCACAGCGCCACCCACGAGATGGTGCTGGCAATCACCAAGGCGGTCGAGGCCCTACCCGGCACGAACTTGCCGCACTTGGAGCGGCCATGACCACCATAACTGCGGCAAGTTCGGCGACGGGGGCCGTATGAGCCCCGACGTCGTCGTCGTGGGGGGCGGCGCGATCGGCCTGGCCTCCGGGTGGCGCCTCGCCCAGCGGGGCGCGGCCGTCACGGTGGTCGACCCCGATCCCGGCGGCGGCGCGTCCGGCGTGGCCGCGGGGATGCTGGCGCCGGTCACCGAGGCCCGCATGGGGGAGGAGCCGCTCCTGCGGCTCAACCTGGGGTCGTGGTCGCGGTGGCCGGCCTTCGCCGCCGACGTGGAGGGGGCCGCGGGTGCCGCGATCGGCTACCGGGCCGACGGCACGCTGGTGGTGGCCCTCGACGCCGACGACCGGGTCGCCCTCGACGAACTGGCGGCCCGGCACCGGGCGATGGGCCTCGACGTCACGCCGCTGCGGGGACGCGAGGTCCGGCGCATCGAGCCCGGGCTGGCGCCCGGGGTGCGGGCTGGGTTCATGGCCGCCGGCGAGCGATCGGTGGACCCGCCCGCCCTGGTAGAGGCACTGCGCACGGCCGCGGTCGACGCGGGGGTCGGCTTCGTGGCTGCGGAGGTCGAGAAGGTCGCGACGACACCCGAGCTCAAGCGCGTGAGCGGCGTGGAGCTGGCTGGGGCGGCCCGGCCCCGCCGGATCGGCGCTGGGACGGTGGTGCTGGCGGCCGGATGCCGCTCGGCCGGCATCGCCGGGCTGCCGGAGGCGGCCGTCCCGCCGGTCCGGCCCGTGAAGGGGGAGATCCTCACGCTGCGCCAGCCACCGGGGGCGCCCCTGGTGACACGCACGGTCCGAGGGCTGGCCCGCGGGTTCACCGTGTACCTGGTCCCCAGGGCCGACGGCCGCCTGATCGTCGGCGCCACCGTCCAGGAGCGCGGCTGGGACAGGCGGGTCACCGCCGGCGGCGCCTACGAACTGCTCCGGGACGCGCTGGTCCTGGTCCCGGGCCTCGACGATGCCGAGCTGGTGACGGCGCGCGCCGGCCTCCGTCCGGGGACACCCGACGACCTGCCCCTGGTCGGACCGAGCCCGCTGGACGGACTGGTGGTGGCGACGGGGCACTACCGCAACGGCATCCTGCTCACGCCGATCACCGCCGAGGCGGTGGGGGCGGTGGTGGCCGGGGAGCCGGTGCCGCCGGAGGTGGCCGCCTGCGATCCCCGGCGGTTCGAGGCGGTGCGGGTGTGAAGACCACGGGCATGCGCGTGACCGTCAACGGCGAGGCGACCGAGCTCCCGGCCCGCGCCAGCGTTGCCGACCTGATCGCGCTGTTGGAGCTCGAGCCGCGCGGCATCGCCGTGGCCGTGGACGGCGAGGTCGTGACCCGCCGGACCTGGGGGGAGCGCCCGCTGGCCGCCGGCGAGCGGGTCGAGATCCTGTCGATCGCCCAGGGAGGCTGACGCGATGACCGCGGTCCAACTTCACTCCGACCCCCTGCTGATCGCCGGCGAGTCGTTCCGGTCGCGGCTGATCCTGGGCACCGGTGGCGCGCCGAACCTCGACCTGCTCGAGGAGGCGCTGACGGTGTCGGGCACCGAGATCACGACGGTCGCCCTGCGCCGCGTCGACCCCTCGGCACCGGGATCGCTGTTCGACCTGCTCCGACGCACCGGCATCCGGCCGCTGCCCAACACCGCCGGCTGCTTCACCGCCCGGGACGCGGTGCGCACCGCGCAGCTGGGACGCGAGGCGTTGGAGACGGACTGGGTGAAGCTCGAGGTCGTGGCCGACGAGCGCACCCTGCTGCCCGACCCGGTCGAGCTCCTCGACGCAGCCGAGCAGCTCGTCGACGACGGCTTCGTGGTGCTGGCGTACACGAACGACGACCCGGTGCTGGCCCGCCGCCTCGAGGATGCCGGGGTCGCCGCGGTCATGCCACTGGGCTCCCCGATCGGCAGCGGCATGGGTATCCGCAACCCCTACAACCTGGCGATGATCCTGGAGTCCGCCGGCGTGCCGGTGGTGCTCGACGCCGGCATCGGCACCGCCTCCGACGCCGCCCGGGCGATGGAGCTCGGCTGTGATGCCGTGCTGTTGGCGACCGCCGTCACGCGGGCCCGTGACCCGGTCCGTATGGCCGACGCCATGCGCCGTGCGGTCGAGGCCGGCCGCCTGGCGAGGCGTGCGGGCCGCATCCCGCGTCGGCTCTACGCCGAGGCGTCGACCAGCGACGAGGGCCTGGCCGACCTGGGGTGACGGCGTGACCGTGCGCGTGCCCGAGCTGCTGGTGCTCACGGACCGCCGGATGGCGGCGGACACCGGCCACGACGTGGCGGAGGTCGTGACGGCCGCCGTCGACGCCGGTGCACCCGCGGTCGTGGTGCGGGAGAAGGACCTGGCCCCGGCCGAGCGCCACGACCTGGCGGTGCGGCTCCGCGCAGCCACGGCCGGGGCGGCCGCCCTGATCGTCGCCGGCGACCCGGCGCTGGCCCGTGCGGTCGGGGCCGACGGCGTCCACCTGGCCGCCGACGATCCCTGGCCCGGCGACTCGGCGGCGGGGCTACGGGTCGGTCGGTCGTGCCACACACCCGGGGAGCTGATGGCCACGGCCGTGGGGGGCGTCGCCGCCTACGCCACGTTCTCGCCGGTGTTCGCCACGGCGTCCAAGCCGGGGTACGGGCCGGCCCTCGGCATCGACGGTCTGGCGGCCGGCTGCCGAGCCGTCGCCGGGGTGGGGTCGTCGCTGGCCATCTACGCGCTCGGGGGGATCGGGCCGGCCCAGGCCGGGGCGTGCCTGGCCGCCGGGGCCGCCGGGGTGGCGGTGATGGGTGCGGTGATGCGAGCGGACGACCCGGGAGGCATCGTACGGGCCATGATTCGCGAGCTGGACGCCTCCCATCCCGCCCGAACTTGCCCATCCCGCCCGAACTTGTCGTGGTTAGCGCGGCCATGACCTCGCCAACCACGACAAGTTCGGGGACGCCGGCGGTGGCGCTGACCATCGCGGGGTCCGATTCGGGCGGCGGTGCCGGCATCCAGGCCGACCTCGTGACCTTCGCCGCGCTGGGGGTGCACGGCGCCACCGCCATCACCGCGCTGACGGCGCAGAACACGCTCGGGGTGCGCGGCGTGCACGTGCCGCCGGTCGAGTTCCTGCGGGCGCAGCTGGATGCCGTGCTCGCCGACCTGCCGGTGGCGGCGGTCAAGACGGGGATGCTCGCCACCGAGGAGGTGGTCCTGGCGGTGGCGGACTACGCCGCCGCCGGGCGCCTGCCCAACCTCGTGGTCGACCCGGTCCTGGTGTCGTCGACCGGCGCGCGCCTCCTCGATCCCGGAGCCGAGGCCGCCTACCGGGAGACGCTGTTCCCCGAGGCCGTGGTGGTCACGCCCAACACCCGCGAGGCACATGCGCTGCTCGGGACCCGCATCGAGTCGCTCGACGATGCCCGCCGGGCCGCCGCCAAGCTGGCGGAGTGGGGGCCGCAGTGGGTGGTGGTCAAGGGCGGCCATCTGGTGGCGGACGCGGGTGCGTGCGACGTGGTGGTCGAGAGCGGGACCGGCGAGGTCACCGAGCTGTGCCTGCCGCGCGTCGACACCCGCAACGATCACGGCACCGGCTGCAGCTTCGGCGCCGCCACCACCGCCGGGCTGGCCCGGGGCATGGCGGTGCCCGAGGCCCTGCAGGCCGCGAAGCGGTTCGTGCACGAGGGCCTGGAGCGGTCGGCCGGTTGGTCGCTCGGCGGCGGCCACGGGCCCGTCGGCAAGCTCGGCGCTTGGTCGTAACGGGGGGGCAGCGTGCACCGAGTGTCCCGGCGCGCGGTCACGGTCCGGCACCCGCCCCTCGGTGAGACTCGTCGGATCGTGCCGGCTGTCGGCGCCCAGGCTGGGGGAGCCCTCAGCAGGGACGCGCCGGAAGAGGCCCGCCACTCGGAGCCCGGTGATGTCCAGCTGATGGTGGTGGCCCTCGCGTGGGCGTCATTGGCGGTTGCGCTGCTTCCGCTGATCGTGGCCGCGGTGCGCGCCGTGATCGACGGCTGGGTGCCGGTCGGCGACGCCGCGCTCGTCACCATCAGGGCCCGGGACGTCCTGGGCGGGGGCGCTGGCGGGGACGTGCCCCTGCTCGGCATGTGGGCGTCGACGTCGTGGAGCGTCGGATTCGACATGAATCACCCGGGCCCGCTGCTGTCGCTGGCGCTGGCCCTGCCGACGGCGCTCGTCGCCGGGCCCGCCGGCGTCGTGTTGGGAACCGCCCTGGTGAGCTCCCTGTCGGTGCTCGGCATGTTCGCCGTGGGTTGGCGTCGCGGTGGCGCGCTCGTCGCCCTGGCCGCGATGGCCGTGGCGGCAGCGCTGTGCTGGTCGTTCGGCAGCGCCGTGCTCGTCGAGCCCTGGCACGCGACCACGGTCCTGCTGCCGTTCCTGTTGTTCTGTTTGCTGGCATGGTCGGTCGCTTGTGGCGACCTGGTTTGCCTCCCGGGGGCCGCGGTGGTCGGCAGCCTCGTCCTCCAGACGAACCTCGGCTACGCGCTGCTCGTCCCGGTGGTCCTCGTCGCCTGCCTCGTGGGGCTGGCGCGCTTCCGCGGCGGGGCTCGCAGGGCGTGGCTGTGGCTGGGAGCTGGCGCGCTCGCCCTGCTGACGTGTTGGCTCCTGCCCCTGGCGGAACAGTTGACGGCTGACGGCCGGGGGAACCTGTCGCGCCTCGTCGACTCCATGAGCGTCGACCGTGACACGATCGGCCTCTCCGGAGCGATCCGCACGGTCGGTCGCGTTCTGGCCCTTCCGCCGTGGTGGGGCCGGCGGTCGTACGCCGAGGCCTTCCGGTTCGGCGCGTTCGGCAACCCGCTCCCATCTCTGGCGGTCGCGGCCGCGGCGCTCGCTGCCGTCGTCATCATCCTGGCGTGGCGGTGGCGAGCGGCACGGCGGACCGCGCGCTGCGACGCCGCCGTGGCCGTGGGCGGTGCCGGGCTCCTGCTGGTGCTGGCGCTGGCCTCTGCAGTCGAGACACCGACCTCCCCGTTCGGCGCAGTTGCCTACCAGCTCCGCTGGTTGTGGCCGGTGGGAGGCTTCGTCGCGTTCGCCCTGATCGTGTCGTTCCTTCCGCACGCCAGCGATGCTCGGTGGCGGCGGTGGGCCGCCGGCGCGCTGGCCGTTGCGACCGTCGTCCTCGCGGCTGCCACCCTGCCGGCGAGCGATCAGGGCACCACCGCCCCGGCGTCGACGCTGCCGGTGGCCCGGCGCCTCACCAGGGCCGTAGCGGCCGCTGACCTCGAGGGCCCGGTCCTCGTGACGTGCGCCGAACACGTCTTCGATCCGTACTGCGAGGCGGTCATGGCCGAACTGCAGCGACGGGACGTGCCGTTCGTCGTTGATGCCGGCAACGTGCTCCGCCAGCTGGGGGAGGGCCGGCGCTGGGATGGGACCAACGCCGTCGCCGCCCTCACGATCGTCGCCGGCGACTACGCCGTCTTCCCGCCTGCGGGTGTCGACGTGATCGCCCTCCATCAAGGACTCGACGAGGACGAGCGCCTCGAGCTCTACTCCCTGCGGACCGACCTGTCGCGGGCGATCGCCGGCGGCGCGCTACGTCTCAACGAGCAAGGACGACGCGTGGCGCAGGAGGGTGGGCTGATCAGCGCTCTGGACACAGGGCGGGCGGGGCTCGACGCGGAACGACTGGTCGAGGTCCGCGACGACCTGTTCGGCCAGTACCGGCGCGACCTGGTGGCCATTGCACGCGAACACCTCGTGGATGTCGGTGCGGCGGCTCAGTGGGGGGCCAAGCTCGATCGTTACGCCGACCTGCAGATCGCCTGGGACGACGACACGGTCGCGGTGTGGCTCGGACCCGTTCCGGAGGGCGGCCCCTAGAGGACCGGCAGGCCGCCGCGCCAGCGCGCGGCCATGTGCGTCCACGCCTGGCCCGGCGGGCAGTCGGCGAGGTGGTCGCAGTGGCGGCACGCGCCGGACGGCGTGGCATCCGTGGGATCGAACCCGCGCTCCAAGGCCACGACACGCTGCTCGACCACGATGACGATGCGCTCCGCCCCGAGCGCCAGCAGGTCGTCGTCGACGGGAACCGTGACCCGGTCGCCGGTGTCACCGGCCGTGATCAGCACCGAACCGGGCGCCACCCCGATGGCCAGCGCCGCGGCGGCCGCCTCGAACGCGGCCCGGACGCGGAGGGCATCGTCGTCGCCGGTGGTCACCCGATGGACCACCAACGCGAACCCGCCGGCGCCCGTCACCCGCCCGAGCCGGGCGTCGGCGCCGCACGCCACCGTGACGGGGGCGGCCGCGTCGGGCCGCCATCGCAGCGCCGAGACCGCCGCCGGGCCGGGGGCGTTGAGGAGCGTGAGCCCCGACGGCAGCGGCCAGCCCAGCACCCGGACGAACCCCGCCATCCAGCGGCCCCCCAGCGCGGCGACGGCGGCGAGGGTGGCGGGATCCCCGGCGTCCCAGACATCGCAGATCCAGTCGCCCACGCTCCCCCGTTCGACCGGGGGCGTACGGCCGTCGCCCGTCACTCCCGGCGCGCGCAGCGCCCGCATCCACACCCGGATGGCGTCGAGCGGCATGGGCAGCGCCGCCGGCCGGCCGGCCCGGTCGGCTTCCGCGACGTGGTGCGCGAGCGCAGCGCGTCCGCAGGCGCCGCCGGCCAGTGGCGGCGACCAGCCCGGGAATCCCCAGCCGTGCTCACCCTCGCCGCGGTACCGGGCGGGGCAGGTGGCAGCCTCGCGGGCGGCGACCCAGCCCACGTACACGTCCCCCAGGGCGCCGGGAGAGAGGACCCCCGCCAGCGCCCCGGCGATTCGCTTGCTGGTCTCGGCGCGTAGGCGATCGGCCGTCCCCACCGGGTCAGATGCGCCGTGGCGCGCGGTCGGTGGCCCCGAGGCAACGGGTTCCGGCGAGGCCAGGTCGAGGTCATCGGTTCCGCGTCCGGAACTCGTCGCCTCGCCCTCGACGGGGCGGAACCGGTTGCCTCGGGAAGGCATCACGGCGCGCTCGCCGCCCCGTCTCCAGGCGGACGCCAGGCCCGCCCCGCCGGGCAGTCCGGGCGCACCGGGCAGTGCCCGCAGTGGGCACCGGGCAGCGTGGCCGGCGGCTCGCCGGCCGCCAGCCTGGCGGCAACGCGCATTGACTCGTCGAGCCGCTCGGCGGCGTGCTGGAGCAATGCCGGGCGGATGTGCTCGACGTGGGTGGTGCCGTCGGACACGAGCGTGACCGCGCTCGCTGGGACCTCGCCGTCGCGCAGCGCCACCAGGAGGGCGTAGAGGTGCCCGTCGGCCCGCATGGCGTCGTGCCAACGGCCGCCCTTGACCTCCACGATCACGCCGGGTCTCCCGGTCGGTGGACCGCCCAACAGCACGTCGATCCGCCCCGCCACCGTGACGGCGCCGCCAGCCAAGGGCACTCGGACCGGATCCTCGACCCGCGGCCACCAGCCTGCGTCGACTCTTGCCAGCGACGCCGCCAGCCGGTCGATGCGCGCGGTGGCGTCGGAGGTCAGGCGCGCCGCGGCCGGCCCGAGGTCGGCCAGGTGCTCGGCCACGGTGCTGTCGCCGAGGGCGGTGAGGAACGCCACGGCCGCATCGACGTTGACTTGTCGTCGGGGCGACACGGCGGCCAGCTTGGCGGCGGCGTCGACCACCCACCCGACGGCGACGTCGTCGCCGCCTGCGCCCTGGTCGTCGCTCAGAGCCCGGCGCGGGCAGCGCAGCAAGCCGGTCACGAGTCGCTTCGACAGGCGTAGCGGCTCGTCCTGGTTCCATCCGCCCACGGACCGGGCGGCGCGAGCGCCGTCGTCGAGGGCGGTGCGCAGGGCCGCGATCCCGTCCGGAGCAGGCGGCTGTGGCGGCCTCGCCAGCACATCACCCAGCCCATCGACCACTGACGCATGGTACGGATCGCCCCGGGCGCGCTGCGTGGACCCGTCAGCCAGACTGTCGACGGGGCCCCATGGCCAGCCAGTCGGCCTCGGCCTTGCCCATCTGGGTCGACGGTGGCCCGTCGACCCAGGGCCACAGCTCGTTGGCGATGCCCCGGAAGTTGGCCGTGGCCCGCAGGTCGCCGAGGATGGCCATGAGCCCGAGGTTGATCCGCTGGATGATGACGAAGCTGGCGGGCAGGTTGGCGGCCTTGATGATCGGCCCGTAGGGACCGGTGGGGTCGAAGTAGCGCGACAGGGCGTCCGTCGACCACTGGGGTGTGATCGTCACCTCTTCATCGTGCATGACGAACTCGTAGAAGTGGCTGAAGTAGTCGTGCACCTGGCGATCGGACACGGGAGTGCCCGGGCGCAGCATGCCGATCCGTTCCACGATCTCCCGGTAGCGGGCGGTGTCCCGGTCGTTGACCATGGCCCGGATCATGTCGCCGAACAGCTCGATGTCCGCGGGTGTGAAGTGCTTGACGAGGCCGAAGTCGAGGAAGGTGACCTGGCCACCCGGCCGGAACAGGTAGTTGCCGGGGTGGGGATCGCCGTTGAACGCCTGGAGCCGATAGAGGCTCCGGAACACGAACCGGTAGATGGCCTCGGCGGCCTGGTTGCGCTCGTCCTGGTCCCAGGTCGCCATCTCCTCGAAGCGCACGCCCTCGGCCAGCTCGGTGGTCAGCACCCGCGGTGTCGACAGCGGCATGAGGACGTCGGGCACGTGGATGAACGGGTGCCCGCGGTAGAAGTCGGCGAACAGCTGCTGGTTGCGGGCCTCGTTGGCGTAGTCGAGCTCCTCGACCACTCGGGTCCGGATCTCCTCGACCAGCGGGCCTGGCTCGAAACCCGACAGCGCCAGGCCCATGGCGCCGAAGATCAGGCCTGCGCTATCGAGGTCCGACCTGATGGCGTCGTCGACTCCGGGGTACTGCACCTTGACCGCCACGGCGCGCCCGTCCCGCGTGATCGCCCGGTGCACCTGGCCGATCGAGGCCGCGGCTATGGGCACCGGGTCCCAGTCCAGGAACACCAGGTCGGGGACGGCGCCCAGCTCCCGCTCCACGACACCGGCGGCGAGCCCCGGCGACATGGGCGGCGCATCCTGCTGCAGGCCCCGGAGCGCCTGGCGCACGTGATCGGGCAGGCCGGTGTCGAGGTACGAGGCCATCTGGCCCAGCTTCATGAATGCGCCCTTCATGTTGCCGAGGGCCTGCGCCACCTGGTCCGCCGTGCGCAGCTCGAAGCGCCGGTCGAGCTCGACCCGTCGATCGGCGCTGGCAAAGGTCCGCCGGGCGCGGTGGAGCGCGAAGTCGGCGCCGGCCCGCCCACCCAGCCGGGCCAGCTCCAGCCGCCGCCGGTTCCCCGTGCGGGCGGAGATCGGCGTGGCGTCGACCCGGCGGTGCGCCGCCGTGTCGTTCCTCCGGGCCCCGACGAGCGCGGCGATGGCTGCACCCAAGGCAACGACTGCGAGTGGGCGCGTGCGCGATTCCCGGGCCGGCCTGGCGTCCCGCTCTCGCGGCTTCGGGGCGCGCCGCGCGAGCCTCGCTCGCCTTCTGGCCCTGGCGCGACGCTCGCTCATCGGCGCCGGAGCCTACCGACCGACCCCCAATTGACGGTGTCGTAAGGTAGCCCGCGCCTCAACCGCCCTCGAGGACCACCGGGGAACCGCCGCCATGCACGAGAACCTGCCCACACCCGATCAGCTCAACTTCGCCATGCTCGTCCTCCGGCTCGTCATCGGGCCCGTCCTCGCCTTCCACGGCTTCGCCAAGATCACCCGCGGTGGCAAGCTCGAAGGCACCGCCGGATGGTTCGAGTCGATGGGGATGAGGCCCGGCCACGTGCACGCCCGCCTCGCGGCGTTCGGCGAACTGGCCACCGGCATCTGCATTGCCTTCGGGTTCCTGACCACCTTCGCCGCGATGGGCCTCGTGGGGCTGATGTCCGTCGCGTTCTGGACCGTGCATCGGGGACAGGGCCTGCTGATCACCGCCAACGGATGGGAGTACGTCGCGGTGCTCGGCACCATTGGTGTGGTGCTGGCCACGATCGGCGCCGGCGACTGGAGCCTCGACAACGCCATCGGCATCGACCTCAACGGGCCTGCGGGCTTCCTCATCGCCGTGCTCGGCGGAGTCGGGCTTGCAGCTGCGCTGCTCGCGTTCGTCTACCACCCGCCGTCGCGCGCCGCGGCCGAGGCGGACACCACGTTCTAGTTCCTCCGCCAAACGCGCCGGGTCGAGGTGGGTGGCCCGATGGGTTCGGCCCGACCCACCACCCCGGTCGACCAGCGCGGCGCCACGCGTCGGGGCGGTGATCAGGGTGCGCCTCGGGCATGATCGAGGGCGTGCAGACGGGGGGAGCGCGCCTCGGGGCGTCGGTCGCGTCCCGATCCGACCTGTCGACGACCGTGGTCGTCGCCGCCGGTGTCCTGGTGTTCCACGCGGCACTGAGCGGCCGTTACGGGTTCCACCGCGACGAGCTGTACTACCTGGTGGCCGGCCGCCATCCCGCCTCGGGCTACGTCGACCAACCCCCGTTGGTGCCGCTCCTCGCCAGGACGGTCACGGCCGTGACCGGTACCCATCTGTGGCCACTGCGGTTGGTGGCCGGCGCGGTCCACGCCGCAGTCGTGATCCTGGCGGCGGCCATCGCACGCGAGCTCGGCGGCGGCAGGCGGGCGATGGCGCTCGCGGCGCTGGCCACAGCCACCGCTCCGCTGCTCCTCGCCACCGGCGGGCTGTTCCAGACCGTCGTGTTCGACCAACTCTGGTGGGCCCTGGCGCTCCTGCTGGTGGTCCGGATCATGGCCGGCCGGGCCGACCCGCGCTGGTGGCTGGCCGTCGGCGTCGCCGTGGGCCTCGGTCTGGAGACCAAGTGGACCATGGCCCTGCTCGCACTGGGGCTGGCGGCAGGCCTCGTTTCTACCCCCGTGGGCCGCCACCACCTGCGCAGCCCGTGGCTGGCCGCCGGCGTTGTCGTCGCCCTGGTGCTGTGGCTGCCCAACCTCGTGTGGCAGGCGCTCAACGGGTGGCCCACCGTGGAGTTCAGCCGCAACAACAACGCCGACGTCCGTGCCGAGGACGGGCGCCTGGGCTTCCTGCTCCAGCAGATCATCCTCGTCGGTCCCCTGGCGTTGCCGCTGGCGGCTGCCGGGCTCGTGTGGCTCTGGCGCCGCCGCCCTTGGCGGATGCTGGCGGTGGCGGTGGCGACGGTCGCGCTCGTCCTGCTCGCCGTGGGGGGCAAGGCCTACTACCTCGGTCCCATGTACGTGCTGGCCTTCGCCGCCGGGGGAGTGGCGGCCGAGCGCTGGGTCGGCGCCGACCCCCGCCGGTGGCGCACTGCGGTGGGTGCACTGGCGCTCAACGGCCTGATCCCGCTGGCGGCGGTCGCCCCGGTGGCGCCGATCGACGCGTACGCGGCCGCGTTCCATGACCTCAACGACGAGCTGGGCGAGCAGGTGGGCTGGCCCGAGATGGTCGACCAGGTGGCCCGGGTGGCGACCGTGCTGCCGGCGGACGAGCAGCTCGGCGTCCGGGTGGTCACCGCCAGCTACGGCGAAGCGGCGGCGATCGACCTCTACGGCCCCGCCCGCGGCCTGCCGCGGGGCACCGCGCTCTCGGGCCACAACAGCTATGCGGACTGGTGGCCCGACGGGTCGCCACCGGGTGCGGTCATCTTCGTGCGCTACTCGCGCAGCACGGTCGAGCGTCATTGCGACGCCCTCGGGCCGGTCGCCATCGTTTCCAACCCCTGGGACGTCCCCAACGAGGTGGCCGGCGCCCCCATGCTCGTCTGCCACCGCCTCAGGGTGGCACCCGAGACCCTCCGCGACGCGCTTCGCCACTACGAGTGAGGGTCGATGCCGCGGATCACGCAGCAGGCGCCCGACGAGCATCGCCAGGCCGCCGGCAGCCGGGCGGAATCGACCCTCAGTGAGGGTCGACCCTCAGTCCCGGGGGCTCAGCACGCAGAACTCGTTGCCGTCGGGATCGGCCAGCACCACCCAGGTTTGCTCGCCCTGGCCGACGTCGGCCGGGGAGGCTCCCAGCCCGCGAATCCTGGACACCTCGGCCCCCTGGTCGTCCGCGGCGTAGGGCGCGACGTCGATGTGGAGGCGGTTCTTGGCCACCTTGGGATCGTCGTCCCGGATGAGCTCGAGCTGAGGGCCCACGCCATCGGGCCGGGCCAGCGACGCGTAGTCGTTGCCCTGGCCCACGATGGACCACCCGGCCGTCGCGCTCCAGAACGGCGCCAGGGCCGCAGGGTCGGACGTGTCCAGGACGATCGCCGCCACGGCTCCCGCCTGGGCGTAGTCGTCCCGGGGGTCGAGCACGCAGAGCTCGTTGCCCTCCGGGTCGGCCAGCACCACCCAGCGGACGTCGCCCTGCCCGATGTCCGCGGGCTCGGCACCGTGGGCCAGCAGGCGCTCCACGATCTCGCGCTGCTCGTCGACCGAGCGACTGTTGAGGTCGATGTGGACGCGGTTCTTGGACACCTTGGGGTCGTCGACGGAGACGAACACCAGGGGCAGGCCGGGCTCGGTCGGGTTTCCGGTGTCGTCCTCGGGCGGTTCAACCACCACCTCGTCCGGCTGCTCGTAGGTGATAGGCCAGCCCGTCGCCGTCGACCAGAACCGGGCCAGGGCCGACGGGTCCGCAGCGTCGACGACCACCGAGTAGAGGCGTGTCGGCATCGTCGGGACCGTATCCGCGTCGGTGGGGCACCAGCCCGGAAATTCTGCGTTCAGGACTGCGTCGGGCGGGCTTGGGCGAACGTCCAGCGCCGACCCTCGAGGTCCTCCGCAACGTACGCCTTGAACCCGTGGTGCTTGATCGGCTCGACGATCGTCGCGCCGGCCGCGGCGGCGCGGGCGAAGGGGGCCTC
>Ga0081538_10003312_pt1 | contig 15270 bp, 14 predicted proteins | sample TabmetS5T2R1_FD_71022 | JGI IMG/M metagenome (GOLD analysis project Ga0081538, IMG submission 71022) | Tabebuia heterophylla rhizosphere microbial communities from the University of Puerto Rico - S5T2R1 | ecosystem: Host-associated > Plants > Roots > Rhizosphere ... | reverse complement strand
GTGGGGGAGGACACACATGCATGCATCGTTCACGGCACTCGCCACGATCGCCGCCGCCGTGCTCACCGCCGTGTCGGCGCACGCGCAGCAGCCCGTCAAGATCGGCGTGGTGATGTCGTTCTCAGGACAGTTCGCCGATCCGGGCGCGCAGATCGACAACGGCATCAAGCTCTACATGAAGCAGAACGGCGACACCGTCGCGGGCCGCAAGATCGAGCTGATCCGCAAGGACAGCGGCGGCGTCGCACCCGACGTCGCCAAGCGCCTGTCGCAGGAAGTGATCGTGCGCGACGGCGCCGAGATCCTCGCCGGCTACGACCTCACCCCCAACGCGCTCGCCGCCGCCGACGTCTCGGCGCAGGCCAAGAAGTTCATGGTCAACATGAACGCCGCCACCTCGGTCATCACCACCAAGTCGCCCTACATGGTGCGCACCTCGTTCACCGTGTTCCAGCTCAACGAGGCGCTCGGCGCCTGGGCGTACAGGAACGGCGTGCGCAAGGTCTACACGCTGGTGTCCGACTTCGGTCCCGGCCATGACGGCGAGGCCGCGTTCCACAAAGGATTCAAGGACGCGGGCGGCGAGATCATCGGCCAGGCGCGCTACCCGGTGGCGAATCTCGACTTCACCGCGTTCCTGCAGCGCGCCAAGGACGCCAACCCGGACGGCATCTACATCTGGGTGCCGGGCGGTCCGCAGCCGGCGGCGATCGGCAAGGCGATCGCCGAGCGCGGCATCGACAAGAGCAAGGTCAAGATCATGGGCCAGGGCGAGCTCACCTACGAGGACGCGCTCAAGAGCATGGGCGACGCCGGGCTCGGCCTGATCACCGCGTTCCACTACGACTATTATCACCAGTCCGCCAAGAACAAGGCGTTCGTTCAGGCCTACAATGCCGAGTTCAAGCGCAACCCCGACATGTTCTCGGCCGGCGGCTACGACGGCATGCACGTGATCTACGAGGCGCTGAAGAAGACCGGCGGCAAGACCGACGGCGACGCGCTCGTTGCCGCCGCCAAGGGCATGGCCTGGGAAAGCCCGCGCGGGATGATGTCGATCGATCCGGAGACGCGCGACGTCATCCAGACCGTGTACATCCGCCGGGTCGAGAAGGTCGGCGGCGCGCTGGTCAACGTCGAGTTCGACAAGATCGACAACGTCAAGGACCCGTGGAAGGCGCGCATGCCGAAGTAGGCGCGCTACCGCGGCGGCAGGACCCCAGATGATCACGTCGGCGTTCGGCGTCCTGTTCGACGGGTTCGCCTACGGGATGCTGCTGTTCCTGCTCTCGGTCGGGCTGTCGGTGACGCTCGGGATGATGAACTTCGTCAACCTGGCGCACTGCACCTTCGGCATGATCGGTGGCTACGTCACCGTGACCCTGATGAACAATCTGGGTTGGCCGTTCCTGGCCACGCTGCCCCTCGCCTTCGCGGCGGCGGCGATTGCCAGCGTCGCGTTCGAGCGCACGATGTTCCGCCGCCTCTACCGGGCGAGCGATCTCGATCAATGCCTGCTGACGATCGGGCTGGTGTTCGTCTCGGTCGCGGCGGCGGCCTGGTTCTATGGGACCATCCAGCAGCCGGTTAACCTCCCCTCCTATCTGCGCGGCTCGTTCACACTGGTGGGCGTCACGCTCGGCGTGTACCGGCTGTTCCTGATCGGCATGTCGCTGGTCGTCTTGCTCGCCCTCGTGCTCGCGCTCGAATACACGCGCTTCGGCATGCAGGTGCGTGCCGCGGTGGACAACCAGCGCATGGCGCGCGGGCTCGGCATCAATGTTGACGGGGCTTTCGCGATCACCTTCGCGCTCGGCAGCGGGCTCGCCGGTCTGGGCGGCGCGCTCGCGATCGACATCGTCGGCCTCGACCCGTCGTTCGCGCTGGCCTACCTGGTCTATGTGCTGATCGTGGTGTCGGTGGGCGGGCTCGGCTCCATCGGCGGCTCATTCGCCGCCGCGACGCTGCTCGGCATCAGCGACACCGCCGGCAAGTATTACTTCCCGCAGATCGGCTCCTTCCTGATCTATCTGGTGATGGTCGGCCTGCTGCTGTGGCGGCCCACCGGCCTGTTCGGCAGGCGCTAGCGCATGTTCTGGCGAGGATACTGGTTCGGCGCCGAGACCATGCGCCACTCAAGGGCGGCGATGAGAGGCACGGGCGAGACGGTCGGCGGCCCGCACGACTACCTGCAGGCGCAGATCCGCTGGCGCAACATCGAGATCGCGTTCTGGCTGGCGACGCTCGCGCCGTTCATCCTCACGCCGAACTATCTCGTGCTGGCGAGCCAGATCGCAATCACGGCGCTGTTCGCGCTCTCGCTCGACCTGATCCTCGGCTATGCCGGCATCGTGTCGCTGGGGCACGCCGCGTTCTTCGGCTTCGGCGCCTATACGGCCGGCCTCATCGCCAAGTACGGCTGGGGCGAGCCGCTGTCCGGCCTTCTTGCCGCAGGCCTCGCGGCCGGCCTGCTCGGGTACCTGATGAGCTTCATCATCGCGCGCGTCCGGCACCTCGCGCTGATCATGATCACGCTCGGCTTCGGCTTGCTGCTGCTGGAGGCCGCCAACAGCGCGAGCTGGCTGACCGGCGGCGCCGACGGCCTGCAAGGCGTGCGCATGTGGCCGCTGTTCGGCCTGTTCACTTTCGATTTGTGGGGCACCACGTCCTACTGGTATTCGCTCGTCGTCCTGTTCCTGCTGTTCATCGTCAGCCGGCGGCTGATCCACTCGCCGTTCGGCCTCTCCTTGCGCGGCATTCGCGACAACATCATCCGCATGCGCGCAATCGGCGCGGAGAGTCTGGCGCATCTGCAGCAGGTCTACACCATCTCCGCCGCCATGGCCGGCGTTGCCGGCGGCCTGCTCACGCAAACCACCGAGACCGTCTCGCTCGGCGTGCTCGACTTCCAGCGCTCTGCCGACGTCCTGGTGATGCTGATCCTCGGCGGCGCCGGCAGGCTCTACGGCGGGCTCATCGGCGCGATCATCTTCATGGTCGCACGCGACCAGTTCTCCGGCATCAACCCGCAATACTGGTACTTTCCGATCGGAATCCTGCTGGTGACGGTCGTGCTGTTCCTGCCGAACGGTATCCTCGGCGGGCTCGCGCAGATTGCGGCGTCCGAGCGCTGGCAGCGATGGATCAGGCCGCGCGTGCCGCGACGGAGCCTGTTGCCGTGAGCACGCCTGCCCTCTCCACCCACGGCCTCTCCAAGAGCTTCGGCTCGCTCGTCGTCGCCAGCGACATTGCGCTCCAACTGCCGCGCGGCGCGCGCCATGCGCTGATCGGACCGAACGGCGCCGGCAAGACGACGCTGATCAACCTGATGACCGGAATGCTGCGCCCCGATGCCGGCCGGATCCTGCTCGGCGACGATGAAATCACAACGCTCGGCCCGGAAGCGCGCGTGCGCCGCGGCCTCGTCCGTACCTTCCAGATCAACACCCTCTTTCCCAGCCTCACCGCGCTGGAGGCGGTCGCGCTGGCGGTGTGCGAACGTCGGGGCGTCGCCCGCACCTGGCTGAAGCCGATCTCCGCCTACCGCGATGCGATCGACGAGGCCCATGACGTTCTCGTCTCGCTGATGCTCGCCCGGCACTGCTACCGCCCCACGCGCGAGCTCGCCTACGGCCAGCAGCGCCTGCTCGAGATCGCGCTCGCGCTGGCGACCAGGCCCAAGGTCCTGCTGCTCGACGAACCGGCGGCCGGCGTGCCGCGCGACGAGAGCGCCGAACTGTTCGCCGCCGTCACCAACCTGTCGCAGGACATTACCGTGCTGTTCATCGAGCACGACATGGATTTCGTGTTCCGGTTCGCCAGCCGGATCATCGTCATGGTCGGCGGCCGCGTTCTGGTCGAAGGCAATCCCGACGAGATCGCCGCCGACCCCCGCGTGCGCGAAATCTATCTCGGCAGACGTCGCCATGGCTGAGGCTTTGCTTGCGCTCGAGGACCTGCGGGCGGGCTACGGCGACGCCGTGGTGCTCGACGGCATCTCGCTCGATCTGCCCGAGCACGGAAGCCTGGCCGTGCTCGGCCGCAACGGCGTGGGCAAAAGCACGTTGCTGCTCACCGTCATGGGTTACACCACCGTCCACCGCGGCGTGATCCGTTGGCGCGGCACGGACATCACGCGGCTGGCGTCCCATCGGCGCGCCCGGCGCGGGCTCAGTTGGGTGGCACAGGAGCGTGAAATCTTCGCCACATTGACCGTGGAGGAGAACCTCACCGTCGCGGCGCGGCCGGGCCGATGGGATCTGAAGGCCGTCTACGACCTGTTTCCGCGGTTGAGCGAGCGGCGCAACCACCTTGGCAGCCAGCTCTCGGGCGGCGAGCAGCAAATGCTCGCCATTGCGCGGGCGCTCGCCACCAACCCGTTGCTGCTGCTGCTGGACGAGCCGCTCGAGGGCCTGGCGCCGATCATCGTCGAGGAATTGACGAGCGCCATTCAGCGCATGGTGGTCGACGAAGGCACCGCGTTGATCCTGGTCGAGCAGCATGCCGACGTGGCGCTGGCGCTGACCGACCATGCGCTGGTGCTGGAGCGCGGCCGCATCGTGCATCGCGGGCCGTCATCCGAGCTCAAGCGGGATGCGGCTCTTCTGGAACGGCTTATCGGCCTGCCCATCCGGGCTGATGCATGACGACGATGGCATGATTGCTTCACCTTCGGCGAGCGAGGCTGGATCGCGCGCCTTTCCCTCGCCGATGTAGCGGTTCGCCCGCCCCGTACCGTTCCGTGCTACATTGCGAGTCCTTTGTTGTTGTCGGCGACCTCCTCGGCTGGGAATTCGCTCGTGTCATCGCGGCTAGATCGTTCGATCCTGACTGTCGCGGCAATTCTCCTGTCCGCGACGTTGCTTGCCACCGCACCTCATGCCCAGGCGCCGGAACGCGTTTCGCTGGCCGGTCAGCTCTTGATCGCTTCGCCAACGATCGGCGATCCGCGATTCGATCGCACCGTCATTCTGATGGTGGAGCACAGTCGGAACGGCGCGTTCGGTATCGTCATCAACTTGCCGCTCGGGGAGCGTCCGCTGGCAAGTCTCCTGGAGATGTTCGGCGAAAAGGACCCGAAGGTAGCGGGTCAGGTGCGCATCTTCGCCGGCGGTCCGGTTCAGCCCGGAATGGGCTTCGTGGTGCACAGCGCCGACTATCGTCGACCCGGAACCATCGACATCGACGGACGCGTGGCCATGACCTCGAGCCGCGAGGTTCTCCTCGACATCGGCAACAACAGAGGCCCGAAAAAGAGCCTGGTTGCGTTCGGCTATTCGGGCTGGGGACCCGGCCAGCTCGAAACTGAGCTTGAACGCGGCGCCTGGCACACCGCACCCGCCGAACCAAAGCTGATTTTCGACGAAGAGCGCGACAAGGTCTGGGACTCCGCCTTCTCGCTGCGCACGCAGGACCTGTGAGCCGGACGCCGGGCCGCCAGGGCCGGCGATGAGCGCGGCCTACCGGCTCGCGGCGCGGCGCTTCGGCGTCACCTGGATGATGCGGTTGGTGGCGCCCTGGTGGATCAGCAAGTTGCCTTCCCGCGTCGCCCGCCCGTGCCTGACGATACCGGAAAAGATACCTCCCGAAGGAATCGCCCAGCTCTGGAACGTCTCGGTCTTGGGGTCGAAGCGGACCAGCGCATCGGGCCGCATCCCGGACTCGTTGTACCAGACCACCCCGTCCACCACGATGATGGCATAGGGATGGGACTGCGGCCCGCTGGGCGACGGCCACTCCTTGATCTCCCCGGTTTTCGGATTGAGCCGGCCGAGCTGGCCGCGACCCGAATTCACGTACCAGATCATGCCGTCTTCGGCGATGTCGAGCCGGCGGACCGTCGTGCCCTCCAACGGCAGCTTGACTTCCGTGAGGCCCATCGTCGCCGGATCGATTTTGACCAGGCAGGGACGGCCGTTGCACGAGACCCACGGAACGCCGTCGGCATCGATCTTGATGCCGTAGGGTTTCGAATCCGGCGCCGACAACGTGGCGAGTTTGATGTCACCGGTCTCCGGGTTCAGGCGGCCGACCATATTGGAGAGCTGAAGGGTGAACCACACGATCCCCTGCTTGTCGAAGACCATCGTGTGGGGGTCCTTCGCGGCCGGGTCGGGCATCTGGTAGGCCGTGACCTTGCCGGTCGCAGGATCGATTTTGCCGATCGACCCGTTCTTGTTGCCCGTGTACCAGGGGATGCCCTTGGCATCGATCTCAACAGTGTGCGGCATGGCGTTGGGCGGCAGCTTGTATTCCTTCATCTCGCCGGTCGCCGGATCAAGCCGCCCGATCAGGTTGGCGAATTGGCCGGCCCACCAAATGGAGCCGTCGGGCGCCTGCATCGGATCGCGCGTGCGCTGACCGAGCGTCGGCGTCTGCCATTGCGTGAACGTGACCTCGGCGCCGCCGGGTACCAGCTTGGCGGCTCGCCTGGTGTTGGGCGGGAAATGCGTTGCAAGGTAATCCGTGATCGCGGCGCGCTGCTCCGGAGCGGGCGACAGGTCGATCATCGTGCCGATCAGCTCGTTCCAGCCCTCGCGCGTATAGCCGGAGCTGCTGGTGATGAGATTGATTTGATGGCACCCAGCGCAGGCGCCCTCGACCAGTTCCTTGCCGGGGCCGTGCGGCAATCCGGGAGCCTGCGCCTGGGCAGCGAGCGGGACGATCATGCAAACGGCGGCAGCCAGCAAAGACGCAGTTGGTGATCTCGGCATTTCCCACCTTCGACAGCTTGCTTGTGAAACCGAAGCCTAGCAGATGCTCCTTGCCGGCGATACGGGGCCGCAAAACACGCATCATGTGGCGAGACGTGGGGCACTCTTTCGCCCTGGTGTCGATTAACGGCCAGGCTACATCGCGCGACCAGCCCGGTTAATCGGGAGGTCGTGAGGACGATTTCGCCACTTCCGGTTACGACTGCGTCATCGCAAGTGGTTTCGACTGCGTCAAGTTACGTGTTTGCATTGCCCGCTGGCATTTCAGGCGCCGGGCCGGATTTCTCATGAATGGTGCCACGATGTCGAAGAGATATCCCGGGCTCAGCGCGGCTCGCCGACGAATCCCTGTTGCAGCTTTGCCAGCCGGTCCAGCGCGACCGGTGGCAACGGACCTTGCTGTACGGCTGCCAGCGCCTGCTCGAACTGCTGCGGCGAGGCCATGCCGACCAGGATCGTGCCCATGGCCGGGTGGGAGATGGCGAAGCGAATGGCAGCTTCGGCCAGACTTGCGGCAAATCCTGCCGCGACCAACGGCATGAGCCGCCGGGCACGCGCCAGATCGGCGTCGTAGCTCGCGGCCGAGCCGATCGGCTGCGGCGGCGGGCTGGCGATCGGGTGCCGCTCGGCCGAGCCCGACAGCGCGCCGCCGGCCAGCACACGAATGCCCACGACACCGACGCCAGCCGCCTGAGTGCGGCCGAACAGCCGCCCATAGTCTTGCGCCGGATAGTTCTCTGGCAGCGCGGTGGCAGCGGACGGATTGAGCATATTGTAGCAGACCTGCGCACTGTCGAAGACGCGCGCATCGATGACCTCGCGCAGCGCGGTGGTATCGCCGACCGCCGTGATTCCGAGAAAGCGCGTCTTGCCCCGCCGGCGCAGCCGGTCGAAGGCCGGCACGACTTCTTCGAGCACCTGTCGAACGGTAAGCGAGTCACCGCCGCCGGTCGACGTGATGGCGTTGTGCAGGTGAAAAATGTCGACCTGCTCGCGGCCCAGCCGCTGCAGGCTTCCCTCCAGCGATGTCGTGACGGCTTCCCCAATGCGGGCGAACTCGGAGGACTTGAGCCGCACCTTGGTGCCCACGACCACGTCGGCCGGGTGCAGTTTCTTGAGCACGCGACCGAGATTTTTCTCCGACTCGCCGTCGCCGTACTGCACCGCCGTGTCGAAGTAGTTGACACCCGCGTCCAGTGCGCGGGCGACGGCGCGCTCCTGATCGGCAGGATCGCCGCGCACCATCAGCCCGCCTACCGCGCCGCAGCCAAAACCCAGGATGGAGAGCCGCATGCCGCTGCGGCCGAATATCCGCTTCTCCATCATTTTCCCCTGGGATCACCGCTGCGGGCGGCTCTTCGCCCATTCGGTGTATTTCTTGGCCTTGGCGTGAGTGTCGAGGAAATACCTGGCGTACTCGTCGCCCACCATGACCTTGATGGCCAGCCCCTGGCTCTCGAGCTTGCCGACGTGCTCGGGATCGTCCATCGCCTGCTTCAGGACCTCACGCAGCTTGTTCAAGATGGGTTCGGGCATGCCCTTCGGACCCGCGATGCCGCGGGTGGAGTTCGACATGACGGTCGGATAACCGAGTTCCTTCATGGTCGGCACCTCGGGGAGGAATTTCGACCGCACGTCGTCCATCACGGCGAGCGCGCGCACCTCGCCCGACTTCACGCGCGTCATGATGCTGCCGACGTTGTCGAAGGCGGCATCGATGTTTCCCGCCATGATCTCCTTGAGCTGCGCCGCGCCACCTTCGAGGTGCACGAGGCGGAATACGGCACCGGGTGCCGCCTCCTCGGTCATCAGAATGGCGAGATGATCGTCCGAGAGGATGCCGGTGGTGGCGGTGCGGATGGTGTTGGGTGCCTTCTTGGCACCATCGATCAGGTCGTGCACGGTCTTGTAGGGGCTGTCGGCCCTCACCCAAATCACGCCCGGATCGAGCACCTGGTTGATGATCGGGGTGAAATCCTTCTCGGTGAAGATGGCCTTGCGGTCGGGGTCGAGGATGACCGTGTTCGTGGCCGGCAGGTTGATGTAGCCGATGTAGTAACCATCGGGCCGCTGGCGCACCATCTCGGTCCAGCCGACCTGACCGCCGGCGCCGCCCTTGTTCACCACTACGATCGGCTGACCGAGCGCCTTCTCGGCAATCGCAGCGACGATGCGCGCGCCGACATCGGTCGACCCGCCTGCCGGGTAGGCCACCATGAGCTGGACCGGCTTGTTGGGAAAATCCTGCGCGCCGGCACTGCCGGTGGCTGCGGCGAGCCCCAATGCTGCACCGCTGATGGTGACGAGGATGCGAGAGATCATCGACGTTCCTCCTTCTGTTTGATTGTTGCTCAAGCACTCGATTGACGCACCTCGGGCGGCGGCAGGCGCAGCAGCGAGCCGACGAGCACGAGGACGGCGACCACCAGCAGCCCCAGGCACAACGGCCGCGTGGCAAAGATCGAGAAATCGCCACCCGACATTTCGAGCGAGGTGCGCAACGACTTCTCGATGAACGGTCCGAGGATCAATCCGAGCACCAGGGGCGCGACCGGCAGATCGATCTTGCGCAGACAATAGCCGATCAGGCCGCACGCGATCATGACGCCGACATCGAACACGCTCTGCTGCAGACTGTAGGCTCCGATGATGCAGAACAACAGGGTCCCGACGCTGACGTACTGGTAGGGGAGATGCAGCAGGCGCGCCCACACACCCACGAACGGCAGGTTCAGGACCAGGAGCATCATGTTGCCGATCATGAAGCTCGCGATCACCGCCCAGACGAGGTCGGGGCGCTCCTTGAACAGGAAGGGGCCGGGCGTGAGGCCATTGATGATGAAGGCTCCCATCAACACGGCGATGGTCGGTGAGCTCGGTATGCCGAGCGTCAGCAATGGGATCATCGCCGCATTGGCGTAGGCGTTGTTGGCCGTCTCGGGCGCGGCCACGCCCTCGATGGCCCCCTGGCCGAATCTCTCCGGCGTCTTGGAAACGCGCTTCTCGACGACATAGGCCACGAAGGTCGGGATGATGGCGCCGACGCCCGGGATCAGGCCTAGGAAAAATCCGATGCCGGTGCCGCGTCCGATAGCCCCGAGCGAGCGGCGCCATTCCTCGCGCGAGGGTATCAGCGACGTGAGCTTCGTCTTGATCACCTGGCGGTACGGCTTCTCGACTGTGAGCAGGATCTCGGCGATGCCGAACAGACCCATTACGACGGGAATGAAGCCGACGCCATCATAGAGGCTCGGGATGCCGAGGGTGAAGCGCGGCGCTCCGCGCACGGGATCGATACCGACCATTGCGATCAGCAGCCCGAGCACGGCCATGACGAGGCCGGCCAGCAGGGAACGTCCGCCCAGACCGGTGATGAGGGCGAGGCCGACCAGCATCAGCGCGAAGAACTCGGGCGGACCGAAGCTCAGCGCCAGCCGTGCGAGGGGCGGGGCAACCGCGATCAGCGCGATGGTGGCGGCGATGCCGCCGACGAAGGAGCCGATGGCGGCAATTCCCAGCGCGGTGCCGCCGCGGCCCTGCTTCGCCATCTGATTGCCGTCGAAACAGGTGATGACCGAGGCCGCTTCTCCCGGCACGTTGATCAGCACCGAGGTGATCGTGCCGCCGTACATGGCGCCGTAATAGATGGCGCTGAGCATGATGAGCGCGCCGACGGGATCGAGCTTGAAGGTGAGCGGAATCAGGATGGCCGTGCCGGCTGCCGGCCCTAGCCCAGGCAGAACGCCGACCAACGTGCCGAGCACGCAACCGATCAGCGCGAAGCCGAGGTTCTGCAGGCTCATCGCCGCCGCCAAGCCGGTCGCGAGATGCCCGAACGTATCCACCGTGCACCAGCCTCTAGAGTCCCAGCGCGCCGATCGGCAGCGGCACCTTGAGCCAGTAATAGAAGACGTGGAAGACGCCGAAGCTTCCTGCTGCCGCGGTGAGCAGAATGGCGGACGGCGAGCGCGCACCGAGCGCCAGCAAGAGGCCCGGAATGAACAGCAGCATGGTCAGCCGGAAGCCGAGCGGCTCGAGCAATGCGGCCGCGACCGTCAGCGCGACGAGCACGGCGCCGCCCTGCAGGAGCGCCTGCCGGTTCGGCAGAATGCTCGTGGCGTCCTGGCTGCGCGCGTCCTCAATCAGCATGGCGACGGTCAGCACCGCACCGATCAGGCTCAGCCAGAAGGGGAAGAAGCCGGGCCCCGGACCCAACGCATCCGTGAGGGAATAGTCGAGCGACGTGACGAGGGCGGCCAGAAAGAGCCCCAGCAGTGAGACGCATGCAACCAGGCGCCCGCGCCGCACAGTCCCTCCCCTCGGATCTGTCTTATTGACCGGACGCTAACACGATCCGCGCGGCCGGGACAATCGAGCCGCGGGAGCGGGCATTCACCATTGGGCTCGGCCGCGGCGGACGCGGCAGCGGTGCCGAGCATCGATCGTGTCGGACCCTCACATGATGAGACTCTGCATCGTCCCACCGGCGGACGTGAGTCGAAGACGGATGACAAGCAACAGGCGAGGCCGCCTCGTGAGGCGGCCTCGGATCGCAATTCCTCTTTGGCCTGCCTGGTGCGATATGACTTTTCCTCGGATCGTCATCCCACGCGAGGGGTCATGCTCTGGTCGCGGCAGGAGCTGCCGGTGGCAACTAATTCGTCGGGGTTGCGGTTGGGCGTTCGACAATGAATTGTCGCGTCACCTTGAACGCCTTTTCGCGCTGCGGCGTGAGCGCCTTGCGTTCTGCGGAATTGTACCACGCCTGCGCTTTCTCCACGCTCTCCCACTCCGAGACGCCAAAGCGCTTGGGCGGCTCGCCCACCAACGCAATGACCTTTCCGCTGGCGACGATACCGGGAACGCCGCCGGCAGCCTTGACCGCCGCCTGGGCCTGTGGGGTGTAGGCCGCAAGCGCCGCGGCGTCGAGCACTTCGCTCTCGGTGACGAGGTAGGCTTTCGGCTTCACTTGTGCGTGAAGCCCCTGTACGGCCGCTGCACCGAGCGCGGCGCCGGCAACGACGCCGAGCGCGATCTTGTACTTTGCATTCATGACGTCTCCTCCTCCTGATCCGAATCCGACGATGAGACCGCGTGTCGGAAGCAGCGCGGTTATCGGACTGGCCAATACTCGTGACAGAGACCGGCAAAAGGGCGCCGGTGCTGAGTGGATGCCCGCCGACGGCATCAGCGCTGCCCGTTCGCCCGCGGAAACTTCGGCACGTCCCCGCTCAACGGCAGCTCTCATACAATCTATGTGACTTCACGCTCTGGCGACAAGGATCGTGTCGGTCCGAATGCGGGTTTACCTTCGGGATCATCAGAACCGGTAGAAGGCCGCGGGCGTGTCGACCATGATCCGGCGGCGCATGGCCTCGTCGGTAACCCAGTCCCCGAACGCATCGACCAGATCCCCGTCGTTGGGATTGACCACGTATTTGTTGGGGTGCGGCCAGTCGGTTCCCCACATGATGCGGTCCGGCGCAGCCTCGATCAAGGCATGCGCCATCGGCTTGACGTCGTCATACGGCGGCAGATCGGTCGCGCTGACGCGGTTGGCGCCGGAAATCTTCATCCAGGTATTTCCCTGGCGCATCAGCTCGAGCAATGCCTGGAACCCGGGAGCCTTAACACCGGCGGTGGCCGGCTGATAGGCGAAATGACCGATCGACATTGGCACCGTCATCGCCATGAACGCCGGCATCAGCTCGATGATCTCCTTACCGGGAAACAGGAATTCGATGTGCCAACGGAACGGAGCGATGCGCGCAACGAGTTCGGGGATCTGGTCGATCGCGATCGGCATGCCGCCCTTGTTGTCGGTATTGAGCCGCACGCCGCGCACGCCCGACGCGTCGAGAGCGGCCAGTTCCTTGTCGGTGATGTCCAGGGAAATGGCCACCACGCACCGCGCCCGGTTCGGCGTCTCGGCGTTGAGCGCCGCCATGCCGTCGAGGATGGCCGAATTGTCGGTGCCGTAGACCGAGGGCTGGGTGAACACCACGCGGTCGACGCCCAGCATCGCGTGCAGGTGCTTGAGGTCGGCGAGGGTCGAGTCGGGCGGATTGTATCCACGGCCGGGGGAGAGCCGGTAGCCCGGCGCGAATACATGGACGTGCGTGTCGATCGACCCCTTGGGCAAAGCGACGCTCGGCTTGCGGGGATTTCGATCGGGCGGCAGGCAATCCCTGATCTCGCTGGCCATCATATCGTCTTTCCTGTGGATCGATGCGGGTCCCATGTCTGGACCGCGTCCAACGCTCTCGTGCAGGCCTCGGGATGACCGTCGAAAACGTTCTGAATGTTGTCGAGCAGGCGATTGCAGATCGCGTTATCCCGGCTGTCCGACTCGTCGAAGCCGTCTCTTTCGTCATCCCTGAGCACGGTTCCCCCGACAACGATGTCGTTCTGGCGGGCGAAGAGGTAGGAGATCGCGCCATTTTCGCAGCCGCCGCTGAAGAAGTACTTCAACCGGGCGGGGTTCCTGAGGATGACGAGATGGCCGCGCCGTGCCTCGAGGGCCTGGTCGTCGAACAGCTTTTTTGCTCCGTATCCGGTGCAGTTAATGATGACATTTTCTTTCAGGTCCTCGACCTGCTGCCGATCCTCGAACTCCTGCATCTTGAACCGGACGGCACCCTTCCTGAGATCGGAGACAAGTTTCGGCAGCAGGATGCGGGGATTGATCAGCCACGTACTGTATTCGCGCCCAACCTCGTTCGGATGCTTGAACGGGAGCTTGCCGCGTTTGAAAGCTGGCACAACGTCATGCGGCGTGCACTCGTCGAACGAGTAATTCACGTCATCGAGCGAATAGCATTTCCGTTGTGCGACGCCATACTGGCGCCGCCGGCCCGAGCTCTCGATCTCCCTGATCCGGTTGGCCGATCGCCTCAGGTAGTCTTCGAGAATCGGCAGCTCAGGCTCCTCATATTCGCTGCAAATCTGCGATGGCGCGAATTGGCCCGCGGCGATGAATGAGGTGGTCTTCGTGACGTCCAGGGTCTTGGCATAGATCGTGATCGGCAGCGCCGGCCATTTGCGCCGCAACTCCGTGGCCACCGTCAGGCCGATCACGCCGGAGCCGAGGACCGCCACGGACGGACGCGTTCTTGTTCCGCGCATTTGCTTGACGACCGTTTCCACGTGATCGCGGACCACGCTTGCGCACCCCCAGCTCAGGGTAATGCCGGCAGCGCTATGCCCATAGTTGTGGATCAGGAACTTGGTTCCCTTTGCGGTATTGATCTCGTTGCGCGACAAGCAGACTCCCCCGGTTCGATGTGGTCTTACACCGGCGACGAACCGGGCGCTTTTCCGCAGCTGCGCGAAGTCGGGCGTGGGCAGTATCTCTCCACCGCGCAATGGTGCGATGCTGTCCTCGGCGGGTTGGGCGGCGCTGCGTGTCAGAATCGCGGGCATCCACAAGAGGCCGGCCGCTGCCGCTCCGCCGCGAATGATCTGCCGTCGCGTTGCTGACATCATTCCTGAGCCGAAGCCTCTTCTTCGGCGGTGCAAAGCGTCAGGTTTTCTGCTCCTGGAACACCACCTCGCGCTTGGAGCGGATCGTCGGCAGGGCGACGATGAGGAGGAGGAGGAGCGAGGCGATCAGCAGGCCGAGGCTGATCGGCCGGTGGAGGAAGATCATCGGATCGCCGCCGGAAATCCGCATCGCGCGCCTCAAGTTCTCCTCCATCAGCGGGCCGAGGACGAAGCCGAGGATCAGCGGCGCCGGCTCGCATTCGAGCTTGTAGAACACGTAGCCGGCAACGCCGAAGAAGGCCGCCAGCAGCACGGCGGCCGTGCTGTTGTTCACCGTATACACGCCGATGCCGCAGAACAGCAGGATGGCGACATAGAGGAAGCGGTACGGCACCTTCAAGAGCTGCACCCACATGCCGATCAGGGGCAGGTTGATGACGACCAGCATGAGATTGCCGATCCACATCGAGGCGATCATGCCCCAGAACAGGTTTGGCCGCTCGGACATGATCTGCGGCCCCGGCTGGATGCCGTGGATCATCAGCGCGCCGATCATCAGCGCCATGACGGCGTTGCCCGGAATACCCAGCGTGAGCATGGGAATGAAGGACGTCTGCGCGCCAGCATTGTTGGCGGATTCAGGACCGGCCACGCCCTCCACCGCGCCGCGGCCGAAGCGGGAGGGATCCTTGGCCGATTTCTTCTCCAATGCGTAAGCCGCAAACGAGCTCAAGGTCGCTCCGCCGCCCGGCAGAACGCCGAGGACCGAACCGAGCGCGGTGCCGCGCAGCACCGCCGGCCAGGCGAGATGGAAATCCTCCCGCGTCGGCCACAGCCGGGTGATCTTCTGCGTCACCACGGACCGGCTCTGGTCCGATTGCGCCAGGTTGGTGATGATCTCGCCGACGCCGAACACGCCGATGGCGAGCGTGGCAACGTCGATCCCGTCGGTCAGCTCGCGGATGCCGAAGGTAAAGCGGGTGCCGCCGGTGTTGCCGTCGGTGCCGATCAGGCCGATCAGCAGGCCGAGAATGATCATCGCCACTGCCTTGGTGACGGACCCATGGGCGAGCAC
>Ga0081538_10003311_pt1 | contig 15275 bp, 13 predicted proteins | sample TabmetS5T2R1_FD_71022 | JGI IMG/M metagenome (GOLD analysis project Ga0081538, IMG submission 71022) | Tabebuia heterophylla rhizosphere microbial communities from the University of Puerto Rico - S5T2R1 | ecosystem: Host-associated > Plants > Roots > Rhizosphere ... | reverse complement strand
CGGGCTCGAGTACCTCGACCCCGACCCCGTCGGCCACGTGGCCTTCCCCGACGGGCAGCAGCTCACGATGTGGCTCGACCTCGATCGCACCTGCGACGAGATGGCCCGCTTCTCGCGGGCGGATGCGGATGCCTACCGCCGGATGATCGCCGACTACGACGAGGTCAGGGGCGTGTTCGGGGCCGCGCGCTTCACGCCGATCGGCTTCGGCCCCTCGCTCGAGGAGCGGCTCCTCGACCACCCGAACGGGAGGATCTGGCTGCGGCGCAACATGCTCAGCGCCTGGGAGATCATCCGGCGGGAGTTCGAGAGCCGCCACGTGCGCGCGTTCATGACCTGGATGGCCTTCCAGACCCTGGTGCCGGTCGACGCACCGGGCTCCGGGCCGCTCGCCTACTCGCTCATCTTCGGGCGCCAGCGTCGCGGGTGGACGATCCCGCGCGGCGGCTCCGGCGCTCTCACGGACGCCCTGGCGCGTCTGATCGAGGACCACGGGGGCACGGTCCTGTGCGACCGGCGCGTGACTCGACTCGTGCTCGAAGACGGGCGCTGCGTCGGGGTGGAGACCGCGGACAGCGAGCGCTACATCGCGCGGTCGGCGGTCGTCTCGACGATCCACGTGAAGCACCTGGTCGAAATGGCGCCCGCCGAGGCGTGGGGCGAGGACTTCCTCTACGGCGTCGACACATACGACATCGGGATCCCGGGGATGGCGGCGTACTTCGCGACCACCGAGGCGCCCGTCTTCGACGCGCCGGAGGGTCCGCGCAGCGCGGTGTCCGCCGGGACCGCCGCCTGGCCGGAGGACGTAATCCGCTGCGGTCGGGACATCAGGGACGGGCGCCCGGTCGACGGGGTCCCCTGGCTCCTGGTCGCGACACCGACGCTGGTGGATCCGTCCCGCGCTCCCGAGGGGCACCACACGGTAAAGCTGCTGAGTCCCCAGGCTTGGGAGGCGCCCGGCGGATGGGACGCCTACAAGAAGGAGATCGCCGCCAGGCAGCTCGCCCACGTGCGCCGGTTCCTCTCGAATCTCGGCGACGAGGCGATCGTGGCCTCGTTCGTGAAGAGCCCGGCCGACATCGAGCGCTCTAACGAGCACATGATCCACGGCGCCTTCCACGGGGGCGATCGCAGCCTGCCGTTCAGCGGCGCGAACCGCCCGGTACCCGGCTTCGCGGACCACCGCATGCCGATACCCGGCCTCTACCAGACGGGGGGCACAACCCACCCAGGCGGATCGATCACCGGCGTTCCGGGGCGCAACGCCGCAACCGTCCTGCTCAGCGACCTCGGTCACGACCCCGAGGAGGTGATGGCCGGTGCCGGACGGGCGCGTGCAGGCAGCCATTGACCACTGGGGGCCGCGCTTCGTGCAGGCTGGCGTCGACTACAACGACTTCCTGGCCACGACGGCGCGCATCGAGACCTGGGACCAGTGGCTCGACGAGTGGTGCAAGACCGCGACGGTGCACGCCGCCCTGGCGCGTGAGGCCGAGGCGGAGGGACGCGGGCGGAGCGCGGGCGAGGCGTGGGTGCGCGCGGCCGTCTGCTTCCACTTCGCCAAATTCGTCTGGGTGCTCGACGCCGAACGCAGCCGCGCCGCGGCGGACGAGGCTGTGGCCGCCCTTCGCCGCGCGCACGAGCTTTTGGACCCCACCGCCGAGCGCATCGAGGTACCGCTGGACGGCTCGCGCCTCGTGGCCAACCTGCGCCGCCCGCGGGACGTCGAGCGCCCTCCGCTCGTGATTCTGATCGCGGGCCTCGACTCCACCAAAGAGGAGTTCTTCAGGCCCGAGGAGGTGTTCCTCAACCGTGGCATGGCGACGGCGTCGCTCGACGGCCCGGGCCAGGGCGAGGGCGGCTACGAGCTCACCATCCGGCCCGACTACGAGGTCGGGGTGGCGGCGCTGCTGGACGCGCTCGCCGGCCGTGACGACCTCGACCTCGAGCACGTCGGCGCCTTCGGTGTCAGCCTCGGCGGCTACTACGCGCCGCGGGCCGGCGCGTTCGAGCCACGCGTGAAGGCCGTGGTCGGCTTGAGCGGCCCGTTCAGCTTCGGCGACTGCTGGGAGGGCGTGCCGCCGCTCACGCGCGAGACCTTCGTGGCGAAATCGGGGGCGCGGGACGAGGACGAGGGCCGCCGGCGGGCGGCGGACCTGGATCTGGCCGGCGTGATCACACGGCTCACCCAGCCGGCGCTGTTCGTGACGGGCAGGCTCGACCGGCTCATCCCCTGGGAGCAGACCGAGCGCCAGGCACGCGAGGCGCCGAACGGGCACTTCGTCATGCATGACGACGGCAACCACGGCTGCGCGAACGTCCCGTACAAGACCAGGCCGCTGATCGCCGATTGGATGCGGGAGCAGCTCGGGTGACCGGCGTCGCCGTCCTCGGTGCCGGGATGTGGGCGCCGCGGCTCGCCGCGGCGGCCGACCGGGCCGGGCTCCGTGTGGTCACGTGCCACTGCCGCGACGAGCGGCGGCGGCAGGAGTTCGCCGAGCGCTTCGGCTGTTCGCCGGCGTCCGGCCTCGAAGAGGCGATCGGGCATCCGGAGGTGGAGGGCGTACTGATCGTGACGCCGAACGACCTGCACCTCGAGCACACGCTCGCCTGTACCGAGCTGGGCCGCCACGTATTCGTGGAGAAGCCGATCGCCGACACGCTCGAGGCGGGCGAGCGGATGCGTGACGCGTGTCAGGACGCCGGCGTCGCGCTGATGGTCGGACACGCTTTCCGGCGGCTCGGTGCGGCCCGGCGCGTGAAGGAGCTCATCGACGACGGCGCGCTCGGACGGGTGGTGCTGGCCGAGGCCAACATGTCCCTGCCTGGGACGTTCAAGCCCCATGCCTGGCGCGCGCAGCGGTCGCGCAACCGGGGCGGGGCGCTGATGCAGCTCGGCATACACCACGTCGACACCCTGGCCTACTGGCTCGGACCCGTGCGCCGCGCCGGCGGGCGCTTCGCGCACCTGCACGCCGACGCCGACATCGACGACGTGGGCGTGGTGGCGCTCGAGTTCGAGTCCGGCGCGCTCGGGATGGTCACCGGCAGCTACGTGTCGCCCAAGACGCTCTCGCTGCGGCTGCTCGGCAGCGATGCCGTACTCGACTACCGAGCGGACTTCTCGGTGTGGCCCGACGCCGAAGCGCTCGACGGGGTCACTGCGCTGACGCTCGACGGCGAGCCGGTTGAGTTCGAGCAACGCGACATGCTCGCCGAGGAGCTGGCCGAGTTCGGCAGCTGCATTCGCGGCGAGGCCGGCGTCGAGACCGGCGCGGCGGAGGGGCTCGCTGCGCTCGACGTGATCCTGCAGGCGCTCGACTCGCAGGCGGAGGTGGTCCGCTGATGGCCGCGAGCTATTGCCAGGTCGAGAGCGTCATCCGCGCCGCGGTGCCCGACTACACGGTCACGTGGGAGCGCACGCGGAGCTGACGCCCGGGCGGTTCGTCGGACGTCCGCTTCCGAGGCGGGAGGACGAGCGCGTCCTCGTGGGGCGCAGCCAGTTCCTGGACGACTTCCACCCGCCCGGCGTGGCCCATCTGGTGTTCGTGCGCAGCCCCTACGCGCACGCGCGGGTGATCTCGGTGAGGCCGCCGGAGAGCGCCGCCGGCCTCGTCGCGGTGATCACGGCACGCGACCTGGAGGGGCGGGCACGGCCGTTGCCGATTCAGACACCCGAGGGGGCGGAGCTCGCGGACGAGCCGCATCCGCTCCTCGCCGCCGGCGAGGCCCGATACGCCGGCCAGCCGGTGGCAGCGGTGGTGGCGGAGTCGCGGGCGCTGGCCGAGGACGCGGCGGAGCTGGTCGAGGTCGACTACGAGGAGCTCGAGCCGATAGCCGATCCCGGCGCGTCGGACCTCGATCTGATGCGCTGGCGGCGAGCCGGCGGCGACGTGGACGGCGCGTTTGCGTCCGCGGCCGTGGTGGCCGGCGGGCGCTACGCCATGCCCCGCCTCGTGGCCGCCCCGATCGAGACCCGCGGCGCGCTCGCTTCGCACGATCCCGCCGGCGAGCTGCTGACGTTGTGGTGCTCGGCGCAGGACACCCACCGCCCGCTGAGACACCTCGCTCATGTGCTGGACCTGCCCGCCGAGCGACTGCGCGTCCTCGTTCCGGACGTCGGCGGCGCCTTCGGGAGCAAGGGCTCCCTGGCGCCAGAGGCCGCGATCGCGGCGATCGCGGCGATCGACGTCGGCCGCCCGGTCAAGTGGGCCGAGGACCGGCTCGAGAACTTCCTCGCCGCATATCAGGGCCGTGGAATGGAGGCGGACGTCGAGCTCGCGCTCGACCCCGACGGCCGGATGCTCGCGGTGCGGGCGCGCATCCGCGCGGACCTGGGCGCCTACCTGCTGCCCGCCACGCCGATGCCGCCGCACACAGCCGCGATGCTGATGGCGGGCTGCTACACGATCCCGGCCGCCGACGTGACCGTGACCGGCGTCCGCACCAACAAGGTCCCCACCGGGCCGTACCGCGGCGCCGGCCGGCCCGAGGCCGCCTATTTCCTCGAGCGGGCGGTGGACGATGCGGCCCGGGCGCTCGCGATCGACCCCGCCGAGCTCCGGCGCCGGAACCTGATCGCGGACTTCCCCCACCGCTCGCCGCTCGGCTGGACCTACGACTCGGGCGACTACCGGCGCTGCCTCGACCTGGCGCTCGAGCTGGTCCGGCCCCGGCCCGGCCCGGTCGACGACGAGCGCCTCGTCGGAAGCGGCGTCGCGATGTACGTGGAGCGCGCCGGCGGGTCGTTCGAGGCGGCGCGGGCGACCCTTCGGCCGGATGGCCGGGTCGTGATCCGAAGCAGCACGTCGCCACACGGACAGGGTCACGGCACAACGTTCGCCCAGATCGCCGCCGAGCGGCTGCACGTCGACCCGGCCGACGTCGCGCTCGAGTTCGGCGACTCCGCCCTGGTCCCCGGAGGGACCGGCACCTTCGCCAGCCGCTCGGTTGCCATGGGCGGCTCGGCGATCGTCCGCGCGGTGGACCAGCTCCGGGAGCAATGCCTCCAGGCGGCGGCTCCGCTGCTCGACGCGCCCGAGGCCGCGATCACCTGGGGCAAGGACGGGCTCACCGCGGGAGACGGCCGCACGGTGGTGCTGCGTGACCTGGCGGCCGGGGGCGCCCTGGAGACCGGCGCCCGCTTCGAGTCCGATCTCGTCTTCGGATCGGGGGCCTACGCGGCGGTCGTGGAGATCGAGCGGGCCACGGGTCGGCTCACCGTCCGGCGGCTGGCCGCGGTCGACGACGCCGGGACGATCGTCAACCCGCTGCTTTCCGAGGGGCAGGTGCTGGGGGGCGCCGTCCAGGGTCTGGGGCAGTGCTTGGCGGAGGAGGCGACCTACGACGAGCAGGCGCAGCCCACCTCGGCCTCGTTCGCCGACTACAGCCTGCTGACCGCGGCGGAGATCCCGCCCATCGCGGCTGAGTTCGTCGAGTCGCCCTCCCCGCTGAATCCGCTGGGCGCCAAGGGAATCGGCGAGGGTGGGGCGATCGGCACGCCCGCCGCCGTGGCGAACGCGGTGGCCGACGCGCTCGGAGGGTGCCACGTGGATCCGCCGTTCACCGAGGACAAGCTCTGGAAGGCGATGCACCAGTGAAGCCGGCGCAGTTCGACTACGCTGCGGCGCGCTCGCTCGACGAGGCGATCGGGCTGCTCGGCGAGGACGCGAAGCCGCTCGCCGGCGGCCAGAGTCTGGTGCCCCTCCTGAACTTCCGCCTCGCCCGGCCGGAACTGCTCGTGGACATAAACGGTCTGACCGAGCTGGCGCGCCTGGAGCGCAGCGACGGCGTGCTGCGGATCGGGGCGCTGGCGCGCCAGGCCGCGCTCGAACGGTCAGAGCTCGTGGCGGCCGGGTGGCCGCTTCTGAGCAAGGCGGTGCGGTTCGTCGGCCACCCGCAGATCCGAAGTCGCGGGACGGTCGGCGGCTCGGTCGCGCACGCGGACCCGGCCGCCGAGCTACCGGTCGCGCTTGCCGCGCTGGACGCACGCTTCACGGCCCAGTCGCCGCGCGGGCGGCGCACGCTTCAGGCCGGCGAGCTCTTCCTCGGCCCCCTCACGACGGCGCTCGCGCCCGACGAGCTGCTTGTGGAGATCGAGGTGCCGCCCCCGCCCGAGGGCGCCGGCAGCGCGTTCGTGGAGCACGCGCGCACGCACGGTGACTTCGCGATCGCCGGGGCGGCGGCGGTCGTCGCGCCGGCCGAGTACGCGGCGGTCGCGGTGTTGGGCGCCGGCCCGGTACCCGTGCGCGCTCCCGCCGCCGAGCGCGCGCTCTCGGCGGGGGCCGACCCGCGCGAGGCGGCCGCCCTGGCCGCCTCGGCCGTCGAGGAAGACCACCGCCGCGCGCTGATCGCCGAGCTGGTGCGGCGGGCGATCGAGGAGGCGACGAGGTGAGGATCGCCGTCGATGTGAACGGCGAGCGGTATGACAGTGAGGTCGAGGCGCGCACCCTGTTGTCGGACTTCATCCGCCACGATCTCGGCCTGACCGGCACGAAGGTCGGTTGCGAGCACGGGGTCTGCGGCGCCTGCACGGTCCAGCTCGACGGCGAGCCGATGCGTTCATGTCTGATGCTCGCGGTGCAGGCGAACGGGCGCAGCCTGAGGACCATCGAGGGGCTGGCCGCCGACGGCGAGCATCCTCTTCAGCGGGCGTTCCACGAGCGTCACGCCCTCCAATGCGGCTTCTGCACGGCGGGGTTCCTCATGTCCCTCGAACCGTTCGTTCGCGAGAGCCGCGAGCCGAGCGAAGCCGAGATACGCGAGGCGCTGGCGGGCAACCTCTGCCGCTGCACCGGCTACCGCGGCATGGTCGAGGCCGTCGGCCAGGCGGCCAGGGGACCGGGTGACGGCTGACGCGGATCTCGAGGCGGTGTACCGCCTCTTCACGTGGCGGATCACCTCCAACTACGTCCCGCACTGGGACTTCGAGCGAATGAAGGGAGAGATCCAGAGCTTCGACGACTGGTGCCGCGTGTACAGCGACTGGGGCGCCCGTCACCGGGAGCTGGGCGACCAGGCGCTCGCCTCCGGCGACGCCGGGGCGGCGGGCCTCGACTACATTCGCGCCGGCCTCTTCTTTCACTGGGCGAGCTTTCTGTTCCCGCACCGGCCCGACGAGTTCATCGCCGCGCTGGCGGCAATGCACGATTGCTGGCGTCTGGCGGCGCGCTTCACCTCCCCGCCGATGGAGCTGCTAGTGGTGCCGTTCGAGGGCACGATGCTGCCCGGCTATCTGCGCCGGCCGGACGGCATAGAGCATCCGCCGCTCGTCGTGCTCGTTCCGGGCGGCGACTCGACGAAGGAGGAGCTCTTCAACCTGAGCCAGTACATCGTCGGCCGCGGGATCGCCACGTTCGCGTTCGACGGCCCGGGCCACGGAGCGGTCAGCCTGGATCTGAAGCTGCGGCCCGACTACGAGGTGCCGATCCGGGCCGTGGTCAACCACCTCTACGATCGGCCGGACCTCGACACGAGCCGGCTGGCGCTCGGCGGCATCTCCTACGGCGGCCTGTTCGCCTGTCGCGGCGCGGCCTTCGACGAGCGGGTGCGCGCGGTGTTCGCGATGAGCAGCTGGTACTCGCCTGCGGGTCGCTTCGCCACCCAGGAGCCCGTGTCGCAGAGGGGGCTGCGGCACTACATGGGGGAGAACGCTGCCGCCGTCCAGGACAGCATGACGATGGAGGGCGCTGCGGAGCGGATCCGCGTGCCGCTGCTCCAGGTCTACGGCGGCCTCGACCCCGCGTCGCCGCCGGAGCAGGCATACCGCGTCGAGCGCGAGGTCCAGGGCCCCACGACCACCGTCGTCTTCGAAGACGGCGTGCACGTCTGCAACAACGTCTGGTACAAGGCGCGCCCGCTGGTCGCGCGCTGGCTGGCCGAGAACCTGTGAGTGACGTGGCTCCCCGGCTGTACCGGGGAGCCACCCTCACCCCTCCCCATGGCTACCCCCATGCCGCCCAGAGCGGGACCGCCCGAGTGCGCGAAGACGGCCACTGCAAACGTTTGCGCAGTATTGCAATCGTTTGCGAGGGAGTCAAGCTACCCCACCCGCAGCAAACCGCGCTCGTAGTCGTGCAGCCGCTCGGCGCCCGCGTCCGTCACGAGCAGGAGCTCGCCGGTCTGGACGCCGGCGCGCTCGTCCTGTGTGACCACGTTCGGCTGCACGACCACGGTCATCCCGGTCTCGAAGGTGAACTGCGGCGGCTCGTCGAGCACTCGGCTGCGGCTGCCCAGCACCGGCGGCAGGTAGCCGCCGACGAAGCCGTGCACCAGGTCATCGCGGATCGTGAAGCCGGCGTCCTCGATGACGGTGGAGGCCTCGACGACGTCCGCGGCAGTGGCGCCGGGGCGCAGTCGCTCGACGATGGCGTCGAAGGCGGCGTCGGCAACGTCGTGCAACTCGCGGTAGAGCGGAGGCGGATCGGCGCCGACGGTGAAGGTGCGCAGCAGCTGTCCCGTGTAGTCCCAGAACGAGGCGCTCACCTCGCAGGTGAGCGCGTCGCCGCGCTGGAGCGGCCGCACCGCCGGCCACTGGGCCGGCACGACCACGTCCGGCGCCTCCATCGCGGTGGCGCCGAAGTAGTGGATGTGGGTCGTGCCGCCGCGGCCGACGTAGGCGCGCTCCACGATGTTGGCGAGCTCTCGTTCGTCCACGCCGGGTCCAGCCTCCCCGTGCAGGGCGCGGACGGCTCGGTCGGTGAGCGACGCGCCCACGCGGAGCCATTCGATCTCCTCGTTGGATTTGCGTAGCCTCAGCCGGGTGTATGCGGCGTCGAGGGGCACCGGTTCGCCGAAGGCCGCAAGCTCTGCGTAAGGGCGGTAGCCAAGCGGCCCGACCACGCCCACCCGGCCTCCCCCGGCGCCACGTCGGCGCAGCTCCTCGGTCGCGCTCGCCATGATGCGGGGGCCGGCGAAGCGGACGTCGGCCTCCGTGGCGATCCGGCTCGCGTTCGGGACGTGGTTGTAGAAGCTCACGAGCAGCAGGTCGCGTTCGCCGGGCGTCACCACCGCCAGCGCTTCGCGCGTGACCGGCCAGCGCGTGAGCCAGCCCACGGCGGATCCGATGCGGTTTGCGCCGTAGACGACGGTGTGCTCCACGTCGGCCGCCGTCATCTCCGCGGTCAGGGCGCTCCGCCGGCGTGCCATCTCGGCGTCGCTGAAGCGCGGGTAGGGCGTCGCCCCCGGACCGTCGCCGGCGACGAGCGCGCGGCCGCTCAGAGCCGGACCGGATCGCCCGCCGGCAGACGGCCGTCGCCGGGGACGGCCTCCCGCCTGTCCGGATCGAGCCGGGTGTTCAGGTTCGACTGGGTCTCGCGTTCGAGCGGCAGGGTCCCGCCGACCGTGTAGTACGGCTTGCCCGCCACCACGAGGTCCTCGGCCGGGAACCGGGTGATCACCTCGCAGCCGTCGGCCGTCACCACCAGCTGCTCCTCGATCCTGGCGGCGGACCAGCCGTCGCTCGCCGGCCAAAAGGTCTCGAGCGCGAACACCATGCCCTCGCGAACCTCCTCTGGGTGGTCGAGCGAGACGAGCCGGCTGAAGATCGGCTTCTCCCAGATCGAGAGGCCGACGCCGTGGCCGAACTGGAGCGCGAACGCGGCCTCCTCGTCGGCGAAGCCGAACTCCTCGGCGCGCGGCCACACCTCGACCACCTCCCCCGTCGTGGCGCCGGGCCTGATCAGCGCGATCGCGGCGTCCAGGTAGTAGCGGCAGCGCTTGTATGCATCCACGAGCGCGCGCGAGGCCCCGCCGACCGCAAAGGTGCGGTAGTAGCAGGTCCGGTAGCCCATGAAGCTGTGGAGGATGTCGAAGTAGGCGGGGTCGCCCGGACGCAGCGCGCGATCCGTATAGACGTGCGGGTGGGGATTGCAGCGCTCGCCGGAGATCGCGTTGACACCCTCCACGTGCTCCGAGCCCATGTCGTAGAGCACCTTGTTGACCAGCCCGACGCACTCGTTCTCGCGCATGCCGGGACGCATCGCCCGGTAGAGCTCCTCGTACGCCGCGTCGACCATCATGCAGGCGGTCGAGAGCAGGGTGATCTCGTCCTCTGTCTTGATGAGGCGGGCGGCCTGCATCAGCTGCTGCCCGTCGACAACCCGCATACCCTCGGCCTGGAGGGCGAAGAGCACGGCCGGCTCGAGCGCGTCGACTCCCACCGGCTCGCCCAGCAGCCCGCGCTCCTCGAGCTCCACGCGGATCTTGCGGGCCACGTCCTCGGCCCGCCCGGACTCGGGAGCCATCGCTCCACGCAGTGTCGAGATGCCGGCTCGCGAGCGGCCGTCGCCGAGCCAGGGGTTGTAGAGCTGGTGGTGCCGCGCGGCCGAGCCGAAGTCCCACATGATCGGGAGGTCGTCCCTGGGGAGCAGGCAGTAGCGGTTCAGCTTGTCCTGCGCCCAGGTCCCGATGTGGGTCGCGGTGATGTAGCGGATGTTGGTCATGTCGAAGCAGAGCAAAGCCCCGAGCTCCGATTCCGCGAGCAGAGAGGAGATGCGTGCCAGGCGCTGCTCGCGCAGGCGGTCGAAGCGGACCCGCTCCTCCCAGTCGACCGCCATCGTCCCGTAGGTGTGAATTCCCATCGCCGTCACCGCCCTCCGGATTCTGCTGCAATCGATTGCAGATGTTACCGGGCCTTCCGCGCTGCTGGCCGGAGCGCCCGCGTGCCCGCCGGGCGCGCCAGCCCTGGGCGCGAGGTCCCAGGCGCTGCTTGACGATGCCACCGTACTCGGGTAGCGTCTGTGCAAACGTTTGCAGTTGGACGAGGACTCGCAGGGGCGGGAACCATCAGGAGGCGCAGATGCCGGACGTGAACCTGAAGGACAGGCGACTCGGCTGGGTCGGCACGGGCCGCATGGGGTACGCCCTGGCCGGCCGGCTGCTCGAGGCGGGATGCGACGTTGCCGTCTACAACCGCACCCGCTCGAAGGCCGAGCCGCTCGCGGACCTCGGCGCTTTGATCGTGGATTCGCCCGCCGGCCTGGCCGAGCGCGACATCGTCTTCACGATGGTCGCCGGGCCAGAGGACTTCAAGGAGGTCGTGCTGGGCCGGTCCGGGCTGCTGTCGGCGGACGGCTCGGCTCCCCCGGTGATCGTCGACTCCTCGACCGTCTCGCCGGACGCATCGGCGGAGGTGCGCGAGCAGGCCGCCGCCCGTGGCACCGCCCTCGTGGCCGCTCCGGTCAGCGGCAACCCGCGTGTGGTGGAGGCGGGACTGCTGACCTTCGTCGCATCGGGCCCCGACGAGGCCTTTCGTGAGGCGCTGCCGTACCTCGAGTTGCTCGGCGCCGGCGTCACCTATGTCGGCGAGGGCGAACGAGCGCGGCTGGTCAAGATCTGCCACAACCTGATGCTCGGGGTGGTCGCCCAGTCGATGGCCGAGATCACCGTCCTGGCCGAGAAGGGCGGCGTCTCGCGCGCCGATCTGCTGGCATTTCTCAACGACAGCGTGATGGGCTCGCTTTTCACCCGGTACAAGACGCCGGCCTTTGTCAACTTGGACTTCACGCCCACGTTCACGCCCGCGCTCCTGTTCAAGGACTTCGAGCTCGGGTTCGAGGCGGCGCGCGAGCACGGCGTGCCCATGCCCGTGGCGGCCGCCGCCCAGCAGGTCGTCCAGACGCTGATGGGGCACGGCTACGGCGACGTCGACTTCGCGGCGTTGCTCGAGCTCGAGGCCCGAGGCTCCGACCTCGACCTCGAGTCGGAGGGGGTGTCCGTCTCCGACGGGCTCGACGGCCGCTTGGGCGTGACCGGCGCCCGCTCGCCGGCGTGATCGGCACCGGCACCACCGAGGCCGAGGCGCCCGCCGCCTACCTCGGGCGTTACGCGCAGATGCTGCTGATCCGTCTCTTCGAGGGGGAGATGCACAGGCTCTTCCTGCAGGGCCACATACACGGCACCACCCATCTGTCCTCCGGCCAGGAGGCGGTGCCCGTGGGGGTCTGCTCCGCGCTCGAGCCGGACGACTACGTGGCGGGCACCTACCGCGGCCACGGCCATGCGCTTGCCAAGGGCGCCGATCCCGAGGCGCTCGCCGCCGAGATGCTCGGACGCGCGACCGGCGTCTGCGGCGGCCGCGCGGGCTCGATGAACGTCATCGACGTCGAGCACGGGCTGGTCGGCTGTTTCGGCATCGTGGGTGGGAGCATTGCCGCCGCAACCGGCGCCGCACTGTCCGCCGCCCGCCAGGGACGCGTATCCGCAGCCTTCTTCGGCGACGGCGCCGCTAACCAGGGCTACTTCCACGAGGGCCTCAACTTCGCCAAGGTGCTCGAGCTGCCGGCCGTATTCGTCTGCGAGAACAACTTCTACGGCGAGTTCACGCCGATGGCCGAGGTGACCGCCGGCGGCGGGATCGCGGCGCGGGGGGCCGCGTATGGGCTGCCGGCGCGGGTCGTGGACGGCAACGACCTCTGGGCGGTGCGGGCGGCCGCCCTCGAAGCGGTGGAGAACGCGCGCTCGGGGGCCGGCCCGACGCTGCTCGAATGCCAGACGTATCGCCACTACGGGCACTCCAAGTCGGACCCGGCGAGCTACCGGCCAAAGGAGGAGGTGGACAGGTGGCTCGCGCGCGACCCGCTCGTCATCGCGCGCGGCCGGCTGCTCGAGTCCGAGCTCGAGGAGCGCCAGGTCTCGGCCGTGGAGGACGAGACGCGCGAACGCCTCGAGCGCGCCATCGAGGCGGCCCTCGAGGCGCCGTTCCCGGACCCGGAGGACGACGCGGCACGGGAGTTCCGCGAGTGAGCGAGCTGGAGTTCCGGGAGGCCGTCCGCGACGCGATCGCCGAGGAGATCGAACGCGACCCCGCCGTCGTCTTCTTCGGCGAGGATGTGGCCGCCGCCGGGGGAGTGTTCAAGGCCACCCCGGAGCTGCACGAGCGCTTCGGCCGCGAACGCGTCTTCGACACCCCGATCTCCGAGCTGGCGCTGGCGGGGGCGGCGTTCGGCGCGGCCGTCACCGGCCTCCGCCCGGTCATCGAGATCATGTTCGGCGACTTCATGGGGCTGCCCATGGACAGCCTCGTGAACCAGGCCGCCAAATACTGGTACATCTCGAACGAGCAGGCGAGCGTGCCGCTCGTGGTGCGGTCGGCGGTCGGCGCGGGCGGCCGCTTCGGGGCCATGCATTCCCAGGCGCACGGCACCTGGTTCCAGGGCGTTCCGGGACTGAAGATCGCCTGCCCCTCGTCCCCCGCCGACGCCAAGGGGCTGCTGAAGGCGTCGATCCGCGACGACAACCCGGTCATCTTCCTGGAACACAAGCGCCTCTACTCGGTGAAGGGACCCGAGCCCGAGAACGAGCTCGCGACGCTCGGCCGGGCAAATGTCGTCCGTCCGGGCACCGACCTCACGATCGTCTCGATCATGCGCGGCGTGCCCGACGCCGTAGCTGCGGCCGACCGCCTTGCCCAGCACGGCATCGATCCCGAGGTGATCGACCTGCGCTCGCTGCGTCCGCTCGACGTCGAGACGCTGCTCGAGTCGGTCGCGAAGACGAACCGCCTGCTGGCGGTCGAGGAGGGCCCCCGCACCGGCGGCTGGGCGGCCGGGGTGCTCGGCGCGGTTGCGGAGGAGGCGTTACACGACCTCGACGACGCCTGGACCCTGACCACGGCCGAGACGCCAATTCCCTACAGCCCGTCACTCGAGGACTCCTTCCTGCCGGACCCGGACGCGATCGTCGCGAGCGTGACGGAGCGTTTGCGCATCTCAACAGCGCGCTAATACAACGCGTGTACCTTGTTCGCGGTGCGCCGATGACCCAGGAGAACCCCTGGTCCGGCGCGGGTGACAGCACCCGCCAGGAGGTGCGCGAGATCTTCGCGCGGCACGCCCGCGCGTCGGCCGGGCCGGAGCCGGCTGCCGAGGAGCGCCGTCGGGCCCTCCCCAACCTCCTGCGCCTCCCGGGCCAGCTCTGGCGCCTGCTCTCGCCGCTGGGGAAGGCCGCCGTCGCACTCGCGCTTGCTGCCCTCGCCGCGCTTGCAGCCGCGCTCGTCCCGCCGGCGCTGGACAACGCCGGCGAGAACCGCGAGAACCAGCGGCGCGCCACCGCTGCGAACTTCGCAGAGATCCGCCGCACCCTCGTCGAGGACCAGCGGCCGCGGCGGGCGACGCTCTCCCTACCCTCGGACGTCGCCCCCGCCGAGATCGCCCGCCGGGTTGCCCCCCGCGTGATGGCGGACGCGCGCGCACGCGTGCGGGCGGGCAGCCTCGGAGGCCCCATCGAGGGCACGAGCTGCCGGCCCGTCCGGCATACCCAGGAGGCTGGCGCGCTCGTTCTCACCTGCCTCGCCGAGCTTTTCCGGGAGGAGGGCGCCTACCTCGGGCGCGACATCGTCAGCGGCTACCGGTTTCGGGCGCGTGTCGATCTCGCGACCGGCGCGGTGGCGTGGTGCAAGGAGAATCCGCGGCCGCTTCATCCCGCCACGGGGGAGTTCGTCGTCGTTCCCGTCTCCAGGGCGTGCACGGGATGACGCCTGAGTTAACATCGGGCTCGTCGCAATGGCCACGTTCCATCTGCCGCACTTCGAGCGTGACGAGCACCCCCGGCTGGGGGCCGCGCTGCACCTGTTCTGGGGAGCCTGCGCGGGGATCGTCCTGCTCTTCATCTTCCTCGCTGCGCTGGGGGCGATCGACCCGGCCGAGGCCGTAGCGGTGACCGTGGTGGTGCTCGCGCTCGCCGTGCTCTGGCTCACGCACGCCTGGCGCGGCCTCTGGCGCGACGAGCGCCGGACTCGGCCGCGGTCGTAGGCTTAGCGAGCGACCTCAGGCCGCCGCGCGTCCTGGCGGCCGTCGCGCGATCGGCGGCGGCCCGCCCGCCGCGAACTCCGGCGGCGCGATCTGCAGGTAGTGGCGGAAGGACCAGTCGACGAAGCGTCGCCACTGCATCGCGCGCAGGGCCCCGGCGAGCAGCCTCGGCGGCACTCGCGGGATCAGCCGCTGGCTGCGCAGCATCCAGCGGAACTTCCACTCGTGGGCGGCCGAGAAGTCGTGGTAGCGGGTAAGAGCGTCGGCCGCCGTCCGCCGTCCCTCGACCACCGCCCGGAGCTCGCGGCCGCAGGCGATGCCGAAGTAGAACGCCGTGCGGATGCCCTCGGCGGTGAGTGGAAGGCAGTGGCCGGCGGAGTCGCCGGCAAAGAAGATGCCGTCCTCGGTGGCGTCGCGCAGCTTGTGGGGGATCCAGTTGCCCTGGTAGCGGACCGGTTCGCGGTCGAGGTCCTCGGCGAGAAGCACCGTTGTGTCCTTCACGTGGAAGCGCGGATCGAACGAGCC
>Ga0081538_10003310_pt1 | contig 15275 bp, 14 predicted proteins | sample TabmetS5T2R1_FD_71022 | JGI IMG/M metagenome (GOLD analysis project Ga0081538, IMG submission 71022) | Tabebuia heterophylla rhizosphere microbial communities from the University of Puerto Rico - S5T2R1 | ecosystem: Host-associated > Plants > Roots > Rhizosphere ... | reverse complement strand
CCGCGTAATCACCCCAGGAGCAGAAGGGCTCGTCGCGCTCGCACCCTGTGTTGGCCGCCAGGCTCCTGCCGAGCGTGAGCTCGCCACCGACCCTCCTACCGGCAATCCGCGCGCGGATCTGCGGCAGGAGCCGGGGGCCGCCGACGTTGTAGTTGATGATCGCCGCTCGCCCGCTTCGGGTCGGGGAGATGGCCGCGTTGAAGACCCAGTTCCTTCGCTTGCGGATCACACCCCGATCGACCAGGGAGAGGCGGCGCGGGTTGAGCGCATACCAGCGCACCACCGAACGCCCGCCCGCGCCGGCCACCGCGTGCTGGGTCCAGATCAGCGGGGGGCCCCCGGACGGGCGCGGGTTCGAGACGGCCTGGGTCAGGCGGGTGTCGCTGGCGTCGAGGTGCCGGTTGGTCCCCGGCTGCGGGACCGGATCTGGGACGGCGAAGCCGGGAACCGCGATGCCGCCGTCGCGCACGAGCCGCGGGTCGTCGGGCGGCCCGCTCACGTGCCACACGGTGATCTGGCGCCCGCGCGGCTGGGGCCGCCGGCAGGTGTGCTCGGCACCGCCCTTTTCCTCTTCTTCGATGCAGTCGGCCGCGACGATGAAGCCGCGTCGCGACGGCTCCACAGGGACCACGGGCACCGGTGTGACCGCCTTCCGCCCGTCCGCCTCGCGGAGGGGACGGCGCTCGCTGCCGAATCCCTTCAGCGCCGGCCGCTCGCAGCTCGCCGCGTCAGCGCCCGGCTTCGCGATCGCCCACACGCGTGCGAACTTGAAGGCTCGCGTCTCGACGTCGAAGACGTTGGTCCCGATAAGCACGTGGGCGGCGCTGAAGCCAAGCCGGGGAAAGTCGTCGAAGAGCCTGCCGAGCGGGATCTCCATCCGGCACCAGCCGCCCTCGAGATCGCTGGGGTCGGCGGACTTCGACCAGGCGAAGAAAATGCTGTTGGCGCCAGGTCGGTTGCGCAGCATCACGTAGTACCAGCGGCGGGCGCGATCGTCCCATGCGATCTGCGGGTCGACGATCGTGCTGTCCTCGGCACCCCAGAACGTGGGCGCATTCATCTCGGCCACCGGCCGCCGCAGCCGTTCACGCTCGTACACAGCGATCCGCGCGTTGACGGCCTCGACATAGTGCAGCCGGCTCACCGACCCGGTCGGGTCGGGAGGCTCGCCAACGCTCTCGTTGTCGGCCGCCGACAGGCCAGGAGCACTGAAGCCGCGGAAGATCTCGAGCTTCGCGCCCGCCGCGCCCGGGAGCTCCGCCTCTGCAGCCGGGAGCGCCGCCGCGACAGCCGCTACCGCGGCCGCCGCGAGGAGCAACGCAGACTTGGACCGCCCCCCATAACGACGTCTCGCCCGCATCCGGGCGACACTTTCAGATCACTCTGAGCGGGTCAAGCCGGGCAACTCATCGCAGGCGGCGGAGTGCTGGGCGCGGCTTAGCGCTTGCGGACGAAGGTCAGCCCGTCGGCCACGAGCACCATCACGCTGTCGACGCGCTCATCGGCGGTCACGCGGTCGTTGAGCGTGTCCATGATCCGCTCGCGCTCGTCGCTCGGTTCGGTGACCGCTCCGCGAAGCAGCACGTTGTCGATCAGGAGCAAGCCACCCGGCAGCAGCCGAGGGACGATCTCCTCGTAGTAGTCCGGATAGCCGGTCTTGTCCGCATCGAGAAAGACGTAGTCGAACGTCGGCTCGGCCGGCAGCGCGCGCAACGACTCGAGCGCCGGACCGACGATGATCTCGACCCGATCGGCGACGCCTGCGTCCTCCAGGTTTCGGCGAGCGGTCTCGGCGTAGCCCTCGTCGAGCTCTAGACACGTCAGCCGGCCGTCGTCGGCGAGTCCGCGGGCAATTGAGATCGCGCCGTATCCGGTGAACGTGCCGAGCTCGAGCGCCCGTCGAGCGCCGATGAGCCGGGCGAGCATCGTGAGCAGTCCCGCCTCGTCCGGAGTGGTCGCCATCTGCGCGAGCGGCATCTCAGCCGTCTCACGGGCGACGCGTTCGAGCACCTCGTCCCGCCCGGCGTGGCGAGCTAGGTAGTCGACGATCTCCTGTGTGACCTCGGTCTTGATGAGCGCCATTTCGAACCGCGCAGGATACGCCGGTCGTAACTGACCGCCAGTGTGCCGTCATCGCAGACCTCGTAGTCGAGCGCGTCGCGCAGCATGGGTGTATAGGCGTGAATCGACAAGGCGACCCCCTGCGCCGGGTCGTGCCGGACCCGGTGGATGTACTCCGGACCAAAGCTGAACGCCGACTCGGCACGACGCCTGTGGACGTACCGGCGGAGAACGTGCCCGTCCACCGCCTCGACCACGTCCTCGATCAGCACGCCGCTGCAGACGAAGGCCGCTCCGCTCGCGCCGCCGTGGTCGTGGAACAGGGTGTCCTGGCCTGTGGCCCATCCGAACAAGGCGATCTCGATCGCGTCGCTCTTCCAGAGGACGCGGCGGCTGCGGCGCTCGACGTCGAACCTGACCGCGTTGCCCCAGAGCCAGGGCGAACGGCCGACATGCGTGACGAGGCGCTCGAGCTGCGTGAGGCTCGCCGGCAACTCGATCGCCAGGCTGTCGTCGAGCAAGGCCGGCCTCATGAGCTCGGACGCCGGCTCATCGCCGGACGGTTCGGGTTGGAGAGCGGCACGCGCTCGGCGGATGGGCGGTCGCGGAGCTCGCGGGCGATCGCCTTCGCCGTGCGCCTCGCCAGCTTGCCCATGAAGCCCAGCGCCCCGGGCCGGAACAGAAAGCCGGCGAAGCGCAGCCCCGGGGCGGCGGCCTCGGGCGCGAGCGCCTTCGGCATCCCGCGCTCGCCGAGCACGTCAAGGTGGCCCACCAGCGGCTCCAGCCCTCGGCGGTAGCCCGTCGCGCAGATCACCGCTTCCGGCTCGATTCGCGCGCCGCCGCTGAGCTCGACGCCGCTGGCGTCGAGCGCTACAAGCGCCGGCACGACCTCGATCCGGCGCTCCTTGATGGCCTCGACCACCTCGGCGTCGACGATCGCGGGCACCTTGCCCTCGGCCCGCACGGCGGTGAATACGCCTGTCTCTGCAGGGGGCAGCCCGTACTCGCTCAGGTCACCGAAGTCCATGCGGGCGCCGAAGCGCGCGATCCGGTCGGCCATCCCGGTCGGCAGGCTCCACAGCCAGGTGGCGATCAGATCGCCCGGAACGGGCCCTGGTCCCTGGCGCAGCAGCAGGTTGGGCGGGGTACGGACCGCAAGCCAGACCTTCGCCGCACCGCTCATCGCCAGCTCGTGGGCGATCTCCATCCCGGAGCTGCCGGCGCCGACCACGAGCACACGGCTCCCCGAGAACGGCGCTGGGTTGCGGTAATCGGACGAGTGAATCAGCCGGCCCTCGAATGTCTCGCGCCCGGGCCAGTCGGGGACGACCGGCGCCTGGTCGACGCCTGTGGCGACGATCACCTGCGGGGCGCGTAGCTCGCCCGCGGCCGTGTGGACGGCCCAGCCACCGCCGCTCCGATCGATCCGCTCGACGCTCGTGCCAAGGCGTAGCTCGACCCCGTCCTCGCCGGCGTGACGCTCGATGTGCTCGACGATCTGGTCGCGGCTCGGGAAGGTCCCTGTGCCCTTCGGGTAGTGGCGTCCGGGCAGGTGCGAGAAGCGACGCCAGGTGTTGAGCCGCAGGCTGTCGTAGCGCGAGCGCCACGACGACGCGACCTGGTCGGCTCGGTCGAGCACGAGCGGCGACAGGCCGGCGTCCTTGAGGGCGAGTGCCGAGGCGATGCCCGCGACCCCGGCCCCGACGATGATGACGTGGTGCTCCGATTCCATCGCACGTCGAAGCTACGACGCCCCGGCCGGGGGCGCATCGGGTGAACCACCCAAATCGCGGGCTGCGCGGTGTGGGTGATCTCACCCAGTCGCCGGCCGCACGAGGCCGTGCTCGTGCGCGTAACCGGTGGCGGCGGCGCGCGACGAGACGCCGAGCTTTGCGTAGATGTTGCTCACGTGCCGGTCGACCGTCCTGACGCTCACGACAAGGCAGGCGGCGATCTCCTTGTTCGTCTCGCCGGCGGCGAGCAGGCGCAGGACCTCGAGCTCCCGCTTCGTGAGCTCGTGTGAGTCGAGCGCGTGATCGAGCCCCGCCGGACCCTCGACCCGGGCGACGTCGGTGGCAGCGCCCAGGCGGGCGAACGTGTCGCGGGCGGCCTCGAGCTCAAGGCATGCGCTGTCTTCGTCGCCGAGAGCCCTGCACGCGCGGCCGATCAGCTCGCGCGCCCTGCTGCTCTCATACGGGGCGGCCAGCCCCTGCCAGAGCTCGTCCGCCCGGCGCAGCGAAGCGAGCGCCTCCTGGGGGCGCCCCGCCGCCAGCTCGACCAGTCCGCGCGCCTGGGCCGACATCGCGGCGAGCGCTCCGGGCTTCTCCTCGGCCTGGGCGATCGACTCGAGCTCCGCGCAGCCTCGCTCCGCCGCCTCCAGATCGTCGGCCGCGGCCATGATCTCGACGTAGGCGGGCAGTAGCCGCGCGCGCTTGCCGGCGTCGCCGCCCTCGGACATCACCCTTCTGATCGCTCCCTCGGCGGCCCTGTCATTGCCCTGAGCCAGCCTGAGCAGGGCGAGTCCCGGCTGCGGCTCCCAGCCCTGGCCGCTCGCATCGCGGTACGCCTCCTCGGCCGCCGAGTGCTCGCCGCGCAGCCGGTGAACCTCCCCGCGCTGGTAGTGGGCTTCCCCGGCGGCGACCCTGTTCTCCCCCCTCAGGCAGCGCTCGGCGGCCCGGCCTGCCTCCTCGATCGCGGCCTCCCAGGAACCGTCCATTCTGAGGATCTGCGCGCGATGGACCATGCAGCGGCCGGTGAAGGCGACGAGATCGGGCTGACCCCCGCACCACTCGGTGAGGGCGGCGGTCCACTCCCGGGCGCGCCGGAGGTCGTGTGCCTCCTCGCAACCGAGGATGACCGCGCAGTAGACGAGTCCTGCGCTGACCGGCGAGACCTCGCCCGCGAGCACAGCGACCATGGCCAGGTCGAGTAGCGGCACGCCTTCGCCGAGCCTGCCCAGGCTGATCAGGGCATTGCCCTGCATGAAGCAGCCCATCGAGAAGAGGTCCGGATCGCCGAAGCGTTCGCCGACGGCGGCTGCTTCCGCGGCGATGGCCGCGAGACGCTCGCGGTCGCCCTCGATCTCGTGCTCGACGCCCCGCGCGACGAGGAGATACCCGCGCTCGACGCAGTCGGCCGGCTCGCGCTCGAGCAGCCGCTCCGCACGGCCCTGCCAGCCGCCGGCCTGCCCGAACTCCCCGCGGAGGGCGAGGGTCACGCCGATCCAGAATGCGCACCGGACCGCCGCCAGCCGCTCGTCGGCCGCGAGATGCTCTCGGTACGCGCGCTCGAGGGTGTCCCGGAAGTCGTGCTCGTGGCCGAGCATGTAGGCAGCGGTCGCCAGCATCTCCAGCTCCCAGGGGTCGAGCGACTCCGACCGATCAGCGGCGCTCAGCGCCTCGGACGCCTCGCGCCACGCCTGCCGGGCGTAGGCGTCACGCCCCCGAGCGAGTTCCCCAGCAATGTCCACGTCCATTCGATTATGTCGCCGCCCGCGAGGGCCGCGCGCGTGGTCCTACTCGGCGATCCAGCTCTTCGCCTGCTCCAGCTCGCTCTCGTGGAACATGCGCATCTGCCCCGGGACCATCCACGAGAAGAGCCCAAAGGCGCGCCACAGCCAGTCGAGGTCGGTCACGACGGCGATCCGCTCCCACGCCTCCCGGTGGCGTACCCCGAGGTCTGCCTCGAGCCTGAGGTCCTCCAGGAGGGCGCCCGCTTCCATGCGCAGCTCGGGTCCGAGCGCATAGAGCACGCGGAGCCGCTCGCCGGCGTCCACCGCCTTGCGCAGCGGAGGCACGAGCACGTCGGTGTAGTCGGGCCGAGCCAGGCGTCCCGAGACCCGGAAGCCGAGCGAGCCGGACGGCATGTCTGGAATGAGCTCGACCATCCGATCCAGGATATGTCCTCCCGTTTGCGCCCCTGCGTTAGGAGTCGCCGCGGCAGCGATAGACGCCGAAGTTCTGATTGCCGCTGAGCGCGAACGCCCAGCGCCCACCGGCGCATTTCGCCCCCGTGTGCGGGCGGCTCACCCGCGCACCCGCCTGAGTGCAGCGTCCCTCCGCGCAGCGCACCGGCAGACCGGAGTCGGGCGGCGGGTACTCCCTCGCGAGTGCGGGGTCCGGGCGGCCGAGCTCGCCCCAGCCGCGCGCGAGCAGCCGGCCGCAGAACGCCTTGGCCTGCGACACGCTCGCGATCGAGTCCGCCGCGTACAGCCCGGCGGCGGTGCGCCCGCGGTAGAGGACGCAGACGCGTTCGTACGCACCGCCCGGCTCTGGCGCAGACGCCGGCTCGCTCCAATCGCCCGCTGCATCCTCCCCCGCCCAGGCGTCGCACAGCTCGCCCGCGCGCACGCCGGTGAGGCGCACGAACATCTGCTCGCCGCCCGCGACGAGATCGCAGCGCTCGCGAGGCGGCGTCGCGCTCCCAGGCTCGGAGTCGTCGTCGCCGAGACAGCCGGCGAACAGCCCGAGCCCAACCACCGCAACGATGAGCGCCCCTCGCACGAAACCATCGTAGGCTCGCTTTCGTCGCGGGGCTACGGGCGGCGGGGCCGGCGCTATGGTCCCATCCGCGCATGCATAAGGACGGAGCGACACCGGCCCCGATGAAGTGGTGGGGCTGGGGTGAGGAAAGCGTCTCCTTCACCCACGAGGGCAAGCCCGAGCTGGCGCCCTTCATAGAGCGCCATCTCAAGCTGGACGTGCGCCGGTCGGGAACGCCGCCGCTGGCGTTCGAGGATCTAGAGGTGCCGGCGCCGGTAGTGCCCGCGCCGCTGAGAGCGCGGCTCGAGGACGCCGTCGGAGCGGGCCATGTGTCGAGCGACAACCACGACCGCGTGGTCCATGGACGCGGCAAGAGCCTGACCGACCTGGTCCGCCAGCGCCGTGGCGACCTCGGCCGCCTGCCAGACGTCGTGGTGCGCCCGGGCGCCGAGGACGAGGTCGTGGCCGTGATGGAAGCAGGGCTCGCTTCGGACGCGGTCGTGATCCCGTTCGGGGGCGGGTCGAGCATCTCCGGCAGCCTCGAGCCGGAGGCGGGAGAGTCGCGCCCGGTGATCTCGGTCGACATGGTGCGCATGAACCGCGTGCTCACGATCGACGCGACCTCGCAGCTGGCGCGCGTGCAGACCGGCGTCTTCGGTCCGGACCTCGAGCGCCAGCTGAACGCCCAGGGTTGGACCTGCGGGCACTTCCCGGACAGCTTCACTCACTCGACGCTTGGCGGCTGGATCGCCACGCGCTCCTCGGGCATGCAGTCCGACCGCTACGGCGACGTGGCCGAGCTCACGCGCGGGCTACGGGTCGTCACGCCATCAGGCATGCTCGTCGTGCGGCCCGTGCCGAGCACTTCTACAGGCCCGAGCGTGCGCGAGATGGTGCTGGGCAGCGAGGGACGCCTGGGCATCATCACCGAGGCCACGATCCATGTGCGGCGGGTGCCGGCCGAGCGCAAGATCCTCGGGTATCTCTTCCCCACGTGGGCGGACGGGCTGGCGGCAATGCGCGACATCGCGGCGGGCGAGGCCTCGCCGTCCGTGACGCGCGTGTCCGACGCGTACGAGACGGCGTTCTCGTTCGCGACGCGCACGGACCCGACGCCGCTCGACCGCGTCAAGTCGAAGGCGCTGCAGGCATTCCTCAAGCGAAGAGGCTGGGACCTCGGGGCGATGTGCCTGTCGTTCATCGGCTACGAGGGCAGCGAGGCCGCGGTCGCCACGCAGCGCAAGCAGACCGAGCAAATCACGAAGCGCCACGGCGGCCTCTGCATCGGCTCGAGCCCGGGCGCCCTCTACGACCAGAAGAAGTTCGACACCCCCTACATCCGCGACTTCTTGCTCGACCGCGGCGCCCCCGCCGACGTCTCCGAGACGTCCGCGCCCTGGAGCGAGCTACAGACCGTCTATGACAATGTGATGGCGGCCGGGTACGGCGCCTTCGACGAGCTCGGAGTGCCCGGCTACCTGATGTGCCACCTCTCGCACTCCTACCACGCGGGCGCCTGCCTCTACTTCACCTTCGCGATCAACCCGGCGCCCGGCAGCGACGGCCTCCAGCAGTACGGCGTCGTCAAGTCGGCGATCCAGCAGGCCTTCGTCGACTCGGGCGCGACGCTCTCCCACCATCACGCCGTCGGCACGGAGCACGCGCGTTGGCTCGAGGAGGACATCTCGGCCCCTGGCGTCGCCATGCTGCGCTCGCTCTTCGAGGGCTTCGACCCGGGGGCGAACCTCAACCCGGGCAAGATCGTCGAGCGGACGCACGAGCGCGAGGCCACAGCCCCGGGCTACGACCAACCGGTGCCGTCTGCGGACGACGGCTCGGAGGCCACGAGCCGCGTCTTGTAGCCGCGGCGGCCGGCCCCGCCTGACGAGGACGAGGGCGGCGCCTGATGCGTAGCGATGAATCTCCGCCGGGTATCCAGTCGATTGGAGCATGAGCCCCCAACCGACAGCCACCATCGACGAACGCTTCAGCGACCCAAGCGCGAACGCCACCCCCTGGTCCGAGGCCGAGCGGGTCCTGACCCAAGCCGAGCTCTACTGGATCACCACGGTGCGGCGTGACGGACGTCCCCACGTGACGCCGCTCGTCGGCGTCGCCGACGGCGGGATCGTGCACTTCACGACCGGCCTCGAGGAGCAGAAGGCGCGCAACCTCGAGAACAACGACAACGTCGCGATCACCACCGGCAACAACACCTGGGACCGCGGCCTCGACGTGGTGGTCGAGGGCAGGGCCGTGCGCGTGACCGACCAGCAGTCGCTGCAGCGAATCGCCGAGGCGTACGTCGCCAAGTACGGCAGCGCCTGGGAGTTCGAGGTAGGTGACGGCGTCTTCCGGCATGGCGGCGAGCACGACGCGGCGGTCTTCCGGATCGAGCCCGACAAGGTGCTCGCCTTCGCGAAGGAGCCGCACGCGCAGACGAGGTTCCGCCCGGGGCGCTAGCTGGTCGGCGGCAGCGCGCGCTCCTTGCGCTTCCAGGGCCAGCGCCAGGGACGCGGCGGCCCGCGCTTGATGTCGGTACCGCCCATGATGCTGACCGAGCGCACCCGCACCACCGGTGCCCCAGGCGGCGGCTCGCGCCCTTCCGCGGGAGGCTCGACCTTGTCCCAGCCGAGGATTCCGACGCCGTGGTGCTCGATGTGCACGCCGTCCGGCACGTGGATGTTCGAGCCTCCCCAGATCGAGAAGACGCGGATCGTGACCTCGCCCTCCGTGAGGACCGCATCGGTGAGGTCGAGGTCGGCCCCGCCCATGACGTTGATCACACGGGCCTCGGAGCCGAGCCGAACGCGCCCGCTCAGCGTGTCGCCGCCGAGTATCCCGTAGAGCCGGCGGGTCTGCGCCACCCGCGCCGCGGGGGCCGCCGACGTGCTCGAAGCGGGCAGGTCGGAGACCAGGCTCGCCAGGTCCGCTCGCGTCAGCGCACCGTCGGCGGCCTCGACGCGCTCGGCGAGCTCCTCGAGCGACAGCCTGCCCTCGCCCGCGGCGTCCCGCAGCTGGGCGACCGTCGCGTCGCGCTCCCCGTCCGAAGCGCGGACCTCGATCTCCGCGCCGGGATCGTCTTCGGTCACATCGGCATGACAGCACAGGGCGGCAGAAGCACGCCGCCGCGCGTTGAAGGAGAATCTGGCCATGACCCGGATCCAGCGCGGTTGGCAGCTGACGAAGGAAAGCTGGGCGGTCGTGCGCAGCGACCGGTCGCTGCTGGCATTTCCCGTGCTTGCGACGATCTCGGCTCTGCTCGTGGCGGCGATCTTCGTGGGCGGTGGGGTCGCTCTCCACAGCTCGACCGACAGCGAGCCGCTGCTGATCGTCGTGCTCGTCATAGGCGCCTACGTGCTCGTGGCCGTTTCGATCTTCTTCAACGTCGCGCTGAGCGCCTGCGCCGCGCGCGCTCTCGAAGGTCAGGACACGACCGCCGCCCAAGGGTTTGCGGCCGCGCGCGGCCGCTTCGGTCAGGTCATCAGTTGGGCCGGGGTACAGCTGGTCGTCGGCGCGCTGATCAGCATCATCCAGGCGCTCCTGCGTGAAGGCGCGGGCGCGATCATCGGCGCGATCATCGGCGGCTTGGCGAGCTTCGCCTGGAACATCGCGACCTTCTTCGTGATCCCGGCGATCGCGCTCGAGGGCCTCGGCCCAATGGACGCACTCAAGCGCTCGGTGGCAGTGATACGCCAGCGCTGGGGCGAGGGCGTGACCGGTTCGTTCGCGATCGGTGGCCTCATCTTCCTCGTCGCGTTCCTGCCGGGAGTCGTGCTCGTCGCGGGCGGCATCGCGCTCACGTCATCCTCGGACGCGCTGGCAGGCATCCTGATCGCGCTCGGCGTCGCCATCTTCGTCGTCGGGGCCGTCCTGCAGGCCGCGCTGATGGCGATCTTCAAGGTCGCCCTGTTCCGCTTCGCGACCGAGGACAAGGTGGTCGGGAACTACGATCGCGCCCAACTCGAGGCGGCCTTCGTCCCCCGCAGCGGCCGCCGCGCCGGAACGATCTAGGCCTGCGGGAGCCGCTCCGCGATCACCTGGCCGCCGCGCTCCGGCGTCACGACGAGGGCGCTGCGGCGCGCCTGCTCGGGCCGCGGCGTCGCGGGACGCAGCGTCAGCTGCGAGGCGACGGCACGCAGCACGGCGCGCATCTCCATCTCTGCGAAGGGCGCCCCAGCGCAGCGGCGCACGCCGCCGCCGAAGGGGATCCAGGCCGCGGGATCGGGCCGCGGGTCCTCGAGCCAGCGCTCAGGCCGGAAGGCGGCCGCCTGCGGCCAGAGGTCGTCGCGACGCAGCGACAGCCACAGGCACGCCGTCACGTGCACGCCGGCGGGCAGCGTCCAGCCGCCGATACGAGCCGGCTCGAGCAGCTGCCGCGGCGCGATCGTGAGCGCGGGGCGCACGCGCAGTACCTCCTTCACGACGGCGGCCAGATAGGCCGAGTCGTCCTCGCGGAGGCGCGCCTGAACGCGCGGGTGGCGGGCCAGACGCTCGAACGCCCAGGCGAGCGACGCGGAAGTAGTGTCGTGACCAGCTGCGAGCAGCGCGACCAGCTGGTCGCGCAGGTGACGATCGCTGGGCGGGTTGCCGTGCTCGTCGCGCTGCTCGAGCAGCAGGGCGAGCATGGAGTCGCGGACCGGCTCGGCCCGCCGGCGCGCGACGAGATCGAGCAACTGCTCATCGAAGCGCTCGACCGCGATCCGAAACCGCCCCCAAGGGCTGCGCGGGCCGAGGTCGCGCTGGACCAGCGACATCGCGATCATGCGCGGCATCGAGCGCACGGTGTCGAGCGTGCGGTGGACGGCCCGCCGCAGCCGCGCGAGCTCGTCCTCCCCGCGCGCCCCGAACACGATCCGCAGGATCATCTCGAGCGTCAGGTCGCGCATGCGCTCGAGCGCGGTCACGCGCCCCTCCCAGCTCGCGAGCTCACGCCCGGCAAGCTCGGACACCATGGGCTCGAACGCGCGCATGCGCTCGCCGTGGAAGGGCGCTTGGATGAGACGCCGCTCGCGCAGGTGCTCGTCGCCGTCGAGCACGAGGATGGAGTGCTCGCCGGCGAACGGACGCATGAACTCCCAGCTCTGGCCGGCAGGCGCGATGGCTGGATCGAGCCGGAAGATCTCGCGCACCGAGTCGGGACCCGAGAACAGCACCATCGGCTCGTCGGTCCAATAGGTGCGCAGCGTCACCGGGTCGCCGAAACGGGCGTGGACGCGCCGCAGGAACGCCGCCGGCCGCACCGTCCAGCCGATCGTCTGCCAAGCGGCCGGGACGCGCGGACCGGGTGGCAGCTCCATGGCCGCGAGCCTACGCGCACTACCCGATTAATTTGGGCGCCCGCACCGGTCACACCGGGTAGATCCCGACAGGAGAGAGAAATGAGCCTGCCCAGAATCACATCGAGAGAGGACTGGCTCGAGGCGCGCAAGGCGCTGCTCGATAAGGAGAAGGCGCTGACGCGCGAGCGCGACGCGCTCAACGTCGAGCGCCGCAACCTGCCGATGGTGAAGATCGAGAAGAACTACCGCTTCGAGGGCCCGGACGGCGAGGTCACGCTGCTCGACATGTTCGAGGGCCGCAGCCAGCTGATCGTCGGCCATTTCATGTTCAACCCGGAATGGGAGGACGGCTGCCCGAGCTGCTCGGCCGGAGCGGCCGAGCTGAGCGACGGGCTGCTCGAGCACCTGCGCATCCGCGACACCTCGTTCGCGTACGTCTCTCGTGCGCCGATCGAGAAGATCCAGCGCTATCAGGAGAAGCGCGGCTGGCACTTCGCCTGGTACTCGTCCTACGGCAGCGACTTCAACTACGACTTCAAGGTCACGGTCGACGAGACGGTGGCGCCCGCCGAGTACAACTACAAGACGAAGGCGGAGCACGAGGCCGCCGGGACGGGCTACTACTTCGACGCCGAGCAGCCGATCGAGGAGCCCGGGCTCAGCTGCTTCCTGCGCGTCGGCGACGAGGTCTTCCACACCTACTCGACCTTCGGCCGCGGCGCCGAGAGCCTCGGCGGCTCCTACTACTGGCTCGACCTAACCGCCCTCGGTCGCCAGGAGGACTGGGAGGAGCCCAGCGGTCGCGCCGAGAGCGTGCGCTCCGCAACTCCCGACTTCGCGAGCTGAGCGAGCCCGGTTGCAGTCACGCCGGAGCGGGTACCGCGCAGACATGGCACCGCGCTCGATCTGGAACGGGACGATCACCTTCGGCCTCGTGAACGTGCCGATCAAGCTCTACACCGCCACCGAGTCGAAAACGGTCAGCTTCAGCCAGGTGCACGTGAGCGACGGCTCGAAGATCGAGCACCGCCGCTTCTGCCCCAAGGAGGACAAGCAGGTCGACTACAAGGACACCGTCAAGGGCTACGAAGTGTCCGAGGGCAGCTACGTGGTGCTCGAGAAAGACGAGGTCAAGGCGGCCGCCGGCAACCGCGGCAAGGTGGTGCACCTCGAGGAGTTCGTGGACGCCGCCGACATCGATCCGGTCTTCTACGAGAAGACCTACTACGCCGGCTCGCGTGACGCCGAGGACGCCTACCGGCTGCTCCACGAGGCGCTGCGCGCGTCCGGCCGCGCCGGGATCGGGCGCTTCACCTTCCACGACCGCGAGTACCTCGTCGCGGTACGAGCACTCGACGACGTGATCGCCCTTCACACATTGCGCTTCCACGACGAGGTGGTCGCCCCCGGCGACCTCGAGCTCGACCTCGGACGTGCCAAGCCGCGCCCGAGGGAAGTCGAGATGGCGACGCAGCTCGTCGATTCGCTCGAGAAGGACTTCGACCCAGAGGCCTGGGAGGACAGCTACCGCGAGGCGGTCCTCGATCTGATCAAGCGCAAGGCGCGCGGCGAGGAGATCGACCTGGTCGCCGAGGAGGAGCCCGAGCAGGGCGACGACCTCGCGGCCGCGCTCGAGGCGAGCCTGGGAGGGCGCTGACGATGCCGCGCACACTTTGGAGCGGCTCGCTCAGCTTCGGGCTCGTCAACGTGCCCGTCCAGCTCGTGAGCGCGGCGCGCGATCTCGACTACCACTTCCACGAGCTGCACGCCAAGGACAACATCCGCATCGAGCAGCGCCGCTTCTGCTCCGAGGAGGACAGGGAGGTCATCTGGGAGGAGGTCGCGAGCTCCTACGACCTCGACGGCAAGCAGGTGATAGTGACCGACGCCGAGCTCGGCTCGGTGGAGCCGCGCAAGACGCGCACGATCGACATCGAGTCGTTCGCCGAGCTCGCGGACGTCGACCCGATCTACTTCAACCACCCCTACTTCCTGGTGCCGGCCGGCGAGAGTGAGGGCACGTTGCGCGCCTACCGCCTGCTGGTCGAGGTGATGGCGGACAGCGAGCGTGTGGCGCTCGGCCGCTTCGTGATGCGCACGAAGGAGTACCTGGCGGCGGTACGCGCCCGCGAGGGAGCGCTGCTCCTGACGACGATGCGCTTTCACGACGAGGTTCGTGCCACCAAGCCAATCCCGACGGGCGGGAAGAAGCCCACGAAGAAGCAGGTCGACGAGGCCACCGCTCTGATCGAGGCGCTCTCGACCGAGTGGGACCCCAGCAACTACACGGACTGCTACCGCGAGCGCCTCGAGCGCGTCATCGAAAGCAAGCGCAAGCGCCGCAAGATCGAGGTCCCGGAGGCCGAGCCGGAGCCGCAGCCCGTGCCGGACCTGATGGACGCGCTGCAGCGGGCGGTCGAGAACGTGCGCGCCGGGCGCGACGTCAGGACTCAGCCCGAGAGCGAGGACGGCGCCGATGGCGAGCTCGCCCAGCTGAGCCGGGACGAGCTCCTCGAGCGTGCCCGGAAGGAGGAGATCCCGGGCCGCTCGAAGATGTCCAAGAAGGAACTCGTAGAGGCGCTCAGCGAGTAGTTGCGCCGAGCGCCTCCACGTCTCAGCTCCTTACCTACTTGTCACCCCAGTAGAAGCCCCCGGAGACCGCCGGGTAGCTGCGCTCGGGATGCGCCCGGAACAGCGGGTCGATCCCGAACAGCGTGATCCGCGCGGTGCCCGCGGTGTTGGGCCCGTGGATGATGATCGGCGCGCCGCTGGCGGACGGATCCGGGTTCGGCCAGTGGCCCGATGCCAGGTAGTCGGACCCCGGCAGGCGGCCGTCGACCGCGACATCGTCCGGAACCTCCGTGAACCACACCGGATCCTCGACGAGCGCGGTGTCTTGGCCCGGATAGGCGCCGGTAATCGGGCTGCTCTCGCCGCCGTCGTTGTCCCAGTAGATGATCCCGCTGACGTCGAACTGGAAGGCCGGCGTGACGCGGCCGAACGACTCGAGCAGCGAGTCGACGTTCTCCGTCGCCTTGCCTGCCTGTGCCGCCTTGCCCTGCCACTCGGCCTGCAGGCCCGCTAGCTGGGCACCGCCGCCGGTCTCGGGGGCGATGAAGCCCGTGCCGTTGACGCGTGACCCGACGTACCCGCCGCCCGAGGCGAAGAATGCCGCGTAGCGCTCGCGCGCGGCCGCCTTCACGGCCAGCTGCTGGGGAGTGTCGTCCGGGTTGTCCACCGGATAGGCCTGGTTCGTGTTGTAGATCACGTCGTAGTTCGGCAGCGGATTGGTCGGTGCACTTCCGACGCTGGTGTTGCTGAACTGGTCGGCCGAGAAGCCGAGCTGCGTCCGGAGCGCCCATCTCTCGAGCGCCGAGCACAGGCAGGCGATCCGCGGCACCCGATCGATCGCCTCACGCTGCGGCAGGAAGCCCTCGACGGGCTCGAACCA